>OFJB01000846.1_pt1 | contig 13427 bp, 13 predicted proteins | sample 1775081 | NCBI WGS metagenome assembly OFJB01 (sample SAMN08195771, study PRJEB24354) | sludge metagenome | isolation source: initial sludge from phenol fed wastewater aerobic bioreactor | place: India: Nagpur | collected 2016-06-05 | reverse complement strand
CGCGCGAGTCGCAGCGGGCCGGCGATGCTGCCGGCATGGAGCTGGGCGGTGCCGTCGGTCGGGGACACCGTGGTGACCTCGACCGGCTCCAGCGTGACGGGGAGCGCGCCGTACTTCAGCACGTTGGCGAGGTCCTTGGCCTGCTCGGCCGTGAAGTTGCCCTCGATCTGCGCCGAGCCGCCCGTGATCGCCTCGTTGAAGCGGGGCGACGAGACGACCACGCCGTCGAGCACGATCGCGAACGCGTTGCAGGGGCTCTGGCCCTGCCCGCACTCCGGGAGCTGGACGAGGTCCTGCGACATCTTCGTGAGCGCGCGCGCACCGTCGGAGTCGAAGTCCAGCGACACGACCCAGCCGATGCCGTTCTGCGGCAGCACGGCGTTCGCGCCGGTCACGTTGGTGCCCTGGATGGTCGCCGGCTGCAGGTTGTACTTCGCGGTGCCGTCGTTCAGGCAGGTGCCCAGCCACTTGGTCGGGTCGTCGGGGCGCCCGCCGGTGTAGTTGGCCGGCAGCGTGCAGTCGAGGGCGTCGATCTGCGCCTGGTACTCGGCGGAGTTGTCGGTGGACTGGATCAGCGGTGCCGGCTCGGTGCTCGTCGAGGCGCTCGGGCTCGCCGACGGGCTCGCCGTGGCGGACGGGCTCGGGCTGGCCGTGCCCTCGGCGCCGACCACGGCGCCGCGCCCCGGTGACCCGGAGGAAACCGGGCTCGCCGAGGGACTCGGGGCCGGGCTGACGGACGGCGTGTCGGACGCGGTCGACGCACTCGGCTCCGGGCTCGCGCTCGGCTTCGGGGTCGCGCTCGCATCCGCGGAGGCGCTGGCCGTGGGGGTCGTCGGCGACGGGCCCATCAGCGCGTAGACCGGCCGGAAGTCCAGGCGTGCGGTCTTCTGCACCAAGTCGACGAGCCGGTCCTGGTTCGCGCCCGGCACCGACACGACGATGACGGCGCCGCTTCCCGAGCCCTGCGTGGTCACCTCGGCCTCGGCGACGCCGAGGCCGTCGACGCGCTGGCGGATGATCGAGACCGTCTGCGCGAGCTGCTCCTCGGTGATCGTCGCGCCCTCGGTCACCGGCGTCGGCTTCAAGATGACCTGCGTACCGCCCTGGAGGTCCAGACCCAGGCGGATCGTGTGATCGGTTCCGGGCCAGAACGCCGCCGCGGTGAGCGCGATGACGACCGCGAGAAGGGCGAGCAGCAGCCGTCCGGGCCTGCTCGGGGGCGATGGCGCCACGGTGCTCCTTTGTGCTCCAGCCCTACGGCGTCCGCCACCGACCGCCCGAGGCGGGGTGTGGGACGAAGGCGGCGGTCAGTCTACGGGGGGCTTCGGTTCGGGCTCGGCGTCACCCGTCGACGCCGGCTCGTCGGCCTCCTCGACGGGCGCCGACGGCTCGATGACCTTGCCGATCGCCTGCGGGACGACGCGCACGAACACGCCCGGAGACACCTCGAGGCTGATCTGGTCGTCGGTGACGACCGCGATCGTGCCGAACATCCCGGCGGTCGTCATGACCTCGGTGCCCGGCTGCAGGTTCCGCATGAGCTCGGCCTGCTGACGCTGCCGGTTCTTCTGGGGACGAATGATGAGGAAGTAGAACGCGACACCCGCCGCGGCGATAAGCAGCAGCCCGGACGGATCCACGCATCTGACCTCTCGTCATGCGCGCCCGGATGGACGCGTCGGTCGAATGAGGCTACCTGAGCGACCGCGGCCCGGTCAGTCGAGGTCGAAGGTCTGCTGGTCGACGGGGTCCGCGGGCGGCGGCGTGAGGCCGGCGTGCGCCCACGCGGCCGGGGTCGCGACCCGGCCTCGCGGCGTCCGCAGGAGCAGGCCGAGGCGCACCAGGAACGGCTCGCTCACGGTCTCGACCGTCTCCGGCTCCTCGCCGACCGCCACCGCCAGCGTGGACAGCCCGACCGGTCCCCCGCCGAACCGACGGACGAGCGCGTCGAGCACCGCGCGGTCGATGCGGTCCAGTCCCAGGGCGTCGACCTCGTACAGCTCCAGCGCGGCACGCGCGCTGGAGCTGCTGACGACGCCGTCGCCGTGCACCTGGGCCCAGTCGCGCACGCGGCGCAGCAGCCGGTTGGCGATCCGGGGAGTCCCGCGGCATCGGCCGGCGATCTCGGCGATCCCGCCGGACTCGGTCGGGACGGCGAGCAGGGCGGCCGACCGCACGAGGATGACCTCGAGGTCCGCGGCGTCGTAGAAGTCCAGGTGCGCCGTGAACCCGAACCGGTCGCGCAACGGGCCCGGGAGCAGACCGGCACGGGTGGTGGCACCCACCAGGGTGAAGGGCTCGAGCGGCACCGGGATAGCCGTGGCGCCGGGTCCCTTGCCCACGACGACATCGATCCGGAAGTCCTCCATGGCCAGGTAGAGCAGCTCCTCGGCGGCCCGCCCCGTGCGATGGATCTCGTCGATGAAGAGGACCTCACCCGCCTGCAGGCTGGACAGGACGGCCGCCAGGTCGCCCGCGTGCTGCAGCGCCGGTCCGGCGGTGATGCGCAGCGGCGCCCCGAGCTCGGCCGCGATGATGCCGGCCAGCGTCGTCTTCCCCAGACCGGGCGGTCCGGACAGCAGCACGTGGTCGGCCGCCCGGCCCCGACGGCGCGCCGCCTCGAGGACCAGGCCCAGCTGGGAGCGCACGCGGTCCTGGCCGACGAACTCGCCCAGCGAGGTCGGGCGCAGCGCACCCTCGACGGCGACGTCGTCGGGCTCGGCATCGGGCGTGAGCGTCATGCCCGGTCCAGCCCGCGCAGCGCGGCCTTGAGGAGAGCGCCCACGTCGGCGCGGTCACCGTCGGCGTCCGCCTGGGCCACCAGGACGGGGTCCGGCTGCTCGACCGCTGCGTCCGCCTCGCGGGCGGACCAGCCGAGCGAGACGAGACCGGCGGAGACCGACTGCTGCCAGCCGCTCGGCACGCCGCCGGACCGGAGGACGGCCGTCGCGCCTCCGGAGGGAGGACCGAGACGGTCCGCGAGCTCCAGCAGAAGGCGCTGGGCGCCCTTGCGACCGATGCCGGGCACCGCGGTCAGGGCGCGCTCGTCGCCCGAGGCGACCGCGCGCCGCAGCTCGTCGGGCGCCAGCGTGCCGAGCAGGGCGAGGGCGATGCGCGGTCCGATGCCGCTGACGGTCTGCACCTGCTCGAACACGGCTCGCTCGTCGGAGTCGGCGAAGCCGTACAGCGTCCAGCCGTCCTCGCGGACGACCATGGAGGTCGTCAGCTCGACATGGTCCCCGGCACGGACCGACAGGGCCGTCGCCGGCGTGCACTGGACGGTCACGCCGACCGCCCCGAGATCGACGACGAGGTGGTCGAGGCCGGCGTGCGCGACCGTGCCGCGCACGAATGCGATCACCGGGCACCTGCCGACATCGCAGCGACGGCAGCGTCGAGCCGACGCTGCGCCTGCCCGCGCCACAGGTGGCAGATCGCGATGGCGAGCGCGTCGGCGGCGTCGGCCGGCCGGGGCGGGCCTGGCAGCCGCAGGATCCGCGTCACCATGGACGTCACCTGCGACTTGTCCGCCCGCCCGCTCCCCGTGACGGCCGCCTTGACCTCGGTCGGGGTGTGCAGCGCCACCGGGATGCGCCGCTGCCCGGCGAGCAGCAGACCCATCGCCGCGGCCTGGGCGGTACCCACGGCGGTCCGGACGTTGTGCTGGCTGAACACCCGCTCGATCGCGATCGCGTCGGGCTGGTGCTCGTCCACGAGGAGGGCCAGCTCGGCCGACAGCGCCGTCAGCCGCTCCTCCACGGGCTCGTCCGCGCCGGTCCGGACGACGCCGAAATGCACCGCCGCCGGCGTGCGACCCGGTGCCCCGTCGACCACGGCGACGCCGCATCGCGTCAGTCCGGGGTCGATCCCCAGCACCCGCACGTGACCTCCCTCGGCACCCGAACACCTGTTCGCTCACCCTAGCGAGGCCGGCCGACGCCCCGGCAGCGCCGCGCCGTCAGGCGAACCGGTCGGCCGGGCCGACCGCGGCGCCGGTCACCGTCGCGAAACCGGAGCGAAGGTCCTCGACGAGGTCGTCGAGGTCGGTGCACGCCCGGTCGTCCGACGAGACGCCGACGAAGGCGCTTCCGTCGTAGGTGACCATCGAGATGTTCACGGCCGCGCCGATGGTGGCCACGAGGGGGTACGCGGCGACCATGCGGGCACCCGCCAGGTACAGCGGCACCGGCGGACCGGGCACGTTGCTGGTCGTCACGTCCGACGCCCGGGCCGCCTGGGCGAGCATCGGCACCGGGACGAGCCAGCTCACCTCGGCGAGCGGGTCGGCCAGCCGGATGGCCGGCTCGGCCTTCCACTTGGCGACGAGGTCGTGCGCCTGGGCCATGAGCTCGTCCGTCGACAGGCCCGCGACCGGCATCGGGAACCGGGCGATGCTGACGGAGTTGGACGCGCGACCGCTCCGGTCGCCGGCGTCGCCGCGCAGGCTGATCGGGACGTTGACGCGCAGTTCCTCCGCCACGACCCCGTGCCGGCGGTGGTAGGCGTCCATGCCGGTCGCGACCGACGCCATGAACGCGTCGTTGACGCTCAGCCCGCGCTCCTTGGCGGCGCCCCGGATGGCCTCGAACGGAACGTCGAAGGCCCCGAAGCGGTAGGTCGTCCCGCGGCCGATGAGGACCGGTGACAGCGGGCCCTCCGGCACGGCCGCCACGCGGCCGATCGACGTCAGCGTCGAGAGGGCGCGACCCCAGGTCGACCGCGTCTCGGTGATCGTGCCGCGGGCGAAGTCGAGTGCCCCGCGGACAGTCGAGACGGCCACATCCGCCCCGAACCGCAGGCTGTCGGCCAGGTTGGCGTAGGTGACGTCGCGCCGGCCGACGTCCTCGGCGTCCGGCGGATCGGGGGGCGTCGCCTCCCCCGGGTCCGGCTCGGGACCGAACTCGAAGAGCGCCAGGCCCATCGCGACGGTCGCCTGGCCGTCGGCGATCGAGTGATGGAGCTTCAGCAGCAGCGCCGCCTGGCCGTCCGGAAGCCCCTCGACCAGTGCGGCCTCCCACAGCGGACGGCTGTTGTCGAAGTCGGTCAGGCTCATGCGCCGGGCGTCGTCGAGCAGGTCGCGCCAGCCCGCCCCCTCGGGCAGCCGGTAGCGCCGCAGGTGGACGTCGAGGTCGAAGTCCGGGTCGACCGCCATCCGGGGGGCCGACATGCCCAGCGCGCCGAACAGCGGCTTCATCCGCAACGTCGGGACGAACAGCGTCAGCCGCTCCATCCGCTCGCGCAGGCGCGGCCACGACGGGGTGGACTCGAAGATCGTCAGGGCGACCACGGTGGAGCGCATGGCCGGGTCGCTGGCAGTGCGGAACGTCGCGGCGTCCCAGCCTCGCAGCTGGGTCCCGACGTAGTCGTTCACCCGACTGCTTCCATCACGTCGTCGCTGACGTCGAAGTTCGCGTAGACGTTCTGGACGTCGTCGCTGTCCTCCAGGGCCTCGATGAGCCGGAAGACCTTGCGGGCGCCGTCCTCGTCGAGGTCGACGCTCACGCTGGGCAGGAAGCTCGCCTCGGCCGACTCGTAGTCCCACCCCGCCGACTGGATGGCCGTACGCACCGCGACGAGATCCGTCGCCTCGGAGACGATCTCGAACGACTCGCCCAGGTCGTCGACCTCCTCGGCGCCCGCGTCGAGGACGACCATGAGGACGTCGTCCTCGGTCAGGCCGTCGGTCTTCGGCACGATCACGACGCCCTTGCGGCTGAACAGGTAGGACACCGAGCCCGGGTCCGCCATGGACCCGCCGTTGCGGGTCAGGGCCACCCGGACGTCCGTGGCGGCCCGGTTGCGGTTGTCGGTGAGGCACTCGACGAGCAGCGCGACGCCGCTGGGGCCGTAGCCCTCGTACATGATCGTCTGCCAGTCCGCCCCGCCGGCCTCTGCGCCGGAGCCGCGCTTGACCGCCCGCTCGATGTTGTCCAACGGCACGGAGTTCTTGCGCGCCTTCTGGATCGCGTCGTACAGCGTCGGGTTGCCGTCGGGGTCGCCGCCGCCCTGCCGGGCCGCGACCTCGATGTTCTTGACCAAGCGGGCGAACAGCTTGCCGCGCTTGGCGTCGATGGCCGCCTTCTTGTGCTTCGTGGTCGCCCACTTGGAATGGCCGCTCATGCCTGCTTCCTCACCATCTCGACGAACAGCTCGTGGACGCGGGCATCGCCCGTGAGCTCCGGGTGGAACGCGGTCGCCAGCAACGGTCCCTGCCGGACGGCGACGATCGTATCGTCGTCGCCCCGGCTGACCCGAGCAAGCACGTCGACCGCGGGGCCGACCGACTCGACCCACGGAGCGCGGATGAACACCGCGCGCACCGGCTCGCCCCCCACGGCGGGAATGTCCACATCGGCCTCGAACGAGTCGACCTGGCGGCCGAACGCGTTGCGCCGGACGGTCATGTCGATGCCGGCGACGAACTCCTGGTCGGGACGGGCGTCCTCGACGCGGTCGGCCAGCATGATCATGCCGGCGCAGGATCCGTACATCGGCATCCCGGCGGCCCGCGCCGCGCGCAGCGGGTCGAGGAGGCCGTCGATGCGCGCCAGCCGCGAGATCGTGGTCGACTCCCCGCCGGGGATCACGAGCCCGTCGACCGCCGCCAGCTCGACAGTCGACCCGACCGTCACCGCAGTCGCACCCGCCTCCGCGAGGGCGCGCAGATGCTCACGGACGTCCCCCTGGATGGAGAGGACGCCCACGCGTGGGGAGGTCACCAGCCCCGGTCCTCCAGGCGATGGTGCACCGGCAGGTCGGCCACGTTGATGCCGACCATCGCCTCGCCCAGCCCGCGGGACACCTTGGCCACGATCTCGGGGTCGTCGAAGTGCCGCGTGGCCTGCACGATCGCGTCGGCGCGCTTGGCCGGGTCACCGGACTTGAAGATGCCCGAGCCCACGAACACGCCTTCGGCACCCAGCTGCATCATCATCGCCGCGTCGGCAGGCGTCGCGATGCCACCGGCGGTGAACAGCACGACCGGCAGGCTGCCGCGCTCGGCGACCTCCGCGACGAGCGCGTACGGGGCCTGCAGCTCCTTCGCGGCCACGTACAGCTCGTCCTTCGACAGCGACGTCAGCCGACGGATCTCCCCCAGGATCTTGCGCATGTGAGTGACCGCGTTCGAGACGTCACCGGTGCCGGCCTCGCCCTTGGACCGGATCATCGCCGCGCCCTCGCTGATCCGGCGCAGGGCCTCACCCAGGTTCGTCGCCCCGCACACGAAGGGAACGGTGAACGCCCACTTGTCGATGTGGTTGGCGTAGTCGGCCGGCGTCAGGACCTCCGACTCGTCGATGTAGTCCACGCCCAAGGACTGCAGGATCTGCGCCTCGCCGAAGTGCCCGATCCGGGCCTTGGCCATGACCGGGATCGAGACCGCCTCGATGATGCCGTCGATCATGTCCGGGTCCGACATGCGCGAGACACCGCCCTGGGCGCGGATGTCGGCCGGAACCCGCTCCAGCGCCATCACCGCCACCGCGCCGGCGTCCTCGGCGATCTTCGCCTGCTCGGGCGTGACGACGTCCATGATCACGCCGCCCTTGAGCATCTCAGCCATGCCGCGCTTCACGCGGTCCGTTCCGACGACAGTGCTCGACACGACGTCAACCTCGCTCGCTCGATGATCGGGAATGCCTCGCGGCGAGGCAATCCTACGCCGCGGCTCAGCGGCACTCGTACGCCGTCATGGCGAGGATGGCTGCGCGAGCCCTGCCGACCGGGACACCCCAGGTCCGTCAGGCGACGCCCAGCTGCGGCGGCGGGGTGTCGTCCATCTCCCACGGGTGGGGCCACGGGGTGTGCCCGGCGAGCCGGAACAGGCGGACGATGCGCTGGCGCCGCAGCTGGCGGCAGGCGCGGACGCCGTCGTTGTGGAACCGTCGGGACAGCTGAACGCGTCGGCAGGCCGCGTCGAGCTCGTCGAGGAGGTCCGCCCCGATCGGATGCTCGGCGAGCTCGGACACGTCGTCGGGTTCCAGCGCGGCCAGCAGGGCCGCCGTCACGTCGGACTCGGCTCGCATGCGGTCAGGGTCGGAGAGGTCCGCCTGGCTGGCCTCGTGCGCGGCCGACGAGAGGACGAGGCTCGCCGCCGGGTCCAGGAGGCCGGAGGCGGCGAGCTCCGTGCACACCGCCGACCGCCGAAGCAGCTGCGCGTCGAGCGTCGCGCGCGAGGCGTCGATGCGCCGGTGCAGGTGGTCCAGCCGTCCTGCCGTCATGCTCAGGTACACGACGAACAGGACGGCGGCGACGGCGAGCAGGGCGGCCAGGATCCAGCCGGTCACGACGGCTCCGTCCGCTCGGCGCGGCCGCCGGGAGCAAGCCGGCCGACGAGCTGACCGCTGAGGTCGACGGTGACCTTCTCCCCCGGCACGCGGACGCTGTCGTAGACCGCGATCACGTCCTCGACGACCCGGTCCCAGTCGAAGGCCCGCACGCGGCGGTCGCCCGCGCTCACGTAGGCCTGACGCAGGGTGGGATCGGCCAGGATCGCGCTCACGGCGTCGGCCAGCGCGGCGGAGTCGGTGTTCGCGAACAGTCGGCCGGACCGACCGTCCTCGAGCACCCGACGGAAGGCCGGAAGGTCCGAGGCCACGACCGCCGCCTGCGCCGCCATCGCCTCGACCAGGACGATGCCGAACGACTCACCGCCGGTGTGCGGAGCGACGTAGGCGTCGACCGAGCGGAGCGCGCGCGCCTTGTCCTCGTCACTGACCAGCCCGAGGAACCGCACGTGCCCGGCGACGGCCGACGGCAGGGCGGCCTGCTGGTCCTCGACGTCGCCGGGGCCGGCGACCAGAACCTGCAGCCCCGGGAACCGCTCGACGAGCGTCGGGAGCGCCGCGACCAGCACCGGCAGGCCCTTGCGCGGCTCGTCCATCCGCCCCAGGAACAGGATCGACGGCCGTTGCGGATCGACGCCGGGCAGCCGATCGGTGCCGGCGTAGGCGCTGACGCGCACACCGTTCGGGATCAGGACGGCGTCCCCGCCGAGATGCGTGACGAGAGTGCGGCGCGCCTCCTCGCTCACGGCGATCCGCCCGCGGATCTTCTCCATCACGGTCTGGCTGATGTAGTAGCTGGCCGACAGCGTGCGCGACCGGTCGTACGAGGAGTGCCAGGTCGCGACGAGCGGCCCGCGCGCGATCCACGTGGCCAGCAGCGACGTGCTCGGGGCGATGGGCTCGTGCAGGTGGAGCACGTCGAAGTCACCGTCGCGGATCCAGGCGCGCACGGTGCGGGTCGTCCTCACGCCGAAGCTCAGGCGGGCGACCGAGCCGTTGAACCGGATCGGGACGGCACGCCCGGCGTCGTCGACCCCGGGTTCCAGCGCGTCCGCGTCGGCCGCCGGGCTGAGCACCCGGACCTCGTGCCCGTGGTCCCGCAGCGACTCGGCCAGGTCCGCGACGTGCGTGCGGACGCCCCCGGGCACGTCCCAGGCGTAGGGGCAGACCAGTCCGACCTTCACCGCGCGCCCTCCCGGGCCCGCTCGCGCCGGGCGTCCTCCAGCCAGACCGGCTGCAGCATGTGCCAGTCGACGGAATGCTCACGCAGGCCCGCCTCCAGGTGCTGGGCGACCTGCTGGACCATCCGCTGCGTCCGCTCGGCGGTGGTGCCGTCCGTCGGGACCGGGATCGTCGGGCCGAGCGCCGTCACGGCCCGCTCCCCCGCGTACCAGGACACCGCCGGGATCAACGGCGCTCCGGTCATGATCGACAGGACGGCCGGCCCGGCCGGCAGCGAGGCGGGCTCGCCGAACAGGTCGACGATCACCCCGGTGTGGGACAGGTCGCGGTCTCCGAGCAGCGGGACGAGCCGCCCTTCCCGCAGACGGCGGGCCAGGGTCCGCACGAGACCGGGCTCGCCCAGCGGCACGATCTCCATGCCCAAGGACTCGCGGTAGGCGACGAAGCGCTCGTACAGCCCCTCCGGCCGCAACCGCTCGGCGACCGTCGTGAGCGTTCCGTACCTCAACGTCGCCCACGCGCCCGCGTGGTCCCAGTTCCCGCCGTGGTTCAGCGCGACCAGGGCTCCGGTGCCCGTCCGGATGGCGTCGTCGAGCCGCTCGACGCCGACGAGGTCGAAGGTGTCGTTGATCCGGGCCGGCGACCAGGTCGGCAGGCGGAACGCGTCGCACCAGTACCGAAGGTAGGACCGCATGCCGAGCCGGGACAGATCGCGCAGGTCTGCCGGGCTCGCGCCCGGATGCACGCGCGCGAGGTTGCGCTCCAGCTGCACGACGTCGCCCCCGCGCCGGCGCCACAGCGCGTCGGCCGCGCGGTCGAACGTCCGGTAGGCCGCGCGCTCGGGCAGCACCCGCACCACGCGCCATCCCGCCGCGAACGCCCACTCGGTCGCGGTGTCGGTCGCCCGGCTCATCGCGTCGGCGGGACACGCAGCTGGCCGCGGACGGCCCAGATGCGCTGCCCGATCGTGACCAGGCCCAGGCCGCCCAGGATCCACAGGACGACCGGCAGGACGTAGGGCACGCCCAGGCCGGCCAGCAGCACGGCGACGCCGGTCACGATCAGCCGCTCGGCACGCTCGGCGATCCCGACGTTCGCGGTCGCGCCGACGGCCTCGGCCCGGGCCTTCGCGTAGGAGGTGACCTGACCGGTGACGAGGGCGAACGTGGCACCCGCCGCCAGCCACGGCTGGCCGTGGAACGCCCCGTACAGGACCAGTCCGCCGAAGATCGCGCCGTCCGCACGGCGGTCGAGCGTCGCGTCTACGAAGTTCCCCCACGCCCCGCAGGTGCCGGACAGCCGCGCCATCGTGCCGTCGAGGAGGTCGCTCATCGCCAGGACCACCAGGATCGCGACGGCCGCGACGAACCAGCCCTGCGGCAGGCAGACCAGCGCGACGGCCGCCGTGGCGATCGTGCCGACGACGGTGACCGCGTCCGGGGTGATCCCGATGCGCAGGAGGAGCCGCGCCACCGGCTCCACCGCCCCGCGGATCGCGGACCGCACTCCGGCGTTGTTCAGCACGTTCGAGACTCTAGTGCGGACGCGGCCCTGTCGGCCGATCCGGTTGCTACGGTCACCCGGCGCGCGGCAGGCTAGCCAGACGTCCGGCACTCCGGTCGCCGGCACCGACGAAGGAGTCCGGCCATGGCCGACAAGCGATCCGACAGGAAGTCCGTCCCCGCCCCCGCTGCACCCAGCCCGGACCGGATTCGCAACGTGGCGCTCGTCGGGCCGGCCGGTTCGGGCAAGACCTCGCTGATGGAGTCGTTGCTGCACGCTGCCGGCGCGATCGGCCGCCGGGGATCGGTGACCGAGGGCACGTCGGTGGGCGACTGGGATCCGGTCGCCGTCCGCCAGAAGCGGTCCGTGGGCATGTCCGTCGCGACGTTCGCCTGGGGCGACGTCGTCATCAACCTGGTCGACACCCCCGGGTACGCCGACTTCACCGGCGACCTGCGGGCGGGACTGCGCGGGGTGGACGCCGCCTTGTTCGTGGTGTCGTCCGTCGACGGGGTGGACGGGGCCACCGCCCGCCTGTGGGACGAGTGCGAGGTCGTCGGAATGCCGCGGGCCGTGGTCGTCACCAACCTGGACAAGGAGCGCGCGGACTTCGACGAGACCGTCGCGGTGTGCCAGCTGGTGTTCACCGGTGGCGGGGGCGTGCTGCCGCTGTTTCTTCCCGTGCACGGGGACGACGGAGTCGTGGCGGGGTTCATCGACCTGCTGGACGAGCAGATCTGGGACTGGAGCTCGGGACAGGCCGTCGTCACCGCGGCGGAGGACCGGCACCGCGAGCTGATCGAGACCGAGCGTGGGTCGCTGATCGAGGGGGTCGTCACCGAGTCCGAGGACGAGGACCTCATGGACCGCTTCATCGGCGGCGAGCACGTCGAGGTCGACCAGCTGACCGCTGACCTCGAGCGGGCAGTGGCACGCGGGCATTTCCACCCGGTCATGGGCCATGCGATCCGGACGGCCAACGTCGGCTCCGAGCTGATCTTGGACCTCATCGTGCGTGGTTTCCCGTCGCCCGCCGAGCACGAGCTCCCCGTGGTCACCCGGATCGACGGATCGCCGACCGAGCCGTTGTCGGCGGACGCCGACGGACCACTCGTGGCCGAGGTGATCAAGACGACCAGCGACCCCTACGTCGGGAAGGTCTCGATCGTCCGCGTCTTCTCCGGGACCCTGCGCCCGGAGACCCTCGTGCACGTGTCCGGGCACTTCCGTCCCGGCACCGGGCACGAGGACCACGACCTCGACGAGCGGATCGGGCACCTGACCGGCATGGTCGGAGCGGCGCACTCGGACGTGAGCGCCGCCGTCGCGGGCAGCATCGTCGCCGTCAGCAAGCTCGGCCGCGCGGAGACCGGCGACACGCTGTCGGCCGCCGACCACCCGCTGCTCATGGAGCCGTGGCAGATGCCGGCACCCCTGCTGCCGGTCGCGATCACGCCGCACAGCGCCGGCGACGAGGACAAGCTCGGCACGGCGCTGGCGCGCGTCGTCGCCGAGGACCCGACGCTGCGGATCGACCATCCGGAGGAGACCGGGCAGATCGTGCTGTGGACGCTCGGCGAGGCGCATGCGGACCTCGTCCTCGACCGCATCCGCACGCGGTACGGCGTGGCGGTCGACGCGATCGAGGTGCGGGCGCCGATGCGCGAGACGTTCGCCGCTGCGTCCACCGGCAACGGCCGGCTGGTCAAGCAGTCCGGCGGGCACGGGCAGTACGCCGTCGTCGACATCATGGTCGAGCCGCTCGCGCCGGGTGCGGGGTTCGAGTTCGTCGACAAGATCGTCGGGGGTGCCGTCCCCCGCAACTTCATCCCGTCGGTCGAGAAGGGCATCCGACACCAGATGGCGCTGGGCGTGGCCGCGGGCTATCCGGTGGTCGACATCAAGGTCACCCTGGTCGACGGCAAGTTCCACACGGTCGACTCGTCCGACATGGCCTTCCAGACGGCCGGAGCGATGGCCCTCAAGGACGCCGCCGCACGGACCACGATCAGCCTGCTCGAACCGGTCATCACGCTGACCGTGGACGTGCCGGACGAGCACGTGGGCGCCGTGATCGCGGACGTCTCGACCCGCCGCGGGATGATCAAGGGAACGACGTCCCTGGCCGACGGCCGGTCGCGGGTCGTCGCCGACGTGCCGGAGACCGAGATCAGCCGGTACGCCATCGACATCCGGAGCATCACGCACGGCACCGGCGACTTCGAGCGAGCCGAGGCGGGCTACGCGCCCGTTCCGGCCGCGGTCGCGAAGCGCGTCATCGAGGCGGCGTCCGCCTAGTCGCGACACCACCCTGACCACCCCTGACGGGCCCGTCGACGGCCCGGTCAGGGGTCGAGGCGGTACCCGAGGCCGGGCTCGGTGACGAGGTGACGCGGGTGGGCCGGGTCCGGCTCCAGCTTGCGGCGCAGCTGCGCGAGGTACACCCGCAGGTAG
>OFJB01000844.1_pt1 | contig 13435 bp, 12 predicted proteins | sample 1775081 | NCBI WGS metagenome assembly OFJB01 (sample SAMN08195771, study PRJEB24354) | sludge metagenome | isolation source: initial sludge from phenol fed wastewater aerobic bioreactor | place: India: Nagpur | collected 2016-06-05 | reverse complement strand
AGCGGTCGTCGAGGCTGCCGCGAGCAAGCCGATGTTCGGCGTGTGCGTGGGCGAGCAGATGCTCTTCGACATCTCGGACGAGGGCAACACGCCCGCGCTCGGCCTGTTGCCGGGCCGCGTGGTGCGCTTCGAGCTCGAGGGGCAGCTTCAGGACGACGGCTCGCGCTTCAAGACCCCGCAAATGGGCTGGAACCGCGTGCGTCAAACGCGCAGCCACCCGATCTGGGCGGGCGTGCCCGACAACAGCTATTTCTACTTCGTGCACAGCTATTACGCCGTGCCCGCGAAGCCCGAACTGACGGTCGGCGAGACGGTCTATGGGGTGCCCTTTACCTGTGCGGTGGCCCAAGATAATATCTTCGCCACCCAGTTCCACCCGGAAAAGAGCGCCCAGGCCGGCCTGGCCCTGTATCGAAACTTTGCCCAGTGGAAGCCCTGATCGCGACGCGGGCGGCGCAATTGCGCTTCCTTGCCTTTCAGGGCGTGTCCTCTGTCACCGCTTATACTGTGTGTCATGTTGATGAATCCGAAGCCGATGTGCCGATGTCCGGCAAGGCGGGCGTCGGATTCGCGTTGTGCGCGTAAATCGCGAATTTCTTTTACTTCCCACTAGCGACGTTTCACGATTGCCTATGCTGCTCATCCCGGCCATCGACCTTAAAGACGGTCAATGTGTTCGCCTCAAACAAGGCGACATGGATCAAGCCACCGTATTCTCGGAGGACCCCGCTGCCATGGCCCGGCATTGGGTCGAGCAAGGCGCGCGGCGTCTGCACCTGGTGGACCTGAACGGCGCATTCGCTGGCAAGCCGCGCAACGAGGCGGCCATTCGCGCCATCATCCAGGAAGTGGGCGAAGACATCCCCGTGCAACTGGGCGGCGGCATTCGCGATCTCGGCACCATCGAGCGCTACCTCGACGACGGCTTGTCGTACGTCATCATCGGCACCGCCGCGGTGAAGAACCCCGGTTTCCTGCGCGATGCCTGCCGTGCGTTCGGCGGCCACATCATCGTCGGCCTCGACGCCAAGGACGGCAAGGTCGCCACCGACGGCTGGAGCAAGCTCACGGGCCACGAAGTGGTGGACCTGGCGCGCAAGTTCGAGGATTACGGCGTGGAGTCGATCATCTACACGGATATCGGTCGCGACGGCATGCTGCAGGGCATCAACATCGAAGCGACCGTGCGTCTCGCGCAGGCCGTGACGGTGCCGGTGATCGCCAGCGGCGGCCTGTCGAACCTGAACGACATCGACGCGCTGTGCAAGGTCCAGGACGAAGGCGTCGAAGGCGTCATCTGCGGCCGTGCGATTTACTCGGGCGATCTGAATTTCTCCTCGGCGCAAAAGCGCGCCGACGAGCTTACCGAAGGAGCGGCATAAGCGAGCCCGCGGCTGCGGCCGCCTCGCGTGCCAACATCATGGCTCTCCCCAAACGCATCATCCCGTGCCTGGACGTGACGGCCGGCCGCGTGGTCAAGGGCGTCAATTTCGTCGACCTGGTCGACGCCGGCGATCCGGTCGAGGCGGCGCGCGCCTATGACGCCGCCGGCGCGGACGAGCTCTGCTTCCTCGACATCACCGCCTCGTCCGACAACCGCGAGACCATTTTCGACGTCGTCGCCCGCACCGCAGAGCAGTGCTTCATGCCGCTCACCGTCGGCGGCGGCGTGCGGCAGGTGGCCGACATCCGCAAGCTGCTTTTGGCCGGCGCCGACAAGGTGTCGATCAACACGGCTGCGGTGCGGAATCCGGATTTCGTCGCTGAGGCGGCGGACAAGTTCGGCAACCAGTGCGTCGTCGTCGCCGTCGACGCCAAGAAGGTCTCCGGACCGGGCGAGGCGGACCGCTGGGAGATCTTCACCCATGGCGGGCGTCAGAGGACCGGCGTCGACGCCGTCGAATTCGCCGCGAAGGCGGTCGACCTCGGCGCCGGCGAGATCCTGCTGACCTCCATGGACCGCGACGGCACCAGGGCCGGCTACGACATCGCGCTCACCCGCGCTGTGGCCGACGCCGTGCGCGCGCCGGTGATCGCCTCCGGCGGCGTCGGCAACCTCGACCACATGGTGGCCGGCATCCGCGACGGCCACGCCACGGCGGTGCTCGCCGCCTCGATCTTCCATTTCGGCATCTACTCGATCGCGCAGGCCAAGGCGCACATGGCGGCGGCGGGGCTGCCGATGCGGCTGGACTTGCCGCCCGCCGCCTCGTAAAGGGCCGCCATGACGGATTTCACGCTGTCCGACCTGGAAAGGATCGTCGCCGAGCGCGCCCGCTCCGGCGATCCGGAGTCGTGGACGGCGAAGCTGTTTTCGCGCGGCATGGACAAGGCCGCGCAGAAGCTCGGCGAGGAGGCGGTCGAGACGGTGATCGCGGCCGTGCGGGGCGATACCGCCCAGCTCGTTTCGGAAAGCGCCGATCTCCTCTATCATTGGCTCGTGGTGCTCGCCGTCGCCGGCGTGCCGCTCTCGGACGTGCTTGCCGAACTGGAACGGCGCACGGGCCGTTCCGGCATCGCGGAAAAGGCGGCGCGCCGGGACCGGGACTGATTGCCGAAGGGGTAGGGCGACGATGGACCAGCTTGCTCCCACCGAAAAATATTCGCCCTACCTGTTCTTTTCCGCCGCCGAATGGGCGGAGTTCCGCGCCGATACGCCGCTGACGCTGAGCGAGGACGAGATCCGCCGGCTGCGCTCGCTCAACGACCCGATCGACCTGGAGGAGGTCAAGCGCATCTACCTGTCGCTGTCCAGGCTCCTCTCGGCGCATCTGGAGGCCAGCCAGATGCTGTTCCGGCAGCGGCAGGTGTTCTTCAACAAGCAGACGGCGGTCAAGACGCCCTTCATCATCGGCATCGCCGGTTCGGTGGCGGTCGGCAAGTCGACCACCGCGCGCGTGCTGAAGGAACTGCTCGCCCGCTGGCCGTCCAGCCCGAAGGTCGACCTCGTCACCACCGACGGCTTCCTGCTCTCCAACGAGGTGCTGCGCCGCGAGAACCTGATGGAGCGCAAGGGCTTTCCCGAAAGCTACGACATCGGCGCGCTGCTGCGCTTCCTGTCGGGCATCAAGGCCGGCCTGCCGGACGTGCGCGCACCGCTCTATTCGCATCTGAGCTACGACGTGATGCCCGGCGCCTTCGTCACCATAGACCGGCCCGACATCCTGATCTTCGAGGGCATCAACGTGCTGCTGCCCGGCAAGCTGCCGGCGGACGGCAAGATCGTGCCGTTCCTGTCGGATTTCTTCGACTTCTCGATCTATATCGACGCCGAGGAGAGGCTGATCCACGACTGGTACATCGCCCGCTTCATGCGGCTGCGCGAGACGGCCTTCCGCAACCCGGAATCCTTCTTCCACCGCTATTCGCAGCTTTCCGAAAGCGCCGCGCAGGCCATCGCCGAAGGGCTGTGGACCAACATCAACCTGAAGAACCTGCGCGAGAACATCCTGCCGACCCGGCCGCGCGCCGACCTGATCCTGCGCAAGGGCGCGGACCACCTCATCGAGGAAGTGGCGCTGAGGAAGCTTTAGCCTGCGCCGTGGCGTGACCATTAACAGCGTCTTAGCCAGTTCCCCGGTAGGGTTGGACCGCTGCCGAGGTTTGACGATGACCCCCTTTATAGCCGAGCACCAGCGAGGCGGACCTGTATATTCGCTGGTCATACCGATCTACAACGAAGAGGCTGTGCTGCCGCGGCTGGTGCGACGGATCGGCTGGCTTCTTGATGCTCTCGATGGCGAGGCCGAAGCAATTTTCATCGACGACGGGTCGAAAGACACCAGCGCGATTTTTCTGAGAGGCATGGCAGAGCGTGACCGGCGGTTTCGGCTGATCGAGCTTTCGCGCAATTTCGTCCACCAGATAGCCATCACTGCCGGCATGGATGCGGCGCGCGGCGAGGCCGTCATTGTCATGGATGCGGACCTTCAGGATCCGCCCGAAGTCGTTCTCGACCTGGTGGCAAAGTGGAGGGAAGGCTTCGACATCGTCTATGCGCGGCGCCTGAAACGGGTAGGCGAAACCCGCTTCAAACGGTTGACGGCGGCAGCCTACTATCGGGTTCTTTCCGCCATGACGTCGGTCGACATACCGCAGGATGTCGGTGATTTCCGCCTTGTCGGACGCAATGCGCTCGACGCCTTCCGTTCGATGCCGGAGCGGGATCGCTTCGTTCGGGGCATGTTTGCGTGGGTCGGCTTCCGCCAGGCCGAGGTAACGTTCGAACGGCCTGCGCGCGCCGCCGGGACGACGAAATACCCGTTCTGGAAAATGATCCGGCTGGCGGTGCATGGAATGATCAGCTTTTCGGAGCGGCCGCTGCGCGTTGCGCTCTGGGGCGGTATCGCGATCTGCATGCTGGCGTTTGCTTTTGGCGCCTTCGCGGTCGCAGCCAAGCTGATGGGCTACGCGGTCGCGGTCGGATGGGCTTCGACCGTCGTGCTCGTTTCCTCCTTGAGCGGCATAAACCTGTTCATGACCGGCATCGTTGGGCTCTACGTCGGCGGCATCCATGCCGAAGTGAAACGGCGGCCGCTCTACATCGTGATGCGTGACACCGGACCGACGGCGGCCATCGCGCAAGCCGAGGCCGCCAATCGAAATATTGTCGGCTGAGTGCGGGATAACGACTATGGCCGAGCTCTTCGACGCCTACGGCACTACCTATCAGGATGTTGTCTCCGACTCGATCCGGTTCTCCGGCTTGAAACACGATTTTTTCATGCGGGCCAAGGCGGACCTGATCCACCGCCGCCTTCTTGCAGAAGGCCACCTCGAACCGGGCGACAGGCTGCGTGCGCTTGATGTAGGCTGCGGCATCGGCGCCCTGCATCCTTACCTCCGCGACTTTTTCACCACACTCGATGGTTGCGACGTATCCGGCGAGTCGATCGAACGGGCCCGCCAGGACAATGCCGGCAACGCTTACGCCGCTTATGATGGTAGCCGCCTACCCTATCGCGACCATACGTTCGGTTTCGCCTTGACGGTCTGTGTCGTCCACCACGTGCCGCCGCCGCAATGGCCCGCGTTCCTGTCCGAGATGCGGCGCGTGCTCAGGCCGGGTGGCATCGCCTGCATCATCGAGCACAATCCGTTCAATCCCGCGACGCGACTCGCGGTGATGCGTTGCCCGTTCGACGAGGACGCCGTGCTTTTGCGCAGCGCTACCTTGCGGCGGCTGCTGGCCGTTGCTGGTTTTCAGGATATTGAACAGGAATTCTTCTGCCTTCTGCCGAGCGCGCGTCCGACGGCGCGGCGGATCGAGCGTCTTTTGTCCGGCATACCGGCCGGAGCGCAATATGCCTGCTTCGCCAGAGCCTGAGCCTTTCGGCGGCTCGAAGGGCCGCAACCTGTCCGCGGTGGTTGCGATTTTCGGCAGCGTGGGGGTTGCGGCGACGCTCTGTTATCTCCTGATCGTCAGTGGGTTGACGGCGTTGTCCGGCTTGTCTCCGGCCAAGGCCAGCGTGGTGGCCTACCTGATATGCACGATCCTTTCCTACTACGGTCACAAGCACTTGAGCTTCGCCTCGAAGCGCGCCGATGCCGTAGCCGTACCCCGCTTTCTGGCCAGCGCAGTCATCGGGCTTGCCATGGCTTGGCTTGTTCCCGCGGTCGGCGACGATCTCGGTTGGCCGGCGGCGGTTTCCTTCGTGCTGATATGTGTATTGGTTCCCGGCTTGAACTTCGTGCTGCTAAGCCGCTGGGTCTTTTTGGATGACACAGCAGGCAACGGTCTCGCCACGGATCGCCATGCCCTTTTGCTCGTAGTCCCTGTCGTGTTGCTGATCGCCGTCACGGCATACGGCGTCAACGCGTGGCGTTGGGGAACGATACCGGACACAAGTTGGCTCATCACCGTTATCGAACGCATGAGTAAAGGCGAGCGTCTGTACAGCGACCTGATTGAACTCAATCCGCCTTTCTCCGTATGGCTGTATGTGCCACCGGTCCGCTTCGCCCTGGCGCTTGGACTCGCTTCGGAGGGTTTCGTCCGCGCCTACACGCTGCTGCTTTGCTTGATGGGAACTGGGATGGCCGGGTGGATGCTGGCGGCATCCGGCGCCCTCAACCGCCGTTCGGCGACCACGACCGCAATCGTCCTGTTCGCGGTCACGACGTTGCTGAGCGGCAACGGATTCAGCGAGCGGGACCAGATCGGAGCAGTGCTTGCACTGCCCCTGCTGATTTTGTCTGCTTGGCGGGCGCAGTCCCGTCCCGCCCGCCGGCCTTCGTTGCGCTATTGGTTGCCGGCGGGCCTCGGGGCCGCCGTTCTAGCCATAGTCAGACCGTACTACGTTGTCGTCGTGCTGGCGGCCGCCTGTTTTGTGGCGTTTCGGCGCCGCGACCTTCGTGTGCTCCTGTTGCCGGAATTTGTTCTCTCCGGTCTAGCCACCGTACTCTACCTGGCGGCGGCGCTGGCGCTCTATCCCCCTTATTTCGAGACGCTGCTCCCGCTGCTGAACGACACCTACATGGCTTACCGCCAGCCGGCAGGCCTTCTGTTGCTTACCGCGCTCCCCTGGTTGGCTCTGATGCTGGTTTACATGCTCAGGCGGCGCTTGCTCGATCGCCCTGAGCCGTCCGACTTCCTCATGGTGGCGGCCCTGGCAGCATGGGTGCCCTATTTTCTGCAGGGCAAGGGCTGGCCCTATCAATCCTATCCGGCGACGCTGTTCGGATCGGCGGCGCTCGTGGTGGCCCTCGCGATCCTGTTCGAGAAGCGTCGTTCCGAGCTCCGGCTTGGCTACTGTGCCGTCGCGCTTGCGGCTATCCTCCTCGCCCATGTGCGGTTCGCGGCGACCGAAAAGCCCGACGAGCATCTGGTCGCCGCCGCCACGCAGCCAGGCGAAAATCCGAGCGTCGGCATGCTGGGCAGCGGCATCGAACGAGGACATCCTTTTGCCCGCATGATCGGCGGCCGCTGGATCGAGCCATATTGCAGCGACTGGCTTGCCGCCTATGCGGCCCATAGAAAGGAAACGCTGATTGGCGCTGGCGACAAGACCGGAGCGGCACGGTTTATGGCGATGGAAACTGACTATCTCATCGCAAAGAAGGCACGGTTGCAGGCAGGCCCCCCGGATGTCCTTGTCGTTGACCGGAACGACGCGCTGGTGAGCTATATGCTGCGGGATTTCGGCTTTCAGTCCGTGCTTGACGGCTATGACCGGGTGGCGGAGCAGGGCAGCGTCGAGCTATACCGATTGCGGGCAGGCGTACCGACCGGGCGTCACGTCATCCAGTCGTCACCCTTCTCAGCGTCAGATTGATCCGCCCTTCGCGCCTCGGCAGCGTCGAGGTGCTTGGATAGATCCGGTCGACGCCATGGAAGGCCAGCCGGCTTGCGCCGCCGAGCACCGCCAAGTCGCCCGAGCAAAGCCTCAGCGAGACCGTAGGGTCGCCGCGTTTCGTGCCGCCGATGCGGAACAGGCAGTCGTCGCCGAGCGAGACCGAGACGACGGGCGCGGCGAATTCCTCCTCGTCGCGGTCCTGGTGCAGGCCCATCTTCGCGTCCGCCGCGTAGAAATTGACCAGGCATGCCTCCGGCGGCGCGGAAAACGCCGCCACCTCCCGCCACAGGTCGAGCAGCATGGCGGGGATCGGCGGCCAGGGCGCGCCGGTCACGGGATGTGTCGCCTGGTAGCGGTAGCCGCGCTCCCTGTCGGTCACCCAGCCGAGCGCTCCGCAATTGGTCATGCGCACGCTCATCGGCCTGCCGGTTTTCGGCATTGTCGGCACGTAGAGCGGGGCGGCGCGGACCACCGCGCGGACGGCATCCAGCAGCGCCTGCTGCGCCGGCCTGTCGAGGAAGCCGGGAAAGTGGCGGAAGCCGGGTGGCGGGCGGGCCGTCTCGGTATTGGTGCTCATCGAAGCAGCATGGCAGTTCGGGTCGGGGGCGACGACCTGAAAAGATGCAGCGCGGGCGAGGCGCCGGTTTTCAATCTTCGCCTATCCTGCCGCGCAGCCGCTTCACCGTGGAGCGGCCGGCCTTCGCCTTGAGCCGGCGCTCGACGGCGCCCTTCGAGGGTTTCGTCTTCTTGCGCGGCGGCGGCGGCGGTTCGGCCGCGCGGGCCACCAGCGCCGTCAGCCGCTCGCGTGCGTCGGCGCGGTTGCGTTCCTGGGTGCGGAAACGATCGGCCTCGATGATGACGACGCCGTCCTTGGTGGCGCGCTGCCCGGCCAGTTTCAGCAGCCGCGCCCGCACGCGCTGCGAAAGCCCGGCCGCGTTGGCCGCGTCGAAGCGCAGTTGCACGGCGGTGGCGACCTTGTTGACATTCTGCCCGCCCGGCCCGGAGGCGCGGATGAAGCTTTCCTTGAGGTCGTCCGGCCCGATCGCCGCCTCGTCCGAGATGATGATCCTGTCTTCGTCGCTCATGCGCCAGTCATGGCGCGGCGGCGGGAAAAAGGGAAGAGGAATGGGTTCTGTCTCCCCGTTTACGGGGAGAGATGTCCGGCAGGACAGTGAGGGGGAGGACGGTCCTTGACCCGTTAGCGCCGCCCCTCATCCGTCGCTTCGTGACACCTTCTCCCCGTCAACGGGGAGAAGGAAGGGCCGCCGCCTACTCCGCCGCCTGCCGCGCCGCCGGCGCCGCGCCCATCACGCTCGCATCGACATGGCTTTCGAACTTGCCGAAATTGTCGATGAACATGCCGACCAGCTTGGCCGCCTGGCGGTCGTAGGCCGCCTTGTCCGCCCAGGTGGAGCGCGGGTCGAGGATCGAGGCGTCGACGCCCGGCACGGAAACCGGTACGGCAAAGCCGAAATGCGGGTCGGTGCGGAACTCGGCCCCGGCCAGCGAGCCGTCGAGCGCGGCGGAAAGCAGCGCCCGCGTCGCCCTGATGGGCATGCGGCTGCCCGTGCCGTAGGCGCCGCCGGTCCAGCCGGTGTTGACCAGCCAGCAGTCGACCTTGTGCGCGGCGATCAGTTCGCGCAGCAAATTGCCGTATTCGGAAGGATGGCGCGGCATGAACGGCGCGCCGAAGCAGGTCGAGAAGGTCGCTTCCGGCTCCGTCACGCCGCGCTCGGTGCCGGCCACCTTGGCGGTGTAGCCGGAAAGGAAGTGGTACATCGCCTGCGCCGGCGTCAGCCTGGCGATCGGCGGCATCACGCCGAAGGCGTCGGCCGTCAGCATGATGATGTTCCTCGGATGGCCGGCGCGGCCGGTGGCGCTGGCGTTGGCGATGAAGTCCAGCGGATAGGCGCAGCGCGTGTTTTCCGTCTTCGAGCCGTCGTCGAAGTCCGGCACGCGGGCCTCGTCGAGCACGACGTTCTCCAGAACCGTGCCGAAGCGGCGCGTGGTGGAGAAGATCTCCGGCTCGTGCTCGGCCGAAAGGCGGATCGTCTTGGCGTAGCAGCCGCCCTCGAAATTGAACACGCCGTCCGGTCCCCAGCCGTGCTCGTCGTCGCCGATCAGCGTGCGCGCCGGATCGGCCGACAGCGTCGTCTTGCCGGTGCCGGAGAGTCCGAAGAAGATCGCCGTGTCGCCCCCGGCGCCCTCGTTGGCCGAGCAGTGCATCGGCATGACGCCCTTGGCCGGCAGGACGTAGTTCAGCGCGGTGAAGACGGATTTCTTCATCTCGCCGGCATAGGCGGTGCCGCCGATCAGCACGATCATGCGTGTCAGATCGAGCGCGATCACGGTCTCGGAGCGCGTGCCGTGGCGGGCCGGATCGGCGCGGAAGGACGGCAGGTCGATGATCGTCATCTTCGGCACGAAGCCGGCGAGAGCGGCGGCATCCGGCCGGATCAGGAGATTGCGGATGAACAGCGAGTGCCAGGCGAATTCGGTGACAACGCGAACCGGCAGGCTGTGCGTCGCGTCGGCGCCGCCGACCAGGTCCTGCACGTAGAGGTCCTTGTCCGCCGCCTGCGCCGTAAAGTCGGCCAGCAGCGCGTCGAACTGCGCCGGCGAGATGGCCTTGTTGTTCTCCCACCAGACATGGCCTTCCGTGGCGGCGTCGCGCACCACGAACTTGTCCTTGGGCGAGCGGCCGGTGAACTGGCCGGTGTCGGCGACCAGCGCGCCATGCGCCGTCAGCCGGGCTTCGCCGCGGCGCAGCGCCTCCTCGTAGAGCGCGGCCGCCCCGAAATTGTAGCGGACGGTGCCGGTGGTGCTGATGCCGGCCTCCGCGATCGGGCAGGCGGGGTTGCGAATGCCGAGTTCCGACATGAATGCTCCTCTTTTTCTGGCCGCGCGCGTCCTGGCCGTACCTGTCCGCCCGCGGAAAAACGAGCTTTTCGGACAGCTAAGGCGTGAACCAGAAAAGGCGAACGATATCAAATCATTAATCGATTTAAAAAAATTGAAAGTTGTTTAAATCGTTTAGATGTGCAAAAATTTTCCGGATTGTCCCAAGGATTGCCGGCGCCGCTGCGTCGAATGGGGTGTGAGGTGCGGAGGTGGATATGCGCGGGCTGCCGTCGCCAGGAGGCGCTCGCTGTGCCACATTTTGTACCTAATTTGTCCTGCAATAGCCCCTTCTCCACCTATGAAGGGACAGCCGACCATGAGGGAGCCGCTTGAAATGGCAACAATCGCGCTTGTCGACGACGACCGCAACATCCTGACATCGGTGTCGATCGCCCTTGATACTGATACGGCTCCCACCGAGACCTACACGGATGGCGCGTCCGCGCTCGAGGGCCTGGCGGCACGGCCGCCGAATCTCGCCATCCTCGACATCAAGATGCCGCGCATGGACGGCATGGAGCTGCTGCGCCGCATGCGGCAGAAGTCGGACCTGCCGGTGATCTTCCTCACCTCCAAGGACGACGAGATCGACGAATTGTTCGGCCTCAAGATGGGCGCCGACGATTTCATCCGCAAGCCGTTCTCGCAGCGCCTCCTGGTGGAGCGGGTCAAGGCGGTGCTGCGCCGGGCGAGCGCCCGCGACGCTGCCGCCAAGCAGCCCACCCAGCAGGCGCGCTCGCTGGAGCGCGGCCAGCTCGTCATGGACCAGGAGCGCCACACCTGCACCTGGAAGGGCGAGCCGGTCACGCTCACCGTTACCGAATTTTTGATCCTGCATTCGCTGGCGCAGCGCCCCGGCGTGGTGAAAAGCCGTGATGCGCTGATGGATTCGGCCTATGATGAACAGGTCTACGTCGACGACCGCACCATCGACAGCCACATCAAGCGGCTGCGCAAGAAGTTCAAGGCCGTCGACGAGGACTTCGAGATGATCGAGACGCTTTACGGGGTCGGCTACCGGTTCCGCGAAGCGTAAGGCATGTCTCACGGAAACGTGGACGGTTTCGGTCAGGCATAAAGGAAGAAACCGAAGCGCTGTAAGCGAATCCGAAGATCGCGGCGCTCCGGAGCAGTTCCGGGAAAAGTCTGACCCGGTTTTCCGTCCGGAACTGCGAGAAACAGGACCAACCGGCGGGCCTCTATTCGATGGCAGTGGACGTTGAGCGTACGAGACCGGTGGCCGCCGCGAAGCGGTCGTCCCGGCCGTCGTTCCTCTCGAAGGTGACGGTGCCGCTGCGCCGTTTCCTCGGCCACCACATATTCTCCAGCCTGACCCGGCGCATCCTCTTCCTCAACCTCGCCGGGCTGGCGGTGCTGGTCATCGGCATCCTCTATCTCAACACTTTCCGCGACGGGCTGATCGACGCGCGCGTCGAAAGCCTGATGACGCAGGGCGAGATCATCGCCGGCGCCATCGCCGCCTCGGCCACCGTGGAAACCGACTCGATCTCGATCGATCCGGAGAAGCTGCTCGAGCTGCAGGCCGGCGAGAGCGTCGGCCCCGCGACCGACCAGCTCGACAATCTCGACTTCCCGATCAATCCGGAGCGGGTGGCGCCGGTGCTGCGGCGGCTGATCTCGCCGACCCGCACGCGCGCGCGCATCTACGACCGGGACACGAACCTGCTGCTCGATTCGCGCCATCTCTATTCGCGCGGCCAGATTCTGCGCTACGAGCTGCCGCCGGTGGACGACGAGAAGCCGGGCATCTCCGAACGCATCGAGAAGTTCGTCTTCGATTTCTTCCGCAACAAGGACCTGCCGGTCTACAAGGAGCAGCCCGGCGGCAACGGCTCGGCCTTCCCCGAGGTGGTCAAGGCGCTGACCGGCAGCCCCTCCACCATCGTGCGCGTGTCCGAGCAGGGCGAGCAGATCGTCTCCGTCGCCGTGCCGATCCAGCGCTTCCGCGCCGTGCTCGGCGTGCTGATGCTGTCCACCGAGGGCGGCGACATCGACAGGATCGTCGCCGCCGAGCGCAAGGCGATCCTGCGCGTCTTCGGCATCGCGGCGCTGGTCACGGCCATCCTGTCCATGCTGCTCGCCTCGACCATCGCCAATCCGCTCAGGCGCCTGTCGGCCGCGGCGGTCCGGGTGCGGCGGGGCGTCAAGAGCCGCGAGGAGATCCCCGATTTCTCCGACCGCCAGGACGAGATCGGCAACCTGTCGATCGCCGTGCGCGACATGACCAACGCGCTCTATGCGCGCATCGAGGCGATCGAGAGTTTCGCCGCCGACGTCAGCCACGAGTTGAAGAACCCGCTCACCTCGCTGCGCAGCGCGGTGGAGACGCTGCCGCTCGCCAGGAACGAGGCTTCTCGGGCGCGCCTGCTGGAAATCATCCAGCACGACGTGCGCCGCCTCGACCGCCTCATCACCGATATTTCCGACGCGTCGCGGCTCGACGCCGAGCTTGCCCGTGAGGATGCCGGCAGGGTCGATCTGAAGAAATTCATTTCCGACCTCGTATCGGTGTCGCGCGAGGTCTCGCACCACAAGAAGCCGGTCGAGCTGGACCTCAAGGTCGCCAAGCTGCCGCAGGGCGCGAAGGGCTATTTCGTGCAGGGGCACGATCTCAGGCTCGGCCAGGTCATCACCAACCTGATCGAGAACGCCCGCTCCTTCGTGCCCGAGGGCGACGGCAAGGTCACCATTTCGCTGGCCCGCTCCGGAAAGTTCAACATCGTCACCGTCGACGACAACGGTCCCGGCATCAGGGCCGACAACATCGAGCGGATCTTCGAGCGCTTCTACACCGACCGGCCGGCGAGCGAGGCCTTCGGCCAGAATTCGGGGCTGGGCCTGTCGATCAGCCGGCAGATCGTCGAGGGGCACGGCGGCACGCTGACGGCCGAGAACATCCCCGGCGCCAAGCCCGGCGACATCCGCGGCGCGCGCTTCACGGTGACCTTGCCGGCCGATGATTGACGCGGATCGGCAAGTCCTGATGGCGGCACCCGACGGCGCCCCCTCCTGTCCTGCCGGACATCTCCCCCCTCGTGGGGGAGATGTCCGGCAGGACGGAGGCGCTCGCGACAGGGTGCTGCACCCTGAAGGTTTTTCACCGTGCCGCCGCTGAACGTCCACGCCACCGCGCTGCTGGTCGGCGACCGCGGCATCCTCGTCACCGGCGCGTCGGGTTCGGGCAAGACCACGCTGGCGCTGGCGCTGGTCGAGCGCTT
>OFJB01000843.1_pt1 | contig 13438 bp, 13 predicted proteins | sample 1775081 | NCBI WGS metagenome assembly OFJB01 (sample SAMN08195771, study PRJEB24354) | sludge metagenome | isolation source: initial sludge from phenol fed wastewater aerobic bioreactor | place: India: Nagpur | collected 2016-06-05 | reverse complement strand
AAGGCCAACATCCCCACCCGCATCTCGTTTCAGGTCTCCAGCAAGATCGACAGCCGCACCATCCTCGACCAGATGGGCGCCGAGGCCCTGCTGGGCATGGGCGACATGCTGTACCTGCCCAGCGGCACCGGCCTGCCGATCCGCGTGCACGGCGCCTTCGTCAGCGACGAGGAGGTGCACCGCGTGGTCGACTACCTCAAGAGCCAGGGCGAGCCCAACTACATCGAGGGCGTGCTGGAGGGCGGCACGGTGGACGGCGACGACAGCGGCTTTGGCGGCGGCGAGGACAGCGGCGGCGAGAAGGACCCGATGTACGACCAGGCGGTCGAGGTGGTGCTGAAAAACCGCAAGGCCAGCATTTCGCTGGTGCAGCGGCATCTCAAGATCGGCTACAACCGCGCCGCACGCCTGGTCGAGGACATGGAAAAGGCGGGCCTCGTCAGCGCCATGACGGCCGACGGCAAGCGCGACATCCTGGTGCCGGCGCGCGCGGAGTGAGGCCCTTGTTGCTTTCCGGCAAGCCGATGTATCGACCGGTTGCCGGGCTGAACCTTCCGGCTCCTGGCTCGATCCGAACGCCCATGACATTCACGATCCCCAAGCTGGCACGGCGCACTGGCGCCGTGTTGTCCCTGCTCACGCTGACGGCCTCCGTCGCCTGGGCCGACGGCCTGAGCAGCCTGCAAAGCTTCATCCAGAACACACGCAGCGGCCGCGCCGATTTCACGCAGACGGTGACCGCGCCCACGCGGGACGGCAAGCCCGGGCGCGTCAAGACCTCCAGCGGCAGCTTCGAGTTCCAAAGGCCGGGCAAATTCCGCTTTGACTACCGCAAGCCCTTCGTGCAGACCATCGTCGCCGACGGCAAGACGCTGTGGCTGTACGACGCCGACCTGAACCAGGTGACCGAGCGCGGCCAGGCGCAGGTGCTGGGCCAGACGCCGGCCGCCCTGATTGCCGAGGCCACCGACCTGCGCGCGCTGCAGGCCGACTTCACGCTCACGGCCGAGCCCGCGCACGATGGCCTGCAGTGGGTCAAGGCCGTGCCCAAGTCCAGGGACGGACAGCTGCAGCAGGTGCAGGTTGGCCTTGACGGCGACCAGCTGGCGGCGCTCGAAATCCTGGACAGCTTTGGCCAGCGCTCGGTGCTCAAGTTCGGCGCCATGCAGCTCAATCCGCAACTGCCCGCCAGCACGTTCGAGTTCAAGCCGCCGGCGGGGGCGGATGTGCTCAAGCAATAAGCCGTCGGTTTTCAGCGGGCAGTCATCAGCCATACCGGGCGCGCCAGGCGGGGATCCAGCGTGCCAGCAGCGCGGCGACGCCTGCCGAGTCGGCGTTTGAATCCAGGCCCAGGTGCCTGGCCGCCGCGCGCAGAGCGTGGGCGGGATCGCTGAGATCCAGCGCCTGCGCGCCGTTTTGCTTGCTGAGTTTTTCGCCATCGCCGCCCAGGACCAACGGCGTGTGCAGGTAGGCGGGCGTGGGCAGGCTCAAGCAGCGTTGCAGGGCGATCTGGCGCGGCGTGTTGTCAGCCAGGTCGGCGCCGCGCACCACGTGGGTGACGCCTTGCGCGGCATCGTCCACCACCACCGCCAGTTGGTAGGCCCACAGGCCGTCGGCGCGCCGCAGCACGAAGTCGCCCACCTCGACCGACAGCTGCTGCGCCTGCTCGCCTAGGCACCGGTCGTGCCAGCGGATCGTGGGTACTTCTAATTTGATAGCTGCTTGCGCTTTCTGGGTGGGCGCCGCAGGCCATTTTTGTTCAAATCGCCCGGTGTGCAGGCGCCAGGCGCGCGCGGGCCGTCCGTGCAGGCCGCCGCGCTCGGGGCGGCAGGTGCCGGGGTAGGGCAGCTCGCGCCCGCGCTGGCGCGTGACGCCGGCCGCCGCCTGCGCCTGGGCGATGTCCTGGCGCGAGCAGGCGCAGGGGTATGCCAGGTCGTCGGCCAGCAACCGATTGAGCGCGGCCTGGTAGGCGGCCGCGCGGGTGGATTGCCACAGCGGCGGCGCGTCGGGGGTGAGGCCGCAGCGCGCCAGTTGCTCCAGGATCAGGCGGTCGGCGCTGGGCACGCAGCGCGGCGTGTCCACGTCCTCGATGCGCACCAGCCAGCGTCCGCCGTGCGCGCGGGCATCCAGCCAGCTGGCCAGCGCGGCCACCAGCGAGCCGGCGTGCAGCGGGCCGGTGGGCGAGGGGGCGAAGCGGCCGATGTACAAGAGCGGCGCGGCGAAGCGTCAGGCGATGGCCAGCGCCAGCTCCAGCCCCGAGACAAAGGCATCCTCGACACGCGCACCCAGGCACCAGTCGCCGCACAGGCCGAGGCCCAGCGCAGCGTCCCACACAAAGGGCTGGCCCAGCGGCGCGAGCGTGCGCGCATGCGGCCACAGCCGCGCTTGGGCGTGGCCGGGCGCGGCGCGGATGCCGGTGATCTCGGCAAAGGCCTTGAGCAGCTTGGCACCGGCGCGCTCGACGTCGTCGTGCGCGTGCTCGCGTGACCAGTCGCTGCTGGCCTGCACCGTCCAGCGCTCGACGCCGCCGCGTTGCGGCTTGGAGGTCTCGCGCGCCAGCCAGGCGATGCGGTGGTGCGTGCTGCGCGCCGCGTTCCACTGCGGGCCCAGGGTGTACAGGCCGGGCTGCGCCGCTTGCGGAAAGGCCAGCATCAGTGTCCAGCAGGGCGCCATGTCGATGTCCGCGAGCGTGTCCGCCAGGGCCATGCTCTGCTCCGATTGCAGGAGCATGTTGCGCGCGGCCGGAGCGGGCAGGGCGCAGATCACGGTGTCGGCCTCGAGTGTCGCTGCGGCATCGTCCGTGTGCAGGTGCCAGCGCGCGCCCACGCGCTGCAGGCGCCGCACGCGGGTGTTGAGCCGCAGGCGGCGCGTGGCGGCCAGGGGCGCAGCCCAGTGCTGCGGCAGCGCGGCCATGGCGGGGGCGGCCACCCAGTGCGCCTCGCCGGGTGGCGGCGCGGCTTCGATCAGGCGGCCATGCTCGTCCAGCACCCGTACGGCGCTGGCACTCCAGCGGCGCGCCAGCTGCGGGGCGGTGACGTCCAGCGTGTGGGCCAGTCGCGCATCGCGCACGGTGAAGTACTGCGCGCCGCAGTCAAAGCTGCCAAAGGGCGATTCGCAGGTGGCCATGCGCCCGCCCGGTGCGCTGGCGGCCTCCAGCAGCGTCACCTCGTGCCCGGCCTGGAGCAGCGTGCGGGCGCAGGCCAGGCCGGCAATGCCGGCGCCGATGACGGCGATGCGTTGGGGGCGAGGCAGTTGGGGGCGGTGGCGGCTCATGCGCTCACTCTACACGTTCGCGGGTGCCTGCAGCAGTGCGCGGCGGGTGATGGGGCGCTCCAGGCGGCCCAGCCACCAGGACAGTGCCTTGCCCGGCTGCACGCGGGTCGGCCAGGCGTACTGCAGCGAGGCGGTGCGCGTGCTGCGCTCCAGGCGCCGCTCCACCAGCTGGCCACTGGCCAGCCAGGGCCGCGCCAGCGGTTCGGGCAGAAAGCCCACGCCCAGGCCGCGCAGGTGCGCCGCCAGCTTGGCCTGCAGGCTGGCCACCGTCAGCGCCTCCTGGCCCGCCAGCAGGCCGAAGGACTGGGTGGCGCTGCCCGGCGCCGAGTCGGCCACCACGATGGCGCGGTGCTTGAGCAGCTCGGCGTCCGCCAGCGGCTCGGGCGCCTGCGCCAGCGGGTGCGTGGGCGCGATGGCATAGACAAAGCGCACGGGGCCCAGCGGCTTGGCGCGCAGGTTGGCGGCGCTGGCGGGCTCCAGCGCCACGCCCAGTGCCAGGTCGGCCTGGCCGGAGGTCAGCGCGGCCAGCGTGCCGCTCAGGATTTCGTCGCGCAGGCGTAGGCGCGTGGGGGGATGGAGGGCGTAGAAGTCGCAGCACAGCTCCATCAGTGCGGACTGCGCGATCACGCCGTCCACCGCAAGGGTCAGGCTGGGCTCCCAGCCGGTGGCCACGCGCTGCACGCGCCGCACCACGGCGTCCACGTCCTGCTTCAGGCGCGCGCCCTGCGCCAGCAGCTCGGCGCCGGCCGGGGTGGCGCGGGCGTGGCGGCTGCTGCGGTCGAACAGCAGCACGTCCAGCGCGTCCTCGATCCGGCGCACGCGGTAGGTCAACGCGCTGGGCACCAGGTTCAGCGCGCGCGCCGCGCCGGCAAAGCTGCCCGCGCGCTCGATGGCGGCCAGCAGACGAAACGCCTCGGGGCTCAGCAGGTCGGCGGGATCGTTCAATCGGGCTCCAATCATTCAAAGTTTTTGAATGATGCCATCAAATGCCCAGGCCCCGAAGGGGCATGCCAGCGCCCAGAATTCAAGCCATTGAAAGGAGTTGACCATGATCAAGATTCGCAAATCCGGCGAACGCGGCCTGGCCGACCATGGCTGGCTGAAGTCGTTTCACAGCTTTTCGTTTGCCGACTACCACGACCCCGAGCACATGGGCTGGGGCAATCTGCGCGTCATCAACGAGGACCGCATCGCGCCGGGCACGGGCTTTGGCACGCATGGCCACCGCGACATGGAGATCATCAGCTACGTGCTGGAAGGCGAGCTGGCGCACCAGGACAGCATGGGCAACGTGGTGAGCATTCCGCCCGGCGACGTGCAGCGCATGAGCGCCGGCCGCGGCGTGATGCACAGCGAGTTCAACCATGCCGAGGGCCAGACCACGCATTTCCTGCAGATCTGGATCGAGCCGAACGTGCGCGGCATCGCGCCCAGCTACGAGCAAAAGAGTGTGCCTGCGGCGGACAAGCGCGGCCGCCTGCGCCTGATCGCGGCCGCGCAGCCCGATGCCGGCGCGGTGACGATCCACGCCGATGCGCGCGTGTACGCTGGCCTGATCGACGGCGCCGAGTCCGCGCGGCTGGCCATCGACCCGGCGCGCAAGGCCTATGTGCACGTGGTGCGCGGCGCGCTGCAGGTGGGCGGCCGGGCGCTGGCGGCGGGCGACGCGGTGCTGCTGGCCGACGAGGCCGCCGTCGAACTGGGCCAGGGCCAGGACGCCGAGGTGCTGGTGTTCGACCTGGCGCCGTAGTTTGGGCTTTGTGGGCTGGGATTTCATCCCAGCCTACGACGCTGCTGCAGTTTTGAATCAAATCGGCTTGTGGCGCTTATCCATCAAGCGCAAGAAGCTATAAGTATCATAGTAATCATTTTTCACCAACCCCCAAGGAGTTCAAGCATGAACGCATTTCAAAACCCCCTGGCCCTGCTGGGCCGCCTGCTGGTCGCCGTCCTGTTCATCCCCGCCGGCATCGGCAAGATCACCGGCTTTGCCGGCACGGCGGGCTACATCGCCTCCAAGGGCCTGCCCCTGCCCGAAGTGGGCGTGGTGATCGCCATCGTGGTCGAGGTGCTGGTGGCCGCGGCCTTGCTCGTCGGCTACAAGACCCGCTGGGCCGCGTTGGTGCTGGCGCTCTTCACGCTGGCGGCGGCGACGATCTTTCACAACTACTGGGCGCTGCCGCAGGCCCAGCAGATGATGCAGCAGCTGTTGTTCACCAAGAACATCGCCGTGGTCGGCGGGCTGCTGGCCTTCGTGGCCTTTGGCGCCGGGGCCTTCAGCCTGGATGCGCGCCGCGCCAAGGCTTGACGCCAGCGCTGCCGCACGGCGCAAAAAAGCCCCGGCGTGCCGGGGCTTTTTGTTGGGTGACCGGCCGGGGGCGATCAGAAGTTCAGTTCCTTGTCCACGTCCTGCACCTTGCGGCGGGCCATGGCCAGGTTGCCGCGCTGCTTGTCCATCACCAGGTAGATGAACACGCCGTCCTTGCGCGCCGAGGGGCGGATGATGTGGTATTGCTTGCCCAGCGTGATCAGGATGTCCTCGATCACGTCGTTCAGGCCCAATGCGCGCATGGTCTTGGTCTTGGCGCGCACCACCTCGGTGTTGCCGGCGGCGGCCACTTCCAGGTCGAGCCCGCTGCCCACCGAGCCCAGCATCATGCCGGAGGCCGAGTCCACCACAGAGGCGCACATCGCGCCGTCGAGGGTCATGAGTTCATCCAGGGTCTGCTTGATGTTGGCCATGTCAGTTCCAGGTCAGGGTTGAAGAAAGGAGAGGGCGTGAAAACGGTTCAACTGGCGGCGCGCCACGCGCCTCATCGCGTCGCCAGGCGGAGAAAAGGAACGGGCCCGCATCACAGGCGATCCACCAACTGGGCCAGTTGCCGGGCCTTGTCCTGCCACTGCGCCCAGTCCAGGCCGGACTTGGCGCGCGTCAGCGCCACCAGCAGCATGCCGTGGCCGCAGGGCAGCAAGGTGATGCGCCCGCGGGCGTGCATCATGACCGAGGCGCGCAAATCGCCCAGGTCCTGAAACTGCCCGGCCAGCCGGCCGTACAGGCGCCAGTAGTCGCTGGCGGCCTCGGCGAAGGTCTGCACGCCCTCGATCTGGCCGGCGTGGTGCCACACCATGCCGGCGTCGACCTCGACCAGCGCGCAGCCATCCACGCCGGGCAGCGCGGCCATGGCCTGCAGGGCGTCGCGCAGGGCCTGCTGGGTCATGCGCTGGCCAGCGCGCGCGCAAACTGCGCCACGCGGTAGTTGACCTGGCCCAGCAGGGCGCCACCCTGGGCGATGACGATGATCACCAGCTCGGCATCCTCGCGGTACACGCTGTGCACCACGGCAAAGCCGGCCTCGGTGTCGATGGTCACGCTCTTGTTGCGCCCCAGGCTGGCCTCTTGCGAGACCACGGCGCTGATGGCTGCGATGGAACTGGCCATGGCCGCCACGCGGGCGGCTTCGCCGGTGCGCAGCGCCGAGGCGACATCAAAGCCGTCCACGGTGGCCACCACCACGGTGTTCACGCCCTCCACCTGGTCGAGCAGGTCCTGGGCTTCACGCTGGGCAATGCTCGTGGCGCTGGGCGCGAGCGGGGCGGGTACGGGCATACGCGGTCTACTCTCCAAAGAGGTTGGCCTCGAGCTGGGCCAGCAGGGTGTCGATAAGCAGGATGACATCGCCGCGCTGGCGCACGTCCACGTCCAGCACCGGCAGCACCAGCTTGTGGCGCGCCAGCTCGTCGATGTAGTCATCCAGGCTGGGCGTGGGGTGCGTTGGCAGCCGCCCCACGCCGATGGCGCAGGGCAGGGTGGCCAGTTCGTCGGCAAAGCCTTCCAGGTACACGCGCAACTCGGCCAGCGGGTCGGGCCGCGAGTTGTCGGCCAGGATGATCATGCCGAGGGCGTTTTTCGACAGGATCTTCCACAGAAAGTCGAAGCGCGACTGGCCGGGCGTGCCGAACAGGCGCACGCGGTCGCCGTTGTCCAGCGTGAACTGGCCAAAATCCAGGCCCACGGTGGTGCGCTCCTTGGCGTGCGTGGCGTCGTTGTTGGTGACGTCGGTGACGATGGGGGGGTTCTCGCTGACGGCGCCAATGGCCGTGGTCTTGCCGGCGCCCATGCTGCCGGTGAAGACGATCTTGTATTCGGTCATGTGGGAATGACGTGGAGGTTACAGGCCGAGGCGGCGACGAAAGCTCGCGATCAGGCCACGGGCCAGGCGTGGCGTGGCCGGGTTGGCGGCGGCCGGTGCGGCCGGTGCGGCAGCCGCCGCGGGCGCGGACGATTGAGCGGGGGTGTCGTCCGTCAGCAGGTCGGACGAGCGCAGCACCTGCATGAACACCTGGCACTCCCGCGCGCCATATCCGGTCAGCACCGTCAGCTCGTGCACGTTCAGCGCCCGGCGCGACAGCAGCGTGGCCATGCGGATGCGCTGGGGGTCGGCACGCAGCACGGCGGCCCGCGGCCAGCGCTTGAGGCGCTGGCGCGGCGCATCCGCGGGCGGGGCGTCGCCGGGCGCCGCCATGGCGCGCGATTTGAAGCGGGCGGGCTCGGGCAGCAATGGCGCCGGCAGGGTGGGCCGGTCGTCCAGCACAGCGGGACTGGCCGAGGGCAGCGCGGGGGCGGGGAGCGGGGTGGCCGGTGGGGCGGTGGGCGCGGCGGCGGGTGGCGCGGTCAGCAAGGCTTCCACCTGACGCAGGCATTGGCGCAGCTTGTCGGCGCCCAGCGGGCGGGCCAGCGTCGCCGGCCCCGGGCTGGCCTGCGCGGCGCGGGTCAGGTGCACCAGGTGGCGCGCGTGCGCGACGGCGGGTGGGGCGTCGGGCGGGGCGTCCACCAGCACCGCGTCGTACGGCGGCGCGTCGGCAAACACCCAGTTGCAACCTTCGCGGCCCCCGTACAACCACAGCAGGGTGCGCACCACGATGACCTCGGATGCGGCCAGTTGGTGGATGCCAAGCTTGAGCGGGGGCATACAGGGACTGCGGATGGCGGCGGTGTCGGTGGTTTGCTTGGGGCCGGGCGGAGCCGTGATGCCCCGATTGACTTGACCGGCGTCAAAGTTACGTATCGAAACGATACACGATTTTGGCCCAACGACCACGACGCTGGCCTTGGATCGGTGATTTTTGCGAACGAAAGACCTGAGACATGAAAAACTGCACTGTCGAAGACAAGAATCGGAGCGAAATGCCGACACTCGCCTCGGATGGGGCGAATCGCCGAAGGAATTTAATACTAAAGCAATATATTGTCGGTCACCAAGCTGACAAGAAGCTGAATTCAAGGCATGGCGTGCCATCGCGCAGCGAGTCTGTGGTGGCAATGAAACACCTGGAGACATTTGACACCTGGCAAGTACGACCAAGCTGCGGCGGCGCTTGGGCGCGGCCCTTGGTACACACCCTCCATCGTCGTGGGGACCGCGGGGGTGACACCCGGCCGCCGACCGCAGCGCGCGACGTCGGGCGCAGGCCGCGATGCCGGGGACCGGGCGGCGGTTGGACCGGCCGCGGCGCCCAGTGACCCCGTGCGGCGGCCGAGCCGGGTGTGCCAAGGTCACAGGCCCAGCCGACGGCGGATGCTGGCAACCCACCCGGGTCGCGCCCGGTGCGGGGCGGCCGGCGGCGTGGCGGTCACGCCGGACGCCGGCATCGGGTGATCGCGTTCGACCAGTCCGGCGCTTTGCAGCAGGCTCAGAAAGCTCTGGCATTCGGCCGGCGTCTGCTGGCTGAGTTGGGCCAATTCGACGCTGCACAGGGCGCGGCGCGACAGCAGCGTGGCCAGACGGACGCGCCGCGGGTCTGCACGCAGCAGGATGGCCGGTGGCCAGCGCCGCAGCCGGAAGCGCACGGCCTCGGCCTGACCCATCGGCCCGACGGCTGCCGGCGGCGGCGCCAGCGTCGGCTCCAGCAGGTCGGCCTCGATGGCGCGCAGCCAGTCCTGAAAGCGGTCGGCCCGGATGGGGCGCTGCAGCGTGCCCGGCGCATCGGCCGCGTTCATGCGGGTCAGGCGCAGCACGGCCCTGGCCATGTGCTCGGCCTGATCGGTTGCCGTGCCGTCCACCAGCAGGGCGTCGTAGGGCGGGGCGGTCACGAAAGTCCAGGGAAACGGCCGGTCCCGGCCATACAGGCGGAACAGCGTTTGAACCAACACGACCTCTCCCGGGGACAGCGCGTGCGCCCCAAGTCGTAAAGTATTCATGGAATCGACGATGATGGCCTGGAGCGGCCGGCGCGTGATGCTGGGCGCCGTGCCCCAGAAGGTCTGCTTGCTGGCCATCGTCGCGAAACCGAATGTCGCCTGGATGACGAATGGGCTGGCTACTGAATAATAGCAACAACTGTAGGGTTTTATCGACCAGTCACCCAAAAATTTTGAACGACCGTTCAGGCCGTGTCAAAGTTGCGGCACGGCCGGCCATTTGTGATGAGGCCCTGGGCCTCGAATTGTTTTTGCCTCCATGTTTGTTCACCTGCGCCTGCATACCGAGTTCTCCGTCGTCGATGGCACGACCCGCATCGACGACATCGCCCAAGCCGCCGCGGCCGACGGGCAGCCCGCGCTGGCCATCACCGACTGGGGCAACCTGTTTGGCGGCGTCAAGTTCTACAAGGCGGCGCGCGGCGCCGGCGTCAAGCCCATCCTGGGCGCCGAAATCCTGCTGGAAGGCGTGGGCCCGGACACGCCCACGCGCGTGTTGCTGCTGGTGCAAAACCATGCCGGCTACCTGAACCTGTCGCGCCTGCTGACCCAGGCCTGGACCGAGGGCGTGAACAAGGGCCAGGCCATCGTGCAGTGGGAGGGGTTGCGCGCGCAGGCCGACGGCCTGCTGCTGCTGTCGGGCGCGCAGGCCGGGCCGCTGGGCCCCAGCCTGCTGCAGGGCGACGCGCAGCAGGCGATGGCTACGGCGTTGGCGCTGGCCGAGGCCTTTCCGCACCGCTTTTACCTGGAGCTGCAGCGCGCCGGCCGCGCCGACGACGAGGCCCACGTGGCCGCCGCCGTGCAACTGGCCGCGCGCCTGGCGCTGCCCGTTGTCGCCACGCATCCGGTGCAGTTTCCTGCGCCCGATGACTATGAGGCGCACGAGGCGCGCGTGTGCATCGCCGAGGGCGAAATCCTGGGCAACCCGCGGCGCGTGCGGCGCTTCACGCCCGAGCAGTATTTCAAGAGCAGCGCGCAGATGGCCGAGCTGTTTGCCGATGTGCCTTCGGCCCTGGCCAACACGCTGGCCATTGCCCAGCGCTGCAGCCTGACGCTGGTGCTGGGCAAGCCGCAGCTGCCCAACTTTCCGGTGCCCGCGGGGCACAGCATCGAAAGCTATTTCCGCCACGCCTCGCAGGAGGGCCTGGAGCAGCGCCTGCAGCAGCTGTATCCCGACCCCGCGCGGCGCGCGGCCGAGCACCCGCGCTACCAGGAGCGGCTGGACTTCGAGCTGGAGACCATCCTCAAGATGGGTTTTCCGGGCTACTTCCTGATCGTGGGCGACTTCATCAACTGGGCCAAGCAAAACGGCTGCCCGGTGGGGCCGGGACGCGGCTCGGGCGCGGGCTCGCTGGTGGCCTATGCGCTGAAGATCACCGACCTGGACCCGCTGCAGTACAAGCTGCTGTTCGAGCGCTTCTTGAACCCCGAGCGCGTGTCGATGCCCGACTTCGACATCGACTTCTGCCAGGCCAACCGCGATCGCGTGATCGACTACGTCAAGGACAAGTACGGGCGCGACGCGGTCAGCCAGATCGCCACCTTCGGCACCATGGCGGCGCGCGCGGCGATTCGCGACGTCGGCCGCGTGCTGGACATGAGCTACACCTTCTGCGATGGCATCAGCAAGCTCATCCCCAACAAGCCGGGCAAACCCGTCACCCTGCAATACCCGCCGCCGGGTCTGACGGCCGACGAGAAGGAAAAGTACGCCATTGCCGCCGAGCCGCAGCTGGCCGCGCGCATCAAGGGCGAGGAGGAGGTGCGCACCCTGGTCGAGCTGGCGCAGAAGCTCGAAGGCGTGACGCGCAATATCGGCATGCACGCGGGCGGCGTGCTCATCGCCCCCGGCAAGCTGACCGACTTCGGCCCGCTGTACCAGCAACCGGGCAGCGACTCGGCCGTGAGCCAGTACGACAAGGACGACGTCGAGGCCGTGGGCTTGGTCAAGTTCGACTTCCTGGGCCTGGCCACGCTCACCATTCTTGAATTGGCGCGCCAGTTCATCATCGCGCGCCACCCCGGCCAGAAGGACTTTGCCTTCGAGGCCATCGCGCTGGACGACGCGCCCACCTACGAGTTGTTCCAGCAGGGCCGCACCGAAGCCGTGTTCCAGTTTGAAAGCCGCGGCATGCAGGGCATGCTGCGAGACGCCAAGCCCACCCGGCTGGAAGACCTGATCGCCCTCAACGCCCTGTACCGCCCGGGCCCGATGGACCTGATCCCCAGCTTTGTCGCGCGCAAGCACGGGCGCGAGCCGGTGGAGTACCCGCACCCGCTGGTGGCCGAGATGCTGAGCGAGACCTACGGCATCATGGTCTACCAGGAGCAGGTGATGCAGACCGCGCAGATTCTGGGCGGCTACAGCCTGGGCGGCGCCGACCTGCTGCGCCGCGCCATGGGCAAGAAGAAGGCCGAGGAGATGGCCAAACACCGCGCCATCTTCCGCGAAGGGGCGGCCAAGAACGGCATCAATGAAGCCAAGGCCGACGAGATCTTCGATCTGATGGAGAAGTTCGCCGGCTACGGCTTCAACAAGTCGCATGCCGCCGCCTACTCGCTGCTGGCCTATCACACCGGCTGGCTCAAGGTGCACTACACGGCCGAGTTTTACTGCGCCAACATGACGGTGGAAATGGACAACACCGACAAGCTGAAGGTGTTGCACGAGGACGCGCTGCGCGAGGGCATGGCGTTCGAGCCGCCCGACGTCAACCGCGGCGGCTACCGCTTCGAGCCGGTGGGCGACCAGCTGATCCGCTACGGCCTGGGCGCCATCAAGGGCACGGGCCAGCAGGCCATCGAGGCCATCGTCGCCGCGCGCGAAGGCCGCGGCAGCGGCGCCGCCGGCAGCGAGGCAGGGCCCTTCGCCAGCCTGTTCGACTTTTGCCGCCGCATCGATCGCACGCGCGTCAACAAGCGCACGGTGGAGGCCCTGGTGCGCGCCGGTGCCTTCGACAGCCTGCAGATGAACCGCGCCGCGCTGGCAGCGGCGATCGACCTCGCGTTCGAGTTTGGCGCCACCTGCGAGGCCAACCAGAACCAGGGCGGCCTGTTCGACCTGCTGGGCGACGGCCCCGGCTCCAGCACGCAGGAGCCGGAGCTGCCCCCCGTCACGCCCTGGGGCGTCAAGGAGCGCCTGTCGTTCGAGAAGACCGCCATCGGCTTCTACCTGTCGGGCCATCTGTTCGACGAATGCGAGCGCGAGGTGCGCCAGTTCGCGCGCCGGCCGCTGGCCGAGCTGGTCGACAGCCGCGAGCCGCAGCTGCTGGCCGGTATCGTGGGCGACCTGCGCATCATCAACGGCCAGCGCGGCCGCCTGGCCCTGTTCAAGCTGGACGACAAGAGTGCGTCGCTGGACGCGCGCGCCGACGAGGCGCTGATCAACGCCCATCGCCACCTGCTGAAGGACGACGAGCTCATCATCGTGCAGGCCAAGGTCATGCCTGACCGCTTTTCGGGCGGCCTGCAGCTGAACATCACGCAGATCTGGGACCTGCCCGGTGCGCGCTGCCGCTTCGGCAAGTTCCTGCGCGTGGCCGTCAATGGCAAGCCGCCCGAGGTGGCTCGCCTGCTGGCCGACTTTCCACCCCGGCGCGAAAGCACCGAGGCCGGCGACGTGTGGCACGGCCTGCCGGTGCGCCTGCTGCTGGAGCGCCGCCGCGAAGGCGTGGGCGTGATGGCGCAGCTGCAACTGGGCGAGCAGGCGCGCTTTTACCCCAGCGACGCCGCGCTGGCCGGCTGGATGGCGCAGGCCGACGAGGGGCGGGCGCAGGTCGTCTACGAGTGAGGGCCTTGCCCCCTCGCCCCTCTGGGAAGAGGGCTGGGGTGAGGGGCGGCTGGATGCGTTGTTGGCGTTCGATCAGGCGTGGGCTTTCGAGGCGTCGTTGGCCGGGATGTGCGCCCGGCGGCGCAGTCCCTTTCTTTGTCTCGCCAAAGAAAGGAACCAAAGAAAGGCGACCCCAA
>OFJB01000842.1_pt1 | contig 13441 bp, 12 predicted proteins | sample 1775081 | NCBI WGS metagenome assembly OFJB01 (sample SAMN08195771, study PRJEB24354) | sludge metagenome | isolation source: initial sludge from phenol fed wastewater aerobic bioreactor | place: India: Nagpur | collected 2016-06-05 | reverse complement strand
TTCACGCCCAGCGAGATGCTGGCGTACAGGCCGTGCTGCTTCATCTCGCGCACGAACACCACGTTGTCCAGGTCGAACCGGTGCATGACGTAGAAGTAGCCGTTTTCGGCCAGCCAGCGGCTGAGCGGCTCGTCGACCACCGTCTTCATGTTGGAGGGCACCACCGGCAGCCGAAAGCGCCGGCCGCCGAAGTCGATGCCGGCATCGCACTCGCTGCGGCTTTGCACGCGGCACTTGCGCGGCAGCAGCAGGATGTGGTCGTAGTCGAAGATTTCCATGAGGCTCCAAGCTCCTGTCGATTCAGCTAAGGGAAGGGCGCTTGGCCTGGCCGCCGGTCTTGTGCCGCGCCGAGAAGCGGGCACAAAAAACCGGGCCAAGAAAATCTTGGGCCCGGTGATTGATTGTAGGGGTTTCTCAGGCGATATGCGTCAGTCCAGGTGCGCCAGCAGGTGGTGCCAGAAGCGCGCGCGGGTCTGCAGGGTGGACACCTGCACGTATTCGCCCCAGGTGTGCGCGCCGTCGCCGTCGGCGCCCAGGCCGTCGATGGAGGGCGTGCCCACGGCCGAGGTGAAGTTGGCGTCGCTGCCGCCGCCGGTGGGCGGGGCTTCTTCCAGCACCAGGCCCACCGCCTGCGCCGACTGCTGGGCGCGGCGCAGCAGTTGCACCGCCTTGTCGTCGCGCACCATGGGCGGGCGGTTGATCTCGGCGTCGATCTCCAGCGCCACGTCGGGCCCCATGGGCTTGAGTTGGCGCATCCGCTCGGCCACCTCGTTGGCCGACACCAGATCGCTGAAGCGAAAGTCCACCACGCACCGGCAGAACGCCGGCACGGTGTTGGCGGTGGTGCCGCCTTCGATGGTGCCCACACTCACGGTGATGCCGCGGGCGTAGTCGGTCATGGCCTCCAGCGCCAGCACCTGGTGCGCCATCTCGCGCACGGCGCTGCGGCCCTGCTCGTGCGCCACGCCGGCGTGCGCGGCCACGCCCCGGGCGGTGATGACGGTGTTGCCCGTGCCCTTGCGCGCCGTCACGCAGCGCCCGCCGCCCGCGCGCGCCGGCTCGCACACCAGGCAGTAGCGCGACTGGCGCGCCAGCGCCTCGATGGAAGCGCGCGAGGCGTGGCTGCCCACTTCTTCGTCCGGCACGATCAAAAAGTCCACCGGCAGCCGCGTGGCGCCGGGCTGCGCCAGCGCGCCCAGGGCCGTCAGCGCCAGAAAGATGCCGGCCTTCATGTCGTAGCCGCCGGGGCCGTAAAAACGGTCGCCCTCCACGCGCACCGGGTTGTGCGCCAGCGTGCCGATGGGGTGCACCGTGTCCAGGTGGCCCAGCACCAACAGGCCGGGCCGGCGGTCGCCTTCGGCGCGGTTGTGGATGTGCAGCAGGGGCAGCCAAGGGGCGTCGGGCCGGGCCTGCACCTGCGTCAGGCTGGCGTGCAAACCGTGCTGCAGGGCATGGTCGCGGATCATTGCGGCCATGCGTGCCAGCGCCGCCGGGTCGCTGGAGGGCGACTCGCAGCGCAGCCATGGGGCCATGCCTTCGACCAGTTGTTCGGTGCTGATGTTCATGGCCTGCATTGTGACCATGGCCGGCGGCGCCTTCCTACAATCGGCGCATGAATGACTTGTTGGCTGCGCCGGCCGCGCACGAATCGCCCCTGCTGGCCGGGCTGAACGCCGAGCAGAAAGCCGCCGTCACCCTGCCGCCCGAGCATGCGCTGATTTTGGCCGGTGCGGGCTCGGGCAAGACCCGCGTGCTGACCACGCGCATCGCCTGGCTGCTGCAGACCGGGCAGGTGTCGCCCGGCGGCGTGCTGGCCGTCACCTTCACCAACAAGGCGGCCAAGGAGATGCTGACACGCCTGACCAGCATGCTGCCGTTGAACGTGCGCGGCATGTGGATCGGCACCTTCCACGGCCTGTGCAACCGTTTCTTGCGCGCACACCACAAGCTGGCGGGGCTGCCGCAGGCGTTCCAGATCCTGGACACGCAGGACCAGCTCTCGGCCATCAAGCGCCTGTGCAAGCAGTACCAGGTGGACGAGGAGCGCTTTCCGCCGCGCCAGTTGCAGTGGTTCATCGCCGGCTGCAAAGAGGACGGCCTGCGCCCCGCCGATGTGCCCGCCAGCGACAGTGAGGCGCGCCGCAAGGTGGAGATATACCAGCTGTACGAAGAGCAGTGCCAGCGCGAGGGCGTGGTCGACTTCGGCGAGCTGATGCTGCGCAGCTACGAGCTGCTGCGCGACAACGACGCCGTGCGCGAGCACTACCGCCGGCGCTTTCGGCATCTGCTGATCGACGAGTTCCAGGACACCAACCGCCTGCAGTACGCGTGGATCAAGCTGATCGCCGGACTGCCGGCCGAAGGCAATGGCGGCGCCATCCTGGCGGTGGGCGACGACGACCAGAGCATCTACGCCTTTCGCGGCGCGCGCGTGGGCAACATGGCCGACTTCGTGCGCGAGTTTGCGGTGCAGCACCAGATCAAGCTGGAGCAGAACTACCGCAGCCACAGCAACATCCTGGACGCCGCCAACGCGCTGATCGGCCACAACCGTCAGCGCCTGGGCAAGAACCTGCGCACCGACGCCGGCGCCGGCGAGCTGGTGCGCGTGCTGGAGGCGCCCAGCGACTTTGCCGAGGCCGAGTGGGTGGTGGAGGAACTCCGCCAACTGGTGCGCGATGAAGGCCTGCCGCGTAAGGAGATTGCGGTGCTGTACCGCAGCAACGCGCAAAGCCGCGTGCTGGAGACGCAGCTGTTCAACGCCGGCGTGCCCTACCGCGTGTATGGCGGCCTGCGCTTTTTCGAGCGCGCCGAAATCAAGCACGCGCTGGCCTACCTGCGCCTGCTGGAGAACCCGCGCGACGACACCAGTTTTCTGCGCGTGGTCAACTTTCCGCCGCGCGGCATCGGCGCGCGCACGCTGGAGGCCTTGCAGGACTCGGCGCGCGGCCTGGGCACCTCGCTGCACGATGCGGTCAGCAGCGTGCCGGGCAAGGCCGGCGCCAACCTGGCGGCCTTCGTGGCCCGGCTGGACGTGCTGCGGGAGCAGACCGCCGGCCATACGCTGCGCGAGATCATCGAGCAGATGCTGGAGGCCAGCGGCCTGATCGAGCACTACCGCAGCGAGAAGGAAGGACAGGACCGCATCGAGAACCTGCAGGAGCTGGTCAACGCCGCCGAGAGCTTCGTCACGCAGGAGGGCTTTGGGCGCGATGCCGTGGCGCTGCCGGTGGATGAGCAGGGCGCGGTGCTGACGCAGAGCCCGGCGAGCCAGGGGATCGATCCGGATGCGCCCATGCTGGATGCGGCGATCGACGCCGACACCGGCGAAACCCAGAGCCCCCTGGCCGCCTTTCTCACCCACGCTGCGCTGGAGGCGGGCGACAACCAGGCCCAGGCCGGGCAGGACGCGGTGCAACTGATGACGGTGCACGCCAGCAAGGGGCTGGAGTTCGACGCGGTGTTCATCACTGGGCTGGAGGAGGGGCTGTTCCCGCACGAGAACGCGCTGTCCGACGCCGGCGGGCTGGAGGAAGAGCGCCGCCTGATGTACGTGGCCATCACCCGCGCGCGCCGGCGCCTGTACCTGAGCCATGCGCAGACGCGCCTGCTGCACGGGCAGACGCGCTACAACCTGCGCAGCCGCTTCCTGGAGGAGTTGCCCGAGGAGGTGCTTAAGTGGCTCACGCCGCAGCGCGGCGGCTTCGGTTCGTTTGCTCCTCAAACCATAGCTTCTCGCGCAGATTGGGTAAAGGCTGCGGGCCGATTTAGATTGAATTCACCAAAGCCCACGCCCCCGGCCGCCGGCGGCGCCATCCGCGCCGGCCAGCAGGTGTTTCACAACAAGTTCGGCGAAGGCCGCGTGCTGGCCGTGGAGGGCACGGGCGACGATGCGCGGGCGCAGGTCAACTTTCCGCGCCACGGCGTCAAGTGGCTGGCGCTGTCGATTGCCAAGCTGACGGTGGTGGAGTAGGGCGAGCTTTCCCTGTTCGCTATGCACCCACTTTCACCGTCTGTATTTCGACGTGGTCACGCTCGATATTGCGGTGAAAATCTTCTGGCAAGTGTGCCCAGTCATGCACATCCACCAGCATGGGCAAATCGCTTTCCTGGATGGCCTCTTGCACATCCATCCAGCTCGCAACAGAAGCCTTCAGGTCGGCCGGGTTGCGTAAGACGATGTCCAGGTCACTGCCTTCGTGTGCGTTGCCGCTGACACGGCTGCCATAGGCCCAGACTTGCGCTTGCGGTGCTTGTTGCGCCAGCAGGGTTCGCAGCATGGCCAGATGCCGCGCCTTCATCTGCAATCGGCCCCTGTCACGACTGCGCATCGAACAGCTCCTGAAGCGCGTCGGCCAGCGCCCGCACATCCTGCAGGTAGGCAGGCAGAATCTTCAAGGTTTCATTGGCAAAGCCAACGCCGTAATCGTGTGCCGTCGTGTTGCGGTTGGCACGGTAGGCAAACCAGCGCTCAACGGCTGCTTCATCCAGCAAACCGTGCTTGCTGGCGTGGCGAAACAAATCCTTGAACACCAGTTTGTCCACTTCACGCGGGCTGCCTCCATACAGTTTCAGGGCCTTGCGCAACAGCTTGCCGGTGGTTTCCAGCGAAAGCTCGAAGCTCTTGACGGCAGCATTGCGAAACAGGTCATACAGCGTGTCCTGCTCGGATGCCACGGCAGCCAGGCGGGTGACGGCTTCTTGCAAGGTGTCAGCCGTGCGCCGCAGATGTTCGACATTCAATGACATGGTGCGTACTCCTCGATCAGATTCCATACCTTGCCCGATTTTTCCTGATCTCTGCCTCCAGCGCCCTTTCCACCGCCCATTGAAACTTTACGCCTGGGCCCAAACCCCGCTGTCGCAGGCGGCCTGCAGCCGCGCCACCCAGGGCGCCACGTCGTGCCCTTGCGCACGCAGCCAGGCGTCGTCGTAATAGGTATCCAGGTAGCGCTCGCCGCCGTCGCAGGCCAGGGTGACGATGGAGCCGGCCTCGCCGCGCTGGCGCATCTCGCAGGCCAGCTGCAGCGCGCCGCAGAAGTCGGTGCCGGTGGAGCCGCCGAAGCGCCGGCCGACGATGCGCTCCAGCACGCGCAGCGCGGCGTAGCTGGCGGCGTTGGGCACGCGCAGCATGCGGTCGATGACGCCGGGCACGAAGGAGGGCTCCACGCGCGGGCGGCCGATGCCTTCCACCGCCGAGGGGCGGGCGCTGGTGATGCCGGGCTTGCTGCGGTCCTGGTAGTAGTCCAGAAACACCGAGTGCTCGGGATCGACCACGCACAGCTGGCTGGCGTGGCCCTGGTAGCGCAGATAGCGCCCGATGGTGGCCGAGGTGCCGCCGGTGCCCGCGCCCACCACGATCCAGCGCGGCACGGGGTGCGGCTCGGCGCTCATCTGCTGGAAGATGGACTGCGCGATGTTGTTGTTGCCGCGCCAGTCGGTGGCGCGCTCGGCGTAGGTGAACTGGTCCATGTAGTGGCCGTTGCACTCGCGCGCCAGGCGCTCGGCCTCGGCATAGACCTGGTCGCCCCGCTCGACGAAGTGGCTGCGTCCGCCGTAGAAGGCGATCTGCGCCACCTTGGCCGCCGAGGTGCTGCGCGGCATGACGGCGACGAAGGGCAGGCCCAGCAGGCGCGCGAAGTAGGCTTCGGACACCGCCGTGCTGCCCGAGGACGATTCGATGACCGTGGTACCTTCGCCGATCCAGCCGTTGCACAGCGCGTACAGAAACAGCGAGCGCGCCAGCCGGTGCTTGAGGCTGCCGGTGGGGTGGGTGGATTCGTCCTTCAGGTAGATCTGCACGCTGCCCAGCGCGGGCAGGGCGACGGGAAACAGGTGCGTGTCGGCCGAGCGCTGATAGTCGCGCTCGATGCGGCGCACGGCCTCGGTGGTCCAGGGTGTGCTCATGTCTCGGGGGTGTCGATCAGGGCGTCGTCGTCGGCCTGAAAGCTGCCCATGAAGGTGAACCACAGCGAGCTGAAGAACATGGCGGCCAGCACCACCGAGAGCGGGAACATCGCCATCGTCGCCAGCGCGATGTCGCTGTGCGAGGTGGTCATCAGCAGCACCAGCATCATCAACAGGCCCACGCCCAGCGACAAGGCCGTCCACAGCAGGCCGTAGACCAAGAAGGCGCGCGCGTTGCGCAGCACCGCCACCACGCTGAAGAACAGGCTCTTGGCCGGCGTCACGCCGTACCAGTGCACCAGCGCCGGCGCATACCAGAAGGCCAGCGACACCGGCAGGTACAGCAGGGTGCTGACCCACAGCGCGGCCAGAAAGCGCGGGTCCTCCATGCGCTCGGCCGACAGGCCGCCACCGCCGCCCACGTACATCTGGGCGAACTGGCCGCCGTCGATCAGCGCCGACACGCCCACCACGCACAGCACGGCCAGCGCGTAGAGGGCGCCCACCCACAGCATGGCGCGGGCGTGCGCCTTGCCCTGGTGAAAGGCCACGAACAGGATGCCGGGCAGCGGAAAGCGCCCGGCGTCGGCCGCGCGCGTGGCGTCCATCAGTCCCACCGTGAACGCGGGCACCAGCACCAGCGCGACGATGCCGCCGACCACCGGCACGATCGCCACCAGCGACAGCGCGGCCATGAACATGAAGAACAGGCCCGTGAGCGCGACGGGGCGCCGAAAGAAGGTGCGGATGCCCGCGCGCACCCACTGGGCGCCGGCGGCGGCGGGGACGACGTTGAGCTTCATGGCGTGATGGGCGCGGCCACGCGCTGGCGCAGCACGCGCTCGAAGTGGCCTGGGTCGTGCGGCGTCAGCAGGCTGGCGCTGCGCGGCAGGTGGAAGTCCCACAGCCGCGAGATCCAGAAGCGCAGCGCCCCGGCGCGCAGCATGGCCGGCAGCAGGCGCCGCTCGGCGTCGGTCAGCGGGCGCACGGCCTGGTAGGCGTCCAGCAGGGCGCGGGTGCGCGGCTCGTCGGTGGCGCCGCTGGGCAGGTCGATGGCCCAGTCGTTCAGCGTCACGGCCAGGTCGAACAGCCAGGTGTCGACGCCGGCGAAGTAGAAGTCGAAAAAGCCCGTCAGCTCAGGCTGCTCGGGCGTACCGGCAAACATGACGTTGTCGCGGAACAGGTCGGCATGCACGGCGCCGCGCGGCAGCGCGGCGTAGGCGCTGCCGGCAGCGATGTGGTTCTGGTAGGCCAGCTCGGCGCGCAGCAGCGCGGCCTGCGCCTCGTCCAGATGGGGCAGCACGGCGGGCGCGGTCTCGTTCCACCAGGACAGGCCGCGCAGGTTGGGCTGGCGCCGCTCGTAGTCGCGCGTGGCCAGGTGGGCGCGCGCCAGCATGTTGCCCACGGCGGCGCAGTGGGCGCGGCCGGGGCTCAGCTCGCTCTTGCCGCGCAGGCGGTTGACCAGCGCCGCCGGCTTGCCGCACACGGTGTGCAGGATGTCGTCCTCGCCGGCCGGCACGCGCGCGCCCTCGGGCTTGGCCTGCGGCTCGGGCACCGGCACGCCGTGCTGCGCCAGGTGCTTCATCAGGTGCAGGTAAAAGGGCAGCTGCGCGTGCGTCAGGCGCTCGAACAGGGTCAGCACCCATTCGCCCGCGCTGCTGGTGACGAAGTAGTTGGTGTTCTCGATGCCGCCCTCGATGCCGCGCAGGGCCTGCAATTCACCCAGGTCCAGCGCCTGCAGCAGGGCGCCGGCCTCGCGTTCGGAGACTTCGGTGTAGACAGCCATGCGGCAACGCGTCAGAAGCTGAGCACGTTCCAGGTGCGCCGGCCGGCGCCGTCGCGCCCATCGGGGTGGCTCGGGTTGGCGGGCTGCACGTTGTAGGGCGGCACGTCGGCCTTGGGGTGCACCGTGATGGACTGTGTCTGGCCGCCCACGCGCAGCTCGTCGATGCGGCTGCCGGCGTCTTCCACCTCGATGCGCTCGATGCGCTGCGAGGCGCCGCCCGGCGCGGTCTGCTCGCGCACCACCGGCGCGTTGGCGGGCGCCTGGGTGGCGGCTGCCGGCGCGGGCGCCTGGGCGCTGGCCACGGCGCCGGTGCCCAGGCACAGCGCCGCCAGCACGGCCCGAAAAACAAGGTTTGAACGCATGGATTCATTGTAGTTGCGATGGGGCCTAGGAGCCTGGGCGGCAGAAGCTGCGTCGGCTGCAACGCGCGAGAAAACGGTCCATCGCGGCGCTCCCAACGGCGCCCATAGCTCGGCTATGGGCTTGTTGGTATCACCACGCTGTCCTCGTTTTTCGCACGTTTCGCTTCGACGCCTTCTGCCGCCCAGGCTCCTGGCCGCCTTCGCGCGCGTGCACAATTTGGCCATGACCGACACCCCCTCCACGCCCGCCGGCGCGCGCCCCCAACTGCTGCTGGTCGACGGCTCCAGCTACCTGTACCGGGCGTTCCACGCCATGCCCGACCTGCGGGCCGATCCGGCGGACCCGCACAGCGCGCCCACCGGCGCCATCCGCGGCATGATCAACATGCTGGGCGTGCTGCGCAAGGACTACCCCGACGCAGCCTACGCCGCCTGCGTGTTCGACGCCTCGGGCCCCACCTTCCGCGACGCGATCTATCCCGAATACAAGGCCAACCGCGCGTCCATGCCCGACGACCTGCGCAGCCAGATCGAGCCGATCCACGAGGTGGTCGGCCTGCTGGGCTGGCCGGTGCTGGCGGTGCCGGGGGTGGAGGCCGACGACGTCATCGGCACGCTGGCGCACGCCGCGGCCGCGCAGGGCCTGCAGGTGCTGATCTCCAGCGGCGACAAGGACCTGGCCCAGCTCGTCAACGAGCGCATCGCCATCATCGACACCATGAGCGGCAAGCGGCGCGACCTGGCCGGCGTGCAGGCCGAGTTCGGCGTGGCGGCCTCGCAGATGCTGGACTTCCAGACCCTGGTGGGCGACGCCATCGACAACGTGCCCGGCGTCGACAAGGTGGGCCCCAAGACTGCCGCCAAGTGGCTGGCCGAATACGGCTCGCTGGACGGCATCGTGGCGCACGCGGGCGAGATCAAGGGCGCCGCCGGCCAGAACCTGCGCGACAAGCTGGGTTGGCTGCCGACCGGGCGCGAGCTGCTGAAGATTCGCACCGACTGCGACCTGGACGGCTACGTCGAGAGTCTGCCTGCTCTTGATTCGATAGCTGTTCGCGCGCAGCAGACGGGCGACCTGGCCCGTTTTTATGAAAAATTCGGTTTCAAGACGCTGGTCAAGGCCCTGGCGGGTGCCGAGGGCGCCAGGCCTGTCCCCAAGCCCGCCGCCGCCGCCGCGGCGCCCGCCGACGACCTGTTTGCCGACCCACCGGCCGCCTCCCAGGCCGGCAGCGGCCTGGTCTACGAAACCATCCTCGACTGGCCCGCGTTCGAGCGCTGGCTGGCGAGGATCGAGGCTGCCGAGCTGACGGCGCTGGACACCGAGACCACCTCCATCGACGAGATGCAGGCGCGCATCGTCGGCATCTCCTTCAGCGTGGTGCCGGGCGAGGCGGCCTACATCCCGCTGGCGCACACCGGGCCGGACGCGCCGGTGCAACTGCCCATCGACGACGTGCTGGCGCGCCTGAAACCCTGGCTGCAAGACCCGGCCAGGAAGAAGCTGGGCCAGCACATCAAGTACGACCGCCACGTGCTGGCCAACCACGGCATCGAGGTGGCCGGCTACGCGCACGACACCATGCTGCAAAGCTACGTGCTGGAGGTGCACCGCCCGCACAACCTGGCCAGCCTGGCCGAGCGCCACCTGGGGCGCGGCGGCATCAACTACGAAGACCTGTGCGGCAAGGGCGTGCACCAGATCCCGTTTGCCCAGGTGCCGGTGGAGCAGGCGGCGCGCTACTCGTGCGAGGACTCCGACCAGACGCTGGACGTGCACCGCGTGCTGTGGCCGCGCCTGCAGGCCCATGAGCGCCTGCGCGCCATCTACGAGCTGGAGGTGCGGTGCAGCGAGGTGCTCTACCGCATCGAGCGCCACGGCGTGCTGATCGACGCCAGCCTGCTGAGGAAGCAGAGCCACGAGCTGGGCGAGCGCATCGTGGCGCTGGAGGCCGAGGCGCACCAGCTCGCCGGCCAGCCCTTCAACCTGGGCAGCCCCAAGCAGATCGGCGAGATCTTCTTCGACAGGCTGGGCCTGCCCATCGTCAAGAAAACCGCCACCGGCAAGCCCAGCACCGACGAGGAGGTGCTGGAAAAGCTGGCCGAGGACTACCCGCTGCCCGCGCGCATCCTGGAGCACCGGGGCCTGTCCAAGCTCAAGGGCACCTACACCGACAAGCTGCCGCAGCTCGTCGACGCGGCGGGCCGCGTGCACACCCACTACGCGCAGGCCGTGGCCGTGACCGGGCGCCTGGCCAGCAACGACCCCAACCTGCAGAACATTCCCGTGCGCACGCCCGAGGGCCGGCGCATCCGCGAGGCCTTCGTCGCGCCGCCGGGCCACGTCATCATGAGCTGCGACTACAGCCAGATCGAGCTGCGCATCATGGCCCACCTGTCGGACGACGCGGCCCTGCTGAAGGCCTTTCACGACGGGCTGGACGTGCACCGCGCCACCGCCAGCGAGGTGTTCGGCGTGCCGGTGGATCAGGTCAGCAGCGAGCAGCGCCGCTACGCCAAGGTGATCAACTTCGGCCTGATCTACGGCATGAGCAGCTTCGGCCTGGCGCGCAATCTGGGCATCGACAACACGGCGGCCAAGAACTACATCCAGCGCTATTTCGAGCGCTACCCGGGTGTGCGGCGCTACATGGACGAGACGCGCCAGCTGGCCAAGGCGCAGGGCTACGTGGAGACGGTGTTCGGCCGGCGCCTGATGCTGCCCGAGATCAACTCACCCAACGGCCCGCGCCGCCAGGGCGCCGAGCGCGCCGCCATCAACGCGCCCATGCAGGGCACGGCGGCCGACCTGATCAAGAAGGCCATGGTGGCGGTGCAGCAGGCGCTCGATCAGGGCCGCGCCAGCCGCATGGTGATGCAGGTGCACGACGAGTTGGTGCTGGAGGTGCCCGACGCCGAAATCGAGTGGGTCCGCGCCGAGCTGCCGCGCCTGATGGCCGGCGTGGCGCAGCTGAAGGTGCCGCTGCTGGCCGAGGTGGGGGTGGGCGCCAACTGGGAGCAGGCGCACTGACCACGGAGCGCGCCGCTTCAGCGTGCGTCGGGCGGCGGCGCGCCGTCCGGCGGCTCCGCCGCTTGGGCCGGGTGCAGCGGCGGCGGCAGGTTCGCCCCCGAGGAGGGTTTGCGCCGCTCCCGGAACAGCGCCGCGCGGCTGAGGATGACGGTGGTGACGGGCACGGTGACCGACAGCACGATGACGATCAGCCAGCTGCGCAGCTGCAGCTGGCCGTCGTGCAGCGAAAAGAACAGCATCGAGGCCAGCGCGACGCACCAGGCGCCGCCCACCAGGGCCAGCGCCGGCGGGTGCAGGCGCTTGAAGAAGTCGTCCAGGCGCAGCACGCCCCAGGCGGCGGCCAGGGTCAGCGCGGCGCTCAGCAGCAGCAGGCAGCCGACCAGGATTTGAGCCCAGAGGGGTACGGCGTCGACACTCACTCTGGCGGCCTCCGGTCGTCTGGGGTGTGAACATGGGCCCGGGTGGTCGGCCGCCCGATCGAATTCGCTGGCCGATCCCCGCAGGCGGGGCCCCTCGTCCGGGCGCTCATTCGATCACCTCTCCCCGAAGAAGGAATTTCGCCATCGCGCTCGAGCTGACGAAGCCGAGCAGGGCGATCAGCAGGGCGGCCTCGAAGTAGACGTGGCTGGCGTAGCGGATGCCCAGCACCAGCGCCGACAGCATGCCGATGCCGTACAGCAGGTCCAGCGCCAGCACGCGGTCCAGCGCCGTCGGGCCGCGCAGCACGCGCGCCAGCAGCAGCAGGCCGGCCAGGCCGTAGGTGCCCAGGGTGATGGCGATGGCGGCGGACAGGAAGCTGCTCATGGCTCGAAGATCTCCCGCAGGGGCTGCTCGTAGCGCTGCTTGTAGTGCGCGACGAAGGCGGCCTCGTCCGGCGCGTCCCACACGTGCAGCAGCAGGGCGCTGCCGTCGCGCGCCAGCTCGCACCACACGGTGCCGGGCACCACCGTGGTGATGACGGCCAGCGCCGCCAGCGCGCTGGGGTCGCGCAGCTGCAGCGGCACGCGCACGAAGCGCGCGTGCCTGGGCTGGCCCGGCGGGGTGAGCAGGGTGAGAAACACCCGCGCGTTCGATTCGAGCACGTCGCGGCCGACCACGCCGATCAGGCGCAGCACCGTCAAAGGGTGGCGCATGCGCGGGCGCGCCGGGCGCAGCGGCGCCAGCAGCGCCGGCACGGCCAGGCCCAGCAGCAGCGCCAGCAGCACATCGCCCACCGCCAGCGAGGCGTTCAGCACCAGCCACAGCGCCACCAGCGCGGCGCTCAGCAGCGGGGCGGGAAACAGCCGCCGCATCATCGCCGCAGCCCCTTCTGGCCGTTGGCGACGGGCGAGGGCACGGGCTGGGCCGCCATCACCGTGCCGATGTAGTGCCGCGGGTCGTGCAGCTCGCGCGCGGTGGCGTTGACGTAGCGCAGCACGTCGTCGGCGCGCCACACCAGCACGCCGATCAGCAGCAGCAGCGCGGCGATGGGCAGGGTCTCGATCAGGCGCAGGCGCGGCACCGGCCGGCCGGTGGGCGACCAGAAGTAGCGCGAGCCCGCGCGCGACAGCGCAATGATGCACAGCAGGCCGCTGGCCAGCAGCAGGCCCAGCAGCAGCCAGGCGGCCGGCGACACCGGCGCGTTCTGGCCGAAGCCGGCCGGGTTGAGCAGCGCCGACAGCATCACCACCTTGCCGACGAAGCCGGCCATCGGCGGCAGCCCCGCCAGCGTCAGCCCGCAGACGATGAAGGCCAGGCCCAGGAAGGCCATGGCCGCCGGAATGGGCAGGCCGATCAGCGCCTGCTCGTCCTCGTCCAGGTTGACGTCGCGCGTGGGCACCAGGTTGACGGGAAAGGCGAAGGCGTTGTCGGTCTGCACGTCGCTCAGGTCGGCCGGCTGCTCCTCCATGTCGCGCGCGCGGTCGATCAGCTCGGACAGCAGGAAGAAGGCGCACACCGCCAGCGTCGAGCCCAGGACGTAGTACAGCGCGCCGCCCGTCACCGCCGGCTGCCCGAAGCCCAGCGCCGCCAGCAGCGTGCCCGAGGACACGATGGCGCAGAACGCCACCATGCGCCCCAGGTGCTGGGTGGCCAGCACGCCGATGGCGCCCAGCGCCAGCGTGACCAGGCCGATGCCCACCAGCGCCGGGCCGCCGAACAGGGTGGACACGCCGGCGTCGGGGCCGAACAGCACCGTCCACACCCGCAGCACGGCGTAGGCGCCCAGCTTGGTCAGGATGGCGAACAGCGCCGCCACCGGCGTCGACGCGCTGGCGTAGGTGGAGGGCAGCCAGAAGTTCAACGGCCAGGCCGCGGCCTTGACCAGAAAGCCCACCGCCAGCACCGCCGCGCCGGCGTGCAGCAGGCCGCGGTCGGTGT
>OFJB01000841.1_pt1 | contig 13461 bp, 11 predicted proteins | sample 1775081 | NCBI WGS metagenome assembly OFJB01 (sample SAMN08195771, study PRJEB24354) | sludge metagenome | isolation source: initial sludge from phenol fed wastewater aerobic bioreactor | place: India: Nagpur | collected 2016-06-05 | reverse complement strand
ACTCGTAAGACCTCTGTAATTACCTAACTTTCAATATTTTCAAAGAACTTTTATGATTTTTTACCGGACACTAATGAGATAACTTTTAAATTTTGCCTTGAGAGCTGCTCTGCGAAGAAACATATCTCTATAGCGGGACATATATTTAAGTACTTCAGATGCATTGACTCCCGCCTCTTTTGCGTACTCGGCAGCTACAACTCCGAAAAGTTCCACCGGCAGATTCATTCTTCTCATATTAAACAGACCCTTTTTGTAGGAGTATTTACCGAATTTCATTCTGTTTGAATCTATCATTGAAAAGGAGCATCCTGAATCGGTTATCTTAAAAAGAGTGTTGCTTACATTAAAATCACCGTGATAGATGCCCTCTTTATGTTGATTATGGGCAAAACGTGCAAAATCTCTTAAATATGGGATGATATCGCATAAAGGTCTCGCAAATAGCTCTTTAATCGGAGCATAGTCGGTATATTCGCATATATAGTAGCTCCTCTTAAGAAGTAGCCCATTGTAGCAGTTTATAAACGCGATAGGATTGGGACTTTTAATGCCTCTCTCTATCATTGCAAGGGAGTTATAATATGCTCTCTCCGCCTTTGACCTGCGCAGATAAGTGTAGGCGAACCTATTGATTAAATTTATTCTTTTGAAATACTTGACAACAATCTTTCTTTCGGGAGTATCGATAACCGATACGATATTTCTGGCAGAGTATATTACCTGTCCAATATCCGAATGGCTTTCCAGGATATCCGAAATAAGCCTCTCCAGATGTGAGAAGTTCTGACTAATTACAACTTTACTTTTCATAAAAGAGTTCAGGCGGCAAATATACTCAATATTTAGTTAAGGTTCTTTATTGGAATCCTAACTTCAACTTTAGTCCCCACACCCTCTTCGCTATGAATATTCAGCTCTCCATCGTAAAGATCAGTGATCCTCTTTGAGATAGTCAACCCCAGCCCAAGACCCTGCTGCTCATTGAAAAAACGATTGAACTGCATATATGCTCCGACCTTTTTGAGATCGGTCTGAGAAATTCCTATTCCGCTGTCGGATATTGTTAAATAGAAAAACTCACTATCCGATTTGCAGGAGAGCTTTACAATTGTACCTTTTGCAGAAAATTTGAAGGCGTTGTCCGTGATCTCCTCTACAATTTTTCCCAGCTCAAGGGAACCCATAAAGGCTTCCGACGGTACAACATCAAACTCCACATCACTCTCTCTGTTATATTTAGATGCGGTTCTTAGAATTATATCCATACAGATAACATCTGCATCTTTAATGAGTATGGCTTGAGAAAAGCCATCCTTTTTAAGTTCAAGCTGTACATAGAGCAGATAGTTCTGGAACAGCCTGTTGAGCCTCATTCCGCTATCATATATGATTTTGCCGTAATCGGTTATCTGTTGTAATGTTATGGAGTTGTCAGCCTCCATTAGAAGTTGTCCGAACCCGATAATACCATTTAATGGTGTCTTCAATTCACGTGGAAGATGGTGTATGAGATTTGACCGGAGCTCATCCATTGCCTGCACCGATTTTTCTTTAAAAGCTTCTGAGGCTTTAAGTCGTGCTTCCACTGCTTTTAATAGTTCATCTCTATCGAAGGGTTTGACAACGTAATCATCTGCCCCGAGTTCCATTCCGGAACGAATATTCTCTCTCTCGGCAAGTGCAGTGAGAAAAATTACCGGAATAAGCTTTGTGCTATCGCTCTTTCTAAGTTCGGAGAGTACCGCAAATCCATCCATCTCGGGCATCATTATGTCGCTAAGTATGAGATCGGGCAGCTCTTCTACTGCTTTTGTGTATCCCTCTGCTCCGTGGATTGCCTCTGTTACACTATATCCTTCAAAAGAAAGTATATCGGAAATCTCTCTACGCAAAGATTTCTCATCTTCAATTACCAGTATTTTTTTGCTCATAACCGTTAATATGTTGATATTTTGGAAGAGTGATCTCGAATTCGCTTCCGCTACCGATTTTGCTTTTAACATTAATTTCTCCTCCATGGAGCTTTACAGACTCCTTGACAATGCTTAATCCAAGTCCGTTCCCCTCTATTTGACTAACCTCTTTAGACCTGAAAAAAGGTTCGAACAGATGAGTAAGATCCTCTTCATCAATACCTATGCCATTATCTTTGACCACAATTTTTATTGTATTTGATCTGACTGAGAGGGTTACAGAGATTTTTGGTTCAGGTTGAGAATATTTTACCGCATTCGAAATAATATTTTGAAACACCTGCTTTAAAAGTAGTTTGTCAAAATAAAAATATAGGGTATCGTACAGCGTGTTTAAAACTATTTTATTAACCAATCCTGGATCATCATTAAATTCTCTCAGTGCAGATTTTATAAGGTCAATAATATCTTCGCTTTTAGGATTAAATGAGAGCCTTCCCTCCTGGATTTTTGAGACCTGTAGTACATTTGAGACCACGCCGGAGAGATGCTTAACCTGATCTTTTATGTTGTTAAGTCTTTGAATAATCTGCTGCTCATCCATCTTCTTCCAGTAGTTTAACATAGTCTCACATGATAGAAGTACAGAGGCAAGCGGAGTCCTGAATTCATGAGAGGCCATTGATACAAAGCGAGACTTCATATCTCCAAGCTCCTTCTCCTTTAGAATACTATCCTGAAGAGATTGCTCAAAGATCATACGTTCGGTTATATCTCTCGCAGCAGCATATATAATAGAGCCAACAGCAACAGAATGCCACTCAATGATTCTGTACTCTCCGGTTTTTGTTCTATATCTATTATTAAATCCTATAATAGTCTCATTTTTTGCCAGTTTAGAGGTGGCTTGTACCGTCGACTCGATGTCGTCCGGGTGGACAAGCTCTAAAAATGGTTTTCCCTCCAGTTCAGAAACAGAGAATCCTAAAATACTCTCCCAGGCCTTGTTTACCTTAATGAGCTTTGTCGTACTGAGTTCCGATATACAGAGCATATCCAGGGCAACAGAGAAAAAAGTCTCAAGCACACGAGTTCTCTCTGACACCTTTTGTTCAAGATTCTGATTGAGATCGAGAATCTCCTGCTCACTCCGTTTTCTGGTTGTGATATCCTCCTTAAGTGCCAGATAGTTAATTAGCATCCCTGTTTCGTCAAAAATCGGATTTATTGAGATCTTCTCATAGTACTCCTCTCCGTTTTTTCTTCTGTTAATCCACTCACCATTCCACTGTTTTCCTGCAGAGATGGTCTCCCACATATTTTTATAAACTGTGTTCGGCGTTTTTCCCGATTTAAGGATTCTCGGATTTTTTCCAAGAACTTCATCTGCACTATACCCCGTTATATTTGTAAATGCCGGACTTACATAGGTAATCGTTCCATTAAGGTCGGTAACGATAATAGAGACCGGGCTCTGTTCGATTGCAAGGGTTAATTTTCTAACTTCAGCTTCCGATTTCTTAAGTTTTGTAATTTCAATTACTGAGGCAGACATAAACATAGGTACCCCCCTGTCGTTTACAATCAGTTGAGCGCTCATTATCGTAGGAAACACAGATCCATCTTTTCGTTTGTGCCACACCTCCTCCGCTGTAAAACCTCTTTCGCTTTTTAATTGATCAAGCAATCTATAGACTCTGTTGTACTGATCCTTACTGTGGAGCTCTATAAGGTTCATAGATTTAGTCTCTTCAAGAGAGTATCCATGCATCGAACAGAAAGTCTTATTTGCATATATCAGATTCCCCTCGAGATCGGTAATTGCTGCTCCGTAGTTTGATTGGTCGGCGATAGTTCTGAATTTCTTAAGCTCGTTTTCGGCCTCTCTCTCTGCAGTAATATCCTGTATGTTTATTAACAGAGCATCTGATCCTCCGTAAATAATCTTGTTTATTCGGATGTGTGATAAAAATTGAGTCCCGTTTGCCCTTGAATGAATCCACTCAAAATTTTTGTGCCCCTTTTTATATGCATCCCCAATATAATCTTCGGCTAATACCGACGAAGGAACACCCTCCTCCTGAAATTCCGGAGAGATATCTGCCGGACTCTTTCCAATTATCTCCTCTTTACATAATCCGAAGAGTTTTTCGGCTGCCCGGTTGCACTCAACGACAAGGTCCCCTTTTAAGATGAGATAAGCAAATGGAGTATCGTAAAAAAGATTTCTGTAGTTCTCCTTGTTTATGAATAGTTCAATTTCGGTTTTATGTCTCTTTTTAACATTTACAATCATCTTAGCAAAGACTGTAAGGAGCATTATCTCCTCATTTGTGAAACTATGATGTTCCATCACAGAGTCAATCCCTGCAAAGCCAATGCAATCCTTCTCATCCATCAAAGGGACGGTAAGAAGACTTTTTATGCCTTGGGGTTCAAGTATTTTACGGATATTATTGCCTTTTTCAAGAGCATATACATCCGGTATATACATAACATCCCCCTTTATATGAGTATTCACCCATTCGGGGATATCTTCAAGTGGTACATTCTGCAGATTTTCAATCTCCGGAGATACACCTTTTGAGCACCATTCGTGCGAGTTACTACAGGTTAAATTTTCAAAATTGTAATCGAACAGATATATTCTGTCTGCTCCGATAAACTCTCCAAGCTCCTTTAATGAGTTATTTACAGCAAAATCATAATCCTTTATCGGCAGATTTATATATGTATTTGAGATGTTCATCAGCAGCTCCTGAAGCCTGGTCTGGAAATACAGTTTACTTTCAACATCCTTTCTGGCAGATATATCTCTTATTATAAATATCATATGCATAGGAGATCCGTCTCTGTCCCGGATAATCTCTCCATTTATTTCGGTGTATACATATGAACCGTCATTTTTTATTACCTTATACTCTCCGGCACCTCTCAAATGTCCGAAGAGCATATGACTGATATTAGATTTGGCCAGCTCTCTGCTTGATGGATCAAGAAATTCCAGATAGTTCTTTCCAATAAGCTCTTCATCGCTCTCTTTATCAATCATCTTTAGAGCATTTTTTGAAACATATTCAATAACTCCCGATAGATCCGTGATTAGGATCATATCCGGAGATGCCTCCAGAAATGATTTATATAACTGTCCGCTCTCCTCCAGTTCCTGAAGAACAGAGTCACTGTCTCTAACCATCTCTATTACACCGGAATATCCCTTTTTATTACTTCCTACAATGAAAGGATATATGCTGAATTTTATCCTTTTTAAGGAGCCGTCATGACACTTTATTTTTAAATGGGATGAGAATCTCTTTCCATTTATCTGCCTCATCCTCCCATCAGTAAAGGATACATAGTCCTTTTCGGAGATAAAATCGAGGAGCGATCTTCCAATATAATGATCAGGGCCAAAGCCGGTTATGTTCTTAATACCGGTTGAGATAAAAAGAATAGTATCGAGATCGTCAGCTTCGAAGATTACTTCGTGGATGGACTCGAGCAATGAATAGAGCTTCCTGGAGAATATCAGATCCTCTTTGTCCGGAATATCCATTTGGAGTGTATGTTAGAAGTGTTAAATTGAGTGCTAAAATAGTAAATTTTAATAAATTTCAATGCTGATGTAAAATATTTATGCACCATGGTAAAAAATTTTACACAGCTCAATTTTTAAAAAGGTATTGACATTTACAGTAAAAGCATTTACTTTTGTCGGAAATACTAAATTTTCAGATTATGAATAAAACAATGTTAAAGGGAATCTTTTTGTCTGCTGCTGTTATGCTTTCAGCTACAGTATACTCTCAGACAAAATCGCCTTTTATTTACGAATCAGGCAATACAACCATCAAACTGGGTGGGTTTATCAGAACCGTAGCACTTTATGACTTTAAAGGATCGGTACAGAACAACGATTTTGTTAATTCTACAATTTCAATTCCATCAAACTGGGAATACCAGAAAAGAACAAGCTATGATGCATCTGCATCAAGACTGGGATTAAAGATCACTCAGAATATCGAAAAATTTGGGCCACTTGATATCTATTTTGAGATGGATTTCAGAGGGGCAAATGATGTACTGAGGTTGCGTCAGGCTTATGTGGCTTTTTCGGGATTTACACTGGGGCAGACCTGGAGTTTTTGGTACGATGCGGCATCAATGCCTGCAATGATTGATATTCAGGGTGTCAACTCAAGAACATTTTTAAGAACTCCGCTATTGGGCTATACTGCAAAGATCGGGAAGGATCTTACATTCGGAGTATCATTTGAAATTCCAAAGGCAAAAATTACCACAGCAACAGGATACAAATCGGTGAACCAGACAACTCCTGATATACCTTTCTTCCTTCAATATAAAGGTAAATCGGGTCACATTAAAGCTGCCGGTATTTTCAGAACCATTACCTATGGAGTAACCTCCGATGAGGAGCTTAAGAGCGCCTCGGCATTTGGTGCCCAGCTAAGCGGTTCGCTTAAGGTGGTGAAAAATTTTACGCTCTACTCAAATGGAATTTACGGAAAAGGAGTTGCAAGATATATTAACGACCTGGGGGCATTAAACCTGGATTTGGTTCCAAATCAGGACAACGGCGGTATGCAGGTAATTCCAATGTGGGGTGTGTCGCTCGGATTGAAGGCAGATCTTTCACAAAAGATTTATTGTACATCAACATATTCCGTTGCAGGAATCAATAGCGATTATAACTACTATTCTGCAAATGAGTATCTTAAAGGCGATTACTTTTCGGCCACTATGTTCTGGAATGTTGCAAAGAATCTCTCGGTGGCAGGTGAGTATCTGCACGGAAAAAGGGTTAATATGAACCACGCATCGGCTGAGGCAAATAGATTGCAGATGATGGTAATGTATACTTTCTAATCTCCGTCGGCAGGCTCGATGGGATCTTCGGAAGATATGTTTTTATAATACTCTTCTACAATCAGTTTGGCAATCTGTTCATCCTTCTCCATTATCAGGACTTTACAATTTGCCGACTTAACGGGGTCCAGAAGAAATGTCCCCAAAGAGGAGTCTCTGACATATGATTCAATACCGGCATCGGTAAGCAGAGATTGAACCATTCTTGTTTCCCAGATGGTACCGGTGAAAATGTCAATACTTTTACTTTTGTCTATCTCATCCATAGCATTGAATTTTACGCAAAGTAACAAAAAAGGGGCAAACTATTTGCTCCTTTTCTCTTTTTTATCCTCTCTCCTTAATATTATTTAGGGAGCTCTCGTTTAAAATGAGCACCCTTTTACCCTCAAGTTTAATAAGGCTGCTGCTCTCCATACTCTTTAGCTCTCTGACGCAGTTCTCTTCTGATATCCCGCAAAATGAGGCTATATCTCGTCTTGTGAGAGTTCCGTTCAACTCCGGGTAGGATTTGTATATATCGTTGAGATATAGAAGAGCTCCGGCCAGCTTTCCGCTGATCTGCCTGAATGTAAGTGCCGAAACTGTTCCAAAGAGAGAGCTGTTCTGTTTGCAATACCTTCTTGTAATATTGTAGCCGAAACCTCCGTTCTTTTTTATGAGCCCGGCAATTGACTCTTTTTCTATAAGGAATGCCTGACAGTCGCTAAGGGCTACAGTCGTATAGTCATATTTAACTTTGTCAAAAACTGAGGATAGACCGATAAATTCACCCGGAGTAACTATCTTGAGATTGAACTTCTTGTTGTTCTCTCCTTCGAGCTGCTCAACAGCGAACCCTTTGACAAGGAATAGCAGATATGAGGAGAATGCGCCCTGTTTGGTCAGATTCTCCCCCTTTTTAAATGCGATCTGCGTTTTACCCGACCGGATTATCTCAATTTCGTCGCGCTCAAGGTAGTTGAAGCATGGCAGATCGATATCGCAGATATACTCTTTATCGTCCTGGGGAACTCTTTTCATTTTTGGTTGATATAAATCAATTTATGAGTTGATATTCTTCTTCTGTATTCTATTTCGAGAGGGGGGCAGACCCTCTAACTTTGCATCATAAAACAAATACTAAAATAATAAATTATGCTTTACACAAATCTTAAACACATCGAAAGTGCTCAGGAGCACTCAAAAATAATTAACGAGAATGAAAATGTTATGGTTATATGCGGCAGAATGGGACCTATGTGTATTCCTGTTTACGGCATAGCCGAAGAGCTTGAGGAGGAGTACAAACATGTTAAATTCTGTGATATGGAGTTTGATAACCCGGAGTCGTATGTAATCAGGAACCTGCCCGAAGTTCGCAATTTTATGGGAATACCTTTTACAATTTATTATAAGAATGGAAAGGTCGTTAAGGCAACTTCAAGTATTCAGACAATGGCTCAGGTGAGAGCCATCCTCGATTCGGAATTTTCAAAATAGCGCGCAATGTCAGACAATAATAGCAACAACAACCATTTTGACGTCATTGTGCTCGGAGGTGGCCCTGCCGGCCTTACGGCAGGGATCTATCTCTCAAGAGCCAGGCTCTCCACCCTTATTTTAAATGAGGGAACTGCCGGCGGGCAGATGGTATTGACTCACGAAATAGCGAACTACCCGGGAGTGGAGAGTATCAGCGGATATCAGCTCTCGTCGGTTATGAGAAAGCAGGCGCAGAGTTTCGGAGCAATAATCAGGAGTAATGTAGTAGTTGAGCAGATGGATCTTTCATCAAAAGTCAAAAGCTTTACACTTGCAGATGGCAAAAGATATACTTCCGATGCAGTTATCCTTGCAACAGGCGGCCGATCAAGAACTCTTGGCGTACCTGGAGAGGATCGTTTGAAGGGGCAGGGGGTATCCTATTGTGCAACTTGTGACGGAGATTTCTTCACAGGAAAAGAGATCGTTGTAGTTGGAGGGGGAAACTCTGCACTTGAGGAGGCAGTATCGTTGACCAAGTATGCTGACAAAGTGACAATTGTGCATCAATTTGATCATTTTCAAGCTTTTGAGCACGCTGTTAAGGAGGCGAAGGAGAATTCTAAAATCTCCTTCGTTATGGAGTCAACCATCACATCTTTCAACGGTGACTCTTCGCTTGATAGTGTGGATATAAAAAACCTTAAAACCGGGGAGGTTCGCAACTTCAAAACCGATGGGATCTTTATCTTCATAGGTTATGTCCCGAATACGGAGTCTTTAAAGGGGATGGTTGATCTTAACGAGAGGGGAGAGATAAAGGTTACCGCCGATATGGAGACAAGCATTCCCGGTGTTTTTGCAGCAGGTGATTGTATTGCCAAGAGATACCGTCAGGTGACAACATCGGTGGGAGAGGGGACAATTGCTGCGCTTGCTGCATCGGCATATTTAAAAGGGTAGAGCATCAGATAGCAGACACATTAACCGGGTTGTGTTATGCGCTGATTAAAGCAGGGGGCTGAGGAGTCGGGCCAACGACTCTTTGACCCTCTTTACTTTACTTCTCCTTGACCACTTTGAGTATTCGAGTGGCTTGCATCTTCCGATATCCTCTCTGAACCTCCTGTCGATAATATCTGCGCAACCACTGTCATACAGTATCGAGGTGATCTCAAAGTTGTGGTCGAAACTGCGGTTATCCAGGTTAGCCGATCCGATGATACAGAAGTCGCCGTCTATACTTATCACCTTGGAGTGGTTAAAACCATTTTTGAACAGATATATCTCAACACCAGCTTCAAGCAGCTCTTCGGCATATGAAATCGTGCACCAATATGTAATTGTGGAGTCCGATTTTGATGGTAGCATTAATGCAACTCTTACTCCACCCAGCGCTGCAACCTTTATTGCATTCAATATAGTCTCATTTGGGGTAAAGTATGGAGTGACGATAAAGATATGTTTGCGGGCATTCATTATTGCCGCCAGGTAGCACTGCATAATACTTGACCAGTCGCTGTCCGGCCCCGATGTTAGAATCTGTGAATAGACAATCTTCCCCTCCGGATGGACATTCTGTGTCTCTTTTGATGGGTCCGGAAAATATTTTATCCGCTTTTTGTTGAATTGGCGGTTCTTTATGAAATACCTGTCGAGCAGAAAACTTGACTGTAAAGAGAGTACAGATTCCCCTACAATCCTTACGTGTGTATCTCTCCATTCGCCGAAGGCACCTCCGCTGTAGTACCTGTCTGCAATATTTACTCCGCCGAGGAATCCCACACGTCCGTCTACAACCAGAATCTTACGGTGGTTACGGTAATTTACCTTGGAGGTGGGGGTTAAGAAGTGTACGGGAGCAAAATTCAAAACCTCAATCCCGGCAGATGTAAGGTTATTGGTAAACTCCTTCGGCAGCGACCAGCATCCCACATCGTCGTAAATGACTCTTACCTCTACTCCCGCCTTTGCTTTTCTTATAAGTTCATCTTTGAAGAGATTGCCAATGGTGTCGTTCTCAATAATATAGGATTGAAGATGTATATGCCTTTTAGCCTTTTTGATCGATTCCAGCATACTATCCAGCGCCTCTTTACCTGAAAAATATATCTGCACATCGCTGTTTGATCCTATAATACTCTGATTTCCTCTTAAATTCAATATTATCAGTTTCCTGAAGAGATTCAGCGGTGAGCCGCTCTGCTCAAGATCTTTCTCGATCAAATCAAGTTGAGCCTCGCTCAATCTCTTTCTGACCTTAACATCGACTACCCCTTTTCTATTGTATATCTTTATTTTTCTGAAGTTCTGTCCAAGAAATGCATAGAGAAAGAGACCGAGATAGGGGAGAGCAAAGATCACAATAACCCATGATAGTGATTTTACGGGATCGAGCTTTCTGTATATAATATTTGCAGATGCATATATTGCGAGCAATAGATACACCAGGTAGAAGAAAAGTGACGAAATTTCCCAGAACGACATTTCTATTTTTTGTATGCTGTATACAGTGCTGCTATCCCTCCCGAAAGCGATCGGAATCTGCATTCATCAAAACCTGCCTCTCTCATCTCTTTGCAGAAACTCTCATACTTTGGGAAGCTCTCAATTGAGTCGGTGAGGTATCGGTAGGCATATTTATCTCCCGAAACCAATCGCCCGACCAAAGGTACAAAATGCTTTAAATAAAAACCATAGAGTGCCTTCCAAAAGGTGTTCGTAGGTGAGGCAAATTCAAGAATTGCCAGAGATCCACCAGGCTTAAGAACTCTTAAGATTTCGGAAAGGGCCTCTGCTCTCTTTTCGAAATTTCTGATGCCGAACGAGATTGTCACAGCATCAAAGCTCTCATTGTCAAAGGGAAGATCATCTGCCGATGCCAAAATGAAGCTTGGTTTCTCCCCCCTTTTTGTGCTGCCCTCTCTGCCGACTCCGCCCTCTCCGTCGAATCTCTTTTCGGCCTTTTTCCCGGCAACACTCAGCATATTTGCAGATATATCTGCCCCGATAGTAGCTACACCCCTCTTTCCGAAAATAAGAGCCAGATCGCCGGTACCGCAGGCTATATCCAGAATTGATGATGGTTTGCCGGCAAGAATGAACTTTACGAGTTTTGCTCTCCAAAGTGTATCTATGCCGAAAGAGAGCATCAGATTGAGGAGGTCATACCTCTCTGCAATTCCGTTGAACATGGAGGCTATAACCTCCCTCTCCTTTTTGAGCTCTTTTTTCATTACTCTTTGAAATCTGAGATGTAACCGAATGAGAGTTCATCCATTCTAAGTTCGCCTCTGGTAACGTGACCCAAGAGGGTGATCTCCATTCCGTTATTGTATATGTAGTCTACAAATTTCTCCTCGTTTTCGCCGTCAACCGTGATCAGGAACGAACCGTTATCGGGGTTGAATAGAAACTCTTTCTCTTCAATTTCGGAGTCGGAGGTGATATCGAATCCCAGTTCGTTAACCGAACAGTTCGCTATAAGTGAAAGAAATAACCCTTTGCCATTGATAGCAGAAGCGCTCTTTACCAGCCCATTCTCAATTGCGTCATTAAGGATCTCTACATGTGAGCTGTTATCGGACTCCCCCCCCTTATAGTCTCCGAGCAGATATATAGTATCTCCCTTTTTGTCGAAATAGGGTTTGGTATTGGCAGATAACCCACACCTTTCACTATTTCCCGGAGATTGTGAATATTCAGAAATCTCCTTGAGAAGGGATTCGTTATACATAAGTTTATCAGAGATTTCAACCACATTGTTGTTCTCGGCAATTATTGCCATCAGCTCATCTTTCATCACGCTATCTTTTTTGATTATGGCACAAAGTTACCAATTTTTAAGAAAAATTTTTCAGGTTTCAGAAAAGGTTATATATTTGCACTCCCTGCCCAGATGGTGAAATTGGTAGACACGCCAGCTTGAGGGGCTGGTGCCGGTTTCGGTGTGCAAGTTCGAGTCTTGTTCTGGGCACAAAAACATTAAACCACGCTAAGCATAAAACCATGCGAAGCGTGGTTTTTTTATTTTACGACTCCCTCAAGCTCGCTTGAAGGGGAGTCGTAAAATAAAAAAACCCTGAGATAAAAAGCGCGCCCGCGCATTTTTATCTCAGGGTTTTATGCATTTGTTAGCCACCCCGTGGGAGAGCCCAAGAACGCGCAGGCGGAGAGCCCCAAGGTTCGCAGCCGAGCACAATCTTGTTCTGGGCACCGGTGTTTTCATATTGTAAATATTAATTTTGATTTTGTGTCGATCAGGGAGGATGTTCATTTCTACTCCAACTTATGAGCTATGCGAATACCGATTATTTAATCTGGAGAGCAATGGAAGATAACAATCTCTTAACGGAAGTAAACACAGGGTTAGTGATTCGAATGGAGTGGAACTAGTGAAGCGGAGGGAGAATGATTGACACAATGCTTGAATTTTGTGTGTGTTACGAAGACGATACTAATTATTTTTTATTAAATTTACCCTGTGGTCTGAATTTGCGGTAGTATTATAGTTTTGTATGAAGCAGCAGAATGATTATGCACTCCTAATGAATGAGTATTATAAGAAAGGAATTGAGTTGACAAGGTAATAAATCGAAGTCAATAACCTGGAAGTTTATTGATTTCAATATGAAAACTTGTTTTTACTGATTATTTAGGATTATTCGCTAACTTTGGAATTCCAAATTAATTCATTTTAGGAATATTAGCATCTATGATAAGGGAAGCACAAATAGAAGAATTGTTTATAAAAAAGTTACAAGAACTAAAATATACATATCGCAATGATATTCGTGATAAGAATTCTCTTGAGAGTAATTTCCGAGAGAAATTTGAGACTCTGAATAGAGTGAGATTGACAGAGAGTGAATTTGAGCGCTTAAAAGCGGAAATTATAACTCATGATGTATTTGCAGCTTCAAAATTATTGCGAGACAGGAACTATTTTCAGCGTGAAGATGGGACACCTCTTCATTATACATTGGTAAATATAAAAGACTGGTGCAAAAATGAATATGAGGTTATTAATCAATTGAGAATAAATACAGGAAATAGCAATCAGAGATATGATGTAATTATTCTTATCAATGGTATCCCAGTGGTTCAGATTGAATTGAAAACTCTTGAGATTTCTCCTCGCAAAGCGATGCAACAAATCGTTGATTATAAAAATGATCAGGGAAATGGTTACAAT
>OFJB01000839.1_pt1 | contig 13487 bp, 11 predicted proteins | sample 1775081 | NCBI WGS metagenome assembly OFJB01 (sample SAMN08195771, study PRJEB24354) | sludge metagenome | isolation source: initial sludge from phenol fed wastewater aerobic bioreactor | place: India: Nagpur | collected 2016-06-05 | reverse complement strand
ACTGAGCCATCTCCAGTTGCATCTTCTTTGATGAACAGTTGCTCATCCAAAAGCTGCATTGCCTCACGAACACTCTGTTGATTAAGTTGGCCCATGTGCCCTCCTCGCCGCGCATAGAAAGCGACGACTGGCAACACGGAGTACCAAATCGATACCATGGGATTGGTGTTGGTGGGCGTCGGCAGGGCCTCGAGACGCGCCAATGCATACCGCTCTGCCAGCAGTTCCATCTCCTGCAGACCAGTGTGCAGTTTCTTCAGCGCGTCATCTTTTTTTTTGATGAATCGTCTGGCTGAGCGCAATGGATGAACGACCTCTTCGCGCCAACGCCTCACGGCCGTATCTGCCTGCGCCACACCCCGATCTGTCATGGCAACGCCGTGCTCCATGCAGACGTAGGCCAAATGCAGCATGACCACGACGTCCACGCCCAGCCGGTCTTGCAGCAATAGACAAGCACTGGCGACACCACGCCTCGCATAGACGCGAAGCACATAGTTCCACTCGCGGTTTTCATCAAAACCCAATCGATTGGCCTGCACCATGCCTCCGTTCAGTCCCGCTTAGAAAAATTGCCCTAAACAAACCAGGGGAAGAGTCCCCGTTCAACCCGACTCAGTGCTCTCTGTTCAAGGTCTGCGAAAGCTTGAAACGCCCCTCCGGATATAGACTCACGGCGGCATAAAGCAAGCTCGCATCCCCTTCCTGGTACAGGCGATACACCGCGCGCAGCGCCGGGCTCTTGTGCGGCACGGCCAAGACCTGCGCCACGTCCTTGGGCGTTTTGCAGGCTTCCACGGTCTGCTCTATCCGGTCAATCGGATGCTGCTCCAACTCCGTCAAAAACTCCCACACCGACCCTCGCTTGTGGCCAATCATGGAAACGACGCTGCGGTGCTCAGGGCGTAGATAAAAATCTGTCCATGACGCCGCCACCTTGGTATCCGGCGAATCACGGAATGTCGAGACCTTGATCCACGTCTGGCCCACCTCGCAATCGAGCTCCCGGGCCAGCAGCATATCGGCGATAACGTCTTCGGTGCCAACCAAGTGCAGATCGGCCATCGACGTGAAACGCAAAATATCCCGGGTGCTGTTCATCCGTACGCTGTACATGCCACGCGGCTCGGGCGCTTGCACCACACTGCCAACTCGCGGGCGCCGCGTCACCAGCCCCTGGCGCTGCAGGGCCGACAACGCCGCGCGTGCGGTAAAACGGCTAACCCTGTGGATTTCACACAACGCCATCTCGGGCGGTAAGGTGCTGCCCACCGGGTACTGACCGGACGCTATTTGCCGCTGCAGCGTCTCCGCCAATTCCACATACAAAGGCTTGCCCAATCTCTATCCTCACAAAAAAGCGGCCACCCGGTGCAAGGTGGCCGCAGTGGTTGGTCTACCCTTCGGTCAGGCGTTCTTCAATGCAATCATCGCATCCAGTGCCAACACACCCTGCCCTTGATGCAACACGATAACAGGGTTCACGTCCATCTCCGCCAACCGATCCCCATGATGGGCCGCAAATTGGGACAAACGCACCATGGCGTCAACCAGCGCCTCGATATCCGCTGCGGTCTGGCCACGGAAACCTCGCAGCAAAGCCGCCGCCTTGGTTTGGACAATCAAGCCGTGCGCAGTGTCTCGACTCAGTGGGCACAGGCCAAAGGCCACGTCCTTGAACAACTCTACGGAAACGCCGCCGAGTCCAAACATCAGCACCGGGCCAAAGGAGGGATCCCGCTGGATACCCAGCACCACTTCAACACCCCGCGGCGCCATGCTTTCCACCAGAAAACCGAGAAATTCCAAACCTTGACCCCGCTCCTGCATGCTGCGTGCAGCGGCTTCGGCGGCTTCGGGCGAGGTCAAATTCAGCGCCACCAGGCCATGCTCGCTTTTGTGCGCGATGCCGCGCGCCAAGCCCTTGACCACCACGGCCCCACCCAGTGCACGCGCGCAGGCGGCCACCTCGGCGACGCTGCTGGCCACACGCGACGCAGGCACAGCGATCCCCAGCGCATGCAGCAGGGCCTTGGACTGCACTTCGTCTACCAGGCCTTCCATCGCCGGCAGATCCGGTATAGCCTGCCCCTTTTCGCCCTGCGTGAGCACCGGCCTTGCACTGCTGCGCGCATGACCGATCAGCCTTGCCGCAGCACGCAGGCTGCGCGCCACGGGTATGCCCATTTTCCGGGCGCGCGCGAACCCTTCTTCTTGCACATAACCGGAGACGGGAATCACCGCACACGCCTTGTCGCTGGCCCCGGCGACGTCGAGCGCTTGGTTCAACCACAACTGCGAACGTTGGTCGCGCGGAGCCCCGACGCCAACCCAAAGAACTGCGTCAAAACCCTCATCTTGAAGAGCAATCTCAAGCGCTTGGCGCGGCAACTCGGCATCGCTAAACACCGCCCCACCCACATCCAGGGGATTGGAGGCCTTGACGTAGTCGGGCAAGATGGCCTGCAATTTTTCCAGCGTAGATGGCGAGGGTGTGGGCAGCGGCACGCCGGCCTCGGCGCATTCGTCCGCAAGAATCGACGCCGCCCCGCCCGAAAGGGTGAACACCAACAAGCCCGCACCGCCGACCGGGCGCTTGCTCTTCCAGTGCGACAAGGCCGCTGCCGTGGCAAGCAAATCCTCGCTTTCCTGCACGCGCAGCACGCCATAGGTGCGGCACACAGCATCAAAAACCTCATCGGATCCGGCCAGGGCGCCGGTATGCGACATCACGGCCTGGCGTCCGATCTCCGACGCACCAGCCTTGAAAACTACCAAGGGCTTGCTCAGCGCCTTGGCCTGGCGCGCCATCTGAAGAAAGTGCAGCGGCTGGCGCAGGCCCTCTATCATCAGCGCCACCGCGTCGATCTGCTCATCCTCGAGCATGTACTGTGCGATTTCCTCCATGCCGATGTCCATGGCGTTACCGACGTGGGCGTACAGACCCACGTCCGCGCCCGCATCCTCGCCATTGAGCAGCAGCCCGCCCATCATGGCCCCGCTTTGCGTCACTAGGCCAACGCGACCCTTGCGCGCGTGCGCCATTGATTCGAAGCTGCTGTTGTAGCCCAGACACATTCCCTGCGCCGGGTTACCCGCTCCCAGACAATTGGGACCGAGCAAGCGCATGGCCGAGCCCTGCATCAAGGCCTGCAAGCGGCGTGCTCGCTCCTCACCCTCTGGGCCTTGCTCCTCCCAACCAGCGCTGCACACCACGACTGTGGCCACGCCGGCCTGCTGGCACTGCGCCACGGCATCCAGTGTCATCTCGGCGCTCAGTGCAATCATGACGAGCTCGGGCACCTGTGGCAGTTGCGCCAGCGAGGTGTAACAGCGCACGCCAAAGAGCTCCTGATACTTGGGGTTAATCGGATACAGCCCGCCAGCAAAGCGATGGCGCAAACAGTTGCGCAGCCCGCGCGAAGCTGGGGTATTCGGCCGCTCCGAGGCCCCGATAAAAGCGATCGAGCGAGGACGAAAAAGCGCATGCAGACGGGCCCCAAACAATGGCTGCGGTACATCCTGGGTAGCAAGATGGGTGGCAAGGCGGTTCACGAATCGACTCCTATGTTGTGTCGCTGAATGGACTTCACTACCTGCGCAAGGCAAAGCGTCTGCAGCCGGCAGCGTCCAGGCAAGAATTCAAAAAGCCTTCACTTTCGAGGAAGTTCAAATGGGCAATGGCCTCGCCCAGACCGAATCCGATTTCCTCGTTCCGCAGCTCGCGGCCAAACAAGGCCTGCAGATACTCGTAGGCACTCATCGGGTACCGGCTCGCCTGCAGTACCACCTGCAGACGCTCATGGTGGTGGGCTCGAATTTCCTCCACCCGCCGCGCCACGCCATAAAAAGGCTGACGGTGCGAAGGCAAGACCAGGGTGTCGGACGACAACGCTTCAAACGGGTGCAACGACAGCAAATAAGAGCGCAAGGGGTTGGGATCGCCCCCAGGCCAAACTGCAATGTTCGGCGTGATTTTGGGCAGCACCTGATCCCCCACGATCAACAATGCACCATCTTCACTCCATAGGCTCAGATGCTCAGGCGCATGGCCGCGGCCGATCACGGGCATCCAACGCCGCCCGCCCAACTCGAGCGGCTGGGTGACGTCGATCTCAATCACGTTCTGCGGCAAGGCACAGACCTGGGTCGCATAACGCGGCATATGCTCCAGCAGCGCTCGGGCAACGTCCACGGGCAACCCATGCTCGCTCCACAGGGGCGTGCGTTCGGCCACCACGTCACGCTGAGGATCGGTATATCGGCCGGCAACTTCCAGCTCCCCCGGCGTCATCCATACGGGCACGGCGAATTTCTGCGCCAGCCACCCAGCCAAGCCCAGGTGGTCTGGATGGTGGTGTGTGACGACGACGCGGCGCAGTGGCCGGCCATCGAACAGCGCTGAGGCGAACAAGGCCTCCCAGTGCGCGCGGGTCGCCGCCGTGTCAATACCGGTATCCACCAGTGTCCAGCCATCGACCTCACGCAGCAAGTAAACGTTGATATGGTTGAGCGCAAAAGGCAGCGGTAGGCGAAACAGACACACGCCCCCGGCCAGCTCCAGCGGCGTCGCCATGGCGATCTCGGCATCCGCATAGCGCAGCGCCGGCAGCGTGTCATTGCGCCGCCAGAGGGATTCAATAATGAGCCGACTTGGAGCGGCGGGCTGTCCAGGGGAAGACGCAGCGCTCGACATTCACAACCCCATTTGCTTGGCGATGATGGTGCGCTGGATCTCGGACGCACCTGCGCCAATCATGCCGATGCGCGAATCGCGGAAGAACAGCTCCATGTCGTACTCCTTGAGCACCCCATAGCCACCCATGATTTGCACGCCGTTGTTGGCAATATCGAACATCGCCTCGCTGGCCCAGAGTTTGGCCATGGACATCTCCTTGAAGCACGGCATGCCTTGCTCGAGCATCCACGCCACGCGGTAGCCAAGCAGCCGAGCAATGTCGGTCTTTGTCTGCATATCGGCCAGCTTGTGCTGCACGGCCTGGAACTTAGAGATTGGCTGGCCAAACTGCCGGCGCTGCGTGGCGTATGAGACAACGTAATCAATCATCGCCTGGGAGGTTCCCGCATACATCATCGCCACGCTCAGCCGCTCGATGCCCAAGCCGCTGTTGAGATTGGCCCAGCCCTGATGCAACTGGCCCATGATGCGCGTGCGTGGCACTTTGACGTTGTGGAAAAACACCTCGTTGGTATGCGTGGCCGAGCGCCCCATTTGCTTCAAAGGTCGGATTTCAATCCCCGGCGCATCCGCATCGATCAAAAAGATGGTGATGCCATGGTGTTTTTTCTCAGGCTCGCGCAGGGTGCGCGTCACGGTCACGATCTGGTTGGCCACATGCGCGTTGGTGGTGAACATTTTTTGCCCATTGAGCACAAAGTAGTCCCCCTGCTCCTGGGCGAACAGTTCCACCGCCGCCGCGTCCGAACCCACGTTGGGCTCGCTCAAGGCGAACGCCAGCTTGGTCTGCCCGGCGATCACCTTGGGCAGAAACTCTGCCTTTTGCGCTTCGCTGCCGTACGTCATGATGTTGTACGCACCCAGCACTACGGTGGAGAAATACGAGGTGCCGGCGCCATACCAGCCGTAACCGGCTTCTTCCAGAAAAATCGCCAACTCCATCAACCCCAGACCGGCGCCACCGTATTGTTCCGGAAAGGGAATCCCCATCCAGCCCTGCTCGGCCATCTTGGCGTAGAGCTCGTGAGGAAAGCGATCGTCGTCACTGCACGCACGGATGTAATCGCGCGTGCATTCGCGCTTCATGAATTTGCGTACCGACTCACGCAGCATCTGCTGCTCTGGCGTAAATCCGAACTCCATGTGGCTTGTCTCCTATTCAAAAGATTCAACAATCGCGGCAGAGGGCAACACATCCTGACATCCCGCTCCTACACGCCGGACTTGCGCCGCAGGAACTGCTCGACAACCGCGTGGTGCTCCGGCGAAACAAAAGACTGGCCCAAGGCCAACGCCTCCTGCTCCAGCGTCGATGCCAGATCGGACGACTGTGCGTGCAGCTGCAAACGTTTGATGCACGCCATGGCCTGAGCCGGTTGAGCCGCAAGGCGCTCGGCGAGGGCCTGCGTCTCGGCGCGCAGCGCCTCCTGAGGCAGCACGCGGTGCACCAAACCGTAGCGCTCAGCGGTACTGGCGTCGATGAATTCCCCCAGCAGGAGCAACTCGTTGGCCCGCCCCAAACCGACCGTGCGCTGCAGCAAATAGGAGCAGCCAAACTCCGGCGTGATGCCCATATGGACAAAGGGAAAGCGAAAGCGCGCGTTCTGGGAAGCAATGCGCAAGTCACATGCCAGGGCAATCGTGGCCCCGCCCCCTACAGCCACACCGTTGACGCAGGCAATCACCGGTTTGGCCATGGTGCGCAGCAGTTGCGCCAAACGATTGGGGCCGCTGCGGATGCGCTCACTCCACTGTGCTTCGCTCTGGCCTGCACCACGTGCAAACGTGTCTTCCAGATCTCCGCCCGAACAAAACGCATCGCCCTGCCCGGTCAACACCAGTGCGCGCACCTGCGTGTCGTGCGCCGCCCATTCGCAGGCCTGCAGGATCTGGCGCGTCGTCTGCTCACCGAGCGCATTGCGCCGCTGGGGCCGATTCACGACGACCCAGGCCACGGCGCCATGCCGCTCACAAAGGAGGTCGGGAAGTTTCATCACAACTATCGAAAATACAAATATATGTCCGGACAATATTCAATAAACGTACGCTTGTCAATCACAAGAGCAATATTGAGATTAGGTAGATTCACTATGTTGACACTATCTCAGAGCGACCATTATTGTCCGCACCAGAGCGCGAACTCTTTCTTGACAACGCCAGCCACAGACCTCCGCGTGCTCGGGTGTTTCTGGCATTTCCCACGAGGATTTTTCATATGAAACGTCGTACCGCCTGGCTTGCAGCCTTGGCTGCACTCTCGGCCAGTGTCTTGTCCAACGCCCAACCCGCCTTTCCACAAAAGACGGTCACCTTCATCGTGCCGCTGGCAGCTGGCGGCGGCACTGATATTCTGGCGCGCAAGATGGCGCTCAACCTCGGCAATCTTTGGAGTCAGCCGGTGGTTGTGGAGAACGTAAGCGGAGGCAGCTCCATCATCGGCGCTCAGAAGGTCGCTCGCGCCAATCCCGATGGCTATACGCTGATGGTCACGACCAATGGCGCCATCGTCGGCAACCGTTTTCTCTTCAAAACCCTACCCTACGACCCGGACAAGGATTTCGTCCCCGTGGCCCAACTCGCCGACATCGACATGATCGTGCTGGCAAGCAAGGCACTGCCAGCCGACTCACTCAAGGAGCTCGTGGCGCTCGCGAAAAAAGAGCCCGGCAGCATCACCTATGCCTCCTATGGCAATGGTTCACAACCGCACCTGCTGTTTGAATTATTCAATACACGCGAAAACATCAAGCTCACGCATGTGCCATACAAAGGTCTGGGGCCGGCACTCACCTCGGTCATGGCGGGAGAAACCATGATGACGCTGACCGGACGCGGCTCCGGCACGGCGGCCATCCAATCAGGCAAAACCAAGGTGCTCAACTACAACTCCGATAAGCGTGACCCTGAGCACCCCGAAGTGCCCAGTTCGGTCGACTCCGGCTACCCCTATTTCCGTGTGGCAACGTGGCATGGCATATTCGCGCCCAAGGGCACCCCCAAGGAAGTGATCATGAAAATCAACAAGGATGTCATGACGGTGCTTAACCAGCCCGAATTCATGGAGGACATGGCCAAGCGCGGTTACACCATCCCCAAGCGCAGTCCCGACGAGTTTGCTGCCGCAATCCAGGAAGAGATCAAGGCGACAGGTGAGATGGTGAAGGCGGCGGGCCTCAAACCTGATTGACACCATCCATTTCCAAAAGCTGGAAGACCGACATTTCTGTCGGTCTTCCAGCTTTTGGAGGTCATGCAATCAGATCGTTGCCCCCGTCATCTTGACCACGTCGCCCCATTTTTTGAGCTCGTCCGCGATGAACGCCTCCGACTGGTACTCGTCGAGCAGCAACGGCTCCATCCCCATCGAGAGCAGCTTGTCCCGTCCGCGCGCATCCGCCAAGTAATCGCGAATGCTGGCATTGAGGCGCTTGCGCACCGTCTCGGACATTTTGGCTGGCCCCATCACGCCATACCACGCCTTGAGGTCGAAGCTGGGCAGTCCCTGCTGCGCCAGCGGCTGCACGTCGGGCAATGCCGGCGAGGGTTGGGCCGCAGTCAGGCCCAGCGCTCGAAGCTTGCCTGAACGAATATAGGGCAGCGCGGTCGGGATGTCGGTGAACATCATCGTCACTTGACCGCCGAGCAAGTCCTGCATTGCCAACGCACTGCCTTTGTACGGGACATGCAGCATGTCGACCTTGGCTAGGTACTTGAACAGCTCGCCGCTCAGGTGCTGCGACGTTCCGGCACCCGACGAGCCAAACGAGAGCTTGCCCGGCTGCGCCTTGGCCAGCGCAATCAGCTCCTGAACGTTGCGGGCAGTAACCTCGGTATTGACAACGAGCACGTTCTTCTGGACGACCGTCGCCGAGATCGCCGAAAAATCCTTCAAAGGATCAAAGGGCAAGCGCGCTCCGTAAATGCTCGGTGCAATCCCATGCGTCGCACTCGACGCCATCACCAACGTGTAGCCATCGGGCGCACTCTTGGCCACGAATTCAGCGCCAATATTGCCGCTAGCACCGGTCTTGTTTTCCACCACCACCGGCTGCCCCAACTGATCGCTCATGTGCTGCCCGAGCAGCCGCGCCAGCTGGTCCAATGCACCTCCAGCTGAAAACGGATTGATCAATCGGATGGGCTTGCCCGGAAAGCCTTTTTCGGGGGTCTGCGCCCAAGTCACACTCGGCAGCATAGCGGCTGCGGTCAACGTCCGGATCAACTGTCGTCTCTGCATCATGGTCTCCTTAAAGCTTGCCCGCATAGCTGGCCTGAAAGGCCATAGCTGGGTCGCACTGAATGCCGTAGGGCGCGATCGGATAGCGGATGCCGTGGCTGGCCAGCCATTCAAGACCGGTGACAATTTCCTGAAGATGCGACACCTGCAAGGCAATCAAGAGCTCGTCGTCCTGCACACCACCAAACTTGCGCTCGGCAAAACAGGGAATAGCCATGCTCGGCTCCTTGGTGTGCAATCCAGCGCCCCAGCTGTCGGCGCATGCCGACTCACCCGTGGTGCCGAACTGGTATCGCACATAGTGGCGATGCTGCAGCGCGTTGATGAGCGTAACCATCTGCCCCGGGGTCGCGTACACCAATACCGTATCGGGCTTGGGAAGGCGGCCCAGCGCCAGAGGCGACAACACCACACCAACGTACTTGCCGTGTGGCACGCGCGGCATCTGCGCCTGATGCTCGCGCGATGCCTCGATGGTTGCGAACCACACGCCATGGAACATCGACCCATCAAGGTACTTGGTTCCCGGTGCGTTCAAGCCCATCACGCCACCGCAATTACTATCGGCTGGAACGTTCTCGTGCGTCGCCCCCAGTGTCCAGCCCAGCCAGCGCGCCTGCCCGACGAGCTGGCACATGGAAAAGCGCACCCCAGCCGCCGGCCAGCGAATGCCCTTGATTGGCTTCATCTCCTCCACTGTTTCAAATAGCTGCATCGCGAGCGGCGCCGTGCGCAGACGCAGGCGCTGCATCAGCCGATTCACCAGATCTTCACAGTCGATATCCGCAGGTGCTTGAATGTCATTCATGTGGATTGCTCTCCAGGATTGATGGCACCAGCGGACTGGTCGCCGCTGCCAGCAGTGCGCGGCTGGTTTCGCCCCAGCGAGGTGCCACGTGACACTCGATGTCGATCAGATCCATACAGCGCATCACGCTGTGATCGACGATGTCCGCCACCGACTGCGGCCGGTTGTAGAAGGCGGGCACGGGCGGAAAGACGATCGCCCCCGCTTGTGAGACGCGCAGCATGCTCTCGATATGGCCAACGTGCAGCGGCGTCTCGCGCAGCATGAGCACCACACGGCGCCTTTCCTTCAACGCCACGTCCGCCGCCCGCGCCATCAGCTCGCCCGTATTGCCCCACGCGAGGTTGGACATAGTCTTAATGGAGCATGGCGCAACGACCATCGCGTGGATGCGAAATGACCCCGAGGAGATCGACGCACCGATATCGGCGCTCGAATGCACCACGTCGGCAAGCGCCTCGAGCTGCCCCATGGTCATCGAAGTCTCGAGTGATAGGGTCTGACGCGCCGAACGGCTGACAATTAGATGCGTTTCCACGTCGGGTGTGGCGCGCAGAACCTCTAGCAGGCGAATGCCGTAGGCACTGCCGCTCGCGCCGGAAATTCCCACCACCACACGTCTCTTGCCCGATGGGGTGGTCTGCCTCATTCGACGCTTACCTTGAAACTGACCTGACCCCAGCTGCCGTTGCAAAACCCCGCATCCTGGCAGCTATACGAGTTGAACCACATCTTGTCGGGGTCCAGCCCCTCGGAAATGCGATCGTGCGCCATCGCCGCGTGGATAGTCATCGGCGCGACGGCATAGATGCAGACGTTGCAGGATTTCACTACGCCTGCCGCGCTGACCTCAATGCGGTCACCCTCCTTGAAGCCGGCCGCGCAGCCATGCGCGGCCACCACAGTGGCGACCACCGTGCGCCGGTTGGCCTCGGGCAACGCCTCAGCTGCGCGGCGGCGGCGCTCGTCACCCCGAAACTCGGCCATCTGCTCGTCGGTGTAGCCCATGTTTGCCTGGAATTTTTCCCAATTGAACGGCTTGGGGCTCTTGGGGGGATTCGATGTGTCGTTCATGACATGGGCCTTTCAAGCGGGTAGAACATAGCAAATCAACCTCAATAGCTGCGCGACAGCAGCGACTTCACGTAGTCGGGCTGACGAGCCCGCAGTTTTTGCGCCTCGTCGTCGCTCATCCATTCCTCAAGCGCAATAGGCTCGAAAACACCGCGCGTATAGCGGCCGGCATTAGCAAACGGCGCTGTCGCGTCAATGTAGACCTTGCGCCCGGTGCCCGCTGCATCGCCCTCGGCCAGCATGCCGCTAACCTTGGCGCGTGGCGAAAGCATCAGCCCGTTCTTTATATCCGAGCGGGTGATCACGGCCCACATCACGTCGTCGGCGTTGGTCAGATCGATATCATGGTCGACCGCAATCACCCAGCCCAGATCGGAATGCGCTGACAGGGCGCCGAATGCAAGGTTGTTCTGCAGACCCTCATCGCGAAAGCTCTTGCGGCCGATGCGGATGACGACGCCCAGGCAACCGCGCATGCCTTGCAGCACATGGCAGTTGTCGAACACCCGCGGACTGATGCGCCTGCATGCGTCGAACACCGAAGCTTCGGCCGGCAGCGCCATGAGATTGGTGGTCTCGGCATTGACCGCGAGCGGGAACCAGTAGACCGGATGGTTGCGATGGGTGATTCCCGTGACTTTGAACTCCCACACCCGCCATGCGCGCCCCATGTAGCCACCCGCCTCGGGCATCATGCCCTTCTCGCCGTCCTTGCCCGAGTCTTCCTCCGACGTCAACCGGTCAGTGTCGATGTAGCCTTCAAGTACGTACTCAGCTTCGGCCAGACTCCAGGCTCCGTCCTGGGTGCGACACGGCGCGAACTCGATCGCCTCGCCCTGCAATGCGCCAGCCAGCCCCATTTCGTCATAGCCAAACGGCGTCAGGGTCTGCTGCGTGCTGCCCGAGCAAGCCAGCAGCACCGCAGGGCCTGCGCCAATGTTGACGCTGATCGGGATGCGCCGCTCCCCGCGTGCACGCAGCTTGCGCGCAATTTCCAGAAGATGGCGTCCGGCCTGAATCGTGATGCACGTCAGGTCGGGCCCCAGGACCCGCATGCGATGGTAGGAGCCGTTGAACGCACCGGTCTCCGGATCGCGCACAAGCGCCAACCCGCCGGTGATCACGGAGCCGGCGTCGTCCCTGGTCTGCTGCGCCAAGGGCAGAGTCTGGAACAGGTCGATTCCACTGGTGATCACGTTCTGCTGGCTGGCCGCATCGGTGGTCTCTCGCGAAGCGATCGGGTTCAGCGCCGCATCCGCGATGCGGCGGGGCAGGTCAACGGGGTCAATGCCGCACCAGCGCGCAATTCGCTTGCGGTCGCTGAAGATGTTGGTGACGATGCGTTGGCCTTCATGGCCGCGAATCTTGTCGAACAACACCATGGGTCCCGCGTCCGTGGCGCGGGCAATCGCCGCGATCTCCAAATGTGGATTGGCCTCGCGCGTGATGTAAATCAAGTCGCCGTGCATCCGCGCTTCATCAATAGCTGCCGACAGGCTTTTTACAGTGCGCATTCCGTCTCCGCTTGTTGTCGAATTCAATTTGTCCGGACTATATTGGAATAAAATTGATTGTCAATAGGGGGCATGTCGAATGGAAAATTTCGACTAGGTACCACGTTGCAGTAAGTGCGTTCGCTCTGCCCGGCGTGAGGGTGAGATTGCCCCCAATAGATGGACTTCTCAGCTCATGTCCACCATGCCGAATAGGACAACATGGTCGTGCTGCGTCGTCTGCAAGTGCGGGGTACGTTCTCGACATCCACCAAGTCCATGGGGAGCATGGACTGTGTCTGCCAACTACTGACCACTGTCAACGGCCTCGCCGGTCACCGCCCGCGTCGCCACCGCCTGCTCGGCCAGCCAGTCGGCGAAGGCGCGCACCTCGGCGCGCTGGGTGCTGTGGGGCGACACCAGCACCCAGTAGGCCATGGGTGAGACCAGGCGTGCGTCGGGGTAGGCGCCGGGCGCGAACACCTCGACCAGCTCGCCGCGCGCCAGGCTTTCGGCCACCAGCGGCGGGCGCGCCAGCACGATGCCCTGGCCCGACAGCGCGGCCTGCACCATCTGGTAGGCGTAGTTGAAGCTGAGCCAGCGCTTGGGCTGCGCGTGCTGCAGGCCGTTGGCGTCCAGCCAGCGCCGCCACGTCAGCCACGCCAGGTGCGGCGTGTAGGCGTCGGCCGCCTCGATCAGGGTGTGGCCCAGCAGGTCGGCGGGGGTCTTCAGGCGCGGGCCGCTCTTGAGCAGCCAGGGGCTGGCCATGGGCGTGACCGATTCGCCGAACAGGCGGCTGGCGCCGGGCGGCATGCGATCGGCGGGGGCGTAGCGCACGGCCACGTCGATGTCGGTTACCTCCAGGTCGACCGCGCTGTCGCTGGCCTCGATGCGGATGTCGATGTCGGGGTGCTCGCGCTGGAAAGCCTCCAGCTTGGGGATCAGCCACATCGACGCGAACGAGGCGAAGGTGGTGACCGAGACGTGCCGGCGCCCCGCGTTCTGGCGGATGTGGCGCACCGCGGCGTCGATGCGCGGCAGCGCCTGCCCCACGGCGGTGAGCAGCTGCGTGCCGGCCTCGGTCAGCTCGACGGCGCGCGTGTGGCGCAGGAACAGTGGCACGCCGACGTCGTCCTCCAGCGCCTGGATCTGGCGGCTGACGGCCGACTGGGTGAG
>OFJB01000838.1_pt1 | contig 13497 bp, 13 predicted proteins | sample 1775081 | NCBI WGS metagenome assembly OFJB01 (sample SAMN08195771, study PRJEB24354) | sludge metagenome | isolation source: initial sludge from phenol fed wastewater aerobic bioreactor | place: India: Nagpur | collected 2016-06-05 | reverse complement strand
GGGCAGACCGGCGCCCCCGGCGCGGACGAGCGGCACGCGGGCGCCGCGGACGCCGCCGTGGCGGGCGCGCGCGCGGCGCACCGCGCCGTGGCTTCGAGCAGCCTGGTGGTGATCCTGGCGCTTTTGGCGCTGGCGCTCGGGCGGCGCTGGCGCGGCCCGGCGCGGCACGCGGGCGGCCTGCTGGCGCTGGCGCTGTTCCTGGCCGGGCTCGGCATGGCCGCGCGCAGCTCGCTCCTGCCCGCGGTCACGCTCGGGAACCTGCTGGCCGGGTTCGGCATGCTGGTGCTCAGCGTGCGCCTGGCGCAGCTGCCCGAGGCGGGCCGCGCGGCCTCGCCCCTCGTGCCCTGGGCCTGGACGGCGCTGGCGCTGGCCTTCGTGCAGGCGGCGCTCGGCGCGCTGGTGAGCAGCGGCCACGCGGGGCTCTCCTGCCCCGCCTGGGGCGCGTGCGACCTGTCGGGCGCCTCCTGGCAGGCCCTGAACCCCTGGTTCGCCCCCGCCGCGGGCACCAGCCCCAGCCACGCCGGCGGTGCGCTGGCGCACCTGCTGCACCGCGCGGCGGGCCTGGCGCTGCTGGGTTTCCTGGCCGTCATGGCGTGGCGCGCGGCGCGCCTGCAGCGGCCGTGGGTGGCCGCCGCCGTCGTGGCGCTGCCCGCGCTGCAGGTCATCCTGGGGCTGGGCCTGGTGGCGCAGCAGCTGCCGCTGGGCGGTGCGTGGACGCACAACCTGCTGGCCGCCCTGCTGCTCGCGCTGTTGGCGTCGCTGACCACCGCGCGGCGCCCGGATGCCGCGCCGGCGCGGGCATGAAGGACAATCCGCCCTTTGCATTCCAAGGACGATCACTGCCCATGCCACACCGCGACGACGCCATCCACACCAGCCTGCCCACCGACAAGGAGCTGGTGCTCAAGGTGATTCCCCTGCCGAGCGACACCAACGGCAATGGCGACATCTTCGGCGGCTGGGTCATGTCGCAGGTGGACCTGGCCGGCTCGGTGCTGTGCGCGCGCATCGCGCAGGGGCGCATCGCCACGGTGGCGGTCAACGAATTCATCTTCAAGCAGCCGGTGCGCGTGGGCGACCTGCTCTCGTTCTATTCCAGCGTGCTGCGCGTGGGCCGCACCTCGATCACGGTGCAGGTGGAGGTGTTCGCCGAGCGCATCCGCGCCCAGGGCCAGTACGTCAAGGTGACCGAGGCGCGCCTGACCTACGTGGCGATCGACGACGAAGGCAAGCCGCGCGTGGTGCCGCCGCAGGCGGGCTGATTCAGGAAACGATGTAGGCCCCGGTGCCCGTGGCGAGCAGCTCGCCCTGGGGGCCGAGGAATTCCATGCGCGTGCTGGCCACGCGCGAGCCCAGGCGCAGCACGTGGGCGCGCAGGTCGAAGTGCTCGCCGATGGCCGCGCGCAGGTAGTCGATGCGCAGGTCGATGGTGCCCAGCTTGGCGAAGTGCTTGAGCTGCTCCTGCGCCGGCTTGTCCATGTGCCGGGCGGCCATCGCCGCCATGACGGCCAAGCCTCCCATCGCGTCCAGCCCGGCGCTGATCACGCCGCCGTGCAGGCGGTTGTAGGCGAAGTGGCCGACCAGCTCGGAGCGCATCGCGATGCGCCCCGCGACCGCGTCGGGCGCGACCGAGACGATCTTCAGGCCCAGCTGCCGGTTGAAGGGGATTTTTTCCTCGAACATCTCGCGCAGGGTGGCGACGAAACGGGGATCGAAGGCGGCAGGCGCGGCGGCGGGGGTCATGGGGCAGTCTCCACAAGGGGGCGATGCGTGCGGGCGCACATCGGCGTGCCATCATTTTTGATAGCTACTCGCGCTTGATGGGTAAGCGCTACGGGCATATTTTATCCATTATCAGGGTTAATACCCGGTCCATCCGGGCGGGGGAGCAGGCATTATCCGCATTTATGCAAAGCAAGTGCTTTGTAAAAATAACGGAACCCGCTCGGAACCCCCTTGGTGCAATTCATCCAGCTTTTGATCAGTGGCGTCGCGCAAGGCTGCATCTATGGCCTGATCGCGCTGGGTTTCGTGCTGATCTACAAGGCCACCGAGATCGTCAGCTTCGCGCAGGGCGAGCTGATGATGGTGGGCGCCTTCATCGGCGTGGCCGTGATGGCGTACCTGAAGTTCCCGTTCTGGCTGGCGGTCCTCGCCAGCATGGCGGCCATGGCGCTGCTGGGCCTGCTGCTGGAGCGCGTGGTGATCCGCCCGGTGCTGGGGCAGCCGGCGTTTTCCATCGTCATGCTCACCATCGGCATCGGCTACCTGCTGCGCGGGCTGGTGACGATGATCCCCGGCATCGGCACCGAAACGCTGACGCTGGACGTGCCCTACAAGGACGCGACGCTGCAATGGGGCGCGCTGGTCATGGGCGCCGAGCAGCTGGCGGTGATCGCGGTCACCACCGTGCTGTGCGCGCTGCTGTTCGCGATGTTCCGCTACACGCGCCTGGGCGTGGCGATGCAGGCCGCGTCGCAGAACCAGCTCGCGGCCTACTACATGGGCATTCCGGTGCAGCGCATCAACGGGCTGGCGTGGGCGCTGGCGGGCATGGTGGCGGCGGTGGCCGGGCTGCTGCTGGCGCCGATCACCTTCGTCTACGCCAACATGGGCTTCATCGGCCTGAAGGCCTTTCCCGCGGCGGTGGTCGGGGGCTTCGGCAGCCTGCCCGGCGCGATCGTCGGCGGGCTGGTGATCGGCGTGATCGAATCGCTCTCGGGCTTTTACCTGCCCGAGGGCTTCAAGGACGTGGCCGCCTACGTCGTGGTGCTGATCATGCTGATGGTGCGGCCCAACGGCCTTTTCGGCGAACGCCTGGTGAAGAAGGTCTAAGAACGTGTTTACGATCTTTTCATGGAGTCCGCAAGGCAGCAAAAAGCGGCAATCGAGGCGCGCGCCGCAGGCCATGCTGGCGGCCTGGCCAAGGTGCGCAACGACGAGTGCGGCTTTTTGCTGCCTTGCCCGAAGGGTTGCCCCGCAACGGGCACTACGAGGAGATCGCAAACACGTTCTAAAGCGAGCCGGCTTTGAGTGCGGCGGTGATTTCCTCCGAGTGCTCACCCAAACGCGGAGGACGCCTGACCGGAAGACGATGGCCGTCAAAGCGCCAGGGCGAGGACAACACCGATACCTCGCCAGCCGAGGGGTGAGGCAGTTTGTTGAGCAGGCCCGCTGCTTGTGTTCTGCTGCCAACAAGCGCTTCGTGCAGGCCCAGCACCTGCCCGTTGGGAATGCCGGCTGCCGTCAGCTTGTCGAGCAACGCTTGCCGGGGGTGCCTGAGCAGTTCCGCGTGCAGCAGCGCGGAGAGGGCCTCGCGGTTTTGGGCTCGCTTGAGGTTGGTCTCGAAACGCGCGTCGTGCGCAAGATCGGGGCGCCCGAGCACGTCGATGCAGAAATTTTGATACTGGCGGTTGTTGCCCACCGCGATGACCAGCGGGCCGTCGGCCGACTGGAACACGCCGTAGGGCACGATGGAAGGGTGCTCGTTGCCGTAGCGCGGCGGATCGTCGCCCAGCAAAAGCGCCTCCAGCCCGTAGTAGGAGCTGATCATGACCCCGCAGTCGTACAGCGCGAGGTCGATGCGGCATCCCTTGCCGGTGGACCGGGTCTTGAACAGCGCGGCGAGCACGGCTTGCGCCGCATACATGCCGGTGAAAAGATCCACCGCCGCAACACCGAACTTGAGCGGCGGCCGGCCCGCTTCGCCATTGATGCCCATCAATCCGCTTTCGCCCTGGATCACGAGGTCGTAGCCTGGCCGGGCGGCCTCCGGCCCCGCGCGGTCGTAGCCGGCAATGGCGCAGTAGACGATTTTCGGATTGAGAGCCTTCAGGTCTTCATAACCCAGCCCGAACCGCTCCATGCCGCCGGACTTGAAGTTCTCCACCACCACATCGCACTGGGTCGCAAGCTGCCGGATGGTCGCCGCACCTTCTGCCGTGCCGATGTCGACGGCGATGGAGCGCTTGTTGCGGTTGAAGCCATAGAAGTAGGTGGTTTCGCCCGGGGCAAGCGGCATGCCCCAGTCGCGCGTGTCGTCGCCGCGCTGCGGATGTTCCACCTTGATGACATCGGCCCCCAGGTCGGCCAGCACCATGGTGCTCAAGGGACCCGCCAGCACGCGGGAAAGATCGAGCACCTTGACGCCGGACAGCGGAAGATCGGTTTGCATGATTGAAGCCTTTTGCCAACGATTCGTAGGGTCGGCATCGTAGATACAAGTCCCTGGCAACACTTTTTCCTGCTGCCTCAATGTCCCAAATAAACAAATTAATGCCCCAATAAAGCAAATTTTTGTCGGAAATCCTCTCCATACTTAATGTGCATCAATTGACATCACGGCACACAAAGGAGACTACATTTTGAAAACAACAGCGAAAGTGGCCGTGCGCGCCACCATGGCACTCACAGCATGGGCGCTCGCTGCCAGCGCATGGGCGTGGGCCGACCGTCCGATCCGGCTGATCGTGCCGGCACCGGCCGGCGGCACCGCGGACACCATCGCCCGCGTCGTCGGGCAACAGCTGTCGACCGACATCGGGCAGCCGGTGGTGGTCGAGAACAAGCCGGGCGCGGCGGCCTCCATCGGTCTGCAGGCCATGCTGCAGGCAGCGCCCGACGGCCAGACCCTGGCGATGGTGCCCAGCAACGTGCTGACCGAAAGCCCGCACGTGATGAAGCTGCCGTACGACCCGCTCAAGGACATCCTGCCGATCGCGACCCTGGTCCGCTCGGGGGTCGTCCTGGTCACGCCGGCAAGCACCCCCGCGCACGATTTCGCCAGCCTGGTGGCCTATCTGAAGACCCGCAAGGGGGCCTATTCCACCTACAGCGCGGGCACCGCCTCCCACTATGCCGGCCTGATCCTGAGCGACAAGGCGGGCCTGGACATGCAGCACGTGGGCTACGCCGGTTCGCCCCCCGCGTTGCTGGCCTTGATGGGCGGGCAGGTGGATTTCATGTTCGACGGCATCCTGACTTCCTTGCCCATGATCAAGAGCGGCAAGCTGCGCGCCTATGCCTTCTCGGGCAAACAGCGTTCGCGCCTCCTGCCCGACGTGCCCACCACGGCCGAGGTGGGCTATCCCGAACTGCAGTTCATGGGCTGGATCGGCCTGGTGGGCTCGGCCAAGCTGCCGGCGGACGTGCTGGCCAAGGTCCAGGCCGCCGTGAAGAAAGCGGCCAGCGAGCCCGCCGTGCAGAAGCGGCTGGCCGAGCTGGGCGAGCCCGACCTCAGCGTCGACACGCCCGCGATCCAGCGCGAAGACACGGCGGTTTCGGAGCGCAACGCCGCCATTGTCAAGAAGTACGGCATCAAGAGCTTTTGAACCTCCGATCTTCACGGGTTCCTGACATAGGAGACATGGCATGAAAGTCAGACAAATCACCCCCGCCATCGGCGCCGAGATTTCCGGTGTCCACCTGGGGGAAGCCGCCCGCGACGCCGAGCAGTTCGCCGAGATCAAGGCCGCGCTGCTCAAGCACCGCGTCCTGTTCTTCCGCGGGCAGGACATCACGCGGGCCGAGCACGTGGCGTTCGCGCGCTGCTTCGGTCCGCTGGAAGACCATCCGGTGGTCGGCAGCGATCCCGAACATCCCGGCCTGGTGCTGATCTACCGCAGCGACAACCCCCACAGCTTCGAGAACACCTACCACTGCGACGGCTTGTGGCGCCCCAACCCGGCCATGGGCGCGGTGCTGCGCTGCATCGAGTGCCCGGAGATCGGCGGCGACACCATCTGGGTCAACATGGTGAAGGCCTACGAAGAGCTGCCCGACTACGTCAAGGCGCAGATCGCCGACCTGCGCGCCAAGGCCAGCATCGAGCACAGCTTCGGCGCGGTGCTGACGCCCGAGGCGCGTGCCAAGCTGGTGCAGGAGCACCCCACCGCGGAGCACCCGGTGGTCCGCACCCACCCGGAGACAGGCGAGAAGATCCTGTTCGTCGGCGCGGGCTTCACCTCGCACTTCGTCAACTGGAGCACGCCGGCGAACGTGCGCCACGGCATCGACAAATCACCCGGCGCATCGCTGCTGCTGAACTATCTGACCAGCCGCGCCAGCATTCCCGAATACCAGGTGCGATGGTCATGGAAGCCGGGCGACGTCGCGGTCTGGGACAACCGCAGCACCCAGCATTACGCCTGCAACGACTACTTCCCGGCCCCGCGCAAGATGGAACGCGCCGGGATCGTGGGCGACCGTCCGTACTGACGCACTCCCCTCTCTCTGGCCCCCGCAGAGCTCATCCACAAGCAAGACCCTTCCCGGTTTTGCCAAGCATTCCCGAAGACCCGCACAATGAAAAGCAGAACAACCCTCTTCGCCATGCTCGCCATGTCCGGCATGGCCGCCTCCCACGCGCAATCGTCCGTCACGCTGTACGGCACCGCGGATGTCGGCATCGGCCGGATCAAGTCCGGCGCGCCCGGCGGAAACGACGCGTCCGGCCGTACGCAGATGCTCGCCTCCAGCGCCCTGAACAACACCAGCTCGTACATCGGCGTGCGCGGCGTCGAGGATCTGGGCGGCGGCAACAAGGCGGGCTTCAGCTTCGAGGCCAACCTCGACCTCGACGACGGAAGCTCCGTGGGCGCGGGTGCGGGCTTCTGGGGCCGCGGCGCCAGGATGTGGCTGGAAGGCGGCTGGGGCACGCTGCAGCTCGGCCGCACCCTCAACACCTCGTTCTGGGGTCTGGCCAGCTGGGAGCTGACCGGCGCCGCCGTCTATTCGGTGGCGGGCGCCACCTACGGCTGGGTGGGCAACGGCCCGCGCTCGAGCAGTCTGTTTGCCTACAAAACCCCCGACCTCCATGGTTTCAGCGGGGAGCTGGGCTACATCTTCGCGGGCGACAACGTCATCGCTGGCGCAACCCGCTCCAAATGGGACATGCACGTGAAGTACGCCAACGGCCCGGCCGCCATCGCGCTCTCGGCCAACCGGGTGCAGAACGCCAAGGCCAGCTATGCACTGGGTGGCCGCTACAACGTTGGCAACGTGATCCTGGCGGCTTCGCTGCAGGACGCCGCCAAGGAGCAGGCCCGGCGGCGCGGCGCCACGCTGGGCGCCAAGTACACCGCGGGCCTGGCGTCGATCACGCTGGATGTGGCGCACGATTTCAAGAACGAGTGGGGTACCAAGAAGTACACCAACCTGCTGCTCGAAGGCAAATACGCCCTCTCCAAGCGCACCTTCATCTACACGGTGGTCCAGCGCATGGATGGCCTGAACAACTACGGCGCCGGGGTGCGCCACAACTTCTGACCCGACACTGCTCGCAAGGACACCCATCATGAACTTTCTCGACGGCCATCTCTTTCCCGAAAACCAGCAGCCGCTGATCATCACCGCCGCCCCCTATGCGCCGGGTTGGCTGCCGGCGGATTTTCCGCAGGACATCCCCGTCACGATGGATCAGCAGATCCAGAAGGCGGTGGATTGCTACAACGCCGGCGCCACCGTGCTGCACCTGCACGTGCGCGAGCTGGACGGCAAGGGCAGCAAGCGCCTGTCCAAGTTCAACGAACTGATCGCCGGCGTGCGCAAGGCCGTGCCCGAGATGATCATCCAGGTCGGCGGCTCCATCTCCTTTGCCCCCGAGGGCGAGGGCCAGGCCGCCAAATGGCTGTCGGACGACACGCGCCACATGCTGGCCGAGCTCGATCCCGTGCCCGACCAGGTCACAGTCACCGTCAACACCTCGCAGATGAACGTCACCGATCACGCGGAAGACGCCGACTTCGTCGGCACCTCGCGCGAGAACCCCAAGCTGTTCGACACCTACAAGGACATGATCGTGCCGGCGAACCCGCTGTGGGTCGAAGAGCACGTGCGGCGCCTGTCGGCCGCCGGCATCCAGAGCGCCTTCCAGTGCTACAACACCAACAGCTTCGAGTCGGTGGAGCGCCTGATGCGCCGCGGCTTCTACAAGGGGCCGCTGGTGATGAACTGGGTGGCCATCGGCGGCGGCATGGACACGCCCAACGTCTACAGCCTGGGCAACTTCATGCGCGGCGTTCCCGATGGCGCCGTGGTCACGGTGGAAAGCAACGTGCGCAACGTGCTGCCGGTCAACATGATGGGCATTGCCATGGGCCTGCACGTGCGCTGCGGCATCGAGGACTGCCTGTGGAACCAGGATCGCAGCGCCAAGGCCAGCACGGTTTCGCAGATCGAGCAGCTCGTGCGCATCGCGCGTGAATTCCGCCGGCCCATCGCCACGGCGAAGCAGGCGCGCCAGATCAGCCGCATCGGCGTGTTCTTCGATACCGTGGAAGAAACGCTGGCGCAGAACGGGTTTGCGCCGAACCGCAACGGCGCCACCCAGGGCTTTTTGCGTAAGACGCATTGAACCCAGGTTGAAACCGGAGGCAGGACCATGGCCGCACCGCAAGACAAAGTCATCGTCACCTGCGCCGTGACCGGCGCGATCCACACGCCGAGCATGTCGCCCTACCTGCCGATCACGGCCGGGCAGATCGCCGACGAAGCGGTCGCCGCGGCGCAGGCCGGGGCCGCCATCGTGCACCTGCACGCGCGGCAACCCGGCGATGGCCAGCCGTCGCAGGACCCGAAGCTGTTCCGGGCCTTTCTGCCGGCCATCGCCGAGCGCTCGGACGTGGTCATCAACCTCACCACGGGCGGCGCGCCGACCATGCTCGTGCAGGAGCGCCTGCAGCCGGCGCTCCGGTTCAAGCCCGAGGTGGCCTCGCTGAACATGGGGTCGATGAACTTCGGCCTCTACCCGATGCTGAAGCGGCACGCGCACTTCCAGCATGCCTGGGAGCGCCCCTACCTGGAAGGATCGGAAGACCGGGTCTTTCGCAACACCTTCAAGGACATCCGCTACATCCTGGAGTCCTGCGCCGACCATGGCACCCGTTTCGAGATCGAGTGCTACGACACCAGCCACCTCTACACCGCGGCGCATTTCATCGACCGGGGCATCCTCAAGCCGCCTTTTTTCATCCAGACGGTGTTCGGTCTGCTGGGGGGCATCGGCACGCACCCCGACGACGTGATGCACATGCGCCGCACGGCCGAGCGCCTGTTCGGGCAGGACTACTACTGGTCGGTGCTGGGCGCGGGCCGCAGCCAGATACCCATTGCCACCCAGGCCACCGCGATGGGCGGCAACGTCCGGGTCGGGCTGGAGGATTCCCTCTGGGACGGACCGGGCCAATTGGCCACCAGCAACACGCAGCAGGTGCGGCGCATCGTCTCGATCCTGCAGTCGCTCAACCTCGCGGTGGCGACACCGGACGACGCGCGCCGCATGCTGCAGCTCAAGGGACGGGATGCCGTCGCGTTTTGAAACTGAACCACGGGAAATGAAAATGCAAGCAGTGCGCGTGTTGCCGACCGCCGATGGCGGCCAGCTGGAAGTCCAGGACATCCCGATCCCCGAGCCCGGCCCCGGCGAAGTGCGGGTGCGCGTGCGCGCCTCGGGCATCAACTATGGCGAGATCAAGCACATGCGCGAGCACCGCGCCGGCCAGCCGGTCACGGCCGGTGTCGAGTTCGCGGGCGAGATCGATCGCGTGGGCTCGCAAGTGCAAGGCTGGCGCGTGGGAGACCGCGTGATGGGCCATGGCCGGGGCTGCCATGCGCAGTACGTGATCGCGGCGCCACTGGCGCTGATGGCGCTGCCGGACGATGTGTCGTATATCGATGGGGCGGCGTTTCCCAACGTGTTCATCACCGCGCACGACGCGCTGGTGAGCAACGGCGAGTTGAAGGCGGGCGAATCGGTGTTCATCAACGGCGCATCCGGCGGCGTGGGCATGGCCGCCATCATGATCGCCTCGGCGCTCGGCGCCGCGCCCGTGATCGCGTCCTCGCGCTCGGCGCAGAAGCTGGAGCGGCTGACCCCATTCGGCATGGATGTCGGCATCGATGCATCCAGCCAGGACCAGGTCGAGGCCATCATGGCCGCCACCGGCGGGCGCGGCGTGGACATCATCATCGATACCATCGGCGGCACCGTTTTCGAGGACCACGTCAAAAGCCTGGCGGTCAAGGGCCGCCTGGTCAATCTGGCGCGGCTGGGCGGAGCCCAGTACGCGCGCCTGGACATCAACCAGCTGTGGCTGAACCGCCTGAAGCTGATGGGCGCCACCTTCCGCACCCGCAGCGAGCAGGAGCGCCTGGACTGCGTGCAGGCCTGCGCGCGCGACCTGCTGCCCTTCTTTCGCGCAGGCAGGCTGCGGCTGCCGGTGGAGCGCACCTTCGCGCTGCCCGCCATCGGCGAGGCGTACGAGTACATCGTGCGCAGCCAGCACATGGGCAAGCTGGTGCTGATCCCGGATTGATCCCGTTCGTGACAGGAAACGACATGAGCACTTCCCCCGTGGTGCTGGTAACCGGCGCGACCGCCGGCATCGGCCGCGCCGCCGCCCTTGCTTTCGGACGCGAGGGCGCGCGGCTGGTGTGCTCCGGCCGCAACGCCGAAGCCGGCGAGCAGCTGGTGGCGCAGTTGCAGGCCCTGGGCGCCCAGGCCGTGTTCGTGCGCGCCGACGTGAGCGACGAGAGCCAGGTCGAGCAGCTCGTGGCCACCGCCGTGGCGCGCTTCGGCCGGATCGACATCGCGGTCAACAGCGCCGGCATCGAAGGCACGCCAGGACCCCTGACCGGGCAGACGGTCGAGTCCTGCCGCGCCACCCTCGACGCCAACGTGCTGGGTACCTTGCTGTGCCTGAAGCACGAGCTGCGCGCGATGAAGGCGCAGAAGCAAGGCGCCATCGTCAACCTGTCGTCCACCATGGGCAGCCGGGGCAACGCGCAGAACCCGGTGTACGTGGCCAGCAAGCACGCCATCGAGGGGCTGACCAAGTCCGCCGCGCTGGAGGCCAGCCCCTTCGGCGTACGCGTGAATGCGGTCGCCCCCGGCCCCATCGATACCAGCATGCTGGAGCGCATCGCGGGCGGCGCCGAGCGGGTCGCCGCCGTGGCGGCCTCCATCCCGATGAGCCGTATCGGCACGCCCGAGGAGGTGGCCGACGCCATTGTCTTCCTGGCCTCCGGGCAGGCCCGCTACGTCACGGGCCAGATCCTGGCCGTCAATGGCGGCAAGACGGCCATGTAGCCGAGCACGGTCAGCCGGGACGCGGCTCGCCATGCGCCGCATGCTCGGCCGCTGTGGACTGCTGCCGGCGCCAGCCCGAGACGCTGGTGCCAAAGGTCGACCGAAACCAGTGGCTGAAGCTGCTGGGGCCTGAAAACCCCAAAAGCCCTGCCACCTCGCCCAGCGGCAGGTCGCTTTCGCGCAGGTGGCGCAGCACCAGCCCGGCACGGACCTCGTCCAGCAGCGCCGAGAAGGTATGCCCCTCGGCGCTGAGGTGGCGGTGCAGCGTGCGGCGGTCCATGCCCAGGTGCCCGGCCATCTGCTGGGCGGTGCAGCGCCCGCCCGGCAGCAGGGCGGTGATGAGTTCACGACAGGTGGCCTGCGCGTCGGCGTGGCGGCGGTGCAAGGCCGCCTCCAGGTAGTCGCGCGCGAAACGCACGACACCGGTGTTGTCCGGCACGCGCGACAACTGCATGTCGGCCAGTGCGCAGACCATGCCGTTGAAGCCCTGGTTGAACATCGGCATGCGGCCGAAGAAAGCGCGATGCACCGAGGCATCGACCGGCGCGCGGTGCGTGAAGCACACCTGCAGCGGCCGCCATTGGGGGCCGATCAGCTCCCGCAGGATGCGGAACTTGACCGCCACGGCCAGCTCGATCGACTGCCGGATCGACACCCCGCCGGGAACCGGCAGCAGGTCTTCGCGCACCAGCACCGTGGAGCCGGCGTCTTCGATGCGGGTCACCAGCGCGGAGCTCAGCAGCTTGAGATAGCGGCACAGGGTGTCCAGCGCTTGCCGGGGGGTGGGCTCGTCCTTCAGCACCAGGCTGATCGGCCCCAGGTTCGAGAAGGTGCGCTGCGCGGCCAACCTCAGCGCGAAATTCTCGGCACCCGTAATGCGCGCCGTGCGCTCCAGCAGTTCCCGCACGGCATAGCTGGGAATGAGCGTCTCGGGGTTGTCCAGCAGGCGCGCCGACAGCCCCACGCCACGCAGCAGAGGGTGGGGATCGTGCCCCAGCTCACGCACGAGCGTCACATAGCCGGTCAGGCTGGCGCTGCGGATGAGCTGGTCAGAAGCAGGCATGCGCAGCCGGCATGTCAGCGACGCGGATGGCGGCCGCCGGATGCGCTTGGCGGGTGTCCCTCGGGCGTAAGGGTCACGCAGCAGCGACCACGGTTCATCACCGCCAACCGGCGTTGAGCTGTTCGAGCGCCGCCGCACCGGGGCACAGATCCGCCGTGCCCAGGCTGTTCAGGGGCCGCGCGCTGGTGTGCTGGGCGGCGTGCAGGTCGCCCGCTTCGGCCTCCAGGTACAACAGGCCCGTGACCAGCTCGCCCTTGGCCGCGTGGCCCTGCATGTAGGCCATGGCGGCCACGCGGTCGGTGGGGTCGTAGTCCTGGTGCAGCTTGTGCAGGCGCAGCGTGCTGCCGTCGTGCTGCTCGACGTCGATCACCTCGCCGGGCGCGTAGTCCACGGTGATTTCCTGGCGGCCCAGGATCAGGTCGATGCGGCTGACGGCCTCGTTGTGCTCGCGCACCCAGTCGTAGCTGCGCGTGCTGCCGGCGTGGTTGTTGAAGGTGACGCAGGGGCTGATGACGTCGATGAAGGCCGCGCCGCCGTGGCCCATGGCCGCCTTGATGAGCGGCACCAGCTGCGCCTTGTCGCCCGAGAAGCTGCGTGCGACGAAGCTGGCGCCCAGCTGCATGGCCAGGCCCACCAGGTCGACCGGGCTGTCGGCGTTGACCGCGCCCTTCTTGCTCTTGCTGCCTTTGTCGGCGGTGGCCGAGAACTGGCCCTTGGTCAGGCCGTAGACGCCGTTGTTCTCGACGATGTAGACCATGTTGACGTTGCGCCGCATGGCATGCGCGAACTGGCCCAGGCCGATGGAGGCCGAGTCGCCGTCGCCCGACACGCCCAGGTACAGCAGGTCGCGGTTGGCCAGGTTGGCGCCGGTGGCCACGCTGGGCATGCGCCCGTGCACCGTGTTGAAGCCGTGGCTGGCGCCCAGAAAGTAGTCGGGCGTCTTGGACGAGCAGCCGATGCCCGAGAGCTTGGCCACGCGGTGCGGCTCGATGTCCAGCTCCCAGCAGGCCTGCACGATGGCCGCCGAGATCGAGTCGTGCCCGCAGCCGGCGCACAGGGTGGACACCTTGCCCTCGTAGTCGCGCCGGGTGTAGCCCACCTTGTTGGGCGTGAGCGAGGGGTGGTGCAGGCGCGGCTTGGCGATGTAGGTCATGACTTGATCTCCTGCGGTGCCACGACCGCCTCGTGCACGTGGTCGGTGATGTATTGGGTGATGAAGCGCGCGGTGATCGGCGTGCCGTCGAAGTGCAGCACGCGCTGCAGCTTGGCGGGCGGGATCTCCAGCTCGTTGATCAGCATGGAGCGCAGCTGCGCGTCGCGGTTTTGCTCGACCACGAACACGGTCTCG
>OFJB01000836.1_pt1 | contig 13519 bp, 11 predicted proteins | sample 1775081 | NCBI WGS metagenome assembly OFJB01 (sample SAMN08195771, study PRJEB24354) | sludge metagenome | isolation source: initial sludge from phenol fed wastewater aerobic bioreactor | place: India: Nagpur | collected 2016-06-05 | reverse complement strand
ACCGCGCAGCCGTGCAGCGTCTCCAGCGCCTTGGGAAAGCTCGTGGCCAGGCGCCAGCGCACGGTTTGCTGTGCGTGCACCGCGGGGGCAACCCCTGCGGCCAGCACGCCGGCGATGCCGGCATGTTTGATGAGGGAACGACGATCCATGGGCTTGACTCCTTGTTGATAAGCTTGGAAGAAAGCAGGGAACCATCCAGCCGGGGCGCGCTTGTGAAGCATCCCGGCATGAAAGGCGCTGCATTCAGCGCGCCATGTTATAGCACGCTGACGGCCGTTCAATCCGAAGGGGAAATCAGTGCTCGCCGACGGCGCGCAGGGCGGGCGCCACGTCCACCAGGGACTGGAAGCGCCGCCGGACGGCGTGCTCGATGCCCGCGGCGTCCAGCCCCTGCAGGGCCAGCAGCTTGGCGGGGTCGCCATGCTCGATGAACTGGTCGGGCAGGCCGAGCTGCAGCAGCGCCAGGGCGATGCCGGCGCCGGCCAGCCACTCGCCCACCGCGCTGCCCGCGCCGCCCTGGATCACGCCCTCTTCCACCGTCACCAGCGCCTCGTGCGTGGCGGCGATGCGCGCCAGCAGTTCGGTATCCAGGGGCTTGGCCCAGCGCATGTTGGCCACGGTGGCGTCCAGCCGCTGCGCCGCCTCCAGCGCCGGGTACAGGAGCGTGCCGAACGCCAGGATGGCCACGCGCCGGCCGCTGCGGCGCAGCTCGCCCTTGCCATAGGGCAGGCCGTCGAGCGTTGCCAGCGGCTGCGCGCCCACCCCCGCGCCCCGGGGGTAGCGCACGGTGACGGGGTGCGCCTGCCCGAAGGCCGTGGTGAGCAGCTGGCGGCATTCGCGCTCGTCGGCCGGGCAGGCGACGGCCATGTTGGGGAGGCAGCGCGCATAGGCGATGTCGAAGGCGCCGCAGTGGGTGGCGCCATCGGCGCCGACGATGCCCGCGCGGTCGAGCGCGAAGACCACCGGCAGGTTCTGCAGCGCCACGTCGTGGATCAGCTGGTCGTAGCCGCGCTGCAGGAAGGTGGAGTAGATCGCGACCACGGGCTTGAGCCCCTCGCAGGCCATGCCCGCGGCGAAGGTCACCGCGTGCTGCTCGGCGATGCCCACGTCGTGGTAGCGGCCGGGAAAGCGCCGGTGGAATTCCACCATGCCCGAGCCTTCGCGCATCGCGGGCGTGATGGCCACGAGCCGCGCGTCCTGCTCGGCCATGTCGCACAGCCACTGGCCGAAGACCTGGGTGAAGGTCTGGCGCGCCGGCGTGGCGGGCTTGACCAGGCCGATCTGCGGGTCGAACTTGCCCGGGCCGTGGTAGGCGACGGGATCGGCCTCGGCCAGCTTGTAGCCCTGGCCTTTTTTGGTTACCACGTGCAGGAACTGCGGGCCCTTCAGGCTCTTGATGTTCTCCAGCGTGGGGATGAGCGAATCGAGGTCGTGCCCGTCGATCGGGCCGATGTAGTTGAACCCGAAGTTCTCGAACAGCGTGGCGGGCACGACCATGCCCTTGGCCTGCTGCTCGATGCGCTTGGCCAGCTCCAGCAGCGGCGGCACGTTGCGCAGGACGGTCTTGCCCACGTCGCGCGCCTTGGCGTAGAAGCGCCCGCTCATGAGCTGCGCCAGGTAGCGGTTGAGCGCGCCCACCGGCGGGCTGATGCTCATGTCGTTGTCGTTGAGGATCACGAGCAGGTTGCAGTCCTGCACGCCGGCGTTGTTCAGCGCCTCGAAGGCCATGCCGGCGGTCATCGCGCCGTCGCCGATCACCGCGATGCAGTGGCGCTCCTCGCCCTTCTGCCGCGCCGCGAGAGCCATGCCCAGCGCCGCCGAGATGCTGGTGGAGGAGTGCGCGGTGCCGAAGGTGTCGTAGGGGCTTTCCGAACGCATCGGGAAGCCGGAAATGCCGCCGAGCTGGCGCAGCGTGCCCATGCGCTCGCGCCGGCCGGTGAGGATCTTGTGCGGGTAGGACTGGTGGCCCACGTCCCAGACGAGGCGGTCCTCGGGCGTGTTGAAGACGGTGTGCAGCGCGATGGTGAGCTCGACCACGCCCAGGTTGGACGACAGGTGGCCCCCGGTCTTCGCCACGCTTTCGAGCACGAAGGCGCGCAGCTCGTCGGCCAGGGTCTTGAGTTCAGCGCGCGAGAGGCGACGCAGATCGGCCGGGTCGTTGACGCTTTCCAGCAGGGGGTAATTCGTCGTCGCCATATTCTGTTTCAATAGCTGCTCACGCTTGATCCACGGGGGTTTCAGCGTGTTTTCATCCCAAATCCGTCGGCCGCATCCGCATCCCTATCAGTGCGTGCGGTTGACCACCATCTCCGCCAGCGCCACCAGCGCGTGGGTGTCCGCGAGGCCGCTGGTGCGCAGCACGTGCCGCGCCTCCTGCAGCAGCGCCTGCGCATGCGCCCGGGCGCCATCCAGGCCCATCAGCGAAACGTAGGTGGGCTTGCCGCAGGCCGCGTCCTTGCCCGCCGTCTTGCCCAGCGTGGCCGAATCCTGCGTCACGTCGAGCACGTCGTCCACCACCTGGAACGCCAGGCCGAGAGCCGCACCATACTGCACCAGCGCCTGGCGTGCACGCACGTCCAGCGCGCCGCAGGCCGCGCCCATGAGCACGCTGGCCTGCAGCAGCGCGCCGGTCTTGAGGCGGTGCATCTGGCGCAGCTCGTCTTCCGTGAGCCGGGCGCCCACGCTGGCCAGGTCGATCGCCTGCCCGCCCGCCATGCCCTGGGCGCCGGCCGCGCGGGCCAGCAGGCGGCACAGCTCGGCCTGCGTCGCGGGCGGCACGCCCTCGTCGGGCGTGAGCAGCTCGAAGGCCAGCGCCTGCAGCGCATCGCCGGCCAGCAGCGCGCGCGCCTCGCCGAAGCGCACGTGCACCGTGGGCTTGCCGCGGCGCAGCACGTCGTTGTCCATGCACGGCAGGTCGTCGTGCACGAGCGAGTAGGCGTGGATCAGCTCCACCGCGCAGGCGGCGCGCAGGGCCGCGTCGTGGTTGCCGCGCACGGCCATGCAGGCGGCGAGCACGAGCAGGGGCCGCAGGCGCTTGCCGCCATCGAGCACCGCGTAGCGCATGGGCTCGCCCAGGCCGGCCGGGGTGGCGGCCGGCACCCATTCGGACAAGGCCTGCTCCACGCGCAGCTGCGCCTGGCGCATCCAGTCGGCGGCCACGAAGGCGCCGGCGCCGCCGTCCATCACTCGGGAATCCATGGCTTGAGCGCCCCTTCGTCCAGCAACCTGATCTGATCCTGCACCGCATCGAGCCTGCCGCGGCACAGCTGCAGCAGCTGCGCGCCGCGCTGGTAGCTCGCGAGCATCTGCTCCAGCGGCAACTGCCCCGCCTCGATGCGGGCCACCAGGTCTTCAAGCTCCTGCAGCGCGGCCTCGTAGCTGGCAGGCTCGGCGGGAGGGGTCGGGGCGGCGGCCTTGGGCATGGGCAAACTCGGTGACGGCAGGGGATACGCGAACCGAGGATTCTAGAACCTCGGCGCGCATGGCCCGCGGCGCGGCCCAGGATGGCGCCGCGCGCCTTTATAATCGGCGCCTTCGTCCAGACCGGCTTTGGCCCATCGCGCCCGGCCGGTTTCATTTTCTCGCCCGTGCATGCACGCGCAACCTCCCTGTGGGAGGGGGCTTTAGGTCAGGACGCCATGTCTGTTTAGGTCAGGACGCCATGTCTGATTTAAGTCTTCAACTGCAGCAGGCCGCAAGCCAACTCCCGGTTTCCAGTTATTTCGACGAGCCCCTGTACCGGCGCGAGCAGCAGCTCCTGTTCGCCCAGGGGCCGCGCTACCTGGGCCATGGCCTGAACGCGCCCGGGCCGGGCGACTATTACGTGCTGCCGCAGGAAAACGGCGGGCGCGCGCTGATCCGCGACCCGCAGGGCAAGATCCAGCTCATCTCCAACTGCTGCCGCCACCGCCAGGCCATCATGCTCACCGGCCAGGGCAACCTGCAGGCCGAGGGCAAGGGGCATGCCAGCGGCCACATCGTCTGCCCGATCCACCGCTGGACGTATGCGAGCGACGGCAAGCTGCTGGGCGCGCCGCACTTCGCGAGCAACCCGGGGCTCGACCTGCAGAACTACACGCTGCGCGAATGGAACGGCCTGCTGTTCGAGGACAACGGGCGCGACATCGCCGCCGACCTGGCGAGCATGCGGGTGGCCCGCGATCTCTCCTTCGACGGCTATGTGTTCGACCGCGCCGAGGTGCACGAGTGCAGCTACAACTGGAAGACCTTCATCGAGATCTACCTGGAGGACTACCACGTCGGCCCCTTCCACCCGGGCCTGGGCAACTTCGTCACCGTGGATGACCTGCACTGGCAGTTCGACCGCGAATACTCGGTGCAGACCGTGGGCGTGGCGCCCACCTTCGGCAGACCCGGCACCGACGTGTACAAGCTCTGGCACGAGGTGCTGCTGCGCTACCGCGGCGGCGAAAGGCCCGAGCGCGGCGCGATCTGGCTCACCTACTACCCGCACATCATGGTGGAGTGGTACCCGCACGTGCTGATCGTCTCCAGCGTGCACCCGACGGGCCCGCAGAAAATGGTCAACCTCGTGGAGTTCTACTACCCCGAGGAGATCCACGCGTTCGAGCGCGAGTTCATCGAGGCGCAGCAGGCCGCCTACATGGAAACCGCGGTCGAGGACGACGAGATCGGCGAGCGCGAGGACCGCGGCCGCCGCGCGCTGCTGGAGCGCGGCGTCAACGAGGTGGGCCCCTACCAGAGCCCGCTGGAAGACGGCATGCAGCACTTCCACGAGTGGTACCGCGCCAAGATGGGCGACGCGCTGCAATCCTCCTGATTTCATAGCTGCCCGCGCTTTCCCCACAAGCGCTGGAGCCACTTTTCACTTCAAACCCCATGCAAGCGCTGTGGATGGTCCTGGCGGCGTTCTTCTTCGCCAGCATGGGGGTGTGCGTCAAGCTTGCGGCGCCGTATTTCACGGCCTTCGAGATGGTGTTCTGGCGCGGCATCATCAGCATGGCGCTCCTGTGGTGGCTGGCGCGCCGCCAGGGCATCGGCCTGGCCACGCGCTACCCCGGCATGCACGCCTGGCGCAGCTTCATCGGCGTGACGTCGCTGGGCGCATCGTTCTACGCCATCATCTACCTGCCGCTGCCCACGGCGATGACCTTCGGCTACATGAGCAGCGTGTGGATCGCCGCCTTCATCGTGGGCGGCGCGATGCTGGCGTGGCGGCCCTCGGGCGAGCACCCGCGCCCGCCGGTGCCGCTGTCGCTCGTGGCCTGCGTGCTGCTGGGCTTCGCCGGCGTGGTGATGATGCTCAGGCCCACGGTCGATGGCCACCAGGGGTTCGCCGCCGTCGTCGGGCTGCTCGGCGGCATGTGCGCGGCGCTGGCCTACATGCAGGTGGTGGCGCTCTCGCGCCTGGGCGAGCCGGAGACGCGCACCGTGTTCTTCTTCGCCCTGGGCTGCACCCTCGCGGGCGCCGCGGCCATGGCCTTCACGGGCGTCTCGGCCTTCGCGGGCTGGCCCGCGCTCTGGCTGCTGCCGCTGGGCCTGTTCGCCGCGGGCGGGCAGCTGTGCATGACCATGGCCTTCTCGCGCGCATCCAGCGCCCGCGGCACGCTGCTGGTGGCGAACCTGCAATACTCGGGCCTGATTTTTGCCAGCGTCTACAGCATGCTGGTGTTCAATGACTACCTGCCGCTCATCGCCTGGCTGGGCATGGCGCTCATCGTGCTGAGCGCCATTGCCGCCGGGGTGCTGCGCACGCGCGCCGCGGCCACGACTGGAAAACCCGCATGAACCACACCACCCTGATTTCCGCCGCCGAGCTGCACGCCCTGATCGAAAGCGGCGCGCCGCTGATGGTGTTCGACTGCAGCTTCGACCTGGCGCAGACCGAACGGGGCATCGCCGACTACCACGCGGCGCACATCCCGGGCGCCGTCTACGCGCACCTGGACAACGACCTGAGCGCGGCCGGCGGGCCCAGCGTCTGCGGCGGGCGCCACCCGCTGCCCACGCGCGAGCGCTTTTCCGCATGGCTGGCGAGCGTGGGCTTTTCCAACGGCATGCAGGCCGTCGTCTACGACCGCAACGGCAGCATGCCCTGCATGCGGCTGTGGTGGCTGCTCAAGTGGCTGGGGCACGACGCGGCGGCGGTGCTCGACGGCGGCTTTGCCGCCTGGCAGGCCGCGGGCGGCGCCAGCGCCGCGCACGAGGAGATGCCGCGGGCGCCGGGCCATTTCACGGCGCACGAGGCGCTGCGCACGCGGGTCGATGCCGCGCAGGTGCTCGCGCGCCTGGGCAGCGCCGGCCAAACCCTCGTCGATGCGCGCGCGGCCGAGCGCTACCGCGGCGAGGTGGAGCCGCTCGATCCGGTGGCCGGGCACATCCCCGGCGCGCTGAACCGGCCGTGGACCGAGAACCTCGACCCGCAGGGCCGCTTCAAGAGCGCCGCGCAGCTGCGCGCGGAGTTCGACGCCATCCTGCAGGGGCGCGACCCCGCCACCGTGGTACACCAGTGCGGCAGCGGCGTGAGCGCGATCCACAACCTGCTGGCGATGGAGCTGGCCGGCTACCCGCGAGGCGCGCTGTACGCGGGCAGCTGGAGCGAGTGGTGCAGCGACCGCTCGCGCCCCGTGGCCGTGGGCTGAGCTAGCCCTCACCTTCCCCTTGCGGGCGGGCCGGCACCACGTGGTGCCAATAGCGGCGCGAACGCTCGCGCTCGCACGCGAGCGCGCCGCTCTCCGAAGACCACCGCGCCGCGCCGCATCCGGGCGTGGCCACGAGGTCGATGCCGCGGTCGATATAGCGCTCAACCACCGGCGCCGCCGGATGGCCGAAGCGGTTGCGGTAGCCCGACTGCACCAGCGCGAGCGAGGGCCGCACGGCGTCGAGGAAGGCCTCGCTCGACGAGGTCTTGCTGCCGTGGTGCGGCACCAGCAGCAGGTCCGCGGCCAGCGCCGCGCCCGAGCGCACCAGCGCCTGCTCCTGCGCGCGTTCGATGTCGCCCGCCAGCAGGGCGCTGGCCCCGCCCGCCGCATCCACGCGCAGCACGCAGCTGCGGGCGTTGGTCGAGGGCCGGCGCGGCCCGGCGCCCTCGTCCTCCTCGCCTGCCCGCGCCGGATGCAGCACCGCGAAGCGCACGCCATCCCATGCCCACTGCCGGCCCGCGACGCAGGGCTCGATCGGGCGCAGCGCCTGCAGCGGATGCCCTGGGCCGATCGAGCCGATGACGCGCATCCGCGCCTGGTGCGCCATCACGGCCGCGGCGCCGCCCACGTGGTCGCTGTCCTGGTGGCTCAGCACCAGCATGTCCAGCCGCTCGCCCAGCGCCTGCAGCAGCGGCACCAGCACCTGGGCGCCGGCATCGCTGGCCTCGCCGTAGCGCGGCCCGGCGTCGTACAGCAGGCTGTGCCCCGCGGTGCGCACCAGCACCGCCTGCCCCTGCCCGACGTCCACCGCCAGCACCTCGAACTGCCCCGGCGCGGGCCGCGGCGGCTGCCACCAGAAGGCCGGCAGCATCAGCGGCAGGCCCAGCAGCCGCAGCGGCCACGGCAGGCGCAGCACCAGCACGATGCCGCCCAGCACGGCGCCAGCGCCGGCCCACAGCGGCGCCTGCGCCAGATTCAATTGCGCGAGCGGCCAGCCCGCAAGCCACGTGAGCCACAGCGAAAGCAGCTCCACGCACCACGCGGCCGCCTGCCACAGCGGCGCGAAGACCACGCCCAGCATCGCCAGCGGCGCGACGCAGACCGTGACCCACGGGATCGCCAGCAGGTTGGCCAGCAGCCCGACCAGCGAGACCTGGCCGAACAGCAGCAGCGTGAGCGGCGCCAGCGCCACCGTGACCACCATCTGCTCGCGCAGCATGGAGATGAATCGGCCTCCAAGGCCCGTCCCACCAGCGCCGGAAGCTCCATTATCGGTAGCAAACAGAATCCCCACGGCGACGAAGCTCAGCCAGAACCCGGCCTGCAGCATGGCCCAGGGGTCGAAGGCCACGACCACCGCGCAGGCCAGCAGCCAGACCTGCGGCCAGGGCCACTGCCGCCCCGACAGGCGCAGCAGCGCCACGGCGGCCAGCATGAGGACGGTGCGCTCGGCCGGCACGCCCCAGCCGCTGAAGAGCGCATACGCCGCCGCCAGCAGCACCCCGCCCACGAGCGCGGCCGAGGGCGCGGGCACGGCCAGGCACAGCAGCGCCGAACGCCGCCACAGCCGGCCGACCACGGCCGCCGCGAGCCAGGCGAACATGGTGATGTGCAGGCCCGAGATGCTCATCAGGTGGGCCACGCCGGTGATGCGAAACAGGTCCCAGTCGCTGCGCTCGATCGCGCGCTGGTCGCCCGTGACCAGGGCCGCCACCACACCGGCCGCGCGCAGCCGCGCCGCATCGCTCACGCCGTCCGTCAGGCGGGCGATGATGCGGTCGCGCACCCGCTGGCGTGCCTGCTCGACCGGGTATTGCCACGTGTGCGCCAGCCGCTGCGGCGCGCCCCGGCGCTCGTCCAGGCGCTCGCTGGTGCGCACGTAGCCGCCGGCCTGCACGCCCTGCTCCCACATCCGCAGCTCGTCGTCGAAGCCGTGCGGGTTGCGCGCGCCATGGGGCGCCTTCAGGCGCGCGGTAAGCTGCCAGCGCTCTCCCGCGCGCACGGCGGGCACGGGGCTTTCCTCGCGCCCATGGTGGCTTGCGTACCAGGTGAGATCGACCAGCGGCGGGACCGCCACGGGGCGGCCGTCGAGTTGCGCCCGCTCCACGGCCAGGCGCAGGCGCACGTCGCCGCTGGCGCGCCGCTGCGGCATCGCGGCCACCACGCCGGTCAGGCGCAGATCGGCGCCTTCGAGCGCCGGGACCAGCGCATCGCCGGCAAACACGACGGAGCGCGCCCCGCAAGCCCCCCAGGCCACGAGCGCCCCCGCCACCCAGGCCAGCACCACGCCCCCGCGGCCCGCGCGCCGCAGCAGGGCGAGCAAGGGCAGCGCCAGAACACCCAGCCCCGCATACGCCCACCCCGGCCAGAGCGCCGCCTGCTGCAGCTGCGCCGCGGTGCCCAGCAGCCCGCCGCAGAGGAAAGCCGGCAGATGCCACGCGGCCTGCACCGCCGGCCGGCGCGCAGCAGGATCGGTGAAACGGGCGGCGGCATCATGCATGAAGGCTGCATGCTACCTGTGCAACACTCGTCACTTTGAGCAAAGGAACAACGATGAGCGTCTACGACCAACTCAAGGCCCTGAACATCACCCTGCCGCCCGTGGCCGTGCCGGCCGCCGCCTATGTGCCCTATGTGCAAACCGGGAACATGGTCTTCCTGAGCGGCCACATCGCCCGCAAGGACGGCAAGCCCCACGTCGGCCAGCTCGGCAGGAACATGACGACCGAGGAAGGCAAGGCCGCGGCCCGCGCCATCGCCATCGAGCTGATCGGCACGCTGCAGGCCGCGTGCGGCGGCGACCTGAACCGCGTCAAGCGCATCGTGAAGGTGATGAGCCTGGTGAACTCCACGGGCGACTTTACCGAGCAGCACCTGGTGACCAACGGCGCCAGCGAATTGCTGGGCGAGGTCTTCGGCGACGCGGGCAAGCACGCGCGCAGCGCCTTCGGCGTGGCCCAGATTCCGCTGGGTGCGTGCGTGGAAATCGAGCTGATCGCCGAGATCGCCTGAATCCCGGGTCGATCGCCCTCACCCCGGCCCTCTCCCAGGGGGAGAGGGAGAAAGAGGGGGAGCCGTCAGAAGCTTTCCCACTCGTCGTCAGCGGCGGGCGGTTTTGCCGAGGCCGGCTTCCTGGCGGCGGGGGGCGCTATTTTCTTGGGTGCGGCCGCCAGGCGCGCCGGCGCCGCAGGCGCCGCGACCTTGGGGCGCGCCGCCGCAGGCTTGGCGGGCGCGGCGACCGCCGCGGGCTTGGCGGGCGCGGCGACTGCCGGCGCCACAGGCCTGGGCGCCCGGGCCGCCGCCGGCCGGTCCGCGCCATCGACCCGGAAGGCGGCCACCACCTGCATGAGGTGCTGCGCCTGCTCGTTCAGGCTCTGCGCGGCGGCGGCGCTTTCCTCCACCAGCGCGGCGTTCTGCTGCGTCATCTGGTCGAGCTGCCCCACGGCCTGGTTGACCTCGCTCACGCCCGAGCTCTGCTGCGCCGAAGCGGCCGTGATCTCGCCGATCATGCTGGCCACCTTCTGGACCGACTGCACCACCTCCTGCATGGTCTCGCCCGCGCCGTGCACGAGCTTGGAGCCCGCTTCCACGCGGTCCACCGAGGAGCCGATCAGCTCCTTGATTTCCTTGGCCGCCTGCGCCGAGCGCCCGGCCAGCGCCCGCACCTCGCTGGCCACCACGGCGAAGCCCCGGCCCTGCTCGCCCGCGCGCGCCGCCTCCACCGCGGCGTTGAGCGCCAGGATGTTGGTCTGGAACGCGATGCCGTCGATCACGCCGATGATGTCGGCGATCTTGTGGCTGCTGGTCTGGATCTCGCCCATGGTGGAGATCACCTGGGAGACCACCGAGCCGCCGCGCTCGGCCACCGTGCTGGCGCTGCCCGCCATCTGGCTGGCCTGGCGCGCCGTGCCATCGCTGTGCTGGATGGTGCTGGCGAACTCCTCCATCGCGGCGGCGGTCTGCTCCAGGCTGCTGGACGTGGCTTCGGTGCGCGCCGACAGGTCCTGGTTGCCGCTGGCGATCTGCGAGCTGGCCACGGCGATGCTGTCCGCGCTCTGGCGCACGTCGTGCACCATCTTGGCCAGGGAGGCGCGCATGGCTTCGAGCGAGTGCAGCAGCTGCCCGAACTCGTCGGCGCGGCTGATGTCCTTGTCGCGCGAGCTCAGGTCGCCGGTGGCGATCCGCCCCGCCATGCCGTTGGCCTGCATCAGGGGCTCGCGGATGTTGCGGATCAGGAAGTAGGCGCCGACGATGATGGCCAGCAGCAGCAAGCCGACCGCCACCGCCGCCATCTTCACGGTCTTCATGCTGGCCGCGGCGGCCTCGCCGCGATGCCGCTCGGCGGTGGTCTGCTGCAGCTGCACGAAATCGGCCAGCGTCTTCAGATAGGCATCGGACGCCGGCACGTAGGACTGCATCACGTACTTGGCGACCGCGTCGTTGTCCCCCGCCTCCTTGAGCTTGTTGACCTGGTCGCGCGCCGCCAGCATGGCCTTGCGCGCCTCGCCCACGCGCTGCATCGCGGCGCGGTCCGCCTCCGAGAGGTCCAGGCCCTCCAGGCGCTTTTGCATCTCCGAGATCTGGGCCGACGTCGCCTGCATCGCCTCCTTGAACGCGCTGGCCACCGGCGCCTCGGTGCTGAGCGCGATGGCCAGCGTGCGCGCGGCGTTGGCCTCCGTCAGGCCCATCCAGCGCGTGGCCGTCTTCACGCGCAGCATCATCTCGTCGTTCAAGGCGTTGGCCGCCGCCGACGTCTTGCCCGAGCGCCAGCCCGCCCCCGCCACGACGGCCGTGAACGCGATGACGATCGCCACCACCACGGCCCACAGCTTGACCGCAATACTCATACCTCTCATCGGAAACCCCTGCTTACTTTTCTACGGCAATCATTACAGCGGGCGGCACCGGTTTTGTCCAGTTGGGAATGTCCCGCGCGATGCACCGGCCCGCGGGCGGGCGCCATCGTCACAGCACCCGCACCACGTCGTCCGGCTTGAAGCCGAAGCTGCCCGCCTTGCCCTTGCGGCCCCGGGCGGCCGCGGCGTTGTTCAGGCTGCGGATTTCAAGCTGTTCCTCGCGCGCCTTGCCGCCGCGCCCCACCCCCGTGATGCGCACGCTGCGCCCATAGGCCGCGGCGCCCGCCAGCGCGTCGCCCGCTTCCAGCCCCATCAGGGTCAGGCCCTTGCCGCCCTTCTCCAGGCGCTTGAGCTCGCCGATGCCGAAGGTCAGGATGCGCCCGCCCGTGGACACGCAGGCCACGTGCGTGGCCGCTATCGCACCGATAGCTGCTTGCGCTTGTCCCTCCTGCGCTGGAGGCACTTTTTGCTCAGGATCGAGCACCACCAGCGAGGGCCGGCAGACGTGCTCGCCCGGCCCCATGTGGACGAAGGCCTTGCCGCCGCGCTGGCGCGAGAGCATGTCGGCCACGGACGCCAGAAAGCCGCAGCCGCCCGAGCCCGAGAGCAGCAGCACGGCGCTTTCGGGCCCGGCGAAGTAGTGCCGCACCTCGGTGCCTGCCTCCAGCTCGATCAGCATGGTGATGGGCTGGCCGTCGCCGCGCCCGCCCGGCAGGCTGGCCACCGGCACGCTGTACACGCGCCCGTTGCTGCCGAACACCAAAAGCTGATCGACGGTGCGGCACTCGAAGGTGCCGTACAGCGCGTCGCCCGACTTGAAGGCAAAGCCCGCCGCATCGTGCCCGTGGCCCTGGCGTGCGCGCACCCAGCCTTTTTCGCTGACCACCACCGTCACCGGCTCGTCCGGCACCTTGACCTCGGCCACGGCCTTCTTCTCGGCCTGGATCAGCGTGCGGCGCGCATCCGCAAATTCCTTCGCATCCTGCTCGATCTCCTTGATCATCAGGCGGCGCAGCGTGGCCGGGCTGCCCAGCACGTCTTCCAGACCGCTCTGCTCCTTGCGCAGCTCGGCCAGTTCCTGCTCGATCTTGATCGCCTCCAGCCGCGCCAGTTGCCGCAGGCGGATGTCGAGGATGTCGTCGGCCTGCCGCTCACTGAGATGAAAGCGCGCGATCAGCGCCGCCTTGGGCTCGTCGGCCTGGCGGATGATGGCGATCACCTCGTCGATGTTGAGCAGCACCAGCTGCCGCCCTTCGAGGGGGCCTCGCCTTCGCCTTCTTCTCGGGCGCCATGGCTCTCATGCGCTTTGCGGGCGACGCCGTGCGCAACCGTTTCGGCGCGGTGGCGACGCTGAGGGCATCGAGCCTGCTGGCGGCGGCCGGCATGCTGGCGGCCGGGCTGTCTCCCTGGCCGTGGCTGGTGATCGCGGCCTTCGCCGTGGCGGGGCTGGGCATTGCCAACATGGTGCCAATCGCCTTCTCGGCAGGGGGCAACCAGCCCGGCATGGCGCCCGGAACCGGCATGAGCGTGGTCACCACCATGGGCTATTCCGGCATATTGCTGGCGCCGTCGGCCATCGGCTTCGCTGCCGAGCATGTCGGCTTCTCGCCCGTCTTCGTGGTGCTGGCCGGCTTCCTCGTCGTGGTATGCCTCATGTCCGAGCTTGCCCGCACGGCCGACTTCGCGGCCCAGCCGGCCGAATAGGCCGGCCGCGGGTTCCGGGCGGCCTTTTTTGGGCGCTTGCCTGCTTCGGCGCCTTATTCGGCGGCTTTGGGGAAGGCCGTCGCAGCACCCGGTGCGTCCGCCGGCCCGGCAGTTGCCGCCCGGCTCCCGCCGCGCCGGAACAGCCTTTCGAACAGGCCGGGGCGCTCGCCTTCCTTGCGCTTGGCGCGGGTGAACACCATCAGCATGGAAGGCGTGACCACCAGCGTCAGCACGGTGGCGAAGGACAGGCCGAAGACGATGGCCGAGGACAGCGAGATCCACCATTGCGTGGACGGCGCGTTGATCGTGGTCTCGTGGTGGAAGATCTCCAGCCCG
>OFJB01000834.1_pt1 | contig 13537 bp, 13 predicted proteins | sample 1775081 | NCBI WGS metagenome assembly OFJB01 (sample SAMN08195771, study PRJEB24354) | sludge metagenome | isolation source: initial sludge from phenol fed wastewater aerobic bioreactor | place: India: Nagpur | collected 2016-06-05 | reverse complement strand
CGAGCGCGTAGCCCGAGACCGCGGCGATGGTCGGCTTCTTGCAGGTGGTTACGCGATCGCCGCCGATGTCGAGGAAGTCCTGGCTGAACATGTCGATGAAGCGCTTGGGCTGCATCTCCTTGATGTCGGCGCCGGCGGCGAAGGCCTTCTCGTTGCCGGTGAGGACGATGCAGCCGATGGCGTCGTCGTCCTCGAGGTCGTCGATGGCGGCGGCGATCTCCCTGAACACGTCGAAGGACAGCGCGTTGAGCATCTTCGGTCGGTTGATTCGCACGATGCCGACCGCGCCCTTGCTCTCCACGATGATGTGCTCGAATGTCGCCATGTTGCGCCCCTGATCGTCAAAAACAGGCGGCGCTAAGTGCGCCGCGGCCGGCAATGTGCCTGCCGCGGCGGCGATCCGCAAGGCCGGCGGCATGCCGGCCGGCGCGGCGGTCAGGCGATCAGCAGGCGGGCCGCGGAGGCCAGCGTCAGCAGGCTGCCGAGCGCGATGAATATCTTGCCGATCACCGAGGTCTTGCTCCACGGGTCGGACTCGTCCGGCCGCGCGGCCTGCTTCTCCGCGGCCGGGATCGCGGTGAACATCTTCGGCGCCGACACCGGCGGCTCGATCGCGGGGCCCGGCTGGGGCGGCGGTGGGGTGATCTCGGCGGCGCGGTCCATCTCGTTCAACTGGCCGGCGGCCGCGATCTGCACGCCGTCCACGTTCGAAACGACATCGGTCTCGTCGAGGGCGGCGATGTTGCGCGCCTCGTCCTCGGCGAAGGTGCTCGGGGCGGGAGCTTCGGCATGGGCGTCGGCCACCGCCGGCGGCAGTGTCGCGGCCGGCTTTGTAGCGGCCTGGGCATCGTCGGAGGGCTTCGACGTCTTGCGCGACGACCGCCTGACGGAGGATTTCTTCGCATGGCGCGCCTGCGCGGCGCGCGCCTTCTTCGCGGCGTGGGATTTCCGCTTGCTGAACTTCGACAGCACGATCGGCTTGTCGGCATTGGCGACGCCCGGCTTGGCGCGGGCCGCCGCGGCTTGCGCGGGGGCCGATAGACACAGCCAAACGCCGGCGGCCGCGAACAGGGCCGCCCATCCCGCCTTCCTGATCTGCATGGCAATCTCCCCTTGCCACGCCCCCAGCGGCGGCAGAGGACCGTTGTCCCATGGCCACAGCACGGCGGAAAAAGGGAATCTTGCGGCCTGCCGCCGCAAAAACGCCGGGATCAGATCGCCGCCGGCTCGGCCTGCGTCGCGGTCTGCCCCATAGGCGCCATGCGCTGGTTCCCCGAGCACCCGGTCAGCTTTAAATGCGTAGCCTGTGGAGCCTGCGCCAGAACTTGCCCCAAGGGAGCCCTCGAGATTCTTACCAAGGAGGGCGCCCTATGAAACCGCAGCCCGGAAATCTCGTAAAAACCGCCGAGTACAAGTACGAAACGAAAGCCCTTTTCCGGGGCTACAATATGCGCGTTCTCAAGATCGACCTGGCTTCGCTCTCCATCCTGGAACGCCCGGTGAGCAAAACGATGAAGGAAAAATTCGTGGGCGGCAAGGGCTTCGGCGCCGACGGCGAGGCCTACGCCATCGCCCAAGGCGCGCTCGCCGTCGGCGGCTTCACCGCCAAGGGCGACGCCGCCTCGGTCACGCGCGGCGTGCCGACCTCCGCCCGCATCGCCAACGGCGCCCTGGTCGAGCGCGAGGTCGAGTTCAAGCTCGGCGCCCAGAGCACCGTCCGCCTCGCCCTGCGCAATCCGGATTTCACCACCGCCCGCCGCATCGCCATGGCGATCAACGATCTGATCGGCGTGCCCTCGGCCGAGCCGATCGATCCCTCGACCGTCCGCCTCACCCTACCGCCGAAGTTCAACGGCAACATCGTCGACCTCATCACCGACATCGAGCAACTGGCGGTCGAGCCCGACCTGCCGGCCAAGGTGGTGATCGACGAGGCGACCGGCATCATCGTCATGGGCCAGGACGTGCGCGTCTCCACCGTCGCCGTCGCTCAGGGCAATCTGACCGTCACCGTCTCCGAGACCCCCGAGGTGAGCCAGCCCAACCCCTTCGGTCAGGGCCAGACCGTGGTGGTGCCGCGCACCCAGGTCACCGTCGACAGCCAGGACAAGAAGAAGCTCGGCATCATCCAGCAGACCGTCTCGCTGCGCGAACTGGTCGACGGCCTCAACGCGCTCGGCGTCGGCCCGCGCGACATGATCACCATTCTCCAGGCGATCAAGGCCTCCGGCGCCCTCCAGGCCGAAATCGAGGTGATGTGATGGGTTACGACGCCACCCTCTCCCTCGCGGTCTCCGCCCCGGCCCTGCATCAGGTCCCCACCACCCTGCCCAAGACCGCCACCCGCGAGCAGAAGGCCCGCGCCCAGGCGACCGAATTCGAACAGGTCTATCTCGCCACCATGCTCAAGCAGATGTTCGCCGGCCTCTCCACCGAGGCCCCCTTCGGCGGCGGACAGGCCGAGGAGACCTGGCGCGGCATGTTGGTCGATCAATATGCCGAAACCATCTCCAAGGCCGGCGGCGTGGGCATCGCCGACTCCGTCTATCGCGATCTCCTCGGTGTACAGGAAGGCGCCCGCGCATGACCCCCGATCTCGTCCTGATCCAGGCCGCCCAGGAGGGTGACCGCGCCATCCGCACCGCCGACGAGGCCCGCGCCTTCGTCGCCGAGTTCGAGGCCGCCATGGGGGCGCTGATGGAGACCATCGAGGAGGAGACGTCGCTCGTCCGCGCCGGCCGCCTCTTCGCCGCCACCGACGTGGTCACGCGCAAGAATGCCCAGCTCGGCCACTATCTCCAGATCCGCACGCGGCTGAAGAACGAATTCGAGACGATCTCGCGGCTGATCCCCGAGCGTCTCGCCCGTATGCGCGACGACCATCTCGCCGCGATCGAGAAGATCCGCGCCAATCTCGGCGTGCTCGCCATCGCCCGCGAGGTCGCGGAGGGCATCGTCCGCAACGTCTCCGCCAGCGTCGGCCGTCAGGCCGCGCCGCGCACCTACGGCCGCGACGCCGCCGCCCTCGCCTCCTCCCGCTTCGCCGCGCGCGGCATCGCCGTCGATCGCCGCAGCTGACGGTTCCGCCACTCGACGCCATCCACGAGGACGCCCGATGTCGCGCCCGGAGATCTACCTCGCCACCCCGGCCTATGGCGGTCAGGTGACGACCGCTTACATGTTGTCGGTCCTCGATCTCACCCGGACCGCGCCGGAGATGGGCTTCGACGTCTCCGTGAATCTGCTCGGCAAGGACTCGCTGATCACCCGCAGCCGCAACACGCTGGTCGCGCATTTCCTCGGCGGATCGACCGCCTCCCACATGATGTTCATCGATGCCGACATCGGCTTTCGCCCGGAACAGGTGAAGCGCATGCTCGACTTCGACGCCGACGTCGTCGCCGGCATGTATCCGCTGAAGGCGCTGCGCTGGGAACAGCCGTCGACGCTGAAGCACCCCGAGGACCCGCGCACCGCCCTCCTCCACTACGTCGGCCAGTTCGAGACCGGCGACGCGCTCGCGACCCGGGACGGCTTCGTCACCGGCGTCTATTGCGGCACCGGCTTCATGCTGATGAAGCGCTCCGTGCTGGAGAGAATGGTCGCCGCCCACCCCGAGACCGCCTATCGCAGCGATCACGTCCACACCGCCTCCGGTGCCGGCGGTGGCGCCGCGCATGCCCTGTTCGAATGCCTGATCGATCCCGACACCGGCGAATATCTGAGCGAGGACTTCGGCTTCTGCCGCCGCTGGCGCGCCCTCGGCGGCACCCTCTGGCTCGACACGCTCGGCAGCCTCTCGCACACCGGCCCGATCGATTTCGTCGGCGATCCCGCCGCGCGCTTCTGGCCGCCACGCGCCTGAGCGGGCCGCCGACGGCGCCCCATGCGCCGGGACCGACACGCGGGCCCGGCCGAGGCGCCACCGCCGCTCACCAACGCCCCACGCTCGCCCGAGAGACACACGCCCCCCACGGACGACGACGGCCGCCCGAGGGGCGGCCGTTGCATGAGGCAGACATTTCGGGTCGTTCAGGAGCGCAGCCCTTCGGCGATCGCCCGGTTGATGTCCACGAGCGGCGCGATCCCCTCCGGCGACGGATCGGCCTGCACCTCGATCGTGTGCTTGAAGATGAAGATCGAGATGTTGAACAGGTTGTTCTTGTCTTCCTGCGGCAGCGGGTTGCTCGGGCGCAGGATGAGATCGATCAGCACGGTCCAGAGCTTGCGATTGTAGGTCAGGGCGCTGAGAAGTTCGTCCCGGCGGGTGTCCCAATGATCGCGGACCGCCTGGAGCTGAGCGGCGGCCTTGAGGAGAAGCATCGATTCCAGATCGCGTCCGGTGACCACGGCGCGCCGGGTCTGCTGATAGGCACGTGCGGCATGATTGTTATACATGATGGATCCGCTGCTCCTCGTATTCGATCAGACGCTTCGCCTGTTTGATCCCTTTATAGAAATCGCCGATTAATAGGCAGTTATCGATTGCATCGAGAATGTCACGAGCGCCCGGCGCGGCCTCTCCGAAGTCCTTCGCCAAGGCCCGGTACTCCTCTACGACGGTTTCATCTCCGCGTTTCAGATAGATCAGCTGCACGGCCAGATAGACCAGCTTTGCCGGCGTGTCCGCCTGACGCGCAGGCAACACGTCTTTTTCGCGCAGGATCGGCGCATCGCCCTCGATGAAGAGCTTGGCCCGGCCACCGCCGTTGGTGATCAGGCTCTCGCCGATGATGATGCGCTCGCCCGGCTTGATCTCCACCTTGAGCGTCATCGCCCTCTCCTCGACTGTCGCGGAAGACCCGCTCCGCATGCGGTTCGCCCCAAGGCGAGAAGGCTCGGCCCGGATACGGCGAAGCGGACGCGAGGTCGTCGCGCCCGCCCACCGAGAGGCCCTCGTCTCTTCCGTGTGCTTCGGCCTCAGCCGAACAACTGCAGCACGCTCTGATCGGCCTGGTTGGCCAGCGACAGCGCCTTGGTGGAGAGGCTCTGACGGGTCTGGAGCGCCAGCAGATTGGCGGATTCCGAATTGGTGTCGGCGGCCACGAGCCCGTCGGCGCCGGTCGTCAGGGTCGACACCATGTTGTTGGTGAAGTCCTGTCGTGCCTGGACGATGGCGAGGTTCGAACCGAAGGTCGACGATTGCGTTCGAAGCGTCATCAGTGCCGAGGACAGGGTGTCGAGCACCTTGTTGACCTGCTTGTTGGTCTGGAACCCGCCCTCGTTCTCCACGTCGAGCCCGAGGCCCGAGGAATTGAAGACGGTGCCTCCGATGACCATCTTCGACTGATCCGAGCCGGTCTTCTCGTTCAGGATCGTCGTGAGGTCGTTGCCCATCAAGAGGTTGATGCCGTTGTAGCCGGAGTCCTTCGCCATCTGGTCGATCTGACCGAGGATGTCGTTGAACTGCTGGCGATAGGCGTCGCGGGTCTCGGAGGTCTCGGCGGTGTCGGAGGTCGCCGTGGTCGAGAAGCCGAGGGCCGTGATCGAGGCGGCCGAGCCGGTGATCGACAGATCCTCGCCGCCGGTCTCTTCGATCTCGATTGCGCCGTTGTCGTCGATGACGGCGGAGACGTCGAGCGAGGAGGCGTTGATCGCCTTCAGCAACGCGCCGACGGTGGCATACTCGCCCGAGCCGGTGCCGATGGTGAAGGTCTTCACCGAGGTGCCGGTCAAGGAGTTGCCGGTGGTGATGGTGAAGTCGGTGCCGTCGGCGATGCCGAGGTCGGTCACCAGATTCTTGGCCTTGGTCAGATCCTCGACCGAGCCGGTGACGATCGCGTCGGTCTCGCTGTCGGCGGTCTGCAGGGCCTGCTTGGCGGCCGACTGCGCGTCCTTGACGAGCGAGGTGATCGACTCGATGCCGTTCGAGGCCGCCTGAAGCGTCTGGATCGAATTCGCCACGCCGTCGAGAAGATTGGTGAGATCACCCGCGCGATCGTTGAGCGAGGCGGAGGTGAAATAGTTGACCGGGTTGTCGAGTGCGGTGTTGACCTTCTTGCCGGTGGCCAGACGGCTCTCGGTCATGGTCTGGTTCGTCTTGATCGACTGCAGCGAGTTGAGGTTCTGACGAACACCGGTCGAGAGAATCGGACTTGTGGACATGGCGGACTCCGTGGGGAACGAGGGCTTCCCAAAGCTGCGTTGTCATGATTAACGCCGATTAGGGTTAACAGCGGTTTAATGCTGCGCACTCTCCCGTCACGACCATCGATCTCGCCCGAAATACTCTATGCCGTAAGGTGATGTCCTCATTCCACGCCCTTCCGGAGGTCGCTACCTCGGGTTGGTGAAACATTCGATCGACTTTGAATCGATTCGCGATGTTGAGTGAAATATTGAAGACACGGATGGATGGTATCGATCATGGTATCTTTGCATTGAAGAGGCGATGCAGGCCATGAACATGAGTATCGCCCAGGTGTCGGCGTTTCCGCCGACCGGCGAAAGACACCAGAGAAGTGCGGCGGAAACATCCCCCGCGACCCGCTCCGCGACCACCGCGAGCAACGACGCCACGCGTCGGGACAATTCGCCACGCGAGATCCCGACCGCCAACAAGATCACATTCGACGACGCAGGCTTCACCGTCGTGCGAACCATCGACGTCGACACCGGGGACGTCGTCGCGCAGAACCCGACCGAGGCCTATCTGCGCCTCGCCCACGCGATGATCGACGTCGTCAAGGTCGAGGCCGCCGATCGGTCGAGAACCGACGTCTTCGCTTGAATCGGTTCGAGCCGGCGCGCCGCGCGGAAAGCCCGGCGACCGGGCGAATCACTCCTCGCGCGCGACTCGATGGCAATCGAGGCCAGATGCAATCTGCGAGTGAATTCACGCACTTAGGCATTCGTTAAGCATAATTCGAAGCATTCGCCCCGAAATCTCGCTCGTGAAAATCCGAGCCTCGAACTTAACCCGTGCGAAACTTCCCGCCGACATGATCGCCGCACTCCTCAGAACGAGGAGGCGTTCACACCCCCAAGAATGGGATTGAGTATCATGTCCGCTATCCTTTCGACCGGCGTCCGTCAGAACCTCAACTCGCTGCAGTCCATCAAGTCGCAGCAGACGATGACCGAGAGCCGTCTTGCCACCGGCAAGAAGGTCAACTCGGCGCTCGACAACCCGGTCAACTTCTTCACCTCCGCCTCGCTGAACGATCGTGCCGGCGACCTGACCAACCTCATGGATGGCATCTCCAACTCCATCCAGACGTTGCAGGCCGCGTCGAACGGCATCACGTCGATCACCTCGCTCGTCAAGGACGCGCAGTCGGCCGCCAAGCAGGCCCTGCAGACCGCCGACAGCGAGACCGACGCGATCGTCACCGGCTCGGTCGAGGATCTGACCAAGTCGAAGAGCATGGTGACCGATCTCGGCGTCGCCGACGGCACCGACATCACCATCACCACCGGCAACTCGACCACCGGCACCTCGGTGAAGACCTTCACCATCGGCACCGGCACCGGCGAATACGACACCGTCGGCTCGCTCCTCAAGGCGATCAACGCCTCCTCGCTCGACGTCTCCGCCGTCATCGACGACAACGGCGCGATCTCGATCGAAGAGACCGGCGGCGAAGATCTGTCCATCACCGGCTCGGCCGCCTCGATCACGGCCCTCGGCTTCTCGACCACGGCGTCCTCCGACACCGCCGAGACCTCCGAGACCCGCGACTCGTTCCGCCAGCAGTTCAACGACATCCTGGTCCAGATCGACCAGATGGCGAAGGACTCCGGCTACAACGGCATCAACCTGCTGATGGGCAACGATCTGACCACCACCTTCAACGAGAAGACCGGCAAGGATCAGTCCACGATGACGATCTCCGGTACGGTCTTCAACTCGTCGGGCCTCGGCCTCGACCAGGAGAGCGAAGGTGGCTTCCAGACCAACAAGCAGGTGAACAAGGTCCTCGACACGCTGACCTCGGCTCTGACCGATCTGCGGACCCAATCGTCGACCTTCGGTTCGAACCTGTCGATGGTTCAGGCGCGCCAGGACTTCACCAACAACATGGTGTCGACCCTGACCACCGGCGCCGACGGCCTCGTGGCTGCCGACACCAACGCGGAATCCGCGAACCTGCTGGCCCTCCAGACCCGTCAGAGCCTGTCGACCAAGGCCCTGTCGCTGGCCAACCAGGCCGACCAGAGCGTGCTGTCGCTGTTCTGATCGCAGTCGCGACGCGAACGAGAGGCGGCGGGGCCGAGGCCCCGCCGCCTCTTCGCGTTTCGGAAGACCCGTTCTCTCGAACTCTCGGACGGCCCGCGGCCTCGAACGGCGGGAGAAGCGCCCCGGCGCCCCGTCTCACGCCTTCGCGGCGAGCACCCGTTTGAACCAACGATCGTCGCGCCCGCGCGACCGTTTGGCGACGCCCTTGACCCGCACCGTCGGATCGCTCTTCAGCGCGATCAGCGCGTGGCCCATGAAGCGCGCGACGCCGGAATGGACGATCGCCTCGTCCATCGCCGCCCAGATCTCGCCGCCCGTGCGCCGCCAGCGGTGACAGAAGGCGATGTCCTCGCCCACCAGATAGCCGCCTTCGTTGACGAACGTGTCGAAGCAGCGCAGCAGCCCGCCCTGAGCGAGCCCCCAGGCGCGCACCTCCGCCGCCGGCTCCTCGACCCAGAGCGCGGGATTGTCGTCGCGGATCGCCAGCAGCGCGTCGCGCGAGACCAGCATCACCCCGGTCCCGACCAGCCCCATGCGCGCGAACCCGTCGACCATGCGGATGACCCGCCGCCCCGAGGGGTGCAGCTCCTCCCACAGCTCCTTGCCGCAGACATAGGTGGAGGTGACGAGACGGGCCCGCATCGTCGCCATGCGATCCTTGGCCAGTTCCTCGCCCAATTCCTTCCAATGCGTCAGCTTCTCCGGATAGACCGAGGCGACGAAGGGACGGCCGACCTTCAGCATCTTGGCGATCAGCGACGGCGAGAAGGCCATGTCGGCGTCGACGAAGAGGAGATGGCTGTAGCTCGGATCGTCGATGACGATGCTCGCCAGAATGTTGCGCGCCGTCGCGAGCACCGGGACGTTGATCACCTTCTGCTCGAAGATCACGTCGGGGGCGCCCCGCGCGAAGGCGGAGACGAGGCCGGCAATCGATTCGTGATAGCCGACGTGCACCTTGTCGCCATAGGCCGGCGTCGCGATCAGGATCTTGGTGGTCATCGCCGCCCTCCCCTCGCCGTCGGCCTCACGCGGCCGGCTCGGCGCTCGTCGAAACGGCGATCACCCGCATGTCGTCGCAGTTGGCCTGGACGTGGGTGAGGAAGTGGCCGACGTAGTTCTGCGCGCCGAGCCGAATGATCGCCTCGTCGACGCAGGACCAGATCTCGCCGCCACACCCCTTCACCCAGCGATCGGAGAAGGCCACGTCCGAGCCGGTGTGCGACCCGTCGTCGCCCGGCACCATGTCGAAGCACTGGAGATAGCCCGCCCCGGCGGCGAGACCCATCTTCACCAGCCAATCCTGCGGCTCGGCGACCCACAGCTCCGGCATCCGCTCGCGCATCCGATCGAAGGCCTCGCGCGCCACCAGGAGCATCCCGGTGCCGGCCCGCGTCACCCGCACGAAGCCGTCGACGACCTCGATCTCCTTCTTGCCGTCCTTGGCCGTACGCCCGACGATCGCGTCGCCGTCGAAGACGTAGCGCACCGACTGCATCTGCGCCTGGAGCGTGTTGGGCGAGCGGCGGATGGCCGCGCGGAAGGCCTCGAAGTCGGCCGCCTTCTCGGGGTAGACCACGCCCACCACCGGCTTGCCGAAGGCCAGCATCTTGGCGACCAGCTCCGCCGAGAAGCTCATGTCGGGATCGACGAAGAGAATGTGCGTGGCGCTGGTGTCGGCGAGAAAGTTCGAGGTGAGCACGTTGCGCGCCATCGGGAAGAACGACGTCGACAGCACGTGCGTCGTGAAGCCGATGTGCGGGAACTCGCGGGCGAAGAAGCGGATCGCGTCGAGGATCGACACGTGACACCCGGTCGAGATGGTGTCGCCGTAGACCGGCGTGGCGATGATCACCTTCATGGGCGGCTCTCCCTCTTTCGTTGACCCTTAGTTAAACAAGGTTAACGAAGAGTGAAGGAGCCGCCCGGAGCGCCGTCACAGATAGTTGGTCAGCGTCAGTTTGTAGAGGATCGAGGAGGCCTTGTAGCTCGCCTCGATCTGGGTCTGGAGCCTCGTCATCTTCACCGCCACCTCGGTCTCGTCGATGCCGAGGGCGCCGTCGACGGCGGCCTGATAGGTGTTGTTGGCGACGGTCATGCGCGTGTTCGCCGATTTGGCGGTGCTCTGCGCGCCGGCGATCTCGGCCGCGACCGACTGCAGCGAATCCGAGCCCGTCGTCGCCTCGAGCGGCCCCTTGGTGCGCTCGACGACCGAGGCGAACAGCGCCTGGTCGGTGTCGGTGCCGCCCGAGACGTCGATCGTCGAGAGAACCGCCAATTGCTTGATCTGCGTGGTGAAGGCCCCCTCGTTGGCGCGCACGCCGTAATTCACCGTGAGCCCGTCCTCGACCTCGGCATGGGCGTCGGCGCGCGGCGTCTCGGCGTCGTTGGTGCCGCGATACCACATGACCGTGTCGGCCTCGGTGCCGGCCACGAGCCCGGTCGCGGTGTCGTAGGGCGGGCCGTCGACCCGCATCGGCGCGGCGCCGCCGGCGGTGTCGAAGAAGTCGTTCGCGGCCGCCTCCGCCGAGGCGGCGGTGAGATCGGTCTCGGCGGTGGTCTCGAGCTGCGCCTGCAGCGCCGCCTGAATGTTCGCCGCCGTCTCGTCGGTGGTCGCGCCGATGGCGAAGGTGCCGTTGGCGGTGTCGGCCTCGGTCCCGGCGGTCAGCGTCACCTTGGTGGTGGTGCCGTCGGGAAGCGTCAGCTCGATGTCCATCGCCTCGCCGGCGGTCGGCTGGCCGGTGACGTCGATCGAGAGCGACGCCGGCGTGCCCGACGGGCCGGTCGTGGTGACGTTGGAGAGCGTCGAGGTGACGCCCGTGAGCTTCATGCCGAAGACGTGCGAGCCGTCCTCCGCCAGGGTCACGTTGGAGCCGGACGAGGTGAGATCGAGCCGGCCGAGCCCGTTCGAGCCGAGATCGGCCTGGAGGCGCTGCGCCGCCACCGTCTTGTAGCCCGCCTGGACGCCGTTGCCCTCGAGCATGGTGGTCAGGTCGACCACCGGGCTCACGTCGCTCGCCTTGCCGGCGAAGACGAATTGCCCGTCGACGTCGGTGTTGAGGGTGGAGATGTAGGTCTCGAGCGCGTTCTTGGCGACGATCTGCTCGGAGGTCTGGCCCGAGGACGTCAGCTGATAGCCGTTGGTCCCGAGGACGCCGGAGAGGTCCTGCGACACCGTGCTCATCGCGTCGAGACTGTTGCCGAGCACCGACAGGCGCGTGTTGATCGTCGTGATCGTCGACTGATAGCTCTCGTTCTGGGCGATCTTCGCCTGGAACGCGAGGGTCAGCGAGCGATTTTCGATCCCCTTGTAGGTCGGCGCCTTGAGCTGCGAGATCTCCTGCTGGGTCAGATCGCTCATCTGGGCGCGCTGCGCGCTCAGACGATTGGCGAGGGATCCGTTCAGGCCGGTGTAGGAATAGTTCTTGATGTCCATCGCCCCGCCACTCCTCACATCGCGTTCATCAGGGTGTCGAGCATGCTGCGCAACGTCGACAGAACCTGAGCATTGGCGGAATAATAGGACTGCAGCTGAATGAGTTTGGTCAGCTCGGTGTCGGTGTCGACCGCCGAGGCGTCGCTCATCCGCGACTGCAGGTTCGACTGGATCACCGACTGGTTGTCCGCGAGCGTCTGCTGGGTCTCGGCGCGACCGGCCCAATAGGACACCATCGAATTGGCGAAGGAGGCGATCGTGCCGGTCTTCGGCGCGCTGCCGTTGCCGAGCGTGGTCGTCACCGTGCCGTTCGAGAGCGCCGCGAAGAGCGCGTCGGGACGGGTGGAATCGCCGACCTCGGTCGTCGAGGAATAGGCGACCAGCAGCGACGGATCGGCGGTGATCGCGGAATTGACCCGCAGGCGCGAGGCGAGCCCGTCGATCTGCGCGCCCTGATCGAGGCTGCCGCTGTAGATCGTGCCCGCGTCGGTGAAGAGCGGAACCCCGGCCGAGCCCGACTGCGTCGTCGTCGCCGTGACCGTCTTGGTCAGGCCGTCGACGGTGACCGCGCCGGTGCCGGCGTCGAGGATCTGGATGGTCGACCCGCTCGGGTTCGAGACCGCGAAGGAGGAGCCGAGCGCCGCCTGGATCTGCGAGGCGACCGAGGCGCTGCCGCCGGAGAAGTCGATCCCGACCACCGTGTCGTTCGGATCGAGCGTCGCGTCGTCGGAGAGCGGCAGGGCGCTCGGGTCGTTCACCGCGATCAGCGAAACGGTCTTGCTCTCGCCGGTGACGGTGTCGGTATAGGTGAGCGTCATCCGGTTGCCGGAGACGAGATCGCCGCTGTCGACGGAATAGCCGGCCTGGGTGCCGGAGGTGACGGCGGTCCCGGCCGAGGTCGTGTCCGACATCGCCGAGGCGAGCCCGGCGGCGACCTGATCGAGCTGGCTCTGGACCTGCGGCAGGACCGTGTCGCGCACCTCGTAGAGCGCCTTCAGCGAGCCCGAGCCGATCATGCCCGAGGCGATCAGCTCGGCGCCGGTGCCGTGGCCGTCGTCGACCCGGAGGTCCCCCTTCCCGTCGACGGTGAGCTGCGTCGCGCGGGCATTGTCGACGAGCGTCAGACCCGAGCCGGTCGAGACCCGCACCGAGCCGTCGTCCTGCGGCTTCACCTGCACGTCGACATAGGTCGACAATTCGAGGATCGCCTGATCGCGCTGATCCTCGAGCCCGGTCGAATCCATGCCGGTCGCCCGGAACTGGATGATCTTGGCGTTGAGGTCCGAGACCTGCTGGGTCAGGCGATTGACCGAATCGACCCCTTCCGAGATCGAGACGGAGACGGCGTCGGAGAGATCCGACACCGTCGAGGAGAGCGAGTTGAGCGTCTGCGACAGGACCGTCGCCGAATTCACCACCTGGATCTGCGCGGCGGTGCTGTCGGGCTGCGCCGCCAGCGTCTGCAGATCGGTGGAGAAGGACGACAGCGCCGTCGGCAGCGCCGCCCCGGTCTCGGTCGAGCCGAGCAGCGCGTCGACCTGATCGAGATAGGTGCTCTTGGTGTCGAGATAGGACGACGTCGCCGTCGAGGAGGCCAGTTGGTCGAAGACCTCCTGGTCGAAGGCGCGGGTCACGGTCGTGGTGAAGCCGACCAGCCCCGTGGCGGCATAGATGCCCTGGGTGCTGACCGACTTCTTGGTATAGCCGTCGGTGGAGGCGCCGGCGATGTTCGCCGACACCAGAGCGGTCGCCGTCTGCGTGACCTTGAGGCCACTCGCCGCGATGCCCACCGTCGTCGTGAGACCCATTGCCCTACCCTTTCGGCGATCGCCGTCCGATCACGCCCGTCAGCGGATGATGTTGAGGACGTCCTGCATCATCGTGTTGGCGGTCGACATCACCTTGGAGTTGGCCGAATAGGC
>OFJB01000833.1_pt1 | contig 13548 bp, 8 predicted proteins | sample 1775081 | NCBI WGS metagenome assembly OFJB01 (sample SAMN08195771, study PRJEB24354) | sludge metagenome | isolation source: initial sludge from phenol fed wastewater aerobic bioreactor | place: India: Nagpur | collected 2016-06-05 | reverse complement strand
GTGCTGGCCATCATGGTGTGGAACCGCGACGCGATTGACGACCGCCAGGGCGCCTGGGCGCACCAGGCCAAGGGCGGCGCGGCGGCGGCGAAGCCCGAGCACCCCATGGCCTTCCTCAAGCTGCCCTCGGTGTGGCTGTGTTTCTCGTTCTTCTTCTGGAGCACCTGTGCACTCAGCGCCATCCAGAGCTTTGCCAGCCCGGCGCTGCAGTCCATGTACGGCCTGCCGCTGAGCGTGACGGCCATGGTGGTCACGGGCTACATGCTGTGCGGCGCGGCGGGCATGCTGGTGGGCGGCTTTCTGGTGGGGCGTGTGCAGCGGCTGGAGAAGATCATCTCCGTGTGCCTGCTGGGCTCGGCCGCGCTGCTGGTGGTGGTGGCCTCGGGGCTGCTGCCGGGCATGGTGGCGCTGGTCGTGGCCTCGGTGGCAGGGCTGGGCACAGGCCTGGCCGGCCCATCGCGCGACATGCTGATCAAGCGCGCCGCGCCCCCCGGTGCCACGGGCCGCGTATATGGCACGGTGTACTCGGGGCTGGACCTGGGCTTTTGCCTGGCGGCGCCGGTGTTCGGCGCCATGCTGGACCACGGCATGACCGCAGGCATCTTCTACGGTTCGGCCGTGACCCTGGGCCTGAGCGTGGTGTCGGCGGCGCTGGTGGGGGTGGGCGTGGCAGCGCGGGCTGCGCGGCCCGTGCCTGCGGCGGCCTGACAGCCCCCGGGGCGGGGACTCTGGGCATCGGCCAGCACGTTGCTGGTGCCTGTGTTGCAATCGCGGTCGGTGGCGCCGGGGGCCCTGGTTGGCAGGGCCTAGTGTGGTGTTGCACGCTATCTGGCACTTAAAAACCGCGTCTTTTCGGCCAGGGCTGCGTTGCAAATCCTCGCGATACCTCCGGGTATCGCTGCGGTTTGCGCCTTGCCCTGACCAAAAATCCATCGGTTTTCAATGTGCCATCCAGCGCGCAACACCACACTAGAGCGGCGCCCTTTGTTTTCAACACACTTCCAGGACCCCGCCCATGACGAACCCCATGTACAACGCCAGCATTCCCGTCTTTCGCCAGATGCTGGGCTCGCTCCAGGACATCCTGGCCAAGACCGAGGCCCATGCCACGGCCCGCAAGATCGAGCCCGACGCGCTGCTGCAGGCCCGCCTGTTCCCCGACATGTTCCCCATGGCCCGCCAGGTGCTGATCGCCTGCGACTTTGCCAAGGGCGTGGCCGCGCGCCTGGCCGGTGTGGAGGTGCCTTCGCTGCCCGACGCCGAGCGCCCCGGCTTTGCCGACTTGGCCGAGCGCATCCGCACCGTGCTGGCGTTCATCGACAGCCTGCCGCAGGCCGCGTTTGCCGAGGCCGCCACGCGCCAGATCACCATCCAGCCCGGCACGCCGCGCGAGAAGCAGTTTGTGGGCGAACACTACCTGCTGCACTACGGCCTGCCGCAGTTCTTCTTCCACGTGAACGCAACCTACGCCATCGCGCGCCACAACGGCGTGGAGCTGGGCAAGCGCGACTACATGGGGCAGTACTGAATCTGCTCAGGCGCGCCGGGGCCTGCACCTGTCTCCGTGTTCCTGTGCCAGCATGCGCAGAAGTGCCGTGAAAGTTGCCGTGGCGCCCACGTTGTCGTCCGCACGGTAGACCAGTGTCAGCGGCACATCCAGTCGGCCGCCGTCCACCAACGGCCGGTAGGCAATCGCATGGGGATGCGCGCCCACCATTGACGACGGCACCACCGATAGGCCGTTGCCGGCGGCCACCAGGTTGAGGTTGGTGAGCATGCGCGCCACTTGGGCCGCCACGCGGGGCCGCACGCCGTGTTCGGCACACAGCGCCAGCAGGTTGGCGTACAGGCCGGGCGCACCAGGGCGGCGCACGAGGATCATGGGCTCGTTCTGCAGGTCCGCGATCTGAACGGGCAGCGGCTTGCTCCGCCGCTTGCGCTGCGCCAGCGGGTGGTCAATGGGCAGCGCCACCATGGCGGGCTCATGCTGCAGCGTTTCGAACACCAGGCCCGCGGGCTGCGCCACGGGCACGCGCAGCAGGCCGCAGTGCAGCCGCCCATCGGCCACGGCCTCGGTGATTTCTGCGGCGTTGTTCTCGCCGATCTCCAACACCAGCCCCGGGTGGCGCGCGCGGCACTCGCGCAGTGCGAATGGCGTGAAATCGTGCGCCGCCGCCGAGCTGGTGAAGGCGATGGACAGCCTCCCCGTCTTGCCCTCCGCCAGCAGCTGCATGCGGCTTTGCAGCGCATCGAAGTCGTGCACTAGGCGGGCAGCATCGGTCTGCAGAATCTGCCCGGCCTCTGTGAGTGTGACGCCCTTGGCGTGGCGCTTGAACAGCACCATGCCTACCGTGTTTTCAAGGGCCTTGATCTGCTGGCTCAGCGGTGGCTGAGCCATGCCCAGCAGCTCGGCCGCGCGGGTCACGTGTCCGGCCTCTGCGACAGCGAGAAAGTAGCGGAGCTGGCGGATGTCCATGTCAGCGTCTGATGGTCTTGGTCCAGTTGTTCATATGCTGATCGTATCGTCCGGACTGATTTTGCGTATTTGACGTATTGAAAAGCGGTTTCTACGATGCAGCGGCATCCGACAACGAGCCAGAAAACCCCATTCAGGAGACACTCCGCAATGACTGCACCGCAGCCTCACATCCCGCTACCACTTTTGCCACGGGGGCCCAGCTGGGTCCTCGCGGGCCTGGCCTGTCTTGCCATGACAGCCTGCGCGCCCATGGCCACCACCAGCCTGCCTGCAGTCACGACCGAGGCCGCGCCCACGGCCACCCCGTGCCCCAAGGATCTGGCGCCCATCGCCCGCTGCCTGTCGGGCCAGGACTCGGCCGGTGCGTACTACCTGGTGGCCGTGCCGCAGCAGTGGAACGGCCACCTGGTGCTGCACGCCCACGGCGGCCCGGCCCTGGGCGCGCCGAAGATGGAGCGGTCGGTGGAAGACCTGGAGCGCTGGGCCATCATGGTCCGCGCGGGGTACGCGTGGGCGGGCAGCACCTTCCGCCAGGGCGGCGTCGAGGTGCGTGCTGCCGCCGAGGACACTGAGCGGCTGCGCCAGATCTTCGTGCGCCATGTGGCCCAGCCGCAGCGCACCATCCTGCACGGCCAGTCCTGGGGCGCCAGCGTGGCGGCCAAGGGGGCCGAGATGTTCCAGACCACGGCCGATGGCAAGCGCCCCTACGACGCCGTGTTGCTCACCAGCGGCGTGCTGGCCGGTGGCACACGCTCGTACGACTTCCGCACCGACCTGCGCGTGGTCTACCAGTACCTGTGCAACAACCACCCCCGGCCCACCGAGGCGCAGTACCCGCTGAACATAGGCCTGCCCGCCGACGCGGCGATGACCCAGGCGGACCTGGCCGCGCGCGTGAACGAATGCCTGGCGCTGAACAAACCGGTGGCCGAGCGCACGCCCGAGCAGCAGCGCAAAGTCAAAACCATCGTGGATGTGGTCCGCATCCCGGCCAGCTCCATCCAGGGCCACTTGAACTGGGCCACCTTCCACTTCCGCGACGTGGTGCAGCACCGCACGGGTGGCGTCAGTCCGTTTGGCAACCGGGGTGTGCAATACCGGGGTTCGCCCGACGATGCCGCGCTGAACGCCGCCGTGCTGCGCTACCGTGCAGACCCTGCCGCCGTGGCCCGCTTTGCGCAGGACACCGACCTGACCGGCCGCATTCCCGTGCCGGTGCTCACCGTGAAAGGCGTGGACGACCCCACGGCCTTTGTCGAGCTGGACGCAGCCTTCCGGGCCACCATGGCGCAAGGCGGCAGTGCGGAGCGTCTGGTGCAGACCTTCACCCAGCACAACACGCACAGCTACCTGAGCGACCCCACCTACCCCACGCTGACGACCGCGCTGCTGCGCTGGGTGGACGAGGGCGCCAAGCCCACGCCCGAGGGCATTGCCCAGCAGTGCCCGGCCAACGAGGCGCGTTTTGGCAAGGGCTGCGCCTTTGTGCCGTCCTATGTGCCCAAGCCCCTGAGCAGCCGCGTGGCAGACCGCGACCGTCCCTGAGAACGTGGCTCTGGGGGGGCTGCGCGGCAGACGGAGCATCGACTGCTACGCACGGTTCTCGGTGGTCGCGCCAACTCCCAAGTCCAAAAATAAAAAAGGCCCCGCAGTGCGGGGCCTTTGCGTTGGAGCGGCCGAAAAGGATCAGGCCACCGAAGCCAGCGCCTTGTTCAGCGTCTCGCTGGGGCGCATCACGGCGTCCAGCTTGGCCACATCGGGCAGGTAGTAGCCACCGATGTCGGTGGGCTGGCCCTGCACGGCGTTCAGCTCTTGCACGATCTTCTGCTCGTTCTCGGTCAGCTGCTTGGCCAGGGGCGCGAACTTGGCCGCCAGTTCGGCGTCCTCGGTCTGCGCGGCCAGCTCTTGCGCCCAGTACAGGGCCAGGTAGAACTGGCTGCCGCGGTTGTCCAGCTGGCCGGTCTTGGGCGAGGGGTTCTTGTTGTTGTCCAGCAGCTTGCCCGTGGCGGCATCCAGCGTCTTGGCCAGCAGCTTGGCGCGGGGGTTGTTGTTCTTGAGGCCCAGGTCTTCCAGCGACACGGCCAGGGCCAGGAACTCACCGAGCGAATCCCAGCGCAGGTGGTTTTCTTCCACCAGCTGCTGCACATGCTTGGGCGCGGAGCCGCCGGCACCGGTTTCGTACATGCCGCCACCGGCCATCAGGGGCACGATGGACAGCATCTTGGCCGAGGTGCCCAGTTCCATGATGGGGAACAGGTCGGTCAGGTAGTCGCGCAGGATGTTGCCGGTGGCGCTGATGGTGTCCAGGCCGCGGATCACGCGCTCCAGCGTGTAGCGCATCGCACGCACCTGGCTCATGATCTGGATGTCCAGGCCGGTGGTGTTGTGCTCGTGCAGGTACATCTTGACCTTGGTGATCAGCTGCGCTTCGTGCGGACGGTACGAATCGAGCCAGAACACCACGGGCATGCCGGAGTTGCGGGCGCGGTTCACGGCCAGCTTCACCCAGTCGCGGATCGCGGCGTCCTTGACCTGGCACATGCGCCAGATGTCGCCTTGCTCCACGTTCTGGCTCAGCAGCACTTCGCCGGTGGCCAGGTCGGTGATGTTGGCCACGCCGTCTTCGGGGATCTCGAAGGTCTTGTCGTGCGAGCCGTACTCTTCGGCCTGCTGCGCCATCAGGCCCACGTTGGGCACCGTGCCCATGGTCTTGGGGTCGAACGCGCCGTGCCACTTGCAGAAGTTGATGATCTCCTGGTAGATGCGGGCGAAGGTCGATTCGGGCATCACGGCCTTCACGTCCTTCAGGCGGCCGTTGGCGTCCCACATCTTGCCGCCGTTGCGGATCATGGCGGGCATGGAGGCGTCCACGATGATGTCGTTGGGCGAGTGGAAGTTGGTGATGCCCTTGGCCGAGTCGACCATGGCCAGCTCGGGGCGGTGCTCGTGGCAGGCGTGCAGGTCACGCTTTATCTCGTCGCGCTGGCTTTGCGGCAGCGTCTCGATCTTGGTGTACAGGTCCACCATGCCGTTGTTCACGTTCACGCCCAGTTCTTCAAAGGTCTTGGCGTGTTTGGCGAACGCGTCCTTGTAGAAGATGCGCACGCAGTGGCCGAACACGATGGGGTGGGACACCTTCATCATCGTGGCCTTCACGTGCAGCGAGAACATCACGCCCGTCTTGCGTGCGTCTTCGATTTCCTTCTCGTAGAACTCCAGCAGCGCCTTCTTGCTCATGAACATGCTGTCGATCACTTCGCGGTCCAGCAGGCTGACCTTGGGCTTCAAGACGATGGCCTTGCCGCTCTTGGTGATCAGCTCCATCTTCACGTCACGCGCCTTGTCCAGCGTCATGGACTTTTCGCCGTGGTAGAAGTCGCCGGCGTGCATGTGCGACACGTGCGAACGCGAGGCCTGGCTCCACTCGGCCATGCTGTGCGGGTTTTTGCGGGCGTATTCCTTCACGGCCTTGGGCGCGCGGCGGTCGGAGTTGCCTTCACGCAGCACGGGGTTCACGGCCGAGCCGATGCACTTGCCGTAGCGGGCCTTGATTTCCTTTTCCTTGTCGTCCTTGGGCTGGTCCGGGTAGTCGGGCAGGGCGTAGCCCTTGGACTGCAGCTCGGCGATGGCGGCCTTGAGCTGCGAGACGGATGCGGAGATGTTGGGCAGCTTGATGATGTTGGCATCGGGCTGCAGCGTCTTCTTGCCCAGCTCGGCCAGGTTGTTGGGCACGCGCTGTTCTTCGGTCAGGTAGTCGGGGAACTCACCCAGGATACGTGCCGCCACCGAGATGTCGCTCTCCAGCACGTTGATGCCTGCCGGCGCCGCAAACGTGCGGATGATGGGCAGGAAGGAAGCCGTGGCCAGACGGGGTGCCTCGTCGGTCAGGGTGTAAATGATGGAAGGTTGCTGGGTCGTCATGGCTTGTCTCACGAAACAGAGTAGGTAGATGCCCCCGGCTGCGTCGCAGCGGGGCTAAACGCGGATGCTCTCTGATTCTCCTTGCTCGGGGCTGTCACAGCCCGCTGTTTTTGCAATCGAATCTCACAATGCAAAATTATCATAAGCCCAGGGCACTTTTTTTCACCAAATAGGTGGTAATCACCCTGCGGCCCCCTGCAGTTTGATCGTCTTGGCGCCCGCGCGCCACCCCCTGCAGACCCTACGACAAAGTCCCTGGAACAGCCACCACCCGGCCCGGCAGCACCGCAAACTGCGCCCAGTGCGCAGGCAGGGTGTCGGGCGCCGTGCCGGTGAAGGCCCCGAAGGCGGGCAGGACCAACTGCCCGTCGCCCCAGCCAAAGCAAGGCGTCCGCAGCGCATCCCGCGCCGGGCCGCGCAGCCGCAGCGTGGGGTGCAGGTGCCCGGCAATCACCGTGTGGCCTGCCACCGCCTGCGGGTGGTGGCAGGCCAGCACCGGCGCATCGGCACAGGGCCACCAGGGCTCGTTGACCTGCGCCAGTGCCAGTGCGGCGGGCGGGGCGCCTGCATGCAGGTCGTGGTTGCCGCGCACCAGGGTCATCGCCACATGCGCATGGCGCTGGCGCCAGGGCAGCAACTGCTGCCACAGCGCATCCGCCGCGCCGCTGCGCGCGTGCAGAAAGTCCCCCAAGAACACCAGGTGGTCGGCACCGGTGGCCGCCAGCAGTGCATCGAGCCGCGCCAGGTTGTCGGCCGTGGTGCCATGGGGCACCGGCTGGCCCGCGCGGCGGAAGGTGGCCGCCTTGCCGAAATGCACATCCGCCACCATCACCATGCGGGCGGCGGGCCACCACAGCGCGCGCTCGGGCAACAGATGCAGGGCCGTGCCGCAGGGCAGGGTGATGGCGTGCGCACCCATGGGGAGCGCAGGGACGGCCTGCGTCTCGGGGACGGATGTGTGAAAGGGAAGCGTGGTCATCGTGCTCAGAATCCGTGGCGTCTGCGGGCGCGGCGGGGGGCGTCCCCAGCCGCAGCCTGGCGCGCGCTAGGTGTGCGGGGCCCAGAGCTTTCGGGCAGGTCCCACACCATGTCCGTGGGCTGCACGGCGTGCTGCGCAAGGTGGGTGCCGGTGGTGGCGTCGGCCGCCTGCTCCAGCGCCTGCACCATGCGCGCCAGCCGGTCGGCCAGGGTCTCGGTGCTCAGGCGCTCGCGAAAGCGCTCCACCATCAGCGGCAGGGCGAATGGGGTGGGGCGTTCCAGCGCGTGGATGGACAGGGTCTGTGCCTGCATGCCGCGCAGTGTGTGCGCCAGGCGGTCCATGTCCAGCTCGTTCGTCAGCAGCTCGGCACGGGCCTGGGCCAGCAGCAGGTTGCCCGGGTCGTACTGCGCAAACACGTCGTAGTACAGCGACGACGACGCCTGCAACTGGCGACTGCTGCGCTGCTCGCCGGGGTGGCTTTGAAAGATGAGGCCTGCAATGCGCGCGATCTCGCGAAAGCGCCGGCGTGCCATCTCGGTGGCGTTCAGGCTGGCCAGCACTTCCTCTTCCAGCCCGCTACCGATGGTGGTGTGCGTGCCCTCGCCAATCAGGCGCGGCAGCAGCGTGGCCCAGTCCACGGGCTTGGCCGACAGCAGCTCCAGCCCGTAGTCGTTGACCGCGATGGAGAAGGTGTTGGGCACCTGCTGCGACGCGCGCCAGCCCAGCAGACCGGCCAGGCCCAGGTGGACCAGGCGCCCCGCCAGCGGGTACAGGTACAGGTGCCATCCCTCGCGCGTGTGCAGCGTCTCGGCCACCAGGCGGCCGGGTGTGGGCAGGGCCGACCAGGCCTGCTGCAGCTCCAGCAGCGGCTGGGCGCAGCGCATCTCGGGCGTGGTGAACTTGCCACGCTCCGCCTGGGCGAGCTGCTCGAGCATCGCATCGGCCAGCGTGTTCGACAGGGGCATGCGCCCGCCGCTCCAGCGCGGCAGGGCGGCGCTGCCCTTGGGGGCGATGCGCACATAGGCCGTCATCTGCTGGGTGCGCACCAGCTCCAGCAGGCGGCCTGCAAACATGAACACATCGCCCTTGCGCAGCCGCGCGATGAAACTCTCTTCCACCGAGCCCAGGCGCCCGCCGCTCACAAACTGCACCTGCATGGCGGCGTCGCTCACGATGGTGCCGATGTTGCTGCGGTGGCGGCGCGCCAGGCGCGCATCGGGCACGCGCCACACACCCTCGTCGTCCGGCACCACGCGATGAAAGTCCGGGTAGGTGGCCAGCGATGCGCCGCCCTGGCGCACGAACTGCAGCGCCCACTGCCAGTCGTTGTCAGTCAAGGCAGCGTAGGCCGGTGCGCGGCGCACTTCGGCCAGCAGTGCATCGGGCACAAAGCCGCCGCCCAGCGCCACGGTCACCAGGTGCTGCACCAGCACATCCAGCGGCGCACGCGGCGTGTGCCGGTCTTCGATGCGGCCCTGTGCCAGCGCATGGCGCGCGGCGGCGGCCTCCACCAGCTCCAGGCTGTGCGTGGGCACCAGCGTGATGCTGGAGCTGCGCCCCGGCGCATGGCCCGAGCGGCCCGCACGCTGCACCAGCCGCGCCACGCCCTTGGCCGAGCCGATTTGCAGCACCTGCTCCACCGGTAAAAAGTCCACGCCCAAGTCCAGGCTAGATGTACACACCACGGCCTTGAGCTGCCCGGCCTTGAGGCCTTGCTCCACCCAGTCGCGCACCTCATGCCCCAGCGACCCATGGTGCAGCGCGATGGTGCCCGCCCAGTCGGGTCGCGCCTCCAGCAGCGCCTGGTACCAGCGCTCGGCTTGCGACCGGGTGTTGGTGAATACCAACGTGGACGCCGCCGCTTCGATCGACTGCACCACCTGCGGCAGCAGGCTCAGCCCCATGTGGCCCGCCCACGCAAAGCGATCGGCCCGCGCGGGCAGCATCACCTGCACCTCCAGCCGCTTGTCGATGCGGCCCTGCACCAGCACGGCGGGCGATGGCTGCGGTACGCCGGGCACAGATGCAGGCAGCAAGGTGTGCAGCGCCTCCTCCAGGTTGCCCAGCGTGGCCGACATGCCCCACACCTGCAGCGCTGGGTTCCACCCCGACAGGCGCGCCAGCGCCAGCTGCACCTGCACTCCGCGCTTGTTGCCCACCAGCTCGTGCCACTCGTCCACCACCACCAGCCGCAAGCTAGCCAGGCGCTCGCGCGCATCGGCGCGGGCCAGCAGCAGCGAGACGCTTTCGGGCGTGGTCACCAGCAGCGTGGGCAGGCGGCGGTCTTGCGCGGCGCGTTCGCCGCTGGCGGTGTCGCCGGTGCGCAGCCCGCTGGTCCAGGTGGGGGCCAAGTCGGGCAACGGTGCCTGCAGGGCGCGCAGCGAATCGGCGGCGAGTGCGCGCATGGGAGTGATCCACAGCACGGTGAGCGGCGGTGCTGCAGCGCGGCGCGCGTACAGCGTGGTGCGTGCTTTGGGTTCTTCTTGGGGAAGATGTGAAGCATCGGCCCGCGCCAGGTGCTGCAGCGCGCCCAGCCACACCGCATAGGTCTTGCCCGCGCCCGTGGTGGCATGCAGCAGGCCAGAGCGGCCTTTGCCCATCGTACGCCACACGTCGTGCTGGAAGCCGAAGGGCTGCCAGCCGCGTGCGGCCATCCAGGCGGCTGCGGCACTCGGTGCCACCGGGGGCAAGAGCTTGCGCGGGCGGCGGGTGGTGCTCATGCCGCAGCGTCCTGCCCTGGCAACAACGCCATCAGCGTCTGCAGGGTATCGGCCTCGGCCACGGGCTTGTCTTGCCGCCAGCGCAGCATGCGCGGAAAGCGCACGGCAATGCCGCTCTTGTGGCGCGGGCTCTTTGCGATGCCTTCAAAGCCCAGCTCAAACACCAGCGTCGCGTCCACGCTGCGCACAGGCCCAAAGCTCTCGCGCGTGGTCTTGCGGATGATGGCGTCCACCTGCGCAATCTCGGCATCGGTCAGGCCCGAATAGGCTTTGGCAAACGGCACCAGTTGCCGCTCTGGGTCGTCCTGCGGCCCGGTCCACACGGCAAAGGTGTAGTCGGTGTACAGGCTCGCGCGGCGGCCATGGCCGCGCTGGGCGTAGATGAGCACCGCGTCCACGCTCATGGGGTCGATCTTCCACTTCCACCACACGCCCACATCCTTGGTGCGGCCCACGCCGTACTGCGCGCTGCGGTGCTTGAGCATGAAGCCCTCGGTGCCCATGCTGCGCGCGGCCTCGCGCTGGCGTGCCAGGTCTTGCCAGTCGGCGCCATGCAGCAACTCGCTCAGGCGCAAGGCCTTATGGGGCGGGGGAGCGATGGTGGTGTCATCGGGTTGCTGCATCGTGGCCTCCAGCCGCGCGCGGCGGGCCTGCTGCGGCTCTTGGCGCAGGTCCTGCCCGGCGTGTTCGAGCAGGTCGTAGGCCACCAGCGCCACAGGCAGCTCGCGCAGCAGCTTGGGGGTCAGCGTCTTGCGACCCAGGCGCTTTTGCAGGTCGGCAAAGGGGCGGGGCTGGGGCTCGCCCGGCACCCACACCAGGATCTCGCCATCGACCACTGTGCCGTCAGGGAGCTGCTCCATCGCGGCCTCGGCCAGTTCGGGGAAGCGGTCGGTCACCAGCTCTTCGCCGCGCGACCAGATCCACACCGCACCGCCCCGGCGCACGATCTGCGCGCGGATGCCGTCCCACTTCCATTCCACCAGCCAGTCACCTGGCGTGCCCAGCAGTGCAGGCATCTCGGCCACGGGCTGGTTGAACGGGTGGGCCAGGAAGAAAGGGTAGGGCTGGCCTGCATCGGCAGCATCCTGCGTACTGGCATCGTCGTCCACCGGCGCGATCAGCGCCTGGTAGTCGCTGGCCTGCGGCTGCCGGCCGATCTGCGTGTAGCCCATCAGCCGGTGCGCGATGCGCTTGGGGTCCAGCGCGCTCACCGTGGCCAGCGCCTGCGTCACCTGCAAGCGCGACACCCCCACGCGGAAGTTGCCGGTGATGAGCTTGAAGTACACAAAGCGCTGTTCGGGCGCCAGCCTGTCCCATTGCGTGCGCAGGCGGTTATCCGCTTCATCGGGCGGCAGGGCGCGCAGGAGCAGCAGCTGGGCCATCCATTCGGCCAGTGTCAGTTCGGTGGGTTGGGCAGGCGGGGGCAGTAGCAGCGCCAGGGTTTCGGCCAGGTCGCCCACGGCCTGGTAACTTTCTTCAAACAGCCATTCGGGCAACCCAGCTGCCTCTTGGGCCAGCGCCTTCAGGCGCTTGGTAGGCACCATCTGGCGCGGTTTGCCGCCTGCCAGAAAGTACGTGGCCCAAGCCGCATCGGCGGGCGGTGCAGCACGCAGATAAGCCACTAGCGCTGTCAGTTTGGCAGACTGCGAGGTGGTCGCGTCGAGCGCCTGGAACAAATGGGCAAAAGCCTTCATGCCGCCCCCTCGGGTGCGGGTTGCCCGCTTGCTTCGGGCACAGAACCTGCATCATCCTCGTTGTCATCGGCACCGTATTCGGTCGCGAACACCTGGGCGTCCAGCCCCTGCTCGCACAGCCAGCGCACCATCACGGCCGTGCTGCCGTGGGTCACGATGACGCGCTCCGCGCCCGTGGCGCCAATGGCTTTTTGCAAACTCGGCCAGTCGGCGTGGTCGCTCATCACAAAGCCCCGGTCCACGCCCCGGCGGCGGCGCGCGCCGCGCACCAGCATCCAGCCGCTCGCAAACGCGTCGGAGTGTTCTCCAAACCGCTTGAGCCACGGTGTGCCCGCAGCCGAGGGCGGGGCCAGCACCAGTGCGCGTTTCAGGTCCGCCTTGGTCAGGCCCGGGTCCGTCACACGCACCGTGGGCGGCAGGGCTACACCAGCCGCGCGATACACGGCGTTGAGCGGCTCCACCGCCCCATGCACCACGATGGGCCCGATGCTGGCATCCACCCCGTGCAGCAGCCGCTGCGCCTTGCCAAAGGCATACGCGTATAGCACGCTGGCCTTGCCCGCCACCGCATTGGCAGCCCACCAGGCATTGATGTCGGCAAACAGCACGGGCTGTGACGGCCAGCGGTAGATGGGCAGGCCAAAGGTCGATTCGGTGATGAAGGTGTGGCAGCGCACCGGCTCGAACGGCGTGCAGGTGCCATCGTCTTCCAGCTTGTAGTCGCCCGAGGCCACCCACACCTGGCCGCCATGTTCGATGCGCACCTGGGCCGAGCCCAGCACATGGCCCGCAGGGTGCAGCGACAGGCGCACGCCATGGTGGTCGATGGTCTCGCCGTAGGCCAGCGTCTGCAGTGCGATGTCCGCCCCCAGCCGGTTGCGCAGCGTGCCCGCGCTGCCCTCGTGTGCCAGGTAGTGGGCCGAGCCCATGCGTGCGTGGTCTGAATGAGCATGCGTGATCACGGCCCGCTCCACCGGCCGCCAGGGGTCGATGTAAAAGTCGCCAGGCGGGCAGTACAGGCCTTCGGGGCGGTGGACGATCAAGTCATTGCGGAGCATGCGTGTGGCATCGTAGGCGGCAAGGCAAAGTCGGTGGGGCCGCCCGGGTTTGCGCGGCGGGCTGTTGCAGGCCTTTTGGGCATTCAATCTGCTGCATGCGCAGGTGTCATATGCCTTGTTTGCTATCAATATTGAAGCGTTTGGTCTGCAGGGTCGTCCCGCTGCCGGAGCATGCCCTCCATCATCCCGTTGTGGATTGCGCCGTCTGCAGGACTGCGCCGTGTTCTGCGTACCTGCGCCTGTCTTTACTGCAAAACACCACGCCCGTAGGATGGCGTCGCCTGCGGCGCTGGCCCGCAGCCGGGGATTCATCCATGCGCTTGTATCCGTCGTATCGGTCGCTTTGCGCCCTGCTGGGCGGCTCGGCCATGGCCCTGTGCGCTGCAGGGGGAGCCGCCCAGGCTTCTGCCGACGCTCCCCCGCGCACCAACGCCTTCAACGACCCTTTCGTCCAAGTCACCAGCGCCATCCCGCAATGCCCCGTGCCTGAGGGCCCGCTGTACACCGAGGCCGAGGTGCGCGAGCTTGCGCACGTGCGCTCCCAACATGGCGGCAGCTGCCACCGCGTGGGTCGCTGTCGCCTGCCCAACTCCTACCTGTACGACGCCGAGATCATCCCGCGCGTGCAGCGCTACATCCAGCAGGACGGCCGCTTTGACGACACCAGCGTGTGGGTGCTGGGCGAGCGGCGGCTGGT
>OFJB01000832.1_pt1 | contig 13550 bp, 7 predicted proteins | sample 1775081 | NCBI WGS metagenome assembly OFJB01 (sample SAMN08195771, study PRJEB24354) | sludge metagenome | isolation source: initial sludge from phenol fed wastewater aerobic bioreactor | place: India: Nagpur | collected 2016-06-05 | reverse complement strand
GAGCTTACCGCCGTATTCCGGGATCAGGCTGTCCACCAGCGTGACCTGAGCCCCCAGTTGCACCAGGCGGATAGCCAGGTTTGAACCGATGAAACCGAGGCCGCCGGTGATCAGTACCCGTTTGTTGTTGAATGATTCCATAGGGCTTTCCTTCTATCTCGAGCTGTCTCTGGTCAGCAGTTCAACGGAGCATTCGGCCAGCTGTTCAAAGACCGCTGTCCCGAATCGTTTTCCGCCTTGCAGCGCAATGTCCAGCCCGAAACCATACTGCCCTTCAATCAGGGCAAATATCCAGCCCAGCAGGTAATCCCGCTGGTTCAGCCAGTCTGCTTCAGGCCCAAAGTTGTTGAAATAGGAGACTTCGCTCCAGCAGGGGGAGGTCTTGAGCGACATGCCCTCCCTGAGCTGCCCGGTATGATCCTGAAAACATCTGCGCAGGGCTTCCTGACTGATCCGCTGGGTCCCCTTGGTATGCATGTCGCTCATCCAGAAAGGCTGGCTGTCCATAAACCTCATCAGGTCGTGCAGTTTATCCTCCCCCCTGTAGGCGTCAACGATACCCGGTTCAAATTCTGCTACCAGCGTCTGTTTGATCAGGTTGTTGCCCAGGCTGTTGAACAGGCGCAGGTCAGTGCCCTGGGAGTCGGTCTTGAACCAGTCTACTTTGGCCACACCTGCCGCTTTGAGGGCCTCTCTCAGTTGCACGGTTTTCAGCCGGACGACCTTGTCCAGCTCAAACAGGTTACCGAAATTATACTGTGCAAGGCTCTGCTGGTCCGGCTCAAGCAGGCTTGAACAGAGGGGGAACCTGGTCAGGAAGAAATCTGCCTCCGCAGCTGCCCCGTCGCTTACCAGACTGTTGAACAGGTGCAGTTTCTTATACCCCTTTGAAGCGGTGGCCGCATAACCGATCTCCCGGTCATCGGCATCAAAGGCGATACAGATCGAGTGCCTGGCCAACGGCTGCCACTTGGGATGGATCGCAGCAGAGGCCCCGATATCGAGCAGCACCGGAGGGTTGTCGGTGAAGTAGTTACTTTCAAGGATTTCATCAATGATGGTCATTGGATGTCCTGTTTATATGGATTAAAGGATTGGTTGGATGCTACTTTTGAGCCTGCCAAAACAGTGTGGTCCGATCATGTGATTCGTATGTTGTAACTTCAACGTTGGGAAACACTTTGTAAATAAGTGCTTTTAATTCTTCCGCATTTCCAAATTCATTTTCATGCGAGTTAAGCATCTTATAGCCTTCTTCATTATTTTTTGCAGGAGTATCGCCACAAAACCATCCGCCTTGTCTTAATGCATTCCAGGCATTCTTAAAGATAATCAACTGATCTTCTTCTGTAAAATGTTCTATAGCACCGCGTATCACAACCACATCAAAATAAGCAGATTTTGCAGAATAATGGAATATATCTTCATTGATGTACGTGATGTTATCTCGTTTGTGAAGACGTAAAGCTTGCTGAAATGCTTGGGGATGGCATTCAACAGCAATTACTTCATCTGCCCTGTGGGCATAAAAATGATAATCGTAAAAACCGTCGCCAGAGCAGAGATCAAGGATTTTGCCATGTAAGGGCAGTTTTAGTAATACGAGGTCAGCAGGCATGGTCCAGTAATCGTTTCCGAATCTGTCCGGCTCCATGTGGTGAAGTCTATGATCAAACCACTCCGGTGTGTGATCCGACCATTGCCCGGTTAGCAAAAAATATGATGCAATAATTCCAGTCTGTTTTGAAAGGAACGCATAGTATTCTGCAAGCGCAAGGTTGTGCGCCAGATCTGCGGGGTATGAAGCGAAGTCGGCTTTTATTACTTCTCTTACCGTCTCATCAAGTAGGCTTTGATCGGGGATTAGAGAATATTTCCCAATAAATTCTAAATATGAAATGCTGGAATTACAATGACGAATAGACATCTTTTTACTCCCTAATCCGTTTGTTTCTATAGGAACTTTACGCGAAAATGATGTGTTCGCAGGGGAAATGGAAGCAAACTCCAAACTCTCCAATTTTGATTAAGTCCTTTCTGCTGCTGATCTACGCAGCAGATAACTGACTTCATAGAGATCCCGGTCAGGGTGCTCGGCATAGACCAAAGCTTCTTTCAGGGTAAATCCATGCTGCATAAAATGACCCAGCAGTTCCTGCTCGTTAAAGCGCATTTCGACGGTTTCAACGCCATAGGCCAGTTTGGAGAGATATTGCGTTGGCCGTAAACGAAAGACCGGGGTGCGGTGGATGACAATCCAGCTTTTTGCCACGCGGGCCGTTTCCGCAATATGTTGGATATACTCAGTGGTATGCAAAAGAACGGATCCAGAAATAACCAGTGGAAATGACTGATCGGCAAAGGGGAGTGCCGCTCCGTCAGCCACCCTGAAGCTCTGGTCGGGATAATAATCCTGTGCCATCCTGATCATTGCCTCGGAGTAATCGACACCGGTATAGTTGACCTGCCTGGACAGCAGGTATTCAATAACTTCAGAGTAGTAGCCGCTGGCGCAGCCGATCTCAAGCAGCTCCATGCCGGGCGTTACTACGGGTCGCAGCAATTCTGCAAGGACCTGGAATACCTGTGGTGTCCGGCCGTGGTACATGGCTTCAAGCTCAAGCTGCACCAATGCCCTTTGTTTGGCAGGAATGCCGGCATCCTGCCAGCCCTGTTCCATGGCGGGCAGTACCTCGTTCTTTTGCAGGTTGTTGTAGCCATAGCTGATGCGTGCATAATCAACCGTGGGATAAAGCTCGCGTTCAGTGCGATAGCGCAGATGCCGTTCCAGTATCTGTGCTGTCTGGTGCATGCGGCGCTGATAGGAATGGTCCCGCAGGGTACGCTGTTGTTCGGCCCTGGCAAGGGCTGCCGCCTCTTCGGGGTGTTGCTGATAATAGCGGGCCAGTAAGACCGCCTCTTCCGGACTGCGGTATGCCACCACCTCCCTGCCGATCTCGAACAGCTCCCCAAGATTGTCGCGGTAGTCGGTCAGAAGCAGAGCACCGCAGCCGGTGGCTTCAAACAGCCTCATGTTGTTGGCATGATTTTCAGCCACGTCGATATGGCGGTTAATGGTGATCCGGGAACCGGCCAGCAGGGAAAACATCTGCAATCCCCAAGCCTCGCCATGGTGCCGCTGTCTGAGCGGCGACTCTGGCGGGAGGGCCTGGGCGCCATAGCCCCACACATCCAGCGGGATACTGCGGGCAATGGTCTCAAGAACCGTCAGACCGGCGCCATGGTAGGGGGAGATGCTTCCGACAAAGCTGAGCGGTGTCTCGCGCGCCAGCTGAGGCAGGCGGTTAAGCACAATCGGGTCAAAGGCCAACGGCTGGTAGTAGGTGGTAACTCCCTGCTGCCGGAAGCGCTCCACAAAATGCGGGAAGGATGAAATGATCAGGTCAAAACCCTGCAGGTGAGTATGTTCCGGCAGGGGTGAGGCGATCTGGCCAACCACCAGGCCTACAAAGGGGCGGATGGCGGAGATGAATGCCGCGGTGGCCGGGTAGAGATCCTGCAGGTAGAGCACGTCAGGACGGTAGCGTCGAATCTGCTCCTGCAGGATGGCGTTGCAATCGTCCACGGGGAAATCCTGTTCCCGTGCCCAGGTCTCCTGAAGCCGGGAGGCATTGATGATCAACTCGTCAGCCTCCCAGCCGGCAGATGCCATGCCGGTTGAATAAAAGTCGCTGTCGCCGAAGCAGCTGTCGATCAGGACCCGCTTTTGCTGATAATAGGGGAGCGTATCCAGTTCCGGCTGCCGGGCATACAGGCCGTTCATAAACGCTTGGTAGTAGGTGTTGAGGAACAGGATCCGGGGCGACGGCGCTGCCGGCGGCAGGTTGCTGTCGATACTGACCTTGGGGGGCATGCTGCGACGGAGCTGACGCTCAAGCCTGACCAGCAGGTCAGTCTTCTTGGCCATCAGCAGGAGTTCTACCGGGCCGTTGACACGGGCTGAATAGGCGGACAGGCGGAGCTGATAACAGCCCGTTGGAATGCCCGGCTGATATTCCGGACGCTCGGCATCATGCAGGATCATGACGCCGTCATCCCGCAACAGCTCCCAGCCGACAGCCATGCAGGCGACCCGGGCACGGCCATCCACCAGGATCAGGTCAAACTGCCTGCCCAGGGTGGTGGGGAAAAGGACATAGTTCCTGAAGGTGGCGTAGTCACCATCATCGCCGGTATCGTGCCAGATGCGATCCGGTGGGACATGTCTGACGGCGATCCGTTGCGCATCCCACCGGGTGGCTTCCTGGGCGGTATGCTGATGCCAGGCTGCGTCATGCTCGACCGATTGCCAGAAGCTGCCGAACGGGAGCCGGGAGCCATAGTAGAGGGTGCTGGCACCGGAGCCCCATTCAAATGCCTGAAGCGGGTTGCTAAAGCCTCGCAGTAGAAGAGCAAACGCCTCAACCTCGTGGGGGTCCATGAACGGCGGTGGCGGCAGTGTCAGGGCAGTGGGATGGGTCATGGTTGCGCCACCGCCTTCTTCAGGAATTTCTCCAGATCAAAGCGGGGATCAGTCCGGTGCAGTCGTTTGCTGATCTCGGTTACGGTCTTCATATCGTTGTCCTGCAGGGCCAGGCCGATGCCCAGTGCCTGTACCTCGGGGGTGTCGGGATAACTGATGCCCAGCGACCGGATCACGGCCCGGGCGTGGTCGGCCTCTCCCTGCTGCAGCAGTGCAAGTGCATAGTCCGGGCCAAAAGTCCGCCAGCCGCTTTCCGGCAGGTTGCCCGCCTTGCGCCATTTGGCGAGGAACAGGATCCGGTTGCGTTGCAGGATCTCCCGGGCTGATTCGCTCCGCCCCATGCAGGCAATTTCACGCCGGGCTCCGATGCTGCCGCCCCAGTGATGCTCGTAGGCGCTGGTGGGGACAATCCAGCTTTGCAAACCGAGTTGACGGATCTGCAGCCCCAGATCCCATTCTTCAAAGTAACAGGGGGTGTAGGCATTTTCAAACTTCAGGCCGCCGGGCCCGAACAGGTTGCGTTTGACGGCGAACAGAAAGCCGGAGACCGCATCCACGGCAACCGGCTGCTCAAAGGAGCCTTTGTCAAAGTAGAGATAATCTTTGGTCAGGCGGTAATTGACAAATGATCCCTGCGGGCCGGTACAGGCGGCCCGTTCAAGTGTGCAGAGCCGCTCTTCCATTGCACGAACTGCGTCAGGCTCCAGGTGCAGGTCGGCATTCAGGATGAAGACATGGGGAGTTGCGGCCATCTCAATCCCCACGTTCCAGGCCCGCGCCACCCCGACGTTTTCCTTCATGATGGCGTAACGGGTGATGCGGGGATGTCCTTTCAGGTCGGCAGCCACCCCCTCGTCGTTGAAGATGACCAGGACATCGCCCGGTATCTGCTCCAGATCCTGCAACAGGGTGGCAATATTGTACTGGCTGGCCGGTGAGTAGTCCAGGACAGCGATCACAAAACTCCTGGAGGCGCTGCTGAGATCGATGCTGGTGCTGGTGATGGAGTTGAAGGGCGGTGCCAGTGTTGCCAGGGAACGCGCCCGCAGCTCTTCCGCTGTTGAGGTGGTTGCCCGCTTGCCGGTCATGACATCCAGCAGTTCTGCAATGCGGTGGTCATAGGTGTGGGCAGCATGGACGATCTGACGGCCCCTGGCGGCGATCTGCTCCCGCAGCAGGTCGTTTCTGAGGTAAAAGTCAGCTACTTCAGGCAGTTCTCCATCGGTGCGGTAGAGGGCAAGATCTTCGCCATCCGCGAACAGAGTTTCCAGGCCACTGCCGGGAGCAGGGTCGGTCAGCAGCAGAGTACCGATGGAGAGTGCCTCGAAGACACGCATGTTCAGGTCGTTTTTGACGGCGCTGTTGAAGGTTATCCGTGACGAGGAGATGACCCGGGCCATATCATCCCACCAGCAGCGTTCGCAATAGACCCCGATGGTTTCATCAAGCCGGCGCAGCAGATCCTGGCGGCGGAGATTGTGGGACAGGCTGCCCACAAAGGAAAGATCATGCTGTTTCGCAACGCTGGCTGCGGCATGAATCTCCGGGTCACAGGCAAGCGGAAGCCAGTGGGCGTTGAGCCCCGCCGCCCTGAAGCGTTCCACATATTCTTGTTGGGCCAGGAAGGCAAAATCAAAGTTCTTGGCCCATGTCAGATGCCAGTCCAGATTGAGGTGGGTGTCAACCAGATAGCAGGCCTTGGGGCAGGGGAGGGCGGCAAGGTTCTGCGGAAAATGGCCGCCCACCGATTCCACCCACAGGTACAGATCAGGTACAAGGGAGGGGTTGGCAGCCAGCAGTTCGGCCATGTCAGGTTCTGGTGAGCTGACAATATTCTGCTGGAAGAACGGTACCCGCAGATTCTGCAGGTGCCATTCCTCAATTTTTTCATCGGGAAACAGCGGTCCGACGGTGGTTACCCGGCAGCTTTTCCGTAGCGCACGTTCGAGGTACACCGCTGTTGTCACCGGGTAGGGGGCGTAGGCCAACAGGACAGTAGGGGGCACGGCTGGCTGCATTATTGAAAGGCTCCTTGCTGGGCTGCAACTTTTTGCAGAGTCAACTCCGGTGCTTCATCGGTTACCTTGAGCAGTTGAAACCGTTCAGGCAGTGAAGCGGGGAGCTCTGCATCCATGAAATGGGCCACCAGGGTGTCGAACTGTGTTGCAAGCAGTTTGGAGTTCCGGTCCAGCTTACGTATCATAGTCAGCCCCGACGGTCTGACCGGGAAGGTGGTGATTTCCAGATCAGGGCGGACGGTTTTCAGGCAGAGGATCACCTTCCAGACATCGCCGGTCCAGACCATGCTGGTCCGCTTCCGCTCGGCTCCGATGATGTTGACCGGCAGGCCGTCGTGCATGAAGATGATGGAGTCCGGGGCTGAACGGTGCTCCAGGTGGATGAAGTCCATCAACGCCTGCTCAAAGAGGTGCAGGCCGTCAATGAAGGCCATGTCAAACGGTTTGGAATCCCACTCTTTTTCCATCAGACCCTGTTCAAAAAAATCATTGCTGGTCATCTGGAAGAGTGCCGGTGAGTTTTCGGGCGACTTATAAAACTGCTGATCAACACAGGCGGTCATCGGATCGACCCCGATGGCGGCTGTCCCGCGTTTGGTAAGCGCAAGGGATTTGCCGCTGCAGATGCCGATCTCGACGTACCGGCGCGGCCGCAGCAGGGTATGGGCGGCATGCAGCAGATGATAGTGCTCTTGGCGCAGCGGCAGGGTCTCGTCAATTTCGCAGGTGTCAAGAACGGCTTGTGACAGCTTGAACCCGGTATCGTCAGTTGCGTGCTGTGTGGCAATGGCCCGGGCTTCGTCAAATCTGCCGGCCCTGCGTAGCTGGTCGGCATAAAATAAGGCGATATCGCTATCTGCCGGATTCATCTGCATGGCCCGGTATGCCAGGCTGCAGGCAGCATCAGCCTGTCCCCTGTGGGACAGTTCCAGCGCCGCAATGAGCAGTACCTGGGTGGGCTGCTTTTGCTGGTTCTGGATGGTGGTGAAGAGATCAAAGCAATCAAGACCATGAAATTCCAGGTGATAGGCAATCACATCGGCCATGGCCTGATAGTTGCTGAATTGTGCGGATGAAGGCCGCTCCGTCTCGACCGCCTTGAGCGTCTTAAGACCGTCTTCCAGATCAGTGCGAGGATTGATACAGTGCATGATACCCCCGGTAGGCGTGTGTGGTTCTGCGTTGTTGTGCAGTGACGATACGGCTGCACGTATGATCGGAACCAGTGACGATGTGAGTCGTTGTGCCAGCAGCGGGCGGTAGTCCCGTTGCGGATTGGCCGGTTCGGCAAGCAGGGCGAGTACGGCCTTTTCAAACTGCTGGTAGCTGTCAACGTGGTGGCAGAGCCTGAACAGACCGCTGTCCCTGAATTCGGGGTTGTCAGGAATCCTGCCGACAAGGTGGCAGCCGGCTGCCATGCTTTCAAGAAAACGGGGACTGACCGGATCAATACCGCCGGTCTGGCGGGAATCATCCATACCCACGGTTGAAACCAGGCTGATGCGGCTGCGGCAGAGCAGATCCATGAATTTTTTACGTGAGTCGCTTACACCGAGGTTTCCCCACCTGTTCGAGTGAATCAGGATCGCCTCGCCATTGTCACTCTTGTCGGTGATGACGGCGTGACAGGCGGGGTGGGCCTGCAAGAACTGGTGCAGGTACTGGTCCAACACCGGATTGCGCCGCCCATAGTGGATGATGTCAATGTCCTTGGCAGGCAGGGTGCAGTCAAGGTACTGGTCTGCAAGGGTAAAAGGCAGATAGCGCAGATTCGGGAGCTGCGGCGAAAGTTCCTGGTAGGCCTGCAGGTTTGTAACAAAAACCAGTCTGAACTGCGGGGCGCAGCGGATGAAAGCGTCAAAACCGTCCCGCCACAGATCCATGACAACCGGGATCAGGCTGCGGTTGCGGGTATAGTCTGCAAGTTCACTGGCCAGCGGCAGGAACAGGAGGTCAAAGCCTTGTTCAAGGGTGTCCCCGGCAGGCAGCAGGCATGAGTCGTCAAGCGGCCGGAATGGTACCCCGAGTTGCGCGCCCAGGATATCCTCCCACTCATGGACCATCTGAAAGGTAGGCCATTGGCTGACGTGGCGTGTTGAGATGATGGAACGGATACGGGGCTGGTCCACGGGTGTTGCTGCATCTGATGACACAGGCCCGGTATGGGAACGTTCCCGCAGTTCAAAGGTTGAGAAGGTATCCTGTTTTCTGCCGCTGATGACCTCAAGCAGGTCAACCATGCGGTGCTGGTAGGTATGGGCAGCGAGTACCCGTTGCCTGCCCTGCTCGGCAATCCGTTCACGCAGCGTTTCATTGTCCAGATAGCGCTGTACTATCTCAAGCAGGTCATGATCATGATGGCAGGCATACTCGGCGCCATCGTGAAACAGGATGTCCTGCCCGCTGCCGTTGGTCGGGTTTGAGAGCAGCAGCGAGCCTGCGGCAAGTGCCTCAAAGAAGCGCATGTTCAGGTCGTCATAACTGGCATCATTCAGCACGATCCGGGAGGCGGAAAAGGTGCGGGCCATATCGGTCCAGAAGGAACGCTCGTGATGAACATTGAAGCGGCCCGCCAGGTGGTCCAGCAGGGCTGCCCTGCGTTCATTCATGCCGCCGACAAAGCTTACCTCATACTTCTTTGAAACCTTCTGTCTGCCATGGATTTCAGGGTCGCAGGCCAGTTGCAGCCAGTGAACCTGCGGGTGTAGCGTCCTGAACTCCTCCAGGTCCACCAGCTGGGCAATAAAGACGTAATCAAACTGCTGTGCAATCTCTATGGCATGGTCCAGATGGTAATGGGTATCGATCAGATAGCAGACCTTGGGACAGGTAATCTGCTGCAGATTCTGCGGGTTATGGCCGTTGACCGACTCCACCCAGAGATACAGGTCCGGGCGTTCTGAGGGCGCTGTCAACTCCCAGATTTCAGCCATATCAGGGGTAAAGGAGGTGTCAATGTCCTGGGGATCCAACGGGAGCTTCATGTTCTGAAGCCCCCACAGGGCAATCGCCTTTTCCGGCAGGCGTGGGCCAATGGTGGTGACCTGATGTCCCATCTGCTGCAAGGCCCTTTTCAGGTACACGGCCGTAGTGATCGGGTAGTTTACGTAGGCCAGCCAGATATGTAATTGGGTGTTTTCTTTCGGCACTTGAACCTCATGAGCGACTAGGTAACGGTGTCACATTTCGCCCCATATCAGAGCAAGGTCTGGATATGTTCTACCATTTTCCGGCACGAATAGCGTTCCAGATAAAACTGATGTCCCTGCGAACAGATTGTCTGTGCAACCCTGGGGTGTGATTTCAGAAAATTGATGCTGACGGCAAGCTCTTCAATCTCTTTAAACTCCAGAAAGTGCTCCCCCTCAACATAATACCGCCGCAATGCGGGGCAACATTCCTGAAGCAGCAGCCGGTTCAGACTGATCACCTCAACCGCCCTGCCGGTCAGCATCCGTGAGCCATCCTTGCGTGTTGCCAGATTAAGTGAGGCATGGGAGGAGAGCAGTTTCCGGATGTACAGCTTCAGTGAACGTTCACAGTCCAGGCCGTCATCAACACCTGGATTCGTAATCTGGACCTCGAGTGGCAGGTTGCGACGGATCGCCTCAAGGATCCAGTAGACCCTGTTCAGGTTGTAGCCCTGTACCGAGCCGGTAAAGTTGAAGCTGCAACTGTTCCAGTCAAGCTCATGCCGGTGCGGCGGCGCCAGCTGTTCGAAACCGCCGACATTGGGGAACATGATGCTTTTACCCCTGTAGCACGGCTCTTGTGTCAAATCCCAATCAGGGGTGAAACCCCAGATATAATCTACACGATCAGCGATTGACCGCAACAGTTGATCATAAAAACCGGTCCACGGATCAGGTTCAAAGATGATGATCTTACGGAAATGACGCTTCAGGTACGCGAGCAGGTCATGGAGCTGCTCTAGCGGCGGCAGCTTCCAGAACACCCCCACATCCACCAGTACAAAATCCTGCTGGCACGGACCGTTATAACTGAACAGTTCTTTCAAAGGCAGCAATGCAACATTCCACCCCTGGGAGGCAAGTGATGACTGGATGCGATATCCAAACTCGCTTTTTCGTGAGCCCGGTCCAAAGGAGGTCTCTCTGGAAAAAACAGTGCCGCTTACTGAAGGACTGATCTGTCGGGCGTAGTCAAGTTCAATCAGTGCCTGCCCTGCTGGTGATTCGCAGCCGGATCTGTGTGCCAGTATGGCCTCCGGGCTGATTACGGTCAGGAGTTCGAGAATTGCCGCTGCATGCCGGGATGAAGTGGCGTAGTTGGCCAGCAGGGTTTCGGAGAAGGTCGTAAAGATACAGTGCGCAAGCTGTGAGCGCTCTTCTGCGGTATGTGCATTGAAATCCAGCTTGCCGGTCAGCTGGGAAAACTCGTCGAATCGCTCCGTTGTCAACAGTGCCCCCAGGATCAATAGCTGTGCTCCCGTGTCTGCTTGCGACAGGCTGTCGATCTCGAAAGAGGCTGCAATCCGTTCGCTTACAGCAGGTTTGGCAATGTAATAAATAAGACTTTCTACGTACGAAACTATCTTTTCCTGGCTTACCATTGGTAATCTGCCTTTCAAAAACGTTGTGTCTGCGTCGTCAGCATATTGCGTTCTGCCTGTGGTTGGTTAGTGTAGGGCAGGCCGCTCACTGGCTGCTGCTCTGACGATAAAGCGTTTGTGACATACAGGGCAACCGGTTACAAAGCTGGCATAGGCCTGCAGTACCTCTTCATTGACCAGCAACATGCGGGTATAGATGCCGTGGCTACAGTGCGGGCAGTTGAATATAAGTTCCCACGGTGATCTGTTGCCGTTGCCGTGGCGTTCACGCTCCGTTGCACCGGGGTCTTGGCGTGCTGCTTGTGTTTCAACCACCGGAACGCCGCATTGGCTGGTGAACTGCATAATCTCGGTCATCAGCCGTACCCACTCCTGCTGGGGCAAGCGGGTCATGTTATATGAAACCTGGTCTATGTTGTCATAGTACTTAGACTTGTCTGCTATGATTCCCTGCTCGAGACAGTAGTCAAAAAGCCTGCTGCCGGGATAGGGATGCACCGACCCGACATTGACATGCGCATAAAGACAGTGCTTCTTGTAAAATTCCAGCGATTCCAAGGCGGTCTGGAAGGTTTCGGCAGGGTCACCAAAGATAAAGTTTCCTCCGAACCCTACCTGTACCTGCTCCGCGAGCTTCAGGGCTGCTTCAATCTGTTCCGGCTGAGTCCGCTTGTTCATGCTGGCAAGGACTGTCGGGCTGGCGCTTTCAATGCCATAGCTGAAAAAGAAACAGCCGGCCTGCTTGGCAAGCTGGAGCGTTGCCTGATCAATATTGGCACTGGCGTGGGTCTGGAAGCTCCAGTCAAAATCCCAGCCATAGCGTGCTCTCCCCTCAAGCAGGGCGGTTGCAAACTGCTGCAGCCGATCCCTGTGTACTGCAAACAGCTCATCCAGGATGATCAGGATATTAAAGTGATATTTTTCATACAGCACCCTGATTTCGTCCATAATGTTTCCGATACTCCGGAAACGGTAGCGCTTGTCATCATTGTTGACGCAAAACGAACATCTGAACGGACAACCGCGAGCCGCCACCAGGGTCATTGGAACCGGATGAGAGCGGGTGTAGCGGTATTGATAGCGGGTGACCAGCGCGTGCTCGCCGAGCATGCTGTTGATGTCAAAGGGCTCGTAATCGGGGAAGGGATAGGAATCGACGGGCTCGTCGTTGCGTAGACGGGGGCTGAATCGGGCGTGCCCCTCGTGCCAGTAGCCGAGGTTCGGAATCGTATCGAAAAGGGCACTGCCCTGCTCAAGCATCTCAACAAGTTGTACGAGTGCACGCTCAGCATCACCAATAATACAGAAGTCGGGACGCAGCCGCTTGAACACGTACTCTGCATCATTAGTGATGATCCCGCCGCCGCACACAATCGGGATGTGCGGCCGTACCGACCGGATGATCTGAATGGCGTCAGCAATAAAATGGATGTCTGTGGAAAGCCCGCCCAGGCCGATCATATGGGGGTTGGTTTCGATCAAAGACTGGATCAGCCGTGCCTTGAGGAGCTCTTGGGCAGATTCGTAGCGGGTGTCATTGTTGGGATTCAGGCCAAAGACCTTATGCCCTGCCTGTTTCAGAGCAGCAGCGATGTAGGCAAAACCGACCGGGAAGTCGGTGTTGGACAAAAACGCAGGGTGCATTTGAGGATAGTTTGACAGGGGGATGACTAAGAGTATCTTCATAGCGAGCGGCTTGCCGGGGAACCCGGTACGGAGGTGCGATCAGTAGGTCGTGGCAGACCTGATGCGTTCAAGTTGACCAACTCCTGGAGCGGGTTGTTGATCACGGCGTACCAGATGCTGGTGCCCGGGATAATCCCTTTAACCGTGATGTTGCGGGATTCATAGATCACCTGGTTGACCGCGGCAACAACGCCATGGCCATCACTGTGGTAGTCATGCCCCAGCAGCAATCCGCCGGGGGCCAGCGCTCGCATGCTGATCAGCAGGTCATTCAGGACGCTATCATAATCATGGCCGGCATCAATAAAGATCAGATCAAAAAACGAGGCCGGTAGCAGGGTCCGGAACTGCTCGGTGGTACCTTTCAGTATCCGGAGCTGACTGTGTATAAACGCCGTGGTTTCGAGAAATTTGAGCAGGACCTCGTTGCCGGAATGTGCCGACTTGGCCCAGGGATGGTCTATGAAACCATGGGCGACATAGTCGTGCCAACAATCAAGGCAGTACAGATCGATCTCTCTTCCCAGGATAGCATGGCCTATGGCGGTGGTGGAGGCGCCAAGATAGGAACCGATTTCAAGGATGCGCGCCCCGGCAGGGAGCATCTGACAGAGACGGTGTAACGACAGGGCCTCGGAGACCGTGACCAGTCCGTGAGAGGCGGCGACTGCTGCCAGCATCGCCTCTTCTATGGCTGAGATCGGCTGTTGTGAGCCGATGGAGACAAAGGAGTCTGTTGACAGAGACGGTGCTACTGTCGTGCTGATATGCGTTTCAGGCATGAGTGCCT
>OFJB01000831.1_pt1 | contig 13558 bp, 12 predicted proteins | sample 1775081 | NCBI WGS metagenome assembly OFJB01 (sample SAMN08195771, study PRJEB24354) | sludge metagenome | isolation source: initial sludge from phenol fed wastewater aerobic bioreactor | place: India: Nagpur | collected 2016-06-05 | reverse complement strand
GGCGCGACAACTAAGGACTTGCGCTATTTCTTGCTGAAGTGGTTTGAATCACAGACCGACGTCGTTTCCGTTGCTCCAATTGGCAACTGGGAAGTTGTGCCTGCGGATCTTGCTGCCCTCGGCAAGGCGACGGATTATCCGTTACTCTATCCAAACAAATAGGCCTGCCGACGACCAAGGATTAAGCACGAGAACTCTAGAATCAAGGCTGTTTTGAATCAAGAATGTAAAAAATAGCAAATTACTTTCAAGAACGGCGTTGGCGTTTATGCCGACGCCGTTTTTTATTTACGGTTCTTACGTCGGTGTTGTTTCATGATTTGCCTAATTTCTTGATACTTAGAGTCTGAGGCAGTATATTTGATCTAAGCAGGGCGTCGTTACCGAGCCTTGCAAATGGGCATCGAGCTTAAAGCTGGTGCACAAAATGGCTTGGGGTAAAACCAAGCCGACGGGCGGAGGTTATCCGCCTACAATCTACTTAGGTTCCCAAGTTAAGGAGGGAGACTATGAAACCGAACAAGCCGTACGTAGACATCAGTTCGTTCTTCGACGACGTATTCGAAGCAGCCAAAGACTTTGGCGAAAAGTTTAAGGATTTTGGCCCAAACTTTGCTGGCCGCGAGAGGGCGGAAGACAGCAACGCAGGCACCGAAGGTTGTGGTTGCGGCTCTGTCAAGGGTGATACATGGTTTGAAGCTCATGCCGAAGACAACACCGACTACTACCCTAATTTTTCCTATCCGCCGATGAATATCTATCTGACGCCGGCACGTGATATTGTTTTCGAATTCGCACTTGCGGGATTTGACGAAAAAAACATCAATCTCACGTTCCAGGGCGACTACATGGTGTTCTCCGCCCGTATCGATACTGAAGAACCTGTCGAGGGACAGCGCTACATCAAGCGCCGACTCAAGATGAAGGACATTGACAAGCAAAAATACTATGTCCCTGCCGACAAGTTCGACCAAACCAAGGTGAAGGCCGTGTTTAAGAATGGTATTCTGCGTGTTGTCATTCCACCCAAAGAGCAGACAGACAACAACGAAGGGATCAAAATCGAAATCGTCCGCGAAGGAGAATAATCAGGCCGACCCCATCAGACTTGGATGTTGAGTTCTTTGATTTTGCGCAGCAGAGTTTTTCGCGTAACAGATATTTGGCGAGCTGCCTTTGACTTATTGCCGTGTGTTAGTTCAAGCGTCTTAAGGATCATTTGACGCTCATAATAGGCGGCTGCATCGGCAGCGAGCTCCTTTAAGGAATGGTAATCTTCTATTTTAATAACACCATTCTCAGAAGTTGCTCTAGAAGCTGTGGAAGGTACAGCGGACGCCAATAAGGGAGACACTGCTGCGCTTTCAGGTAGAATTGCACTGCTTCTTTGTTTGGTATATTCATTTTTGGTGTTTTCAAGTTCTTCATCCCCAAGAATTGTACCTGCACACATTAAGACTCTCTGATGTACCACATTTTGAAGTTCTCGAATGTTCCCAGGCCAATTGTAAGCCAGCCACTGAGCCACTAGAGAAGGGCTAATGCTCTCAATGTTCTTCTTATACTTGCTCGCGTAACCCTGCATAAAGTAGTCGGCGAGCAACGGTATGTCTATGCGACGCTCCCTTAGCGGGGGAAGATGAATTTCGACGGTAGAAATCCTGTAGAAAAGATCATTTCTAAAGTTTTTTGAAGCCATCAATGCCCGCAGATCCTGATTCGTTGCAGCGATAACATGGATATCGACGGTTATCCGACGCGTGCCACCGACGCGCTCAAAAGCGTTTTCTTCCAGAACGCGCAAGAGTTTAGCCTGCACGCTAGGCGACATATCGCCAATCTCATCCAAAAAGAGAGTCCCTTTGTCTGCAAGCTCGAATTTGCCAAGCTTCCGCTCTATAGCCCCAGTAAAAGCACCCTTCTCGTGGCCGAAGAGTTCACTCAAGAGAAGATCTTCGGACAGCGCTGCACAGTTAATGCTAACAAATGGGCCATCGCGCCTGTCTCCGGTAAAGTGAATATAACGCGCCAAGACTTCCTTCCCCGTTCCCGACTCGCCACAGAGAAGAATCGTTGCACGGCTATTCTTCACATTGTCGAGTCGAGCCAGTATCCGTTGCATTTCGGGGTCCTGGGTAATGATCTCATGGTCATAGACATTATTGAGTAATTCCTTTTTTAAGTAATAATTATCCTTTCGAAGTCTGCGTAGTTCGAGATTTCTTTTTACAATTTCCAGCAAAGTGTCATTGTCGACCGGCTTGAGTACATAGTCGGCCGCACCGCGTTTCATGGCATCGATGGCCGACTCTATGCTCCCGTAACCGGTGATCATTATGACCGGCATATCTGGCTCTTCGTTTCGCAGCCACGACAACATTTCGATCCCCGATTCGCCCCCTTTCAGCCGAACGTCGACAATAGCAACATCGAGGTGAGATCTATTCGTAATCATCATCGCTGTGGAGATATTCTCTGCAGTTTCTACTTGGAACGATTCACTTTCAAAGAACCGCCTGAGCCCATGCAATATTCCTATTTCGTCATCCACAATAAGAATTCGAGCTTTAGTGACCGTAGACATGCACCTATTGTACCTTGACTATTCATAACGCGCAAATAAAACGATGTTGCGACACACAGATTCTGAAACACAAAACACGCCAAGAGAGACTCTGAACCAGCACGCAAGATGCGCTTAAGAAACCGAGCCTTCTGTGGCAGGAAGAAGAATACGGACTTCCGTACCTTGCCCTTCGGAACTTTTCACGTTCACAGTTCCTTGAATCTTTGAGACCAATCCATAAACCACCGACAGACCCAGCCCACTATTGCCATGTTCTGCTTTTGTAGAAAAGAAAGGATCGAAAACTCTCGGTAAAAGCTCCATAGGTATGCCTTTTCCCGTATCGCTTACTACCAGTTCGACTCGCCCATCGGAGGCTTTTTTTGTCTCTATGGTAATCTTGCCGGCGGTATCTATCGCTTCGAGGCTGTTCATAATCAGATTAAGAATGATCTGTTTACATTCGTCTTCTCCGATCAAAGCCTGGGGAAGGTTGGGCTCCAAGTCTGCACTAATCTCCACACCGCTCTTCTTGCTGATCGAATAGCCTAGCAATTGCAACAAGTCTGTGATTACCTCATTTAGGTCACTGACCGAACTTTCCACCTTGTTTGCTGACGAAAACTCAAGCAGATTCCTTACAATCCGTGCAATTCGCTTGGTTTCCTTTTCAATGATCAGGAGGTCATCGATCGTGGCCTGATCTCTTTCCGTTCTGATGAGGTTTTGGACATTCGCCAAAATGGACCCAAGTGGGTTATTAATCTCATGCGCCACACCTGCTGACAAGATACTGATACTTGCAAGCTTTTCGGCTTGTCGCATCTTGTCTTCATAGGCAATTCTTCTTGTAACGTCCTCGACAATCATGATGCAATGCATAAGGTTTTGTGTCGCATTTGCGGTAGAATTCAAGCCAGACGGTGACACTAGAGAATCTTGAAGTAAGGGATAGAGTTTTATCTCAAAAGTCTCGCCAGCCGGAGTACGCCTCGTCTGCGATACCGAGGGCAAAGCCCCTGAAATCACCGCTCGAATACTCTCGTGTATCGGGGCATCAAAGAGATTTATTGATAATTCGTCTATATTTTTCCCAACGACTGCATCTACCCCAACACCAAGATAGTCCAGAAATGCCTTGTTGGCTTTTTCGACCTTGAAGACCGAGTCAATGACGAGAATACGTTCCTGAATCGAATCAAAGATCTTGTCGTCGTAGTCTTTGATACGCACTATCTCTCTTAGGTGCGCCGAAAGCGAGGCTTTGTCCGCATCAAGTTGCGCCGACATTTCGTTGAAACCCTGGAACAGCTCGCCTATCTCCCCTCGTCGTGGTCCATCAAGCAGAATGGCTTTCTTCCCAGATTTCAATTGTGACATTGCCTTGGAAAGCTTGCTGATTGGATCGGTGACCGCCTTACTGAGCAGCGCGCTGACGAGGGCTGTAAATAATGCGATTACGAGGGAAGCTGCCAAGATTGACCTGTTAATAAAGGCGATTTTGTTTCGTGCATCGATCAAAGAAAAATAACTGCAAACGTAGAGGGTAGCCTCGCTCTCCGTTCTATCTGCCCCTGCAATTCGCGCTGGGCCAGACTGTTGTATCACCATCAAATATGGGATCCCATCTTCTTGAATATTGTCGAGCACATAATAAGAAGTAGTGAGCGACGTCTTCCCCAGCCATTTTCGGAATTCGGTCCCACCAATCGTCCCTGTTGCAAAATAGTCATCGACCGATATTACGACTTTGCTGTTGAGGTTGCCAGTCAGTTGCCTGCATAAAGCCTCATCCACCTTCTTTAGTATGAACAAATCCAGGAACTTACCCTCAGAACCGTGAACTCGAACGTTACCACATAGGTACAAATCTCTCTTGGAGGCTAGGACTTCCACATAAGGGTGCTCTTTTGTAATTGTAAGATCCGAGATTGAAGATAAAGGTGGTATCTGATCTTGCTCCGGCACATCCGTCAAGCTCATTACGCTCGTCGCCTGCGACCAACCTGATTTTACGGCCACGAATTCAGCTCCACTCTGTGCGGTTATCCGCCGTATATATGAAAGAAGCTGATCACTCAAGCTGGCACCTCTCTGAGCCGCGATCATGCCAGCCAGTTCTTTGCTTTTACTGATATCGACAATCAAACCCCAAAGCGATCGTTTCCATGAATTGAAATTATCATAGACGTTCGATGCCTCGGCCTTCGCCTCTTTGTAGCTCTCCTGGTCCTGACTTCTTCCCACGCTGCCGGAAATAAGCACGGTGAGCAGTACAGCCTGCAGCACGATTACGCCAAGAAAAGAAAAATACGTCCGATGAAAGACTTTCATTTATCCTTCACAGAGCAAACAGCTACTGGTTTGTGCTTAAGCTCCGAATTCCGCATATTGTACACCATCTTGCTATCGGTCGTTATTATTGACCATTTCTGCGCCGACAATAAGACTCACAATTTCCTCAGATGTCGTTTCTTGGGTCAAACGTTCACCTACTTTGACACCGCGCCTCATGACAATAATCCTGTCCGCAACTTGAAAAACGTCGTACATCTGATGACTAATAATTATAATGGCAATGCCCTGCTTCCTGAGGGAGCTGACCAGATCGAGTACCTTCTTCTGTTCAGAAATGCCGAGCGCTGCGGTTGGCTCATCCATAATTAGGACTTTGGCGTTCCAGTAAATTGACCTGGATATGGCCACCGCCTGTCGTTGCCCACCGGAGAGGTTGCGAATATTTGCTTTTAACGAAGGAATTCGAATATCCAGTTCCTCGAGGATCTTCTCAGATTCCTTAGTCATATAGTCGTTATTGAGTACCTTGAACCAACCTAGGACCTTGCGCGTCGTTTCTCTGCCAAGAAAAATGTTGGAAGGAACATCCATGTTCTCCGCCAAGGCGAGATCTTGATAAATAGTCTCTATTCCCTTAGCAATTGCATCTCGAGGCGAAGCAATCTCGACCTTGTTGCCAGCCAAATAGATTTCACCGTCGTCCGGCGTATAGACACCCGATATCATCTTGATAAGCGTCGACTTGCCAGCGCCATTATCGCCAAGGAGAGCAACAACCTCGCCGGGTTCTATGCCGAGGCTCACATGGTCCACAGCAACAAGACCACCGAACCGCTTGGTTAAGTTTCTTGTCTCCAAAATATACGACATCCAATGCCTCCTCGGTATACTCAACGTTTCAAGCTGGGGAAAGACTGATCGATAATAACAGCCATTATCAAAATCACCCCAACCAAAACATACGTGGTAAAAGTCTGCAGACCTATTATACGAAGTCCCGTCTCCAGTATTGCAATAATGAGAGCCCCAAGAATGGTTCTGCCCACCGAACCAGATCCTCCGGCCATACTCGCCCCGCCGATTACGACTGCAGCTATGGCCTCCAGCACCATGTTTGCGCCAGCGTCCGGCTTGCCGGTAATATACTTCATTACGTACGTAATTCCTGCGAGCGAAGCAAAGAAAGACGAGATAGTATACGTTTTGACGAGTTCATGCTTTACGTTTATGCCGGATCGAATCGCAGCATCCATGTTGCCACCAATGGCATAGAGATGCCGCCCAAATCTAGTTCGCTTAAGAACAAAAGCAAAAATCCCAATAAAAACAAAGGAAAACACCGCCATGTTGGGTATTATTTCCCATACATGCTGGCCCCGTTGTACCTGTGGACGGGAAAAGAAAGTCCAAACCCCTGACGGCGGAATATAAAGAAGCGAGCCGTTTCCTATGTCACCAGCCAAGGATGGCAAGTTTTTTGTGGGAATACCCTGTGTCAGAAGCTCCGAAACACCATGGGTAACGCCCAACATAGCAAAAGTCGCGATGAATGCCGGGACCCTAAGATAGGCGACGAGCCAACCATTGATTAGTCCAGGCAACAGCCCTACGAGGATAGTGAGTGCAGCCCCAAGAAGTATGCTCAGAAGAGGAGGTAAGCCAACACTAGTTAGTGCGACGATCGATTTAGATGCGACCACAGTCGCAAATCCCATAACGAAACCAACTGAAAGATCAATGCCACCAGTAATAATGACAAACAACTCGGCTATTGCAAGCAAGAAAACTTCTGTGCCGTTAAAAAGAATGAGTTGCACGGTTTCCATGCTGAAAAAAGCGCTATTAGCAAGCGAAAATACTATGAGCTCGAGCAATATGAAAAGAACAACCCAACTGTTGCCTAAAAGATAGCCTATGCCGCCATCTGAGAATGCTTTTGTAATGGGTCTGCCGCCACTATCACCTTTCATCGTTCCTCCAGATTCAAGTCAAATACCTAGAAAAGATCTGGGAAAGCTCTATCTATCACAACCGCAATAACGAGCAGGATCCCAACTCCGATATACCGGTAGAAAGCTGAGACACCCATTATTTGCAAGCCATTTTCCAGTACAGCCAGAACCAGAACACCGACTGCCGTACCCAATATCCTGCCTTTACCGCCAGTCAAGCTGGCCCCGCCAATAACGACAGCCGCTACTGCCATGAGTTCGTAGTTGGCGCCTGAAGGTGTGTAATTTCCAATCCCCGTCTGAAACAGATTGAAAAGACCAGCTATGCCCGCCAAGAACGAGGAAATTGTATATATGGCAATCAAGTGCCTATTGACATTGATGCCTGACCGAACAGCCGCATCCATGCTGCCTCCGATCGCATAGGTATGTCTGCCAAAAGCTGTACGGCGCAGGACAAAACTGACTACCAGAAGGACAACTAGAATAAGGAAAAGCGAGTTCGGAAAAAGTCGAATCAACTGTCTGATATTCGTGTCTGCAATATATGATGGCTTTTGAAAAAAGCTCACGGATTTCCCTGGGTCAATATAAAAAACGAATCCGTTCCCGATTTTATTGATTATTTCGGGTGCTCCCATAACGGGCATAAACCCATCCGAAAGAAAAAGAGTCACTCCATTACAAATTCCCCACATGCCCATGGTGGCGATAAATGAGGGCACCTTAAATCGCGTTATTACGATTCCGTTGACGAAACCCGGTAGTAAAGAAACAATCACTGCGGCACAGCACCCCAACAAGACAACAGAGACCGTCGGCAGGCCGGCAACGGACAAGACCTGCATTACTTTGGCTCCAAGCACGGATGCAAGACCATAGACATAGCCGACAGAAAGATCAATGCCTCCCGTTATTACCACCAGAGTCTCAGCGACAGCTAACAGGAAGGAACCTGTCGACAGATGCAATATGTTCTGGAAGTTGACAATATCGAAAAAGCCCCTACTTGTGAGGCTAAAGACTATTGTCATCAGAATGAGAAAGCATAAGGCCCAGTTCCGTGCGATGTTCTTTCCGAATCCTGTTTCGAAAAAACCTTGTTGGACCGCATTCTTTGATTCCGACAAGTCATCCTCCTCACCAAGCCCGCCTTTTTTTGCCGACGGCATAAAAAAGGCGGGCAACACTCTTGGAATAATTCTTAACTCTTCGTATCAACAGCTAGGATCGCTGACGTTATTGATAAATGTACTGTGCCATCGCTGGGTCGTTCACATTGTCTTTCGTGAAAAATTCGAAACCAGGAATAACCTTCTTGGGGACCTGAACCTTTTGAGTGAGGTACTTATACATCCACTCAACCGCGAGCGATCCCATTTCTGCCGGCTTCTGTGCAAGGACCAGATCCACTACGCCCTTTCTAAGATTGTCGATATTGCTGACAGTCGCATCCCAAGAAGCGATTTTGACGGCGCCTACCAAACCGGCATTGACGACTGCCTGATTGGCTCCTTGCGCACTGAAGACGTTCACGCCGAAAATGCCGACAATATCCTTGTCCTTCTGCAGAGCGGCCAAAGTCTGTTCCTGGGCCTTCTGCTGAACATCGAGGCACCACTCAACACCAACCAATTTCATATTCGGAAACTCAGCGATCCCCTTCTTGAATCCCGCAACTCGGGCTGCGACAGAAGAAGCGTCTGGGTTGGTTGCTTGGCAATAGACTTTACCTTTTTCGCCAACCAGTTTTGCAAGATGCTCAGCAACTTGTTTGCCACCAAGTTCATTATCTGAACCGATGTAAGAAAGAGGGAAATTGTAGTCAGTATTGGGTTTGGAATAATCGCCATCACCGAGGAAAGTATCTACCGTTATGATCTCAATACCTTTATCGTAAACGGCCTTAAGTGGAGCCTTGAGGGCATCAACCGACGTTGGGGCAATGAGGAGACCTTGAAAACCGCCGCGTTGGACGGCAGCCTGAAGGATTGGCACCTGATACTCGGGACCCCAAGCCTTTGGATACTCTGCAACGATCAGATTGATACCGAGTTCCTTACATTTCGCCCTAATCCCTTTTTCCATGGTGGTGTAGAAAGGATCCTGAACGCCGGGCATGAAAAGGAAGGTCAACTGTTGTTTCTGTGCCACAGCTGGCATTACTGTAAGCGATGCGAGCAGAACGGCAATGACAATGGCATACCTTTTCTTCATGGTAGCCTCCTTAAGAGAGATTCCGGGCAACAGAATTCAAACACCGAGATCCAATGGGTAACTGCATGTATCTGTACCCGGCAGTTGTTTCCAACCAAGTTACTTACTGCAAAATACGTGCCAAATCAAAAAATCAAAAACAATCCCAAAAAAACCCAACATTTGGCTCTTTTTATACCGGAAAAGAGTGTCATTCTGCACTTATTCCGCTCCGTCTGGCTACGTCACACGCCCCCAAGTCAGCAATTCTGTTTATTTCCTGACACACAGACGCCGAGTAAGTATGTACCGGAATATACAGCACACGCCGTATCTCGTTTTATGTCACATCGTGCGTGTAGCAATAACGTCGATCCCGGTGCCAAGCGCATCGTGAAGAACCGCTTGCCCGGCCGTAACGGGTAGTTTGACCTTAAGCGCATAGATTTGGGAAAGAAGCTCAGGGATTCTCTCTTTGGGAAAAGCTGCAGTTGTTCTTACCGGCACGCGACGGGGACGGTAGATATTTTCAGAATAATAAGAATTTGCAACGCCAGAAGACATATCTATGGCACAAGTTGCAGTAACGACGCGGCGCGGCGAAAGGATTTCTTCTTTTGCGTATGCTTCGCCGCGATGGCAGCGATTCCCTGTTACAGCAATTTCTGTGTCCGAAATCTGCTCAATGTGAAGGTGACATCCCATCGGGCAGGTAATGCATATCATTTCGCTCATTTTCCCTTCCTCAAAGAATCGATATCTCGACCGAAGCATCTATGCCTGCGCTCTCCAACTCCTTAGGCCCCAGGTTGAGGCTGAGCATTTCGGAAGGCTGGACATGCTGCTTCTTGATGCTTCGCACAACGCGGTTATCGACCTTGACTTCGAGCACAGCGTCGTTTTTAACTACGAGACTGCGCAGGTAAAGTTTATTGTCCCGAGATGGATTGACGCGAGATGGATTGACATAGCGAACGTTGGCTCCTGTCTTTATTTTGAGCTCTTTCTGAGGCCGAACCCCAGAAAGCCAGTCCGCAGCAAAGCCGCCTGCACGTCGGGATTCCTCGACCACAAAATCCACAAGATCGTGCACATGCAAGACATTGCCGCAGGCAAAAACGCCCGGAATATTCGTCATAAGTGAAGAATCGACCCAAGGGCCGTTCGTCGCAGGATTAATTTCTATACCAGCCTTTTTGGAGAGTTCGTTTTCCGGTATGAGCCCCACGGACAGCAACAGCGTATCACAATCGATCTTAAAGCTCTTGTCGTAATCCACTGCGCCGTTCTCGATCGGCGTTACTTCGATACCTTCAACTCTGTCTGCACCAAAAATGTTCGTTGTCTGATGTGACAAATAGAGTGGGATATTGAAGTCGTTCAAACACTGAACAATATTGCGCGTGAGCCCGCTTGGATAAGGCAGAATTTCTACAACCGCATGAACCTTACAGCCCACCCAGGAAAGTCGCCGCGCCATGATGAGCCCGATATCACCGGAGCCAATGATGACGACGTCTTTGCCAGGTATGTAGCCATCGATATTGACAAGCCGCTGAGCAAGGCCAGCTGTGAAAATGCCCGCGGGACGGGTACCCGGTATGCGGATATTGCCGCGGTTACGTTCGCGGCAACCCATCGCAAGCACCACAGCCCGTGCACGTATTTCGATGACTCCCTGTACAGAAGACACGCAATGCACCACACGACTGTCGCCCTCGACCTTCAGGTCCAAAACCGTGGTTCCGGTCAACATTGGAATGTCGAGTGAAGACGCCTTGGAATGAACGCGTTGTGCGAACTCAGGTCCGGAGAGTTCTTCATTGAATTCGATAAGGCCAAAACCGTTATGGATGCATTGCATCAGAATGCCACCCATCTCCTCGTCACGGTCCAGAACGACAACCGAAAAACCACGACTTTTTAGTTCACAGGCGGCTGACATGCCTGCCGCTCCTCCACCAATTACGACTGCGTCAATCTGTATGCTTTTCATAGTTCGCCCTTTAATTCAAAACTGTTGCCGCCACGCTTCGTGATCTGGTCGTAGCTCATGCCGGTTTCCCGCATAAGTATTTTGATGATGCGATAGGTGCAGAATGCACCTTGGCAGCGGCCCATTTGCGCGCGCGTAAAGTACTTGATGCCGTCCAGGGTTGTGTGCCCCGCGCGAATTGCAGCTACAATCTCAGCTTCGCTTACCTGTTCACAGCGGCAGACAATATCACCGTAGGCAGGATCCTCCTTGACTAGGCCATCCAAGACATAAGGATCAATATCGCGCACCCGGGGTGTCTTCTTTACGTAGGGATCCCAATCCGTACGCTCGACAAGACGCAAGCCGTCCTTTTTGAGCAGGTCTTTGACGTACTCCCCAATAGCAGGGCTCGCCGTAAGCCCAGGCGACTGAATGGCAGCGACTTGCACTAAGTGTGGTGCTTTTTTCGAAATATCGATATAGAAGTCCTCGCCATAAACAGGGCGCAAACCGGCAAAACTCGTTATGACATCGTTTTCTGAAATGCCGGGAACCATCGTTCTAGCCGTCTGAAGTACCGAACTTAAGGCTTGGCGAGTGGTGGCAAAATCCTCTTTGTCGTCAACATCGCTGGCCGTAGGGCCAAGAAGTACTGTACCTTCGACTGTGGGGACAACAAGAATTCCTTTAGAGAGCGTCGTAGGCACAGGGAAAACAACTCGGTGCGGTTTTACCTTGGCGCTTCGATCCAGGAGATAGTATTCACCTTTGCGGGGACGAATATGAAAAACCTCTCCACCAAAGGCAGCCGAGATGGCATCGGCATAAAGGCCTGCGGCGTTGACGACATAGCGTGCCTGAATCTGGCGACCATCGGCACCGGTAACCAGCCAAAGATCGTCTTGCCGAGTTGCGCTTTCAACCTTGAACTGACCGAGCACCTGTACGCCATTCTTGCGCGCAGACTCAACAAGAGAAAAAACAAAACGATACGGTTCAACGATGCCACCGCCAGGAGCGTACAGGCCGCCCACAGTGTCGGGACTCAAGGTGGGCTCCAGTTCAAGCATGCGCTCCCGCGAGCACATTTCGATGCCGATAGCCCCGTTCTCGACGCCCTGCCAGTAAAGTTGCTCGATCGCGCGCATTTCGTCTTCGTGAAAGGCCACAACCACGACACCACAGCGTTCGAACGGGAAGTCGAGCTCCTGGTGGAGCCTGTCGAACATCATGGCACCTTCCAGTTCAAGACGGGCCTTCAAATACTTCTTATTGTGATGGAAACCACCATGGATAATTCCAGAGTTAGCCTTACTGGTTCCTAAGGAGACGTCGATTTCTTTTTCCAGCAGAGCCACTTTGAGCTCGTATTGAGAGAGCTTCCTTGCAATATTTGCACCGCAAACACCTGCACCAACTATGGCGACATCAAAGACTTCAGGCATTAAATGCACCTTCCTTTGTCAAAATACACTTGTCAAAATACACTGAACACCTAGGTTATCAGTGGTTTGCGTTGTGGGCAAGTAAAAAATACTAGCAAATTTACGAAGGCAACGCTACTATCAACGCATGCTGCCATTACAAGCTCTGCGTCCAGAAGATGCTCAAAGCGTCCAAATCGTCCTGATGGACATAGATGACACCCTTACAACCAATGGTAAACTGACTCAAGAAAGCTACGCGGCCCTATGGCAGCTCCACGATGCAGGCCTTAAAGTGATCCCTATTACAGGCCGGCCGGCCGGCTGGTGCGACCTCATCGCGCGCGAATGGCCCGTCGACGGCGTCGTCGGCGAGAACGGAGCCTTCGCCTTCTGGGAGGCCCAGGGCCGGCGCCTCCACACCTTGACCCACCCCAACGCCGTCCGCAACGACGCGCCGGCCCTGCAACGGGTCCTTGGGCGCGCGCTCGCGCAGGTCCCGGGCAGCCGGCCGGCCCGCGACCAGTTTGCCCGCCTCTACGACCTCGCCATCGATTTTGCCGAGGAAGAGCCTGTTTTGCCCTTTGAGTCTGCCCTCGCCATAAAAAAAATCTGCGATGAAGAAGGCGTCAGGGCCAAGATCAGCTCTATCCATGTCAACGCCTGGCTTGGCGACTACGACAAACTCTCCATGACCACACGTTTCCTTGCAGCCCGTTTTGGCTACGACGACGAAACTGACAAAGCTCGAGTGGTTTTTGTAGGCGATTCTCCCAACGACGAGCCCATGTTCGCTTATTTTCCCCTAACCTGCGGCGTAGCCAACCTTCTGAACTACGAAAGTCACATCCTTCACAAACCGACCTTCCTGACTTCGGCACCGCAAGGGGCAGGATTCGCCGAGTTCGCACGAACACTTATCTCTAGACGCGGGTCCAAACCCGAGGCCTAGAAAAACCCTGCAACGTACCCTTTGGCTGACTTGACCTTGACCGAGGTTGTCCTCATTATGATTGCCGAATGGTTCGCTTCCTTTTGGAGCGATTAAAAGGGAATCCTGGTGAAATTCCAGAGCTACCCCGTAGCGGTAACCGAGAACGAACGCTGTCATAAGCACTGGAGCAAGTCAAAAACTCTGGGAAGC
>OFJB01000830.1_pt1 | contig 13568 bp, 15 predicted proteins | sample 1775081 | NCBI WGS metagenome assembly OFJB01 (sample SAMN08195771, study PRJEB24354) | sludge metagenome | isolation source: initial sludge from phenol fed wastewater aerobic bioreactor | place: India: Nagpur | collected 2016-06-05 | reverse complement strand
AACATCGTGCCGCTGCTCGATGCGGGCCGCTGGGTGCTGGCGGCGGACATGCCGGGCTTTGGCGATTCCGACCCGCCTGCCGTGGGCAGCGACGCCGACGCCATGGCCGGGCCCCTGGCCGCGGGGCTGCGCGCGCTGGCGCCGGGGGTGGCGGTCGACCTGGTCGGCTTCTCGCTGGGCGGGCTGGTGTCCGCGCGCCTGCTGGCGGCACACCCCGAGCTGGCGCGGCGCCTGGTGCTGGTGGGCGCGCCGGCCATGGGGGTGGCGGCCGACCGGCCGGTGCAGCTCAAGGCCTGGCGGCACCTGGCCACGCGCGCGGCGCAGCTCGAACACCACCGCCACAACCTGGCGGCGCTGATGCTGCACGATGCGCGCGCCGTCGACGCGCTGGCGCTGGAGCTGCACGCCGCCAACGTGGAGCGCGACCGCCTGCCGCGCCGGCGCCGCTCGTTCGCCGACTGGCTGGCGCGCACCCTGCCCGGGCTGGCGTGTCCGGTGCATGCCATCTACGGCGAGCACGATGCGCTGTACGTGCCCCGCGTGCACCAGCTGGCCGGCGCGTTCGCCGCGGCCGCGCCGGACTTTCGCGGCCTGCGGCTGATCGAGGGCGCCGGACACTGGGTGCAGTATGAAAAGGCGGCGGCCTTCGACGCCGCGCTGCAGGACGCGCTTAGGGCCTGTTGGTTAACAGGCCCTAATTCAGTGTCGGGCCAAGGATCTCGCTGAGCCAGCTGCCAAAGGCCTGCACGCGCCGCGAAAGGTGGCGGCGGTGCGCATAGACCAGTTGAATCGGCATGGGCGCCGCCGGCCAGCGGGCCAGCACCTCCACCAGCGTGCCCGCCCCCAGGTGCTCCTGCACATCGAAGGCGGGCACCTGAATCAGGCCCAGCCCTGCCAAGGCGCAGGCGATGTAGGCCTCGGCGTTGTTGACTGTCACCTGGGCCGTGGTGGGCAGCGTGCGCGTGTGGCCGCGCTCGTGCCACTCCCATGGCGCTACGCCGCCGCCCGACGTGGCGTAGTGCACGGCCTGGTGCCGCGGCATGTCTTGCAGGGCACGCGGCGTGCCCCAGCGCGCCAGATACGTGGGGCTGGCGCAGTTGACCATGCGCAAGCGCCCCAGCGGCCGGGCCACCAGGCTGCTGGATGCCATCTCGCCCACGCGCAGGGCGCAGTCGATGCCTTCGCGCACCAGGTCCACCGTCCGGTCGCTGCTGCCCAGGTCCAGCTTCACGTGGGGGTATCGGGAAAAAAAATCGGGCAAGGCGGGCGCGATCAGCCGCCGCGCCATGCGGCTGGGCACGTCGACCCGCAAATGGCCAGCCGGCTGCGCCCCCTGGGCCTGAAACTGCAGCGCCAATTCGTCGGCATCGTGCACCAGCATGCTGGCGCGCTCCAGCAGGGCCTGGCCGTCCGGTGTCAGGCTCACGCGCCGGGTCGTGCGATTGAGCAGGCGCGTGCCCAGGCGAGCCTCCAGTTGCTGCACCGCCAGTGACACCGTCGGTCGCGGCAAGTTCAGCTGCGCCGCCGCGGGCGTGAAGCCGCCGCTGTGAGCCACCTGGACAAAGGTGCGCAGTTGCTCGATGAGATCCATTCGATGTCATTGGTCATGAAACATGGATAGTGATTTTATTTTCATTCTATTTATTCATATTGTCGTGACCAATAAACTGGCTCGCATCCCATCACAGCAAAGGAGTTCGTTCATGTCCAAGCACAGCATCGAAGGCAAGGTCGTCTTGATCGCCGGTGGCGCCAAAAACCTGGGGGGCCTGCTGGCGCGCGACCTGGCCGCCCATGGCGCCAAGGCCGTGGCCATCCACTACCACAGCGCGGCCACCCAGGCGGCGGCCGATGAGACCGTGGCGGCCGTGCAAAAAGCGGGCGCCCGGGCCGTGGCCTTGCAAGCCAAGCTGAGCACGGCCGCAGCCATGGAAAAGTTGTTTGCCGATGCCGTGGCCGCCGTCGGCCGCCCGGACATCGCCATCAACACGGTGGGCAAGGTGCTGAAAAAACCGATGCTTGAAATCTCGGAAGCCGAATACGACGAGATGAGCGATGCCAACGCCAAGTCGGCCTTCTTTTTCCTGAAGGAGGCGGGCAAACACGTGAACGACCACGGCAAGGTGTGCACGCTGGTGACCTCGCTGCTGGGGGCATTCACGCCGTTTTACGCCAGCTATGCGGGCACCAAGGCGCCGGTGGAGCATTTCACCCGCGCGGCGGCCAAGGAGTTCGGCGCGCGCGGCATCTCGGTGACGGCCGTGGGCCCGGGCCCCATGGACACCTCGTTCTTCTACGGGCAGGAGGCACCCGATGCGCAGGCCTATCACAAGAGTGCGGCGGCGCTGTCGGCCTTCAGCAAGACCGGCCTGACCGACATCGAGGACGTGGTGCCTTTCATTCGCCATCTGGTCAGCGACGGCTGGTGGATCACCGGCCAGACCATCCTGATCAATGGCGGCTACACCACCAAATGAAAGAAGGCTGACTTTCTGGACCCATACCCGCGCAATGCGTTTCGCGGCACGGCGCACATGCACGCCACCGACGGCCTGGCGAAGGCAAAACCCTGGGCGCGGCGCTGGCCCATGGGTGGAGCGCCTTGGCTGGCAAAATGTTCACCGTCGCTGCTGCACTGCCCTGTCCATGCCAACCCCGCTCCGAATCGATTTCGTCTCCGACGTGGCCTGCCCCTGGTGCGCGGTGGGCCTGGCCTCGCTGCAGCAGGCGCTGGCGCGCAGTGCGGATGCGGTGCAGGCCACGCTGCACCTGCAGCCCTTCGAGCTCAACCCCGACATGGGCGCCGAGGGCATGGACGTGGACGAGTACCTGCGCCGCAAGTGGGGCGGGGTGCCGGCCAACCGCGATCAGATCCTGGCCACCCTCAACGAGCGCGGCGCGGCGGTGGGCTTTGCCTTCAACCCGGCAGGGCGCGGGCGCATCGTCAACACCTTCAAGGCGCACCGGCTGCTGCACTGGGCCGGGCTGGAGAGTGCCGACCGGCAACTGGCGCTCAAGCGCGCGCTGCTGCAGGCCTACCACGGCTGCGGCGAGCGGGTGGACCATGACGAGGTGCTGCTGGCCGTGGTGGCGCAGGTGGGGCTGGACGCCGGGCGCGCCCGCGCCATCCTGGCCGGCGACGACTACGCCAGCGAGGTGCGCGCGGCCGAGCGCCGCTGGCAGATGGCGGGCATCCAGTCGGTGCCGTCGATCGTCATCAACGACCGGCACCTGATCTCGGGCGGGCAGCCGCCCGAGGTGTTCGAGCAGGCGCTGCGCCAGATCGCCGCGACGGATGCTGTCAACGGCACTTGACTGCTGGGCGATGACTCCACCCAGGGCAACATCAATCCCCTGCACTGGTAAGTTGGGCACGGTAGATTGGCGCAAGCCGCGCCGATGAGGGCTGTATGAAGTGGCGGAAAATGTTGATCTGGCCCTTTTCTCTTCTGATTGAGAATCATCCGGGATTCGACACCTACGCTTCAAAAATTTCTCGCAGCGCGGCCAGGGTGGCGCTCAAGGTTTTCGCAGAAACCGCTCCCAGCCTTTTGACGAGGCGCGCCTTGTCCACGGTGCGCATCTGATCGAGCACGATCAGGCCCCGGGTGCCTGCATGGGTCACGGGCACGCGAAAAGGGGCGGCAAACCCTTTGGAGGTCATAGGCGCGACGATGACGGTGCGCAGATGGTCGTGCAGTTCGGCCGGCGAGATCACCACGCAGGGCCGTGTCTTTTGAATCTCGCTGCCGATCGTGGGGTCGAGGTTGACCCGCCAGATGTCGCCGCGCTTTACCATGACAGATCGGCGTCTGCCGCGTTGCCAAACTCGCCCATCCGCAGCGCGTCGTCACCCGCCTCCGCGATGGCTTTGGCCGCATTGGCCCAACCGGCGCGTGTCTGTGTGGCGGGCTTGCGCAGCACGATGGCGCCTTCCTCGATGGAAACCGTGGCCATGGCCACATCTTCCAACCCGGCCTGCGCCAGCAATATTTTGGGCAACACCACGCCTTTGCTGTTGCCTATGGAGCGGATGGCGATATGCATGACCGAACTTTCAATGTTTTAACTATGTTATCACGTTTTGAGAGTATTGGCTGTGTCCATGATGTGAGCGCCGTGATCCGTGCGGCCAAGGCGGGCGAGGTGTCGGGTGATGTTGCTGGACGATCTGTAAACGATGCCCAGAGCCATCGCGCAGGCTATTTCTGCTTGAAGAACGCGCGCAGGCTGGCGCTCAGCGTGGGGAATTCCTGCGCAAAGCGCTCGGGGTCGACGAAGTGCGCCTCGCAGGCCACGGCAAAGAATTCCTCGGGCGCGCTGGCGGCGTAGGCGTCCAGCCAGGGCAGGGGCTCGCCGAAGCGTTCGGCGCGGATCAGCTGCTCGCGAAAGTGCCGGTAGGCCGGTGCCCAGGTGTGCGCCCAGATGGCGGCGGCCTCGCGCGCGCCGCGCGCGCCCATGAAGCCGCGCGGCAGCGGCGGCGCGCCGTGGGCACCGCCGGCCTGCATGTCCATCTTGTGCATGAACTCGTGGATCACCACGCTGCTGGCCGTGCCCGTGCCGTCGCCCTGCACGGCCGGCCAGCTCAGCATGACGGGGCCGTCCTGCATCGCCTCGCCGGCCAGCACCTCGGCATAGTGATGCACCACGCCGGCGTGGTCCATCACCTGGCGGGCGGCCACCGCGTCGGCCGGGTGCATGACGATGCCCACGAAGTCGTCGTACCACGACAGCGCGTCCTCGGGCGTGTCGGCCGGTCCCAGGTGCAGCAGCGGCAGGCAGGCCTGCGCGGCCACGGCCACGGCCATGGCGTCGGTGACGCGCAGGCCGTGCGCGCCGCTGAACTGCTTGTGCGCCAGAAAGTGCGTGGCCAGGCGGCGCAGGCGCGCCTGCTCGGACGCCGGCAGCCGGGCGAGGAAGGCGTAGCGCGCCAGCGTGGCCTGCCACAGCGCGTCGGGGATGGGCTTGGGCGGCCGCACCGCGCGGCGCCACCAGCGGGCGAGGGCGGGCAGCATGGATTTAAAGATCGATGCGCGTGCGTGCGCCGTCCGCCGTCAGCCGCAGCATCTGGGCGCGGTGGGTGCGCGCGTCGATGTGCCAGTCGCTCAGCACCACCTGCGTCAGGCCATCGCCCAGGTCGTGGTCGGCCGGCTGGTGGGTGTGGCCATGGATCAGCAGGCGGGAGTTGGCGGCGTGCAGCCATTGGCGCGCCAGCGCGGCGTCGGCCTGGGCGTAGTCGGCGGGCGCGTTGGCGGCGTGGCGTGCCTCGCTGTGCTCGCGCATCTGGCGCGCGATGGCCTGGCGCTCGGCCAGCGGGCGGGCCAGGAAGGCGCTTTGCCAGTCGGTGCTGCGCACCTGCCGGCGAAACTGCTGGTAGGCCACATCGGCCGTGCACAGCAGGTCGCCGTGGCTCAGCACGATGCGCTGCGCGCCCCATTCGAGCACCGTGGGGTCGTCGGCCAGGTCGCGCACGCGGTGGCGCGCGAGGAAGTCGCAGCCCACCAGGAAGTCGCGGTTGCCGCGCATGAAGGCCAGCTCGGCCGGGCAGTCGTCCAGCACAGCGCCGCAATGCGCCTCAAAGCTGCCGGGCGCGGCGCCGTCGTCGCCCACCCAGGCTTCGAACAGATCGCCCAGGATGATGACGGCGTTGGCGCTCGTGCTGCGCAGGTAATGCGCCCAGGCCTCGAAGGTGGCCGGCTCCTCGGGCTTGAGGTGCAGGTCGGAGATGACATCGACCGTGCGCCAAGCCTCGGGTGCGGTCAGCACGCCGAAGGAGGGCACGGCCGTCATGGGGCAGGCGTCAGAGCTTGACCGCTTTTTCGATCACCACATCATCGCGCGGCACGTCGTCGTGAAAGCCCTTGCGCGTGGTGGGCAGGGCCTTGATGGCGTCCACCACCTCCTGGCCCTTGACGACCTTGCCGAACACGGCGTAGCCCCAGCCCTGGGCGGTGGGGGCCTTGAAGTCCAGGAAGTCGTTGTCCACCGTGTTGATGAAGAACTGCGCGGTGGCCGAGTGCGGGTCGCTGGTGCGGGCCATGGCCACGGTGTAGCGGGCGTTCTTCAGGCCGTTGTCGGCCTCGTTGGTGATGGGCGCCTGGGTGCCTTTTTGCTTCATGCCGGGCTCGAAGCCGCCGCCCTGGATCATGAAGTTCTTGATGACGCGGTGAAACACCGTGTTGTCGTAGTGGCCGCCCGTCACGTAGGACAGGAAGTTGGTCACTGACTTGGGGGCCTTCTCATGGTCCAGCTCCAGCGTGATGACGCCGTGGTCCTTGATGTGCAGTTCGACTTGGGGGTTGCTCATGACAATGTCTTTCAGGGGATGAGGGTGGCGGATTGGATGACGACCGGTTTTTGCGGCACGTCGGAGGGGAAGGGGCCGCCGGCGCCGGTGGGCTCGTCGCGAATCTTGTCGACTGTGTCCATGCCGCTCACGACCTTGCCGAACACGGTGTAGCCGAACAGGGCGGGGTGGTTCTCGACCTGCGCGCGCGGGATGTCCTTTTGCAGCTGGCCCTGGAACTCGAAGGTCACCGGGTCGCCCGCCGGCAGGATCACCGGGTCGAGCCGCGGGTTGTCCACCACGTTGATGAAGAACTGCGCCTTGGCCGAATACGGGTCGTTGGTGCGCGCCATGGCGATGGCGCCGCGCACGTTCTTCAGGCCCTTGGCCAGGGCCTGGCGTCCTTCGTGGTTGATGGAGGCGCGGGTCGGCTTTTCCTTGTAGTCGGTGTCGTAGCCGCCGCCCTGGACCATGAAGCTCTTGATCACGCGGTGAAAGATGGTGCCGTTGTAGTGCCCGTCCTTGACGTACTGCAGGAAGTTGGCCACGGTCTTGGGCGCGGCGTCGGGGTAGAGCTCGACGACGAAGTCACCGTCGGTGGTGACGAACTTGACGCGCGGGCTGGCGGCCAGCGCCGGCAGGGCGGTGCCCAGGGCGGCCGCGGCCACCACGGTGGCGCCCAGGCGGGCGAGCGTGCGACGGGACAGGATCATGGGTGGGGCTTTCGGGGACGGGGGTCGTGGTTGGTGCGCCGGGGTTGCGCGCAAGTTCCCGGATCAGGGCTTGGCTTGGACCGGGGCGCCCCACAGGTGCTGCAGCGCCTCGATCTTGGCCGGCAGCTGCGGGTCGTCGGCCTTGGCTTGGCGCGCGCGCTCGAACGACTGCAGCGCCTCGCGCGCCTGCACGTCGCCCAGGTTGGCCAGCGCGGTGGCGTAGTCGGGCTGCACGCGCAGGGCGTTTTGCAGCGCCTCGCGCGCCTGCGCCAGGTGCCCGCCGGCGGCGTACAGCACGGCCAGGTTGTTCCAGGGCTCGGCCAGCTCGGGGTAGTCGCGCGTCAGCTGCAGCAGCAGGGCCTGCGCCTCGGCGGCCTGGCCGCTGGCGCTCAGCACGTTGGCCTTGATGAAGCGCATCTGCGGATCGCGCGGATGGTCCTTGATGTAGGCATCGGCCGCGGCCAGCGCCTGCGCCGTCTGGCCTGCGGATTGCAACTGCTGTACCTGGGTGTAGTCGTCGGCGGCGCGGGCCGGCCCCGCCAGCAGCAGGCCGGCCAGCAACAGGGCCAGGGCGGCGGGCCGGTGGGTGGACTGGGGTGGGCGGCGCAGGAGCATGAACGGGCGCGGGGCGCGGAAGGGGCCAGGCTGTGGGCCGGGGCGCCGGGGCAGGTTTTATACTGCGGGGCATTGTAGCCAAGCAGGATGTTTGCGCCGCCCGCGCCACCGCGAGCCGCGCTTTCCCTCTTGACGGGCGGCCCGCGGCGTCTGACGATGAGCCCAAACGGTTGGCCCGCACCTGCGGTATTCGGTTTTTCCATGACCCTTCGGATTTACAACACGCTCTCGCGTGGGTTGGAAGCTTTTGCGCCCATCGAGCCGGGCCACGTGCGCATGTACGTGTGCGGCATCACCGTCTATGACCTGTGCCACATCGGCCACGCGCGCTCGGCCGTGGCCTTCGACGTGGTGCAGCGCTGGCTCAAGGCCAGCGGCCTGCGCGTGACCTTCGTGCGCAACATCACCGACATCGAGGACAAGATCATCCGCCGCGCGCTCGAGAACGGCGAGACCATCCGCCAGCTGACCGACCGCATGATCGGCGAGATGTACCGCGACTTCGACGCTTTAGGCGTGCAGCGCCCCACGCACGACCCGCGCGCCACCGACTACGTGCCGCAGATGCTGGACATCGTGGGTCGGCTGCAGGGCAAGGGCCTGGCGTATCGGTCGGACAACGGCGACGTGAACTACGCCGTGCGCAAGTTTCCCGGCTACGGCAGGCTGTCGGGCAAGACGCTGGACGAGCTGCAGGCCGGCGAGCGCGTGGCGGTGGCCGAGGGCAAGCACGACCCGCTGGATTTCGTGCTGTGGAAGTCCGCCAAACCCAGCGAGCCCGAAGGCGCCAAGTGGGACAGCCCCTTCGGCCTGGGCCGGCCGGGCTGGCACATCGAGTGCTCGGCCATGAGCTGCGCGCTGCTGGGCGATACCTTCGACATCCACGGCGGCGGGGCGGACCTGCAGTTTCCGCACCACGAAAACGAGATCGCGCAAAGCGAGGGCGCCAACGGCCAGCCGCTGGCGCGCGTGTGGATGCACAACGGCTTCGTCAACATCGACAACGAGAAGATGTCCAAGTCGCTGGGCAACTTCTTCACCATCCGCGAGGTGCTGGCGCAGTTCGACGCCGAGACGATCCGCTTTTTCATCGTGCGCGCGCACTACCGCAGCCCGCTCAACTACAGCGACGTGCACCTGCAGGACGCGCGCGCCGCGCTGCGGCGCCTGTACACGGCGCTGGACGCGGTGCCGGCGGCCGAAGTGGCGATCGACTGGACCAATCCCTGGGCCGCGCGCTTCAAGGCCGCGATGGACGAGGACTTCGGCACGCCCGAGGCGGTGGCCGTGCTGTTCGAGCTGGCCAGCGAGGTCAACCGCGCGCGCCGACCCGAGGACGCCGGCCTGCTGAAGGCCCTGGGCGGCTGCCTGGGCCTGCTGCAGGCCGACCCGCAGGCCTTTCTGCAGGCCGGCAGCACGCTCGATGAAGCGGCCATTGCCGCCCAGATCGAGGCCCGCGCCGCCGCCAAGAAAGCCAAGGACTTTGCCCGCGCCGACCAGATCCGCGCCGAGCTGCTGGCCGCCGGCGTCGTGCTCAAGGATTCGCCCGCGGGCACCACCTGGGAGGCCGTTCCATGACCGATTTTTCAAGCCAAACAGGCTGTTTGCGCTGACAGGGCGGGCGATGGCAGCTACAAAAAACAAAGTCAACGGGGTGGTGATGACCCCGGCCTACTGGGACGCCGCCTGCGAGCACCTCACGCGCAAGGACCGGGTGCTGCGCCGCCTGATCCCGCGCTTTGGCGACGCCTGCCTGCAGTCGCGGGGCGACGCCTTCGTCACGCTGGCGCGCTCCATCGTCGGCCAGCAGATCTCGGTCAAGGCGGCGCAGTCGGTGTGGGAGCGCTTCGAGGTGCTGCCGCGACGCATGACGCCCGCGGCCGTGCTCAAGCTCAAGGTGGACGACATGCGCGCCGCCGGCCTGTCGGCGCGCAAGGTCGAATACCTGGTGGACCTGGCGCTGCACTTCGACGCCGGCAAGATCCACGTCGATGAGTGGGTGGCGATGGACGACGAGTCCATCATCGCCGAGCTGGTGGCCATCCGAGGCATCGGCCGCTGGACGGCCGAGATGTTCCTGATGTTCCACCTGCTGCGCCCCGACGTGCTGCCGCTGGACGACGTGGGCCTGATCAAGGGCATCAGCACCAACTATTTCTCGGGCGAGCCCGTCAGCCGCAGCGAGGCGCGCGAGGTGGCCGCCGGCTGGGCGCCCTGGCGCAGCGTGGCCACCTGGTACATGTGGCGCTCGCTGGAGCCGCTGCCCGTCGCCTACTGAAGAGCAGACCCGGCACGCCCGGGCACATCCGCTAACATTCCTTCCCTCCCGTCACCGAGGAGCCGCTTTTGGCCAAAAAGACCTTTCTGGATTTCGAGCAACCCATCGCCGAGCTGGAAAACAAGATCGAGGAACTGCGCTACGTGCAGTCCGAAAGCGCGGTCGACATCTCCGAGGAGATCGACCAGCTGGGCAAGAAGAGCCTGAAGCTCACCAAGGACATCTACGGCGACCTGTCGCCCTGGCAAATCACCAAGATCGCGCGCCACCCCGACCGGCCCTACACGCTGGACTACGTGCGCGAGTGCTTCACCGACTTCGTCGAGCTGCACGGCGACCGCCACTTCGCCGACGACCAGAGCATCGTCGGCGGCCTGGCGCGCTTCAACGGCAACGCCTGCATGGTGCTGGGCCACCAGAAGGGGCGCGATACCAAGGAGCGCGCGGCGCGCAACTTCGGCATGACGCGGCCCGAGGGCTACCGCAAGGCCCTGCGCCTGATGAAGACGGCCGAGAAGTTCAAGCTGCCGGTGTTCACCTTCGTCGACACGCCGGGTGCGTTTCCGGGCATCGACGCCGAGGAGCGCGGCCAGTCCGAGGCCATCGGCCGCAACATCTACGAGATGGCGCAACTCGAGGTGCCGATCATCACCACCATCATCGGCGAGGGCGGCTCGGGCGGCGCGCTGGCCATCGCCGTGGCCGACCAGGTGCTGATGCTGCAGTACTCGATCTACTCGGTGATCAGCCCCGAGGGCTGCGCCTCGATCCTGTGGAAGACCAGCGACAAGGCCGAGGAGGCAGCCGCCGCCCTGGGCATCACCGCGCACCGCCTGAAGGCGCTGGGCCTGGTCGACAAGATCGTCAGCGAGCCGGTGGGCGGCGCGCACCGCGACCCGCGCCAGATGGGCGGCTTCGCCAAGCGCGCGCTGGCCGACGCCTGGCGCCAGATCGCCGACCTGAAGCTCAAGGATCTGCTGGACCGGCGCTACGAGCGCCTGCAAGGCTACGGCCGGTTTACCGACACCAAGGCGGAAAGGTAGGGTTCAGCGCGTGGCGCGGGCGTCCACCTTGGCACGCAGCGCCGCGTGCAACTCGGCCGGCAGGAGCTTGAAGGCCAACTGTAGCAGCACGTAGGCCAGCAGCCCGTCGTCCAGCCAGCCCAGCAGCGGGATGGTGTCGGGGATCAGGTCGATGGGGCTGAGCACGTACACGATGGCCAGCACCGTGGCCAGCTTGGCGCCCTTGGGCGCGCGCGGATCGCGCAGCAGGCCCCAGGCCAGCAGCAGCTCCTTGCGCAGCACGGTCAGCAGTCGGGTCAGTTTCCACATCGCAAACACGCTCCTAAGGCTCGGTCGCTGCCCCAATGGGTGTGCGGCCTCGCCCTTAACGTGGGGCCGCCCGCGGGGATGACAAGGCCGGCTCGACGGCGCGCCCTCGGCCCGAGCGGTGGCCTACCATCGGCGCCAACCATGCCCCACGCACCCCCTCTTGCCGACCCCGCCGCGCTGGATCGCGCCATGGACGCCTTTGCCGCCAGCGCCCCGGCGCTGCCGCTGGCCGTGGCCTTCAGCGGCGGCGCCGACTCCACCGCGCTGCTGCTGGCCTGCGCCGAGCGCTGGCCGGGCCAGGTGCAGGCCTGGCACGTGCACCACGGGCTGCAGGCGGCGGCCGATGGCTTCGAGCGGCACTGCGCGGCCCTGTGCGCGCGCCTGCGGGTGCCGCTGCGCGTGCAGCGGGTGGACGCGCGCGCCGCGCCGGGCCAAAGCCCCGAGGCCGTGGCGCGCGCCCGGCGTTACGAGGCTTTTGATGCTCTGGCCAGCGCCGAACATGCGCAACCAGCTATCAAAACAGTAGTCATCGCGCAACACGCCGACGACCAGGCCGAGACGGTGCTGCTGGCCCTCTCGCGCGGTGCCGGCCTGCCCGGGCTGGCCGCCATGCCGGCGCATTGGCGGCGCGGCGGCCTGGCCTACGCCCGGCCCCTGCTGGGCGTGCCCGCGCCGGCCATCCGCGCCTGGCTGCGCGCGCGCGGCGAGGGCTGGGTTGAAGACCCCAGCAACGCCGACGAGCGCTACACACGCAACCGCATCCGGGCCCGCCTGCTGCCGGTGCTGCAGGAGCTGTTTCCGGCGTTTCGCGCCACCTTCGCCCGCAGCGCCGCGCACGCCGCGCAGGCGCAGGACGTCCTGGCCGAGGTGGCCGCGCAAGACCTGGGGGCCTGCGGCCAGCCGCCGCGCCTGGCGGCGCTGCGCCAGCTGGGCCCGGCGCGGCGCGCCAACGCGCTGCGCCACTGGCTGCTGGCGGCGCATGGCCAGACCCCGACCCAGGCGCAGCTGGCGGCGCTGCAGGTGCAGATCGAGGCCTGCGCCACGCGTGGCCACCGCATCGATCTGAAGCTGGGCCAGGGCCGGGTGCGGCGCGTGGGCGAGGTGCTGCAGTGGCAGGCCGGACCCGCGGGCGCCGCCGGGGCATCGGCGCGCCGCTAAAATCGAAGGTTTGCCGCGTGGGCGCGCGGCGCGGCTTTTCATCCAACCTTTCAAATCATGGCTTTGATCGTCCAGAAATACGGCGGCACCTCGATGGGCTCGACCGAGCGCATTGCGCAGGTCGCCAAGCGCGTGGCCAAGTGGGCACGCGCCGGCCACCAGGTGGTGGTGGTGCCCAGCGCGATGAGCGGCGAGACCAACCGCCTGCTCGGCCTGGCCAAGGAGCTGGCGCCCAGCCACGTCACGCGCGACTACTTTCGCGAGCTGGACATGCTGGCCTCCACCGGCGAGCAGGTGTCGGTGGGCCTGCTGTCGATCGCGCTGCAGGCCGAGGGCCAGCCCGCCGTCAGCTACACCGGCTGGCAGGTGCCGATCCGCACCACCAGCGCCTACACCAAGGCGCGCATCGAAAGCATCGACGACCGCAAGGTGCGCGCCGACCTGGGCGCCGGCAAGGTGGTCATCATCACCGGCTTTCAGGGCATCGACGAGGCCGGCAACATCACCACGCTGGGGCGCGGCGGCTCGGACACCTCGGCGGTGGCGGTGGCGGCGGCGCTGAAGGCCGACGAATGCCTGATCTTCACCGACGTCGACGGCATCTACACCACCGACCCGCGCGTGGTGCCCGAGGCGCGGCGCATGGCCTCCATCAGCTTCGAGGAAATGCTGGAGATGGCCAGCCTGGGCAGCAAGGTGCTGCAGATCCGCTCGGTCGAATTCGCCGGCAAGTACCGCGTGCCGGTGCGCGTGCTCTCCAGCTTCACGCCCTGGGACATCGACGTGGCCCAGGAGGCCCAATCCGGAACGCTCATCACCTTCGAGGAAGACGAAAAAATGGAACACGCCGTCGTATCGGGCATTGCCTTCAACCGTGACGAGGCCAAGATTTCCGTGTTCGGCGTGCCCGACCGGCCGGGCATCGCCTACCAGATCCTGGGCGCCGTGGCCGACGCCAACGTCGAGGTCGACGTCATCATCCAGAACGTCAGCAAGGACGGCAAGACCGACTTCAGCTTCACCGTGCCGCATCCCGACCTGGCGCGCACGATGGAGCTGCTCAAGGACAAGGTCGTGCCGCAGCTGGGCGCCGCCGACGTGGTGGGCGATCCGCGCATCTGCAAGGTCAGCATCGTCGGCATCGGCATGCGCAGCCACGCCGGCGTGGCGGCCAAGATGTTCCGCAC
>OFJB01000829.1_pt1 | contig 13577 bp, 13 predicted proteins | sample 1775081 | NCBI WGS metagenome assembly OFJB01 (sample SAMN08195771, study PRJEB24354) | sludge metagenome | isolation source: initial sludge from phenol fed wastewater aerobic bioreactor | place: India: Nagpur | collected 2016-06-05 | reverse complement strand
GAACCGACGGCGGCCGCGCTGGCCTACGGTATGGACAATGAAAACAACCAGAAGATCCTCGTCTACGACCTTGGCGGCGGCACGTTCGACGTTTCCATTCTGGAAATTGGCGACGGCGTGTTCCAGGTTCTCGCAACCGCGGGCAACAACCGCCTCGGCGGCGACGACTTTGACCAGCTGATTATGGACTACATTGCCGACGACTTTAAGAAGAACAACGGCATTGACCTGCGTCAGGACAAGATGGCGCTCCAGCGTCTCAAGGAAGCCGCTGAAAAGGCGAAGATCGACTTGAGCGGTGTTGCGCAGACCACGATCAACCTGCCGTTCATCACGATGGACAAGTCGGGCCCGAAGCACCTCGACATCACGATTACCCGCGCGAAGTTCAACGAGCTGATCAACGACCTCGTGGAACAGACCAGAACCCTTATGCAGAAGTGCCTTGGCGACGCGAACCTCTCCGCCTCTCAGGTGGACAAGGTCATCCTCGTCGGTGGTTCGTCCCGAATCCCGATGGTGCAGGACATGGTCAAAAAGGTCACCGGCAAAGATCCATTCAAGGGCATCAACCCGGACGAATGCGTTGCCATTGGCGCGGCCATTCAGGGCGGCGTGCTCGGCGGCGAAGTCAAGGATATCCTGCTTCTGGACGTTACCCCGCTTTCCCTCGGCATCGAGACCGTTGGCGGCGTGTTCACGAAGCTCATTGAGCGCAACACGACCATCCCGACGAAGAAGAGCCAGATCTTCTCCACTGCGGCGGACGGACAGACCAGCGTAGAAGTCCACGTGCTTCAGGGTGAGCGCGGCATGGCGCAGGGCAACAAGACCCTTGGCCGTTTCCAGCTCACCGGAATCGCGCCCGCGCCGCGCGGCGTACCGCAGATTGAGGTTTCGTTCGACATCGACGCAAACGGCATCGTGCACGTATCCGCAAAGGATCTCGGCACGGGCAACCAGCAGAACGTAACCATCACCGCTTCGACCAACCTCAACGAGGACGAGATCAAGCGCGCCGTGTCCGAAGCGGAGAAGTTTGCCGCGGAAGACAAGCAGCGTCAGGAAGAGGTCGAAACGAAGAACCACGCCGACCAGCTGATCTACACGACCGAGCGCAGCCTCAAAGAGATGGGTGACAAGATCGACGCTTCCGGTAAGGAGCAGATCGAAAAGGCGGTTGCCGACCTCAAGAAGGCCGTCGAGAGCGGCGACACCGGCCTCATTAAGACCGCGAGCGAGCACCTCACCGAAGTGAGCTACAGCGTCTTTGGCAAGGTCTACGAGCAGGCGCAGCAGCAGGCGGGCGGTACCGATCCGAACGCGCAGGGCGGCTATGACGCGGGCGCACAGGGTCAGGCGAAGGACGACGTGGTCGACGCGGACTACGAGGTCGTAGACGACAAATAATCGCTCTGAACAGCGATTTTCATATGAGGCATTCCGGCTCGGAGGCGCAACGAAACACGTGCGCCTCCTTGTCGGAAGCAGAATTCAATTGAGCGCGGAAGCGGGATGGCGCTTCCGGATGGAGAGGTGACGGGCGTTGGCAGAAAAACGCGATTATTACGAAATACTGGGCGTGAGCAAAACCGCTACGGCGGACGAGATCAAGAGCGCGTTCCGAAAAAAGGCGAAGGAGTGCCACCCCGACCTGAACCCGGGCGACAAGGCGAAGGAAGCACAGTTCAAGGAACTCAACGAAGCCGCGGAAGTTCTGATGGACGCGGACAAGCGCGCGAAGTACGACCAGTTTGGTCATGCGGCGTTCGACCCCTCGATGGGCGGGCAGGACCCGTTCGCGGGCGGGTTTGGCGATCTTGGCGATATTCTGGGGCAGATGTTCGGCGGCGGATTCGGCGGTTTTGGCGGGTTCGGCGGCGGGCAAACGCGAAACGGCCCCGTCCCGGGGGACGATCTGCGCTATAACCTGACCATTACGTTTGAGGAAGCCGCGTTTGGCGTGGAGAAGGAAATCACAATTCCGCGCGAAGAGGCCTGCGACGTTTGCCATGGCAGCGGCGCAAAACCCGGAACGGAAGCGACGACCTGTAAAACCTGCAACGGGACCGGACAGGTGCGCTCCCAGCAGAATACGATTCTGGGTTCGTTCACCTCGACGCGGCCCTGCTCCACCTGCCGCGGCACCGGCAAGGTGATCAACGACCCCTGTACGAGTTGCCGGGGTTCCGGGCGAGTGCGTAAAAACATCAAAAAGACGGTTAAGATTCCAGCGGGCATCGACAACGGACAGAGCCTCTGCCTGCGTGGCATGGGCAACGCGGGGCACCGCGGCGGACCAAACGGCGACCTGTATGTGTCCATCACCGTGCGTCCTCACCGGCAGTTTACGCGAAAGGGTTTTGACCTGTACATCGAAATGCCGATTACCTACACGACGGCGGCACTCGGCGGCAGCGTAACGGTGCCCACGCTCAAGGAAAGCGTGAAATATACCATTCCGGCGGGCACGCAAACCGGCGCGACCTACCGCCTGCGGGATCAGGGCATTCAACGCCTGAACGCGAATGGCAAAGGCGACTTGATCGTGACGGTCAACATTGAGGTGCCAAAGCATCTCACCGACGAACAGCGCTCCCTGCTGGAGAAGTTGGCCGCGACGATGGGCGAGGGCGCGGAAACCCGAAACGGGAAGAAGTCCTCTTCCAAAGGTCGATAGAAAAGGGCGACGAGACAAAAGAGCGGTTTACCAATTTGGTAAGCCGCTCTTGTTTGCGTTCTCTAAAAGAGCTTGAATCATTAGGCGATAATTTCGTCCTCCGACTCCTTCGGTGGACAAGGATGCTGCGAAGCAGCTAGAGCCTGTACTTTTGCAGCGCGCTTCTTTCGGGCGGAAAGCACGAGCTGCATGGCGAGTGATACGGTTCCGCTGACCAGCAGGATCAAGTAAAAGCTTGCTAGGCGCGAAAGCAGCATGGCCGGGACGATCAGCGCGCTTTGAAACAGCACGCGGAAGATCGTCACAAACCCGCTCTCGCTAACGCCCGCCGAACCGGGAATCGGCAGGAAACATACCGCGAGATAGAGAACAGATTGCAGGGCGATGAAGTCCATCACGCCAAATCCGCTCAACCCGAACGAACGATAGATGAAATATGGAATCACAAACTGCGATCCAAGCAGCAATGTGTATGCGACCAATTCGCCGACAATCAGCCACGGATGCTGTTTGAGCACCTCCGCGCCCTGACTGTAGCGGCGAATCTGCTCATCCGCCTTCGTAAATATCTTTTCCGGGTGCTTCACGATATGCATCTTGACCAGCAGATTGATGGCCCAATGTACCGCACGCTGCGCAAAGTTCTTGGAGAACATGGCAAACAGCAGGAAGAGGATCAACGCAATGTTGATCAGCGCGCCCAGTAAAAACAGCCACACAAACCCGCCAAGATTATCGAGAATCAGACTCGCGTGGAAGGGAAACAGCGCGGTTGGGATCAGCAGCACGACGATCTGATGCGCCGCATTGACCAACAGCAGTACGAGCGAGGCATACGAAACGTCCACGCCGTAGGCCAGCATGTAGTAGAGCTGCATGGGCTGTCCCGCCGCGCCTGCCGGCGTGATGGCGGTATAGTACTGCCCAATAAACCCAAAGCCGATGTCGCGCAGCAGCGGAATCCGCTTGCGGTAGAGCGCGCGAAGCCCGATGTGCAGCGCCACGCCAAAAAGCACCGCGGCAAACAGCGCCGCGCCAAGCGCCGCGAGCAGCCAAAGGGGGTCTGCGGACTGTACGGCGGACCAAACCTCGGAAATCGAGGTATCCTTAAAGAGAATTACGATCGTTACGACGATCAGCGCAAGCATAAAGACAGCGCTGAGAAGATTCCAGCGCTTTTTCCTTGGCGGATTCGATTGCGACGGATCCGCGCAAGTGTTTTCGGGTTCGTTTAATTGATTCGTATGATTCTTCTGTTCCATCTGTCTTATGATACTAAAGAATCGTTCAAAACGCCAGAGCTGTGTGTAGCAGGATCGTAACAATACTATGACGTAGATTCAACAAATCGGAATCGTTCCGTTTAATAGCGCACAATCAAAAGCGTATTACTTGGTTTCGGAAGGACGGATCTGTAGTTGCGTCTTTTTCGGCAGCGCAGCCAGCATGGTTTCATACCCGTTGTCCAGTATGGCGCGGGCAACGTCCTGCGGAACATCGCTGTCGAGAAAGAGTGAACTCCAGTGCGTCTTGTCCGTGTAATAACCGGGGATGATGTCGCCCGCGTATTGCAACCGCAATATTTCGGAAAACGCGGGTTCGAGCTTAACGGTCAGCAGGGGACGGCCGTCCTTGTATTCGCCGTGCATCACGAAGATCTTGCCGCCTAGTTTATAGAGCTGTGAATTCCAGGCGTCCTTAAACTCTTCCGTTACGCTGGGCTTTTGCATGCAGTAGTCGTGTATCCAGTGGTTCATTCGTCTAGAAATCCTTTCGAGTAACATCAATCATCCAAGGTTAAGAACGCCTGCCTACCGTAGATATCGTAAATAGAAATCCTTTGTTGTTAAACTATTGATCTATTGTAAAGAACGCTTGCCTGCCGTAGATGTCGCAAATCTGTACGACGGGGCGTGTCAACCCGTCCAGCGGCAGTTCCAGCGGAAGCTTTGGCTCGCAGTCCGTCGCGTACGGGTAAAAACAGCCGTCCTGTTCCGCGCCAACCGCCGCATAGACGAGCGGGATGCCCGTTTCGAACGACGCCTGTTGGATCAGGGCAACGCGCACGCCGCGCCGTGTTTCGATGCTGGCGGTCAGGCTGGCGGGCGCTTCCGACTTTGGGTAGCGAAGGGTCAGCGCGTGTTCGCCATCCAATAGAGAGAGTACGCTGGCGTTTTGCAGCTGGCGCGCACGCAGCACATAGAGCGCGGCGGGCGAAGCGTCCAGCGCAAGAAAGCGCCGACCCAGCTTGCTTGCGGCGGAGGCGGTCGTCCCGCTGCCGCTGAACAGGTCGCAGACGAGATCGCCCGGACGCGAGGAGGCGAGGATGACGCGGTTTAAGAGCGCTTCCGGCTTCTGTGTTGCGTAGCCGACGCGCTCCTTGTCCTTTTGCTGAAGGTGCTCAATGTCGTCCCAAACGTCGCTGGGGTACATCGGCGTGTTTTCATAGTAAGTGTAGATTTTGCCCGCGGATCGAATCGTAAAGCAAATGCGCCCCTCTTCGTCGATGGTGCGGCGCATGTGGTTGCGCTTTTCCGGCCCACGCGGGTGGCCGACCGCCGATATGTTGAAGTATACCTTCGCGCTCTTGCGGTAGAAGAGAATCGTGTCGTGCTTACGCGGGTAATAGCGCGTGCTGCGCCCGCCGGACTTGTAACACCAGACGATCTCGTTGAGAAAGTTCTGCGCGCCAAAGATCTCGTCGAGCAGCAGCCGCAGCTTCGCGCTCATGCGATAATCAATGTGCAGGTAGAGTGAGCCGCTTTCGCAGAGCAACTCGCGTGCGCCGGTGAGGATCACCCGCATCCAGCGCAGGTATTCCGCCTCGTCGAGCTGGTCGGTATAGGCCGGGATCGTGAACTGGCGTTTCTGCGCATTCACGCGCACATGAAAAACATCCCCCGTGCCAAACGGAGGATCGAGATAGACGACCTGAACATTTCCTTTGTAGGATTCCAACAAAGACTGGAGCGCATCCTCCGCACGGGCGGAGAAAAACTCACCGGGCCCGCCGTTCTGGTGGATTTCCGAAGTACAGTCAATTCGCATTTCGTTCCCTCCCGGTTCGGTCGATGAGATAAAGATATGATTAAACGCGTAACACGCGATTCTTATAAGGAATGGTGCGAAACCGAAACGGCGACGGGAAACGCTCGACTATTCGACCGGCTTGCTGCCCGCCGCAATGGCAACGTGGGACTCCATTTGCAGCTTGGCCTGCGCCGCGTCATGGCGCTCTATGGCGTGATAAATCAAAATGTGTTCCTGGAGCGAGCAGGCGGCGCGATCCGGAATGGTCAGCGAACTTTGGCGCGCCTTGCGGATGTTGTGGTGCAGCGACGCGAGAATGTGCCGAATCGTTCGGCTGCCGCTCGCCTCGTAGATGAGCTCATGAAACCGCGTGTCAAGCTGCACCAGATGCGCAACGTCGTTCTTCGTGGTATAGAACTCCATGAGCTCGACGACCTCTTTGAGTTCCTGCAGTTGCTGCTCGGTGACGCGCTGCGCCGCCCAGAACGCCGCCTGCCCTTCGAGCAGGTGGCGAATGGTGGAAACGTCCTGCAAGTCCTCGCTGGAAAAGGCCTTTACCACGACGCCGCGATTCGGGTGCGAGGAAACAAGGTCCTCGAGCTCGAGTTGTTTGAGCGCCTCACGCACGGGTGTGCGGCTGACGCCGAGCTCCTCGGCAATCTTCATTTCAACGAGGCATTCGCCGGTTTGATAACGCCCCTCGGCAATTCCGTCCCGCAGGATGCGGTACACTTTTTCCGAGAGGGAAGAATACTCTTTCGAGTCATAGAGTCCGTTCATTTGTATTCCCGCTTTCACGGCGCAGAACACGCCGCAATTCAATTTGAAACACTGGTTTTGCAATTGCCAGGTGGTGAGTACATCATATAAAATATACACATTCAGTTTAATTGTTACCGTGCGAAATTTCAATAGTTGGTATACAAATATACAATCCAGACACCTTATAGACAAATCCGGCATACTTGGATGTTTTCAGGCAGATATTGCGAGATCTTCGCAGGAGCAAGCAAGATTCGCATTGCCAATCCGGTAAAAAAAGCGTATACTTGCCAAACGCAGGAAGTCTGCCGCTTCCCTGCGAACTTGGGCACGACGCCGGGTGCCAAACGACAGAAATATTGACCGGATGCGATAAATTTCCGCATAACGTTCACGCGCCGGTAACATCACGGCATCGCTACGTATTTACAGACGTTCGGCAGACTGATATAATTTTTACCAAAGAAGAATGGAGGTGCGCATATGTCCGAAGACCAAAAGACGAACGCGGAGGTTTCCAAAACCGAAACCGATGGCGGTCGCATCATTTTCGCGGACGACGTTGTTGCTACCATCGCCGCGCTTGCGGTTTCCGATGTGGAAGGTGTATCCGCTATGACTGGCGGAGTGGTAGAAGGCTTTACGGAGATGCTCGGCAAGAAGAACCTGACAAAAGGCGTGAAGGTTGAGGTTGGCGCGGAAGAAGCCGCCGTAGACGTTTCGGTCAGCATTCGTTACGGGTTTAAGATTCGTGAGGTTTGCGAAAAGATTCAGCTCGCGGCGAAGAACGCAATTGAAACCATGACCGGCCTGCGCGTTGTGGAGGTAAATGTATTCGTTCAAAGCGTAACGTTTGAGCCCACCGAACAGGAGAGCGCGAAGGTTGCGCGGCGCAAGGAAAAGGATAAGGCAAAGGAAAAAGAAGTGCAGGAGGTCGAAGCGGAAATCGTTCCGCCGGAACCACCCCGCGTAAAATAAAACGGTTGATCACAACGCGGGCGGACAGGCGTTCCGCCCGCTTCCTACGAGAATGGGCGGAAAGACCGCGCAGACCTACGGTCTGTCTTAGTTCGTTAGGGCGCGCGGCAGAAAACGCTGAATTATGAGACGCTGAATCAAGAAACGCTGAATTATGAAACGCTGATTGTTGAAACCGGTGAAGGAGTCGAAGTCTTATGAAACTAAAGGTATTTGATCGAATCCTGTTGGGCTTGCTGCTCATCGTGGCAATTTTAGGATCGTTTGTGCTCTTCGGCATTGCTGCAAACATCGTTACCCAGCCGATGGCAACCGGCTTTATCAGCCTGTTCTATCAGTTCCGTGAAAACGCGATGATCCTTGCCGGAAGCGGCTTGCTGCTGCTGTTAATCTCCATTCAGCTCCTCTTTGCGGGAAGAACCAAGCGCTCGGAGATTCGTCCGGCTTCCGCTTTGATGCAGCAGACGGAGATTGGCGGAACTTTTATTTCGCTGGAAGCAATCGACGCAATGGTGCAGAAGCACTGCCGTTCGCAACAGCGCGTGAAGGACTGCAAGACGACGCTGCATTCCAGCGAAACGGGCGTGACGATTGGCATTCGCCTCTGCGTGCTGCCGGATACGGACGTGGTATCGCTATCCGGGGAGCTGCAGAAGTCGCTTAAGGAATATGTCGAAGGATTGACCGGCGTTCATGTGAATGAAATCGGCATTCTGGTGGAGAGCGCGGCCGCGCCCGCAACCAACGCCGTTCAGCGCGCGGAGTGAGGAAGCAACATGGAAAGCGGAAGCGGATTTCAGGAGTTCTTGAAAAAGTATAAATTCACGATCATCCTCTCGCTGCTGGGATTGATTCTGGCGGTGCTGTTCTTCACGATTGGATTCTGGAGAACGCTGCTGTTGCTGGTGATTCTGGCGCTTTGCTTCCTGATTGGGTATCTGCTCGATCAGAGCGGGCCGGAGGGCGTGAAGAACTTCATTCAAAAGATTTTTAAAGGAAAATAAAGCGCACGAAACCGTCTGGCTCGTTTGCGATAAAAGGATTAAGGAACGATGAGTAGAACAACCGCGCGTGAAGTTGCTATGATGCTGCAGTTTTCCAGCATGCTGGGCGGCGAGGATACACCGGAGCATGTATTGGAGAAGGCCGGCGAAATCGGAAAGCTCGAACAGGACGACCTGACGTATATCGAAGAGATACAGTCGGGCGTTCTTGAGCACGAGGTGCAGATTGACGAACTGATCAGCCGGTATTCGAAGGACTGGGTCATTGAGCGCATTGCGCGCGTGGACTTGAGCATCCTGCGTGTGGCGATTTTTGAAATGCTGTTCCGCGGAAAGGACGTGCCGACCGGCGCGGCCATCAACGAAGCGGTCGAACTCGCCAAACGATATGGCGGCGAACGCTCCTATGCGTTTATCAACGGCATCCTGGGCAGCGTTGCACGGGAGATGGAATCCGCATGAGCGGCGTGTACCTCGGCGTCGACACCAGCAACTATACGACGTCCGTGGCTTGTGTTTCCAAAGAAGGCATCGTTTTCGAGCGGAGAACGATGCTTTCTGTAGCCTTAGGCGAACGCGGACTTCGGCAGTCCGACGCGGTGTTTCAGCACGTTCGAAACCTGCCGCCGCTACTCGACGCGATGTTTGCGTCCGTCGACCGGGCGAGCATTCAAGCCATCGGGGTCAGCGCAAAGCCGACGTCGGCGGAGCAATCCTACATGCCGGTGTTTCTGGCGGGCAAGCTCGCAGCAAACGCGCTGGCAAACGCGTTACAAGTTCCGCTCATCGAGACGACGCATCAAGCGGGGCACGTTCGCGCGGCAATGCTCGGGCACGAACCGGAACTTGAAGGGAAGACGTTTCTGTCGATGCACCTATCCGGTGGGACGACCGACGTGCTCAAAGTAACGTTGGTTGGCGATCTGATCGATTCGATTGAGTGCATTGGCGGCAGCGAGGATCTACACGCGGGACAGTTCGTCGACCGGGTCGGCGTCCGAATGGGACTGCCGTTTCCGAGCGGAGTCGAGTTGGAAAAACTCGCGCGCGCGACGACGGATCGCTCACTGCGGTTGCCGTCCAGCGTAAAAGGGCTCGTTTGCTCGTTTTCCGGCATGGAATCGCAGGCCATGCGCCTGCTGGACGAGGGGACAGAGCCGAACACCGTCGCCTACGCCGTTTACGACGCGATGGCGCGAACGTTTTCGAAAATGCTCGCTTCCGCGACGGGACGCACCGGCTGTTCGACGATTCTGCTCTCCGGTGGCGTATCCGGCAGCATGCTTTTGAGGGAACTGCTGCACGAACGGCTGCAGAAGGACATTCTGTACGCAAAGTCGGGACTTTCCTCCGACAATGCGGTTGGAGTTGCGCTGCAGGCAAGGGATCTTTCCGAGTAAAAACAAGCAAAGGGGGCGAATCGAGTTGGAACAGGCGCTAAAACCCGTATTCAGCGTTAGTGAGCTGAATGAGTACGTCGGCTGTGTCTTGTCCGCCGATCCGAATCTTTGCGAGCTGCGCGTCAGCGGGGAGATCAGCGGGTTCAAGCGGCACTCGTCCGGCCATCTGTATTTTTCACTCAAGGACGAAAACGCGCTGGTACGCTGCGTGATGTTTCGCCAGCAGGCAATGCGGTTGACGTTTTCGCCGCAGGACGGCATGCAGGTTTTGCTTTACGGCAAAGCGTCGCTTTACGAAAAAGACGGCTCGTTTCAGCTTTACGCCGACTATCTCAAAAAGAGCGGTGAGGGTGAACTCTATCGCCGGTTTCTCGCACTCAAAGCGGAACTGGAGCAAAAGGGATGGTTCGCGCAGGAGCGCAAACGTCCGATTCCATTTCTGCCGAAGCGCGTTGGCGTCGTCACCAGCGGCACGGGCGCGGCGTTGCAGGATGTTTTAAACATCATCTCGCGTCGGTTTCCGCGCATGCCGGTCGTGCTCGCGAGCGTTCGCGTGCAGGGCGCGGGCGCTGCGGAGGAGATTGCGCGGGCGATTCGAGACATGAACAAGAAGCACGCGGCGGATGTGCTAATCGTCGGTCGCGGCGGCGGTAGTTTGGAGGACCTCTGGGCGTTTAACGAGCCGGTGGTCGCAGAGGCAATTTTCAACAGCGAAATTCCGGTCATCAGCGCAGTTGGGCACGAAACGGACTTTACCATTGCCGATTTTGTTGCGGACCTGCGCGCGCCGACGCCCTCCGCGGCGGCGGAGCTCGCCGTACCGGAGATGGACGCCTGCTATGAAGCTGTTCGATTACAGAGCGACCGCATGAATCGTGCGCTCAACGCGCGGCTGGAGCGGATGCGCGCAAACGTGAAACTCTTTGCCTCCGCAAAGGCGTTTCGGCTGCTGGAGCGCAAGGTGGAGAACCGCCGCCAGTCGCTGGATCAGTTGCGGGAACAGGCTCTGCGCGGCATGCAGACAAACCTGCAACGCGCGCGAACAGAACTGTCCCAAAGCATGGTCAAGCTAAAAGCGCTCGACCCCGGCGCGGTGTTGAATCGCGGTTACGCGATCGTTACCGACCGCGCGGGCGAGACGCTCAGCGGCATAGGCGGGCTGCACCCGCAGGATGGCGTTCGCATTCGCATGCGCGACGGCACGGCGGATGCAGTGATCGAGCGGATAGAGCAGGCATGACAGGACGAGAGAGGAAGAAAAGCATGGAACAGCAGATCCGGTTTGAGGAAGCGATGCAAAAGCTTTCCGAAATCGTTGAGAAACTCGAAGGTGGCGAAGGCTCGCTCGACGAGATGATTCACCTGTACGAGGAAGGCATGTCGCTCGTGAAGTCCTGCGAAACGCAGTTGGACGCCTACGAAGCAAAGATTGAAAAACTCAACGAAACGCAAGAGGGTGCGGGCAATGCTGAGTGAACAGCTGACGGCGTATTCCCGGCTGACCGAGCAAAAGCTTAAGGACCTGCTCGACGAAACCTCCTGCGCGCCGGTGCTGAACCGGAGCATGGTCTACAGCACGTTTTCCGGCGGAAAACGGCTGCGCCCTTCGCTCTGCATGGCCGCCTGCGAACTCTGCGGCGGCAAGGCGGAGGATGCGCTGCTCGCCGCCTGCGCGGTGGAGTTGATTCACACCTACTCGCTGATTCACGACGACTTGCCCGCGATGGACAACGACGACATGCGTCGTGGCAAGCCCAGCAACCACAAAGCGTTTGGCGAGGCGAACGCGATTCTCGCGGGGGACGCGCTGCAGGCGCTGGCGTTTCTTGCGCTCGCGGAATGCACCTGCAAGGATGCGCTGGAGCCAATTGCGCGCGGTGCGCTGCAGATGGTGATGGGGCAGAGCCTGGACGTCAACGCGGACGGCGGGGCGGAACTGCTCGAAGCGCTGCAGGATTATAAGACGGGCGCGCTGATTCGCGCGGCGGTTGCCTCCGGCGCGGCCTGCGCAAAGGCAAGCGCGGCGCAGATGGAGGCGCTGATTCGCTTTGCAAACGCCTACGGCATGCTGTTTCAGATTACGGACGACATTCTCGACTGCACCGGTGACGCGGAACTGCTCGGTAAAACCGTAGGCAAGGATGAAGCGGACGGAAAGGTGACGTTCGTTTCCGTGTATGGGCTCGAAGGAGCGAACACGCGCGCGCAATCCTATGCAAAGATCGCGCAGGAAGCCGTTTCCAGCTTGCAGTCGGAACCGACGTTCTTTTCGGAACTGATTCAATATACGCTGACACGAAAATCCTAGATAGCTTAGGAATGCATTCAAAATAAGGATAACAGGAAAGTACGAACAGCCATGGATCGATACCCAACACTCGACCGAATCGATTCGCTCGAGGATTTCAAAAAATTGAAAGACAGCGAACTGCCCGCGCTTGCGGCGCAGATTCGCCAATATATGATCGAGAACGTCGCCAAGTGCGGCGGTCATCTTGCTTCGAATCTTGGCGTGGTGGAGATCACCATCGCGATGCACCGCGCATTCAACAGCCCGAAGGATTCGATCATCTTCGACGTCGGACACCAATCGTACACGCATAAAATCTTGACCGGACGCCGAAAGGCCTTCTGCACGCTGCGGCAGGGAAAGGGAATTTCCGGCTTCCCGAAGCGCGAGGAGAGCGAGCACGACCCGTTTAATACAGGACACGCGTCTACGGCGATCTCCGCCGCGCTCGGCGTAGCGCGCGCAAAGCGGCTGCTCGGCGAGGAAGGCGCGGCCATCGCACTGGTTGGCGACGGCGCACTCACCGGCGGGCTCGCCTTTGAGGGGCTCAACGACGCAGGTCAGGCGGATGTTCCACTCATCGTGATTCTCAACGACAACGAAATGTCCATTTCACCGAACGTTGGCGCGCTGCACCGCATGCTGGTCAACATGCGTTCCAGCGAGTGGTATGTTCGTTTAAAGCGTTTTCTCGTTCGCATTCTCGATACGGGCGTAATTGGCCGTTGGCTTTCGCATTATATGGAAAGCTTCAAGAACCGCATCAAGAGCTTTTTAATGCCAAAGCGTTTGTTCGAGGATATGGGCTTTCTCTACCTCGGCCCGATCGACGGGCACGACATCGCCGCACTAACGCGGATGTTCCGTCGCGCCAAGGGGCTACACGTGCCGGTGCTCGTGCACTGTGTAACGCAGAAGGGCAAAGGGTACACCTTCTCCGAGCGGAACCCGGAAAAGTATCACGGTGTCGCGCCGTTCTCCATCGATACGGGGGACGTGGAAAGCACGCTCAAAAAAAGCAACTCGAGCGTATTTGGTGAAACGATGGTTTCCCTCGCGGAAAAGGACCCGAAGATCGTTGCCGTCTCGGCGGCAATGGCGATTGGAACGGGTCTAACCGAATTTGCGGGGCGGTTTCCGGATCGTTTCTTCGACGTTGGCATTGCCGAGGAGCATGCACTAACGATGGCGGCGGGCATGGCGAGCGGCGGATTGAAACCGGTCGTCGCGATTTACTCGACGTTTTTACAGCGCGGGTATGATCAGATTCTGCACGACATCTGCCTGCAAAACCTGCCGGTTGTGCTCGCGGTGGATCGCGCGGGGCTCGTTGGGGACGATGGCGAAACCCACCAGGGCATTTTCGATGCGTCGTTTTTGTGCAATAGATCGGAAGAGCACACGTCTGAACTCCAGTCACTGGTGAAGATCTC
>OFJB01000828.1_pt1 | contig 13581 bp, 12 predicted proteins | sample 1775081 | NCBI WGS metagenome assembly OFJB01 (sample SAMN08195771, study PRJEB24354) | sludge metagenome | isolation source: initial sludge from phenol fed wastewater aerobic bioreactor | place: India: Nagpur | collected 2016-06-05 | reverse complement strand
TCCGTGACGCTTGGATCGGAAAAAACGTTCGTAATAAACGAGTTAGCGACCGGGTGCTGTTCCCTTCACCCGCTCCAGAAATCCGCTGCCCGGATTTTTTTGCCGACAGATTCGGCATGGCCCCCTGCCTTGCGGTCTGCCCCGCCATCGCGGCAAGAAAATACGCCTTGCCCATCAATGCCGAATGAAGCGGCCGCTCAATCTACGCGGTGCCGGGTTCAAGATGCAGGATGGCGGCGCCGTCGGCTCATGGATTCTCGTGCAGTCGGGTCACGCGGTCGCTTCCGCGGGCCGCGGGGAGAAACGCCACGATGAGCCATCCCACCATCCATCGGGTCGCCGGCTCAGCAATGGGCTTGGCAACATCGGTCGTGGCACAGTCACGGGCAGCGCAAGCTGCCGCCAGCAGGCGCGGCGAAGATGGGCCTTTCAATTTGTTGACCAGGAGGGAAAAGACCATGAGCAACGATGCAAACCCGTCACCCCTGTTCCGCGACGCGTTGGCCTTCGCCAAGGCCAACTGGTGGATGTTTTTGCTGGGCGGTGTGCTTTACATCCTGTTCGGCGTGCTGGCGCTGGCGCGGCCGGCTGAGGCGCTGCTCGCGCTGGCGGTGATTTTTGCTGCCTTCCTGCTGGTGGACGGGGTTTTCAGCGTCGTGCGCGCGCTCGCGGCCAAGGGCGCCGACGGCCGGTGGTGGGTGTTCTTCGGCGGTCTGCTCAGCATCGTGGTCGGGCTGTACGCGCTGCTCGGGCCGGTGAACACGGTGCTGCTGTTCGTCTACGTGATCGCCTTCCAGGCCATCCTGTTCGGCGTGAGCGTCTTCATGTTCGGCGTCAGCATCCGCAAGGCCGTGCGCGGCGAATGGGTGCTGTACGTGACGGGCGTGGTCTCAGTCCTGTTCGGCCTGCTGCTGGTGGGGGCGCCTGGCATCGGCGGACTGAGCGTGTCCCTGATGGCGGGGTCCTGGTCGCTGGTGATCGGTGTCCTGCGCCTGCTGTTCGCGTTTCGGGTGCGCAGCCTGGTGCGCAGTGTCACGACCTGAACGCATTGAGCCCAAATTTCGACAGTTGACCGCTTGCTGTCTTTGCAAACGCCGCATGAATACGGACGCTGGATGCTTCGTTGGCGTTCACCTGGGGTGAACGCGCGACGCACCCGCCAGTGCCGCAAACGCCCCCCGCGCCGGACAATGACCCTCCGATGAGCCGATGATCAAGTAAGGGGGAACCTGAAATGCCACGCCTTCTGCCGGTGCTCGCCGTGTTTTGCGGCGGTGGCCTGGGTTGCCTGCTGCGCTGGGGACTGGGTGCGCTGCTCAACCCGATCTTCCCGACCATCCCCTTGGGTACCGTGGCGGTCAATCTGATCGGCGGCATGCTGATCGGCCTGTCCAGTGCCTTCTTCAGTCACAGCGCCAGCGTGCCGCCGGAATTGCGCTTGCTGGTCATCACGGGCTTCCTGGGCGGCTTGACAACCTTTTCGACTTTCTCGCTGGAAGTGGTCACGCTGCTGGCCCAGAAGCAATACGGCTGGGGCCTGGGCGCCGCCAGCCTGCACCTGTTTGGCGCCCTGTTCATGACGGCGCTGGGCATGCTGATCGCCAACGCGCTGTTTGTCCGGGCCTGAACGTCAACCCTGGAGCCCATCATGCACGGCGTCTACCTCAGGTTCTATGTTCAAGAGACGGCGCGCCACCGCGGCAAGCTGACTTATGAATGGCTGCTGGAGCAGGCTCGGGCGCTGGGCATCCAGGGCGGCTCGGCGTTTCGTGCCATTGCCGGCTTTGGGCGTCACGGCCAATTGCACGAGGAACACTTTTTCGAACTGGCAGGCGACGTGCCCGTTCAGGTCGGCTTTGCCGTCAAGCCGGCGGACGCCGATCGCCTGCTCGAGTTTCTCGCCAGCGAACAGCTCAAGCTGTTTTACCTGCGCCTGCCGGTCGAAATCGGCGTGACCGGCAAGGTGCTGGGTGACTGAACCCCCGGCAATCCGCCCCTGACATCGGCCGCGCGATCCGCCTCAAGACGCGCCCGCGCCAAAGCCGCCTCCGCCTGGCGTGTGAATCTCAAACACGTCGCCGGCCTGCATCTCGGCGCTGCCGATGTGCTGCAGCACCTCCGCCCGCCCATCGGCGCGCAGCACGCGGTTGATGCCCACGGCGCCGGCGCCGCCCCCGGCCATGCCAAACGCCCCGTGCACGCGGCCATTGCTGAGGATGCTGGCGGTCATGGGCTGCAGAAAGCGCAGCCGCCGCACGCCGCCGTCGCCGCCGCGCCAGCGCCCCGCGCCGCCCGAGCCGCTGCGGATTTCATAGCTCTCCAAGCGCACCGGAAAGCGCCACTCCAGCACCTCGGGGTCCGTGAGGCGCGAATTGCTCATGTGCGTCTGGACCACGCTGGTGCCGCCGAAGCCGCCCACCAGCCGGCCTGCATCGTCGAACTCGCCGCCCGCGCCCGAGCCGCCGGAGATGGTCTCGTAGTACTGGTGCTCGGCATTGCCGAAGGTGAAGTTGTTGAGCGTGCACTGGCTGGCGCCCATCAGGCCCAGCGCGCCGATCAGCGCGTTGGTGATGCAGGTCGAGGTCTCGACGTTGCCGGCCACCACGCTAGCCGGCGGCTCGGGGCGCAGCATGCTGCCTTCGGGGATGACGACCTCGATCGGCTTGAGGCAGCCGGCGTTGAGCGGAATGTCGTCGTCGACCAGGATGCGGAACACGTAGAGCACGGCGGCCATGCACACCGCCGTGGGTGCGTTGAAGTTGTTGGCCTGCTGCGGCGAGGTACCCGTGAAGTCGATGCGCGCGCTGCGCCGCTCGCCGTCGATGGCGACGGCCACCTGGATCTGCGCGCCGTTGTCCAGCGGCAGGGTGAAGCGGCCGTCGCGCACGCGCGCGGCCAGCTTGGCGATGGCGCGGCGCACCGATTCCTCGGCGTGGTCCTGCACGTGCTGCATGTAGGCCTGCACCACATCGAGGCCGAACTGATCGACCATCTTGCGCAGCTCCTGCACGCCCTTTTCGTTGGCGGCGATCTGCGCCTTGAGGTCAGCCAGGTTCTGCTGCGGGTTCCTGCTCGGGTAACGTGCCCCCACGCTCCCCGCTGCGCGTGGTTCGCTGCCCCCCGAGGGGGCTGCGCCGTCTTGGGGCGGCCCCGCGACGGCGCGGCTGCTGAGCAGTTCCAGGATTTCGCGCTCGCACAGGCGCCCGCGGTCGACCAGCTTGACGTTGTCGAGCTGCACGCCCTCCTCCTCGATGCGGGTCGAGAACGGCGGCATCGAGCCCGGCGTGATGCCGCCGATGTCGGCATGGTGGCCGCGCGAGCCGACGTAGAACACCGGCTGCGCCTGGCCCTGCAGGTACACCGGCGTGATCACCGTGATGTCGGGCAGGTGCGTGCCACCGTGGTAGGGGTCGTTCAGCACGTAGACGTCGCCCGGCTGCATGCCGGGGTTGCGAGCGATCACGGTCTTGATGCTCTCGCCCATGGACCCGAGGTGCACCGGCATGTGCGGCGCATTGGCGATCAGGTTTCCGGCGGCGTCGAACAGCGCACACGAGAAGTCCAGCCGCTCCTTGATGTTGACCGAGTAGGCGGTGTTCTGCAGTTGCAGCCCCATCTGCTCGGCAATCGCCATGAACAGGTTGTTGAACACCTCCAGCAGCACCGGATCGACCTGGGTGCCGGCGGCAAAGCGCGCAGCGCGCGGCGCGGCGCGCTCCAGCAGCAGGTGATCGAGCGCGGTCACGCGGGCGCGCCAGCCGGGCTCGAGCACGGTGGTGGCGTTGCGCTCGGCGATGATGGCCGGCCCCTCGATCGCGTCGCCCGGCCGCAGGTCCTCGCGCACGATCAGCGCGGCCGCGTGCCAGCCGGCCTGCCCGTCGACGCCGCTGGTGTAGATGCGCACCGTGTCCCGGCGCGGCACGTCGCGCGCCGGCTGCAGCGCGTGCGCCGCCTCGGCCGGCGCGGCGCCCGCCACCACGGCCTCGACCGACACCGCCTCGACGATCAGCGCCTTGCCGGGCATCAGGAAGGCAAAGCGCTGGCGATAGGCGGCCTCGAAGTCCTGCGTGATCGCCTGCAGCGTGGTCGCGTCGCCGGCGTCGTCGTGCGCACGCTCGAAGGGCACGATCAGCGCCGAGTCGGTTCCCGTGTAGCGAATGTGCAGGCGCTGGTGCACCTGGATGAGGCCGTGGCCGGACAACTGCCTTTGCAGTTCGCCGCGCGCCGCATGCGCCAGCGCGTCGCCGGCTGCGCGCAGCGCGGCCAGGTGCTCGGCCGCCAGCGGCAGCTCGAGCGCCTGCTCGCGCATCAGGCTCTGGTCGGCCAGGCCCATGCCGTAGGCCGACAGCACGCCGGCCAGCGGATGCACCAACACGCGGTTCATGCCCAGCGCGTCGGCCACCGCGCAGGCGTGCTGGCCACCGGCGCCGCCAAAGCACTGCAGCGTGTAGCGCGTGACGTCGTAGCCACGCGCCACGCTGATCTTCTTGATGGCGCTGGCCATCTGCTGCACGGCGATCTGGATGAAGCCGTGCGCCACGTCCTCGGGCGCGCGCCCGGCGGGCCGGGCGATGTCGTCGAAGCGCTCGCGCACCACCTCGGCATCCAGCACCTCGTCGGCGGCATGGCCAAACACCTTGGGGAAGTGCGCCGGCTGCAGCTTGCCGACCATCACGTTGGCGTCGGTCAGTGCCAGCGGTCCGCCGCGCCGGTAGCTGGCCGGGCCCGGGTTGGCGCCGGCGCTGTCGGGCCCGACGCGAAAGCGCGTGCCGTCAAAGCGCAGGATCGAGCCGCCGCCCGCCGCCACCGTGTGGATGCTCATCATCGGCGCGCGCATGCGCACGCCGGCCACCTGGGTCTCGAACTCGCGCTCGAAGGCGCCCGCGTAGTGGCTCACATCGGTCGAGGTGCCGCCCATGTCGAAGCCGATGACCTTGGGCTGCCCGGCCAGCTCTGCGGTCCGGGCCATGCCCACGATGCCGCCGGCCGGCCCCGACAGGATGGCGTCCTTGCCCTGGAAGGCGTGCGCGTCGGCCAGGCCGCCCGAGGATTGCATGAAGAACAAGGGCACACCCGGCATCTGCCCCGCCACCTGATCGACGTAGCGGCGCAGGATGGGCGACAGGTAGGCATCGACCACGGTGGTGTCGCCGCGGCTGACGAACTTCATCAGCGGGCTGGTCTGGTGGCTGGTGGAGATCTGCGTGAAACCGACTTCGCGCGCGATGCGTGCGGCGGCCTGCTCATGCGCGTGGTGGTGCCAGCCGTGCATGAAAACAATCGCAACACTGCGCAGCCCGCTTTGGTATTGCGTCAACAGCTCTTTTTTCAATAGCAATTCATTCAAGGGCGTCACCACCTCGCCGTCGGCACCGACCCGCTCGACGGCCTCGACCACGGCGCTGTACAACAGCTCGGGCAGCACGATGTGGCGGTCGAAGATGCGCGGCCGCGCCTGGTAGGCGATGCGCAGCGCGTCGCGAAAGCCGCGCGTGGTGACCAGCAGTGTCGGCTCGCCCTTGCGCTCGAGCAGCGCGTTGGTGGCCACGGTGGTGCCCATCTTCACGCACTCGACCCGCGCCGGCGTGATGGCCTCGCCCGGAACCAGTCCCAGCAGATGGCGAATGCCGGCCACCGCCGCATCCCGGTACTGCTCGGGGTTGTCCGACAGCAGCTTGTGCGTCAGCAGGCTGCCGTCGGGCCGGCGCGCCACGATGTCGGTGAAGGTGCCGCCGCGGTCGATCCAGAACTGCCAGCGGGCTGGGGGCGGGAATGCGGGCTCGGACATCGATGACTCACTCGGGTTGAAGGATAAAAATCAGCCCTGGCGCCCAATGGATGGGCACAATTAGCTGCCATTTTTATAGCAAACGGCGAGCCCGCGCCGGCAATGGCCGCGCGGGCGTCGTCGACGGGCTCATTATTGGGCGCGCGGCGCCCTGTCGCCGGTGCGTCGCGACTGGTGTTTTCACCGTTTGCGCCGGCCCGGGCGCGCACTATGCTCGCGGCACATTTTCAACCCGAACCCGAGGAGACCCCATGAGCCTGACTCGCCGCGCCGCCACCACCGTTGCCGCCCTCTGCCTGGGCGCCCTGGCCCTGCCCGCCACGGCCCAGACCAAGTGGGACCTGCCCAGCGCCTACCCGGCCAGCAACTTCCACACCGAGAACCTGGCGCAGTTCGTCAAGGACGTGGACAAGGACACCGGCGGCAAGCTCAAGATCCAGCTGCACGACAACGCCTCACTGTTCAAGGCGCCCGAGATCAAGCGCGCGGTACAGGGCGGCCAGGCCCAGGCCGGCGAGATCCTGCTGGTCAACTTCCAGAACGAATGGCCGCTGTGGGGCCTGGACGGCCTGCCCTTCCTGGCCACCAGCTACGCCGACGCCAAGAAGCTGTACCAGGCCAGCAAGGCCACCCTGGAGAAAAAGCTGAACGAGCAGGGCATGACGCTGCTGTACGCCGTGGCCTGGCCGCCGCAGGGCATCTTCAGCAAGAAGAAGATCGACAGCGCCGCCGACCTCAAGGGCGTCAAGTGGCGCGCCTACAGCCCCGCCACCGCGCGCATTGCCGAGCTGGTGGGCGCGCAGCCCGTCACCGTGCAGCAGGCCGAGCTGTCGCAGGCCATGGCCACCGGGGTGGTCGAGGCCTACATGAGCTCGGGCTCGACCGGCTACGACACCAAGACCTACGAGCACCTGAAGTACTTTGCCGACCTGCAGGCCTGGCTGCCCAAGAACGCCGTGATCGCCAACAAGAAGGCCTTTGACGCACTCGACAAGGCCACCCAGGCCGGCCTGCTGAAGGCCGCCGCCGACGCCGAGACTCGCGGCTGGGCCACCAGCGAGAAAAAGACCAACGAATACCTGGACCTGCTGCGCAAGAACGGCATGACGGTGTATGCGCCCTCGCCCGAGCTCAAGGCCGACATGCACAAGGTCGGCGAGACCATGCTCAAGGAATGGCTGGACAAGGCCGGCCCCGAAGGCAAGGCGGTGATCGACGCCTATCGCAAGTAAGCGCCTGTCCGATGTATGCGCTCCCTCGGGGCTGGCCTTGAGGGAGCTTTTTTGTTGAACCTGCTCTGGAGCGCACGATGCGCCGTAGTCTTGATCTGCTGTACGACGCCGCGGCCTGGCTGGCCGCGCTGGCCATGATCGGCGTGCTGGTGATGGTGCTGCTGTCCATTCTGGGGCGCCTGCTGCACTTCAACGTGCCGGGCACCGACGCCTACGCCGGCTACTGCATGGCGGCCGCGGGCTTTCTGGCGCTGGCGCACACGCTCAAGAAGAACGAGCACATCCGCGTGTCGCTGATCATCGGCCGCCTGACGGGCGGCGCCCGCCGCGGCCTGGAGATCTGGGCGCTGTCGGCGGCGGTGCTGCTGGCGGGGCTGTTTGCCTGGTTCTCGATCCGCCTGGCCTGGCTCTCGCACGTCTACAACGACATGTCCACCGCCAACGACGCCACGCCATTGTGGATTCCGCAGCTCGCCATGGCCTTCGGCACGGTGGTGCTGTTCATCGCCTTCGTCGACGAATGGGTGCTGGAGTTGCGCGGGCAGCGCAGCCATGACGAAGACAGCGAGGAGGCCTTGCACAATGAGTGACTTCGCCATCACCTCGCTGCTGATCGTGTCGCTGTTTGCCCTGCTGGGCAGCGGCGTGTGGATCGGCCTGACACTCACGGGCGTGGCCTGGATCGGCATGCAACTGTTTTCGGCCCGCCCCGCAGGCGATGCCATGGCCGTGACCATCTGGGGCTCGTCCTCGAGCTGGACGCTCACCGCCCTGCCCCTGTTCATCTGGATGGGCGAGATCCTGTTTCGCACCAAGCTCTCGGAGAGCATGTTCCGCGGCCTCGCGCCCTGGGTCAACTGGTTGCCCGGGCGCCTGCTGCACACCAACGTGATCGGCTGCGCCATCTTCGCGGCGGTGTCGGGCTCGTCGGCTGCCACCTGCGCCACCATCGGCAAGATGACCCTGCCCGAGCTGGGCAGCCGGGGCTACCCGCGCGACATCACCATCGGCTCGCTGGCCGGCGCGGGCACGCTGGGCCTGCTCATCCCGCCTTCGATCATCATGATCGTCTACGGCGTCTCGGCCGACGTGTCGATTGCCAAGCTGTTCATTGCCGGCATCATTCCGGGCGTCCTGCTGGCGGCGCTGTTCTCGGGCTATCTGATGGTGTGGGCGCTGCTGCACCCCGGCCAGATCCCCGAGCCCGACCACCGCATGAGCCTGGCCGAGAAGCTGCACGAGTCGCGCCACCTGATCCCGGTGGTGCTGCTGATCGCCGCGGTGCTGGGCTCGATCTACACCGGCTTCGCCACTGCCACCGAGGCCGCCGCCGTGGGCGTGGTGGGCTCGCTGCTGCTGTCCGCCGTGCAGCGCAGCCTGTCATGGGACACCTTCAAGACCGCGCTGCTGGGCGCCACGCGGCTGTACTGCATGATCGCGCTGATCCTGGCCGGCGCCGCCTTCCTCACGCTGGCCATGGGCTACATCGGCCTGCCGCGCCACCTGGCCGAATACATCGGCGGCCTGGGCCTGTCGCCCTTCATGCTGATCGTCGCGCTGGCCATCTTCTACATCATCCTGGGCTGCTTTCTGGACGGCATCTCGATGGTGGTGCTGACCATGGGCGTGATCCTGCCCACGGTGCAGGCCGCCGGGCTGGACCTGATCTGGTTCGGCATCTTCATCGTCATCGTGGTCGAGATGGCGCAGATCACGCCGCCGGTGGGCTTCAACCTGTTCGTGCTGCAAGGCATGACCAAGCGCGACATCGCCTACATCGCGCGCGTCACCCTGCCCTTCTTCTTCCTGATGTGCGCCATGGTGCTGCTGCTGTGGTTCTTCCCGCAGATCGCCACCTGGATGCCGGGACACATGTAGGCGCGCGTCACGCCCTATCATTGGCATCCGGCCCGCCACCCGTGCGGGCCGCTTTCATTGGATGGATACCACCGTGTTCAAGAACCTGATGCTTTACCGCCTGGGCGGCACTTGGCCTGCCTCGGCGGCACAGCTCGAAGAAGCGCTGGCGCGCGAGCCCTTTGCCGAATGCGGCGCCACGCAGCAAAAATCCATCGGCTGGGTGCCGCCGCGCGGCGAACAGCATGGCGCCCTGGTCGAGGCCGTGGACGGCCACTGGATCGCCCGCCTGGCCATCGAAACCAAGGCCGTGCCCGGCGAAGCCGTGCGCCGCAAGGTGCAGGAGGCGGTGGACCACATCGAGCAGACCAGCGGCCGCAAGCCCGGCAAGAAGGAGCTGCGCGATTTGCGCGACGACGCCCTGCTGGCCCTGCTGCCACAGGCCTTTGCGCGCCGCGGCCAGGTCACCGTGTGGATCGACCCACACGAGCGCCGCCTGGTGCTGGACGCCGGCAGCCAGGGCAAGGCCGACGAGGTCATCAGCAGCCTGGTGCGACTGGCCGGCCCCGGCCTGGTGATCAGCTTGCTGCAGACCCGGCAGTCGCCGCAGGCGGCCATGACCGCCTGGCTGGCGGCGCAAAGCCACGAGGAACTGCCCGCCGCGCTGGCGGTGGAGCGCGAATGCGAGCTCAAGGGCAGCGGCGAGGAACCGGCGGTGGTCAAGTTCACGCGCCACGAGCTGGCCACCGACGAGGTGCGCCAGCACATTGCCGAGGGCAAGCTGCCCACCCGGCTGGCGCTGAGCTGGCAGGGCCGTGTCGGCTTTGCGCTGACGCAGGCACTGCAGCTGAAGAAGATCACGTTTTTGGAAGGCGTATTCGACGAGCAGGCCAAGGGGTTGGCCGCCGACGAGCGCTTCGACGCCGACGTGGCGCTGACCACCGGCGAGCTCACGGGCCTGATCACCGATTTGGTCGAGGCCCTGGGTGGTGAGGCCGAGCCCGGCCTGCCCTCGGGCTTTACCGACGCCCCCAAGGCAGCCGACGCCGCGCACGACGAGCTTGTCAGCAACGCCGACGACCCGCCGTTCTGAGTCGGCCACCCCGCGCGTGAGGAGCCAGAAGCACCAAATACTATATTATTTATAGCTATATGTGCTTGATACATGGGCGCTACAGCCCGATTTGATATTGAATGCCTGCCTTCAGCCGGAGTGATCGCACCATGAGCCCCTCGAACTTCGCTCAGCGCGCTGCCACCGTGGCCACGCCCGATGTCGTTGACGCCTTTGCCCGCGACGGCGCGGTGTGTCTGCGCGGACTGCTGAACGCGACCGAAGTGGCCCTGCTGCGTGCGGGCATCGACGCCAACATCGCCACACCCAGCCCGCGCGCCAAGGTGGCCAGCCGACCCGACGACCCTGGCTTTTTCATCGAGGACTTTTGCTGCTGGCAAGACAACCCGGCCTACCGGCGCGTCATCTTCGACTCCCCCCTGGCGGCCGCCGCCGCGCGCCTGATGCAAAGCCGCGAGGTGCGCCTGTACCACGACCACATGCTGACCAAGGAGCCCGGCACCCGCCAGCGCACGCCCTGGCATCAGGACCAGCCTTACTACAACATCGAGGGCCGGCAGAACATCAGTTTCTGGATTGCCGTCGATGCGGTGCGCCGCCACTCCACGCTGGAATTCGTCGCCGGCTCGCACCGCGGGCCCTGGCTGATGCCGCGCAGCTTCATGGACAGCCAGGCCAGGTGGTTCCCCGAAGGCAGCTTGCAAGACCTGCCCGACATCGAGGCCGATCGCAGCGCGTACCCGATCTTGGGCTGGGCCGTCGAGCCGGGCGACGTGGTGGCCTTTCACATGCTCAGCCTGCACGCCAGCGCCGGGGTGGATGGCGACACGCGCCGGCGCGTGTTCTCGGTGCGCATGCTGGGCGACGACATCACCCACGCGCCGCGCGCCTGGGTCACTTCGCCGCCCTTTCCGGGCCTGGCCGAGCGCCTGCCCGCTGGCGCGCCCATGCACGACGAGGCGCTGTTTCCGCTGCTGTGGTCGGCCGACTGATCACACGCCCAGATAGGCCTGCTGCACCGCCGGGTCGTCGATCAGCGCACGCGCAGCGCCCGACAGCGTGACGCGGCCGTTCTCGATCACGTAGGCGCGGTCGGCCGCGGAGAGCGCCACCTGCACGTCCTGCTCCACCAGCAGCACCGTGACGCCGTTCTTGCGGATCTCGGCCAGCACCTCGGTGAGCTGATCGACGATCACCGGCGCCAGCCCCAGGCTCATCTCGTCGATCATCATCAGCACGGGCGCGGCCATCAGCGCGCGCGCCATGGCGCACATCTGCTGCTCGCCGCCCGACATGCTGCCCGCCAGCTGGCGCCGGCGCTCGCCCAGGCGCGGAAAGAGCTGGTACATGCGCTGCAGATCGCGTGCCACCGCGGCCTTGTCCTGGCGGCGGAAGGCCCCCATCAGCAGGTTGTCCTGCACCGTCATGCGGTCGAACAGCTGGCGCCCCTCGGGCACCTGCACCAGGCCGTGGCCAAAGGCCTGGTCGGGCGTCATGGCCGCCAGGTCCTGGCCGTTCAGGCGCAGCGTGCCGGTGCACGGCAGCAGGCGCGAGAGCACGCGCAGCAGCGTGGTCTTGCCGGCCCCGTTGCTGCCCACCAGCGCCACGATCTCGGCCGCGCGCACCTCGATCGACAGGCCGTGCAGCACCGGCATCAGCCCGTAGCCAGCGGCCACCTGGTCCACGTGCAGCAGGGCTTCGGTCGAAGCGGGCGTCGGGCTCATCGTGCGCGCCTCGCACCCAGGTAGGCCTGCACCACCGTCGCATCGGCCAGCACCTTCTCGGGCGTACCGTCGGCAATCAGCTCGCCGTGGTGCAGCACCAGCAGCCGGTCCGACAGGCTGCGGATGGCCTTGATGACGTGCTCGATCACCAGCACGCTGATGCCCTGCTCGCGTACCTTGCGGATCACCGCAATGACCTCCTCGATCTCGACGTGGTTCAGCCCCGCCATCACCTCGTCGCACAGCAGCAGGCGCGGCTTCATGGCCAGCGCCTTGGCCAGCTCCAGGCGCTTGCGGCCCGGCCCGCCCAGCTCGTCGGCGCGCTGGTCGATGAAGCCGCCCAGGCCGACGAAGTCCAGGCACTCGCGCGCCTGCTCGCGCGCGCGCGCCAGTTGCGCCTGGCCGCCCTGGTGGCCAAACAAGGCGCCGATGGCCACGTTGTCCAGCACCGACAGGCCGGGAAACGGTCGCATGATCTGGAAGGTGCGGCCAATGCCCAAGCGTGCCCGGCGAAACGCCGGCATCCGCGAGATGATTTGACCGTCAAGCAGCACATCGCCCTCGCTGGGTTCGAGGGTGCCGCTGATCAGGCTGATCAGCGTAGTCTTGCCGGCGCCGTTGGGGCCGATCAAGCCCAGGATTTCGCCCTTGGCAAGCTGGAAGCTGACGTTGCTGACGGCCACCAGGCCGGCAAAGCGCCGAGTGACATGGCGCACCTCAAGCAGCGTGGTCCGATCGGTGCTCACAGCTTATTCGCCCGCACGTTCTCGCCCAGATAGCGCCAGCCGAGCGTGCGCTGGCGCGCGCGCCGCGCCAGGTCCATCAGGCCATGGGGCATCAGCACCACCGCCGCGATGATGACGGCGCCGAAGAACAGCGTGGCGATGCTGGTCACTTCGCTGGACAGCCATTCGGAGATGGCCGACAGCGTGAAGGCGCCGATCACCGGCCCCAGCACCGTGCCGGCGCCGCCAAACACGGCCATGATGATCATCTTGACGTTCAGGCCGATGTCGAACGCGCTTTCGGGGTCGAGAAAGGTGATCCAGTAGGCGTGGATGCCGCCGGCCAGCGCACTCAGCACCCCCGACAGCGTGAAGGCCAGTACCTTGTAGAGCGTGGTGTTGACCCCCATCACCGCCGCGCCGTCCTCGTTCTCGCGGATGGCGATCAGGCCAAAGCCGAAGCGGCTGCGCGTGAGCCACCAGACCACGGCAGTGGAAATCAGCATCAAGGCCAGGGACAGCCCGTAGAACAGCCGGTCGTCATTGAGTGGCGGCAGCACCAGGCCGATGTTCTGCCCGGCCAGCGGCACGTTGGAGACGATGGCCGCCATCACTCCGGCCAGTGCCAGCGTGGCAATGGCAAAGTAGTGGCCGCGCAGGCGCAGCACCGGCACCCCCAGCAGCAGCGCAAACACCACCGCCAGCAGCACGCCGAATGCCAGGCCCACCGCGAAGGGCAGGTGCCACTGCACCATGGCGATGGCCACGCCATAGCTGCCCAGGCCATAGAACACCGAGTTGCCGAACGAGGCATAGCCGGTGTAGCCGCCGATGATGTTCCAGCCCTGCGCCAGCACGGCCAGCAGCAGCGCGTTGATGCCGAACTGCACCAGCACGTCCGAGCCCCACCAGGGCAGGCTGGCCAACACGGCCAGCGCGATCGCCAGGCCACTCCATTGCCAGGCTCTCATGCCGTCCTCCCGAGCAGTCCTGTGGGCCGCACGATCAGCACCAGCGCCAGGATGCCGAAGCTGGCCACGTCGACGAAGGTGGGGCCGATGTACAAGGTGGTGAGCGCCTCGACCACGCCCAGAAAGAGCCCCCCCACCAGCACGCCCAGCGGGTTGTCCAGCCCGCCGATGATGGCGATGGCAAAGGACTTGAGCGTGAGCGAGGCGCC
>OFJB01000827.1_pt1 | contig 13583 bp, 14 predicted proteins | sample 1775081 | NCBI WGS metagenome assembly OFJB01 (sample SAMN08195771, study PRJEB24354) | sludge metagenome | isolation source: initial sludge from phenol fed wastewater aerobic bioreactor | place: India: Nagpur | collected 2016-06-05 | reverse complement strand
ACGGGGTGCTGCCGCGCGCATGAGATGGGCCGGCTGCCGGCCTCAGGCGCTGCCGCGGCGGCGGCGCGTTTCCCAAGCCTTCTTCGCCGCCGCCGGGCGTTGCGCGGCGCTCTGGCTGGATCCGCCCTTCCGGCCGCCCTTGCGCGACGGCTCGTGGTTTTCCGCCTTGCCGCGCCCGGAGCCGGATTTCTTGCCGCCGCCGGTTTCCTTGTTCACCGTGGCCCAGGCGCGCCGCTCGGCCTCCTTGTGGCCGGTGCCGCGCTTCTCATAGCCTTCCTCGATATGCTCGGCCTGGCGCTTCTGCTTGTCGGTGTAGCTCGACTTGTCTCCACGGGGCATCGCATCCTCCTCGTCGCCCCCGTGCCCGGAAAACGCGCGAAGGAGGATAAGGGTGCGGTTCAGGCCGGCTCGACCTCGATGCAGAGCGTCTTTGCGTCGATATAGTCGCGGATGCCGTAGACCGATCCTTCACGACCGATGCCGGATTCCTTGACCCCGCCGAACGGCGCGACCTCGGTGGAGATCAGGCCGGTATTCACCCCGACCATGCCATATTGCAGCCCCTCGCCGACCCGCCACGTCCGCGACAGGTCGCGCGTGAAGACGAAGCTGCGCATGTTCTCGACGTCCGGCGACATGTCGGGCCTGGCCGGCGCCACCGTGACGAGATAGCGCTCGACGTCGAGCGGAATGAAGCCCTGCGCAGCATGGGGATGGCGTTCCAGCCGCTGAAGCTCGGCCGGCAGTTGCAACGCGGCCACGCGGTTGGTGTGCAGCACGGGCGAGAGGCCGTCGCCGCCGAACCATTCCGAATAGAACCGGCGTTCGCCGTAAAGCTCCGGACGGCGGATGATGGCGCCGAATGCGGAGAACGTGCGGTCCGTGGGAACCGCTTCGACAGGGAGCGCCCGTGCTATGCTGCAGGTCCGCATCATTGGCCGTCCACCGGAGGCATGACGGAGCGCCAGTGGTCGGCGATGTCGACGCGGCGTGCCACCCAGACGCCGTCGCGGCCGCTGATATGGTCGATGAACTTGACCAGCCCCGCGAAGCGGCCGGGATGGCCGATCACCCGCGGATGCAGGCCGACCGACATCATGCGCGGCGTCCTGCGGCCTTCCGCCAGCAGCACCTCGACGCTCTCGATCAGGAACTGTGCATAGTCCGCCGGCCCCTGGATGCCGCCGCCCGCCAGGATCTTGGCGTCGTTGGTGACCATCGAATACGGCACCACAAGATGCTGCTTTCCAGACACCGTGGTCCAATAGGGGATTTCATCGTTGTAGGCGTCGCTGTCATAGGCGTAGCCGCCGTGCTCGACGACCAGGCGGCGCGTGTTCAAGCTGCGGCTGTAGCGGCAATACCATCCGGCCGGAGGATAGCCGACCGTCCGCTTGATGACGTCGAAGGCCCTGGCGATATGGTCGCGCTCGGTCGCCTCGTCCAGCATGTAATGCTCGATCCAGCGATAGCCGTGCGCCGCGATGTCCCAGCCGGAGGCGGCGATCGCCTCGGCCACGGCGGGGTTGCGCTCCAGGGCGGCGGCGGCCGCGAAGACCGTGACCGGCAGCCTGCGCTCGCTGAACAGGCGGTGCAGCCGCCAGAAGCCGACGCGCGAGCCGTACTCGTACATGCTTTCCGCCGCCAGGTCGCGCTTTCCCGACGGGACGCGGGGAGCGCTGACCTCGATCAGGGACTTCTCGGAATGCCCGTCGCCGTCGCCGATCGAATATTCCGAGCCTTCTTCATAGTTGATGACGAAGTTGATCGCGAGGGCCGCGCCCCCCGGCCACGGCGTCTGCGGCGGGTGGTTGGCGTACCCGACATAGTTGCGCGTCAGTTCCACGGCCGTCGCCCCTTGCTCGTCCAACTCAGCCCCGCTTTCCTTCGACCTTGTTGAAGAAGCAGCACCAGTCGCCGGTGTTGACGTTGGGGAGCGCCCGCAGGCCGAAGATCATTCCGTCGGCCGGCGCCTTGAGCTCGGCCAGCTGGTCGCCGAAGATGTTGATGATGCGGGCGATCGAATCCCCCTTCTTCATCGGCTTCAGGAAGTCGACGCCAGGGGTGGCGACGAAGATGCCGGATGCCGGAGCCAGTAGGGCATCCTGCTGGCCCTTGGTGGCGTCCTTCGGATAGGTCGCCTGGCCGGGATACATCTTGTAGTGGCGCAGGATGTTCATGATCGACTTGGCGAACTCGCGCGAGACCTCCGCGAAGCGCTGCGGCGAGGTGGCCGAGCGGCCGCCCAACTCGACCGTGATGCCGGTCTTGCCGATCGCCTTCATCTGCGCCATCGGGGAACCCTTTGGCAGGAAGTTGCTCATGATGCAGCCCCAGCCCTCGCCCATCGCCATGGCGAGCTCGACGGAGGCCGGCGTCTCGTCGACGAAGATGGCCTTGGCGAGGAAGGAATGCGCGCCGCCCGAATGCATCGAGATCTCGAAATCCGCGAGCTTGCTCATCCATTCGGAATGCGCCCAGGCGATGCGCTCCGACAGGTAGCCGTCGGCGCGGCCGGGATAGATGCGGTTCATGTCGAAGGAAAACGTGTCCAGCGGGTTGCCGCGGTTGGCGTTCTCGAACGCCATGACGTTCATCACCGGCACCATGACCAGCGTGCCGGAGAGTTGCTTCGGATCGATCTCGCCGAGCACCATGGCGCAGGCCATCGGGCCTTCCGGCTCGTCGCCATGGATGGCGCCGTCGACCCAGAAAACGGGCCCCGGCCTGGCGCCGTTGACCACGACGAGCGGGATCTCGACCTTGGAGCCGCCCGCCAGTTCGGTGACGGGAATGACGCCGCGCACGATGTCGCCCGGCTTGGCGACAGCCGTGCCGACGGTGATTGTCTTGGCTTCAGCCATGGTCAGATACCCTTGTATGCGTTGTATTTTTCAAGTTCTTCAGGGGTGTAGACCTGCATGAACTCGATCTCGATGCCGCCGGCGTCGTTGTCGAGGAAGGCGACGTAGCCTTCCGGATGCGGGTGCGAGCCGTAGACGCCGCAGGCCTTGCAGATGCGAAGCTCGGCGCCTTGCGACTTGGCGTGGTCGAGCGCCTGGTCGATGTTCTCGACCTCGTAGCAGATGTGATGCAGGCCTTCGGCGCCGCGTTCCTTGATCCAGGCGTCGAAGCGGCCGCCTTCCTCCATGGATTGGCAAAGCTGGTACTCGATGCCGCCGAGGTTGAAGAGCGCGACGCGGTTCTTCGACTTGGGATAGTCGATGATCTCGGTATCGGTCGGCACATGCAGGAACTTCGAATAGGCACCGAGCGCGGCCTTGGCGTCGCGCACGGCAAACGCCATGTGCTTGATGGACTTGACGTTCGGATTGTCGGACTTGACGGACATGGCTGCTCCTCAGGCGGCTGACGATTTGCGTTCGGCTTTGATGGCGGCGACGACGGCGGCGATGCGCGACATCGCCTCCCTGATGCGCCCGACGGGCTGGGTGAGCGACATGCGCACGAAGTCGTCGGTATGGTCGCCGTAGATGACGCCCGGGTAGATCATCACCCGGCCCTCGGCGAGCAGGCGCTGGCAGAATTCGCTGGCCGGCATGCCGGTGACGGCGAAATTCGCGTAGACGTAGAAGGCGCCCTGCGGCTCGGCATAGGGGATGCCGATGGCCTCGAGGCCCTCGCACATCGCCTTGCGGCGCTCGTCATAGGTGCGCCGCATCTCCTCCACGCAGTCCTGCGGGCCCGTCATGGCGGCGAGCGCGGCGTGCTGGCTGACCGAGGCGACGGAGATGGCGAAGGCGTGGTTGATCTCGGCCATCGGCACGATGAGGTCGCGCGGGCCGGCGAAATAGCCGACTCGCCAGCCGGTCATCGCATAGGCCTTGGAGAAGCCGGACAGCGTGATGGTGCGCTCGCGCAAGCCGGGCAGCGCGGCGACGGGCTGGATGCGCTGGTTGCCGTAGGTCAGCCGGGCGTAGATCTCGTCGGAGACGACGATCAGGTCGTGCTTGACGGCAAGCGCGGCGATCTTCTCCACCTCGTCCGGCGGCGTCACCGTGCCGGTCGGATTGTTCGGGTTGATGAGGACGAGGATCTTCGATTTCGGCGTGATGTGCCTTTCCACCATCTCGGCGGTCAGCGTGAAATTCGTCGCCATCGTCATGCGCACCGGCACGATGGTGGCGTCGGCCAGCTCGGCCGCCTGGGTATAGGGATTGTAGCCTGGGCAGGGAACGATGATCTCGTCGCCCGGATTGAGCAGCGAGAGCGCTATCACGAACATGGCGTGCTGGCCGCCGGGCGTGACGACGATCTCGTCGGGCGCGTAATCTGCGCCGCCGTTGGCCTTGATGTTCTCGGCGATCGCGGCGCGCAGGGCCGGCAGGCCGAGCGGATGCCCGTAATGCGTTTCGCCGCGGCCGAGCGCCTCTTGGCCGGCCCTGACGATGTGTTCGGGCGTGGCGAGATCGGGATCGCCGCGGCCGAGGCGGATGACGTCCGTCAGCCCCTCGGCCAGGTTGGCCATCCTGGTGATGATGTGCTCCTCGCGCAGCTTGACGCGGTCGGCGAGGCGGGACGCCTGCGGGCGGCTTACTGACATGATCCGTTTCCCTGGAGGCCGTAGATTTCGCTGTATTTGGCGGTGAGGTAGGCGACGTAGGGCTCCGGATCGAGCTTGCGCCCGGTGCTGCGCACCAAGAGTTCGTCGCGGCCGTAGCGCCGGCCGTGGCGGTAGATGTTGTCGGCCATGAAGCCATAGAGCGGACGGTAGTTGCCGCTCCTGAGGCCGTCCGCGATGGCCGGCTGGCGGCTCGCCGTCTCGAACAGCTGCCCGGCCATCACGTTGCCGATCGTGTAGTTGCAGAAGGTGCCGATCTGGCCGGACGACCAGTGCACGTCCTGCAGGACCCCCAGCGTGTCGCTCGGCACGTCCAGCCCGAAATACTCCTTGATCGTGGCGTTCCACGCCTCGGGCAGGTCCTTGACCTTGAGCGAGCCGTCGATCAGCGCCGCCTCGATCTCCGTGCGCAGCATGACGTGGAAGTCGTAAGTCAGTTCGTCGGCCTCGACGCGGATGAAGCCCGGCCGGACCCGGTTCACCGCCCGCCAGAATTCCTCGGTCGATACGTCGGCGAGCTGTTCCGGGAAGATGTCCCGCGCCGTGGCGAAATGCAGGTCCCAGAAGGCGCGCGAGCGGCCGACATGGTTTTCCCAGAGCCGCGACTGGGATTCGTGCGCGCCGAACGAGACGCCGCCCACCGCATAGAGACCGACGAGGTCGGTGGCGAAGGGCGTGCGCGTGTAGGCCGGGTCCACGCCCTGCTCGTAAAGTGCATGGCCGGCCTCGTGCAGCGCGCCGAACAGGCTGGCGGGCAGGTAATTCTCGTAGAAGCGCGTCGTGATGCGCACGTCGTTGCGGGTGAACGACACCTCGAACGGATGCAGCGTCGTGTCGAGGCGGCCGCGCTCGAGATCGTAGCCGATCGTCCGCGCCATCATCAGCCCGAGCCGGTGCTGCCTGTCGGCCGGATAGGTCCGCTCCAGGAAATCGGCGCGCGGCTGCTCCTTCTGCGCGATGGCCTTGATCAGCGGCAGCAGCCCCTCGCGAAGCCGCGCGAACAGCGGTTGCAGCGAGGACACCGTCTCGCCCGGCTCGAAGCGATACATCAGCGCGTCGTAAGGATGCTCCTCGTAGCCCCTGACCTCGGCCAGCTCCCGGTTGAGGGAGACCGTCTCTTCGAGCAACGGCACGAACTGCGCGAAATCGTTCTCGGCGCGCGCCTTGGCCCATACCGCGTGGCCGATGGAACCAAGTTCGACGCGGCGGCGGGTGAGTTCCGCGGGTATCGCTTCGTGATAGTCGAAGGCCTCGCGCACCTGGGCGACCATGACCTTCCTGACGTCGTCTGCGTCGAGGCTTTCCACTTCCTTCTCGGCGGCGTCCACCAGGCGGCGCGTTTCGGCTGAAACCAGCAGGTCGCGGGTGAGAACGGAAAGCGTCGCAAGCTGCTTGGCGCGCGTCTCGTGCCCGCCTTCCGGCATCATCGTGCGTGCGTCCCAATTCAGGATCGACTGGGTGTTGAGCAGGTCGTTGACCTGCCCGATACGCTCCATGAGGTTGGCGTAACTCATTGATACAACGGACCTTCCATCTCTCTCTGCCACGCCGGAAATACCGGTTCGAATTTTTGCTCGGCGGCTTGACGGCTTTCTACATCTGTGTACTGATGTCGTCTATCTGATTGTCGACAATATCATGATGTAAATGTTGGACAGGGAAAGAGGCGGTTGTCAAGCGATGCTTCGGGCGAGTCGGAAAAAAAGTGGAGGCGCGTGTGAACACGGCCAAAAGTGACCTCACGTCCAATGCCGGCCAGCTCGTCGCCATGGCCGTGTGCGGCTATGTCAGCCAGCCTTCGCTCAGGCCCGGGGCCTATCTTCAGCACCCCGACGGCAGGAGCGTGCTGCTGCCCGGAATGTTCGGCGTCACCTACAATGCGCGCGCCGGCGACCGTGCCTTCGGCTGGGCCGGCGACCATGTCGAGCCCGGCGTGTCCATCGCGCATCCGGACGAGAAATGCGATTTCGCGCTCCACTACCTGACCTGCATCGGCAATGAGGCGACCGTCACCTCGGGCCTGGCCAGGGGCGCCAAGGGCGTCGTCACCGGCGAGCACGCGCGGCTGCTGGTCGACTTCCCGCCGGAAGTCGGCGAGAAGCTGAACATCGGCGACCAGATCCAGATCCAGGCGCTGGGGCGCGGCATCGCGCTGGCCGAATTTCCCGGCATCGAATTCAAGAAGACCAGCCCGCGACTGCTCGACGCGCTGCGCCTGCGGCGGGAGGGCAACCGCACGCTCAAGGTTCCCGTGGCGATGGAACTGCCGGTCGAGATCATGGGCTCTGGCGCCGAGATCAACTCGGAATATGTCGACCAGGACCTGATGAGCGGCGACCGCGCGCTGATGGCGAAGCTCGGCATCGACCGCATGCGGCTCGGCGACCTCATCGCCATCCGCCACGCCGACCATCATTTCGGCCGCTCCTACCGCGAAGGGGCCGTTTCCATCGCCCTTTGCATCCACGGCGACTCGGTCATGACCGGCCACGGCCCGGGCATCCTCACCCTGATGACGGCGACCGACGGGTCCCTCGATTTCGAGATCGACCCGTCCGCCAACATCGCCAGCTATTTCGGAATCGGACGCGACAAATGACCATCTCGGTGAATGCGAAGGATCTCGTTTCGGTGTCGGTCGGCGGCGCCATCGTCCATCCCGGCTTTCCGGGCCTTCCCGCCGAGCCCTACCGCCTGTCGGCGGACGGCAGGCCCTTCCTGCTGCCGACCTGGGGCGGCATCGTCTACAACGTCTCGGTGGGCGACAGCGCCTTCGGCTGGGCCGCCGACTGCATCCATCCCGGCGTTTCCATCAAGGGCGCGGACGACATGAAGAACCGCGGCCTGACGGTGTTCGGCTGCGTCGGCAACACCGCAATCGTCATGACCGGCCGCGCCCAGGGCGCCAGGGGCGTGGTGACGGGCAAATCGGGACGCTTCTCCGAACAGCTCATCCTGCATTTCCCGAAGCCCGTCCGCAACGACATGGCCGTGGGCGACCAGATCGTCGTCCGCTCCGTCGGTATCGGCATGGAAGTGGAAGGCCACCCCGGCGTCATGTGCAAGAGCCTTTCGCCCGCTTTGTTCGACGCGCTGCCGAAGCGTGACGCGAAGGGCCGGCTGGCGATCGGCGTCGTGGCGACGGTTCCAGCCCACTTCGTCGGCGCTGGCGCCGGCCTGAGCTCCGACGCCGGCAGCCTGCACATCCAGTCGACGGACCGGGAAGCGCTCGCAAAGCTCGGCCTCGACCGGCTGCGGCTGGGCGACGTCGTTGCCTTCGAGGACACCGACAGCCGCTACAGTCACGGCTATCTGCGCGGCGCGGTCTCGATCGGCGTCGTCGGGCAGACCGATGGTCCGCGCGCCGGCTTCGGCCCCGGCGTCACCATCGTCATGACCGCGCCGGCGGGCGAACTGGAAACCTTCGCCGCGCCCGACGCCAACCTCAAGACGCTGCTCAGGCTCGAGGACTGACCGCCGTGGCGATTTCGCTGATCAACGTCTCGCGCGAAAGCCTGCGGGCCTTCATCGCGGCCGGGTTCGAGAAGCTCGGCCTCACGCCGCAGGACGCCTCGACCTTCGCCGACGCGCTCATCTTCTCCGAGCTGCGCTTCCATCCCGGCCATGGCCAGGGCGTGCGGCGGCTGCGCAACTACCAGAAACGCATCGGGGAAGGGCTGATCGACCCGCGCGCGCCATGGGAGATCGTCAAGGAAAGCCCGGCGCTGGCGCTGGTCGATGCCCATAACGGCATCGGCACCGTGGCGGCGGCGCGCGCCATGAAACTGGCGATCGAGAAGGCAAAGGTCTGCGGCATCGGCCAGGTGATCGTGCGCAACTCCACCCACTACGGCTCTTCGGCGGTGCATGCCTGCCAGGCGGTCGAGGCCGGCTGCGTCGGCATCGCCTACACCAATGCCGGCCCGGAAATGGCGCCCTGGGGCGCGCGCGAGGCAGCGGTCGGCACCAATCCGTGGGGCATCGCCGCGCCCACCGACCTCGGCTTCCCCGCCGTCATGGATTTCGCGCTGACCACGGCCGGCAAGGGCATGATGACGTGGCTCTCCCGCGAGGGGAAGAAGATGCCGCGCGACTGGGCGCTGACGCCCGAGGGCGAGATCACCGACGACCCCAACGCCGCCATGCGGGGCGCCCTGCTCGCGATCGGCGAGTACAAGGGCTACGGCCTGTCCTTCATGACCGACGTGCTGACCGGCGTGCTTTCCGGCGGCGGCTTCGGCCTGACGCCCTATTCCGACCCGCGTCACCAGGACGTGTCCCACTCGCTGACGGCCATCGACATCGAATGGTTCATGCCGCTGGAAACCTTCAGGCAGCGCATGGGCGATCTCTCGCGCATGGTGAAATCGCGCAAGGCACGCCCCGGCTTCAGCGAAGTGCTGATCCCGGGCGAGCAAGAGGCGCGCCGCGTCGAACGAAAGGCCGCGAACGGCGTGCCGCTCGACGGCGAGGTGCTGAAGGACCTTCAGGCGCTGCGGACCGAGTTGGGAATCGGACCTGAGATCGAGGTCATCGGGCCCTACAAGGAAACGCGCCTGTGACCGTGCACCAGCCGTCGATTGCGCCTCTGGGCCATGACTTTCGCCTGCGGGTCCAGGAGCGGCTTCGCGCCGCCGTCGCCGCCAGGGGGCTGGACGGAATGCTGCTCCTGTCGCCGGCCAACGTGTTCTATGCCTGCGGCTTCAATTTCTCCGTCAACGAACGCCCGATCGGCCTGTGGGTCGGCGCGGGCAAGCCGGTCCTCTTCATACCCCATCTGGAACTGGAGAACGCCGAGCCGATCCAGGGCGTCGAGGTCCGTATCTACGACGAGTTTCCCGGCCACAAGCATCCGGTTCTCTGGATGGCCGAAGAAGCGAAGGCCAGGCGGATCGCCGTCGACGTGCTGGATGCCCGCCTTCTGGAACCGCTCGAAGCCGTGCTCGACCGGCTCGACCTGACCGATCTCGCGGCACCCCTGCGCTACGTCAAGACCGAGGCGGAGCTGGCGCTGACCCGCGCGGCGGCCGGCTATGCCGATCTCTGTCTGCGGCGCCTGCTCGAAGCCGGCGGCGACATCATCCGTCAGGGCGGCAGCGAGCTCGACATCTACGCCGACTGCACCGGCTTCGCGCTGTCCGCGCTCAAGCGCGACCACGGCGCGGCCTTCGAAGGCACCAAGCTCGGCATCACCGCTTCGGTCCATTCCGGTCCGCGCGCCGCCCTGCCCCACGGCGCGACCAGCAGCCGCAGGCCGCAATTTGGCGAAACGATCGTCTCCGGCATCGGCTGCTCGCTGGGCGGCTACCATGCCGAAAGCGGCATAACCCTGATCGTCGGCGAGATGGACGCCGGGCAGCGCGCCGTCATGCAGGCCATGCAGCGCTGCGACGAGGCGGCCGCCGGCGCACTGATGCCCGGCGCCGCCTGCCGGTCCGTCAACGAAGCGGCGCTGGACGCGCTGCGGGCGGCCGGCCTCGGCGAGGCCATCCGCCACCGCATCGGCCACGGCATGGGTGTCGAGGGCCACGAGGCGCCCTGGCTGGCGCCCGGCGACGACACCCGGGTCGAACCCGGCATGGTCTTCTCCAGCGGGCCGGGCGTCTACCGGCCCGGGCGAGACGGCTACCGCACCATCAACACCATGATCGTCCACGCCGGCGGGATCGAGATCCCCAGCCGGTTCCAGGCCGACCATCCGATCGATAACCGCGTCATCGCAATCTGAGGAACCCGAAATGGCCGAACCCCCCTTCTGGCACTACAGCAAGATCATCAAGCCGATGTTCGAGAACAAGGCGGTCGACCAGCTCGTGCTCGGCCGGCTCGTCACCGCCGTCGGCGACGAAGTCGTCGAGGACGGCTTCATGGAGGTGCGCAGCGGCAAGATCGCCCGCGTCGGCAAGCGCGCCGATCTCGGCGCCAACCCGGACAGCCTGCCCGTGCTCGACACCGGCGGCAAGACGGTCATGCCCGGCATGGCCAATTCCCACGCCCACCTGTCCTGGGACGGCATCCACGAGCTGTCGTTCCAGTCGATGTACGATCCGCCCGAGATCCGCGCCTACAAGGCGGCCGGCAACATGCTGAAGTCGCTGCGCGCCGGCATCACGCTGGTCCGCGACCTCGGCGTGCACAACGCCAACCTGTTCACCAAGCAGGCCGTCGCGCAGGGCATCTTCCCCGGCCCCCGCCTGCTGGTGTCGGGCGAGAGCATCATCCAGACCGGCGGCCACACCTACTGGGTATGCCGCGAGGCTTCCGGCGCCGACGAGATGCGCCGCGCCGTGCGCGACCAGGTCAAGGGCGGCGCCGACCTCATCAAGATCATGGCCTGCCACGACACGCTGGAATTCACCGACGCCGAGCTGGAGGCGGTCATCGACGAATCCCACCGCAACAAGCTTCCCGTCACCGCGCACGCCACCTACGACGCCTGCATCCGCCGCGTCGCCGAGTTCGGCGTCGACTGCGTCGAGCACGGCGGTTCGATGAGCGACGAGACGATCCAGGTCCTGCTCGACAGGAAGATCCCGATCGTCACCACCTTCTCGGCGCTGGTCATGCAGGCCAAGCCGGAGATCGCGCGCCGCTTCGGCATCCCCGAATGGAAGATAGAGGAGCGTCAGCGCGCGGTCGGCGACAAGACCCGCTTCGACGGGCTGGTGCGCGCCGCCAGGGCCGGCGTCCCGATCGTCTTCGGCACCGACGCCGGCAGCCCGGCGGTGGAGCATGATTCCATCGCGCCGGAACTCGACTTCATGGTCGAGGTCGGCGTCTGCCCGGACCGCCTGGACGCGCTGCGCTCGATCACCATCCGGGCCGCGCAACTGTCGCGGCTCGACAAGAAGATCGGCTCGCTCGAAGCCGGCAAGGAAGCCGACTTCATCATCGTCGACGGCAAGCCGGACCACGATCTTTTCGCGCTCGAACGTGTCGAGCAGACCTACATCGCCGGCAAGAGGCTGCATTGATGAGTGCCATCGCTGACAGGCTGACGAACCGTATCGTCGAGGAAGACCTCTCCTTCCGCTCCAAGATGCTGGCGATCGCCGCCGGCATGGACAACGTCATCGCGATGGGGCGCGGCGATCCGGATTTCCACACGCCCGCCCACATCGCCGAGGCCGCCAAGAAGGCCATCGACGGGAACCAGCACCACTACACGCCGCCGACCGGCATTCCCGCGCTGCGCGAGGCGATCGCCGCCGACCTCAACCGGGAATACGGCTTCGACTACAAGGCCGACGAGATCATCGTCACCGCCGGCGTGCAGGAATCGATCACGCTGATCATGCTGGCGCTGATCCGGCCCGGCGACGAAGTGCTGATCACCTCGCCGCGCTTCATGACCTACGACACGGCGGTCAATTTCGCCGGCGGCGTGCCGGTTCCGGTACCGACCTTCCAGAAGGACGATTTCGCGCTCGATATCGCGGAAATCGAGAAGCGTGACCGGCCTCCTGAACCCGGCGATGACATCCTGCTCTCGGTGATCACTGATGGTCGCCATGCTGCGATCGACCTGCGTCTGGTCGACGCCGACAATGACAATGAGGCGGACAACAAGCTCAATGCCCTCATCTCGAACGCATTCGATATTTGGAGGGCGACGGCCGGCAACGCCTATGTTCGCCATGACGGCAAGCCTTTCGAACTGCCGGGCGCCGCGCAGATGTCCAGGACCTTCACGCCGGGCTTGAGGAGGTGGAACTTCTCGTCGATCTCCATGAGCTTGTAGACGGAGCGGGCGGGGTAGCCTTCCTTCTTCGCCTTCTGGGCCCAGAAATCCGGCTTCTCGTAGCTCGACATCGACATGGACAGCCTCCCCCCTCTCGTACTATCGTAGAAGCATGCGCACGGAGTATACGCGACTCCTCGGTCTCATTGAAGGGGAGCTCGGGAAGGTCCTCCCGGCCCTGCCCGACGAAGTCTGGTTCTCCCGTTTCTTCGGCGAATTGCCGAATCCGCCGGGCGAGGAGATCGTCCGCGCCCTCAACGCCCCCGCCCTGGAGCTCATCAGGCGGGGCGGGAAGCGCTGGAGGCCCCTCCTCCTCGCGCTCTCGGCCCGGTCCTTCGGCCGCGAGGACGGGGCCATCTCCCTCGCCCCCCTCGTGGAGATCGCGCACAACGGCACCCTCATCGTGGACGACATCGAGGACGGCTCCGACACGCGGCGCGGCGGCCCCGCCATCCACCTCATGTACGGAGTCGACGCGGCGGTCAACGACGGAAACCTCCTCTACTTCCTCCCCCTCGCCCTCATCGACGAGTTCGAGGCGCCGCCGGAGCTCAGGCTCGCCCTCCATTCGCGCTACGCCCTCCACATGCGCCGCCTGCACCTCGGGCAGGCGATGGACATCTCCTGGCACCGCTCCCACGGCTTCATCCCGCCCGTCGACCACTACCTCTCGATGTGCGCCCTGAAGACGGGCGTCCTGGCCCGCGCCTCCGCGGAGCTCGGCGCCCTGGCCGCCGGCGCGCCCCTTCCGGCCGCGTCGGCCCTGGGCTCGGCCTTCGAGTCCGTGGGCGTCGCCTTCCAGATCCTGGACGACGCCAGGAACCTGACCGAGGGGAATCCTGGAAAGAAGCGGGGCGACGACATCGTCGAGGGGAAGAAGAGCCTCCGCGTCATCCTGGCCTGCGCCCGCGAGCCCCGGCTCGCCCGCGAGCTCTCCCACTGCTTCGACGAGGCCCGCGTAGGCGGCCCCGAGTCGGGCGCCGTGGAAGAGGCGATCGGGATGATAGCCCGGACCGGCGCCCTCGCCGAGTCCGAGCGCCGCGCCCGCGCCATCCTCCAGGCCGTGCGCGGCGTCCTCCCCGGCCTCGTGCCGCCCGAGCCCGGCCCCGCCGAGCTCGACGGGCTCTTCCCCCTCCTGGAAGGCTGAAGTCCGCCCGCGGCGGGCCACGCCGTGCGCCGCCGCGGCTCGCGCGCGGCTTGCCTTTGGTCTTGATCTTCTTGAGCGCCTCGCGTCGAAGGACGATCCCTACGCCTGCATAC
>OFJB01000822.1_pt1 | contig 13641 bp, 17 predicted proteins | sample 1775081 | NCBI WGS metagenome assembly OFJB01 (sample SAMN08195771, study PRJEB24354) | sludge metagenome | isolation source: initial sludge from phenol fed wastewater aerobic bioreactor | place: India: Nagpur | collected 2016-06-05 | reverse complement strand
CCCGGGGGGGGCCGCTGGCGCGACCAGGGGGGGGTGCAGGGGGGGCCGATTTCACGAGCGAGGGGGGGCCGATTTCACGTGGGCAACTTGCTCCGCTCACAGGCTTGCCAACAGGGGTGCGCCGGGGTGCAGGGGGGGCCGATTTCACGACCAAACCCCGGGATTGGCAATGCCAAGCGGAGCGGTTTGGCCTGCCTCCGACTGGTCATGTGTTCCAGCGTGACAGGTTCAGGCAAGTAGGCATCGTGAGCGCCCGGAGGGCGCAAGGCTAGGGCGGCCTGGAAGGTGGCCGGCGACGCCGGCCAGTCCCGCAGGGACCAAGCGCGAAGGCGCGCGCCTGGAATGGGCGTCCCGGTCCCCGCGCAGCGGGGAAGCCCCAAAGTGGGTTACTGCCCCTTGTACGGGATCGGCGGCGGCGAGGCCATCAACATCAGCCCGCCCGTCACCTGCTTGACCTTGGCTTGCGGGTAGACGGCCAGCACGGCACGCAAGGCGATCAGAAACTTCTTCTTGAAGTCCTTATCGGCCTCCTTGCCCTGGTACTCCTGGCCGAACTGCTCGCGCAGGTTCGTCCAATACAGGATCACGGGCCGGCCCTCGATGCGGTGCAGCCGATGCGCGAGCCAGGTGTAGACGTCGAGCGCGAGGGCCGAGCCCTTGAGCGCATGCAGCGCCCGGTTATCGAGCGGCACAGCGTTCTCGACCAGCTCGGTGAAGTAGTTCTCCGACAACAGCATCACGCCAGGCCAGAGCGCCCGCTGTCCCGTTTCGCGGTTCGACACCCACGCATCGAACTGCTCGACCGGCTGGCCGTTGAACGTCCGCCCCTTGTAGCCGAGCTGCAAGCGGCAGGCGGCCAGCGCGTTCATCTGCTTGCGCAACGTTGAGTAGCGACGGCCGTCATCACCCGTGATGCCCATGATCCGCAGGAACTCGGCGGCACTCTCACCGATGGGGATCTCTCGCGAGCTATGGCGCTTGGCGTAGGTCGAAAGCCAAGCCAGCGCGAGGCGCGGCATAGCGCCATAGGGCACCGGCTGCAAGACTGGCCCATTCCCTTCGTCGAGAAACCCGGCCTGCACGTTCAACCAGGCCGCGCCCGACTGACGCATGAAGCGCTCGCCATCGACCTTGGCGCGAGGCAAACCGACCTGGCACATAACGGAGTGAATGAAGGCGAAGTCGTTGCCGGTGGGCGACTGGCCCATGATGTCGGCGCTGACCGTGACCAGCTCGTTTTCGCGCTTCGTGGCCGGCTTGGTAGACGGCTTGCGCTCGATGACGGCCGGGAGCTTGGCCGGCTTGCTGGCGGTCTTCTTGGCCGCCGGCGCCGGCGGCGTCGGAGAAGCCGCGGCGGTCTTGTCGCTCGCCGATGCCGTCAGGCCGGCAAACAGGTCGCCGGGCTGCGTGAAGCTGTTGCTCTTGGCCTTGCGCTGCGCGCCTCGAAGATGCGCCTCTTTCTGGCTGACTCCTTCGGCGATCAGCGTGTCGATGACGTGCTCGCCACGGCGGGCTTCTGCGGTCTTGCGGGCGACCTCGGCCGCTTGCACCGGGTCACTCCCCAAGGCGATCAGCTTGTCACGGTAGGCCGCTTCGTCGAACGGCTCTGCTTGTTGCTTCTTCGTCATGCTCGCCTCCTTCCGGAGACGGGGTTAATATTCTTCATGCTGCTGCCTTTGTGGTGTTTGCTGATGCTTCAAGGTGACAGTCGGCGGGGCGTGTTGCTGCACTCCCCGCCACCTCTCTCCGGGTAGCCCCTCAGTGCACCCTTCCCCACGCGGCCAGGTCGATCTTCACCATCGGCAGCAGATACGGGATTTCCGACAGGCGATCGAGCGCCTGCTCGATCGAACGAAACACCACGGGCTGGCGGTTCTCATCGACGACGGCCAGGCTGAAAGGCGCGTCCTTGGCGATAAGGGTGTAGCCCGCCGCATGCGGTGTGATGATGGCCTCGACTTCCTGGCCGGTCTGGTTGCGCTCTGGCATGTCGCACAGTTCGGCCAGCTCATCGAGCGTGACCATCGTGAGGCAATCCAGCGCGCGGTGAAACGAGGGACGGGGCGTTTGTGCCTTGGTACGGGTCCGAGTGGTCTTCATTGCTGATGCTCCAAAAGATCGGCGTTGCTGCGCCGGGGTGGTGAAGTCAGACCAGTCTCAAGTGCGCAGCTCGGCCGCGCCGGATGAGACGATCCATCTGCAAGCGCGACTGCTGCACCTGGTCGGTGGCCTCGCGCCCTGCTCGCAGCGCCTCGGCAAAGCCAAAGGCGCGTGTCTGGTACGCCCAAAAGAGGGCGCGGTTATAGGTGAGTGAGTCGATGCCAGCGGCCATCAAGCGGCGCTGTAGCGCGATGAACTCGCGGGCCTGGTCGGCGTCTTGGTCGATCAGCTCAAGTCCCCACGACAGCGAGTTGCCGATCGCCACCGGGGACAGGGCTTCGTAGGTGGGGAAGGCCGGCGCGTCCTCGTCGATCAGGTCGATGTAGCCGTCGCCCGAGTCGGTCACGCTCGCCAGCTTGCGGAAGCCGCCGAGCGTGTCGTCGATCTCGATCAGGGTGTCAGGCTCGAAGTGCGCGGTCTTCATGGTCAGCCCTTGAAGATGTCGCCTTCCAAGGCACGGAAGATCGCCATGTTGATGATGGCCGCCCTCCCCTGCCCCGTGCGCTGTGCGGCCTCGTCAACCCGGCGAAGAAGGTCCGGGGCGATGGTCAGCGTGATTTGCCGCTTGTTGCCCTTCTTGATGCCCTTCTCGTAGTCGGCCGACGTGGACGCGCCCGCATCCGGAGCACCGGCCACGAAATCCTCGATGGTCTTGGTCGGCGTCTTCGGTTTACGCTGGATTGCCATTGTTATGACTCCTATTAGGCGGTCTTTTGGATATTAAAAAGCACTTGAAAAAGTGCATCGAGTTCGGCGCATGCCTTGGGGTCCTTGGGGCTCATTTCAGCCACGCAAAGCCCTACTCCGCCAGCGTTAGAGAACGCCTTGCGACGACGGATCGGCGTCGGCAGGTACTCGAACTGAGGAACGTCAGCCACGGCAGCCGCCGCCTCCGCGTTGTCTGCCGACTGCTCCCCGGAATCAGCTAGGTTGAGCACCGCCACAGCGCGAAGCCCCTCGTTCACGCACCTCGCCTCTTCCACCAGCGCGGCCATGTCGTCAAGTGCCCACACGTCATATGAGCGGGGTGCGAAGGGGACCAACACCATGTCAGACAGCGCAAGTGCCACCCGAAGAACCTTCGAGTCACGCCCACCAACGTCAATGACGATGTCGTCGAACTTGGTGCGCTGCTGCTGCACCTGCCCACGCAAGGCTTTGTCGTCAACGTACTGAGCGCAGGCTACGCCTGGTTGCCTGCCGCTCTCGGTTCTTGCTGCGATCGCCGCAGAGGCTGTGCCCTGAAGGTCGCCGTCGATGAGCCAGACATCGCGCCCTGTCATGGCACGGGCGATCGCGAGCTGGACGGCAAGCGTCGTCTTGCCGACACCGCCCTTCGTGTTGCCAATCGTTAGGATCATTTAGGCACCGTCTCTAGATACTGTTTGGATATTAAAACACAATTCATTGTCGTTGACAAGCACATGGATCGTGAGCGCTTGGGGCGAAAACGAATGAAAACAAAGACAACGCGATAAAACGATGTAAACAAGACGAAAACAGACGTATAACAAGATTCTTGCAATATCGTTTTAATATCCATTCTAGCCCGAGCTTCTGTATGATGAGCACGTGGATCGACCCGTATCCATCGATCCCCGAATCGAATCAACCTCGAAAGGAGTGCTCATATGAAGAGACTGGCCGCGGTGGTCGCCATGCCGATCGCCGTCATGTGCCATGCAGCCATCGCGGCCGACGCTGCGAAGGACATGGTGTACGTCATCCCCGACAAGGTTCTTGTCCAGCTCGGCAAGACGCGCGAACAGGCGAACAAGGAATGCCCGCCGTGCGAGCGACGCTGGCGTGAAGCCTGGGCCGCCGAAGGAACCAAGAACGATTCGACCTACCTGGCGAAGCTGCGCAAGCAGACGGCCAGGCCGGCCGACATGAAGCCCCCTGTGGCGCAGAAGGGGCAATGACATGGCGGGCGTTGCAACCTACATCGAGAACGCGATCGACCAGCTTCTCGCGAACTTCGTGACCGCCAAGAGCGCAGCCTTCTGCGCGGCCCTCGCGCCGTTGGCTCTGACCGGCACGACCATCTACATCATGATCATGGGCTACGCCGTGATGCGAGGGGAGGCTCACGACTCCCTGCACACCGTGCTGTGGAAATGGTTCAAGGTGTCGATGGTGGCCGGCGTCGCGCTGTCGGGCGGCGAATACCAAGCGACGGTCGTGGAGGGCATCAACGCCATCCCCGGCATCCTGTCCGCTGTCTTCGGTGGCTCGGCAACCATCGGCGGCATGATCGACGGGATCGCCGATCCGTTGATTGCGATGGTCAAGATGTTGCAGACCAAGTCGTCGATGGGCACGTTCCCAGACCTGACCTTGTTCGCAGCAGCGATGACGGTCGCACTGGCCGAGCTGATCATCGTAGTGATCGGCATCGCTATGTACGTCTTCGCCAAGGTGGCGCTCGCGCTCTGCCTGGCTGTCGGTCCGATCTTCATCCTGTGCCTGCTCTGGCCGGCCACGCAGTCGCGGTTTGAAGGATGGCTCGGTCAGACCCTCAGCTTCGCATGGCTGCAAGGCATGCTCGCGGCCGCGATCGGCATGGTCTACACGATCATCGAGCAGTTCGCGGACAAGGTTCAGCAGAACGCGAACACCAACGATGTGTTGACTGATGCTGGGGCGCTGCTTGCCGTGTCCATCATCGTCGCGATCCTCGTCTGGCGTATGCCTCAAATCGCCGCTGCCATGACTGGCGGCACCAGCGTTGAAGGCATCGGCAGGGACATCGGCCGCGCGATGGCCAACGCCTTCAACGGAGGCGGCAAGTCCAACCGCTCGAAGAGCGGCGGGGGAGGGGAGATCAAGGGCGGCGACTCGGGCCGGCCTGCGCAACCCGCGACGCCCTCTCAAGCCACGGCCAATGCTCGCTCGTCCTACGGCACCGACACACCGCTCTACCAGCGCCAGGTGATCGACAACATCCGAAGGGCGGCAAGCTGATGACGACCTATCACGAACTCGCTTCAACAGTGGGGCTCGGCCTGGCCTGCTTCGTCGTCGCGGCTCTGCTTCTGCGCAAGCTGCGGCGCTACCTACAGCCACGCCAGAAGGGCGAAGACGCTGCGACCTTTTGGGCGAGGGCACGGACAGACCAACAGCTCGACAAGGCCGCCTTCGTCAACATGTTCGGTGAAGGCCATGCGACGCCGCATCGCATCAACTTCGCGCTGATGCTGGTTTGGTTCTGGTGCGTGACCAAAGCGCCAGCGATCACGGCCCCGTCGCTGCTGTACCTGCTGGCCGGCTTGTGGGTGACACGCGAGGTCGCCAACGCAGCGCGCCGCGCTGACTTCGACCGCCTCGGCTACTCAGGCCGCTTCTGGTTCAGGTTGTTCTACGCCTGGTCGTGGCCCCTCAACCTCATCAACAAAACCCCGCCCAAGGCCGACTGAGGCACGGGCACATCAACTATTGGAGAAGCAACATGAAGAAGCTCTTTGCCTCCCTGGCATTCATCCTCTCGGCTCTGTGCGGCAACGCTGCCCACGCCGGCATTCCGGTCCTCGACGTGGCGAACCTGGCTCAAGCCGTTCAACAGGTCTTGTCGTGGCAACAGCAGTACAACCAGATGGTGCAGCAGTACCAACAGATGCAGAGCCAGTACAACTCGCTGACTGGCGCTCGCGGCCTGGGCGACATCCTCAACAACCCGATGTTGCAGGGCGTCGTCCCCGCCGATGTGGCGACCGTCTTCAACGGCCTCAACCAAGGCGGCTATGCCGGCCTGACGAGTGCCGCGCAAGGCATCCGTAACGCCACCATGAAGTACAACTGCGAGAACATGACCGGCGACACGCAGATCGCCTGCCAAGCCGCGCTGAACACCAATGCGCAGGCCCAGGCATACCAACAGAGCGCCTTGCAGCTCATCACGCAGCGGGTCTCGCAGATTCAGTCCCTGCAAAGCCAGATCAACACGACGCAAGACCCGAAGGCGATCGCCGAGCTGCAAGCCCGGATCACTGCCGAGAACACGCAGGTGTCCAACGACGCGAACCGCATCGCGGTCATGCAGGCTCTCGCGCAGTCTCAGCGTCAGGCGGCCGATCAGGCGCTGCGTGAGCAGACGATGAAGATGCTTTCGCCGAACACTCCGACCGTCGCGAAGACGATCACCTACCAACTGCCAGGCCAGTACCAGAACTGAACGCCAAGGCGTCAACAAGCAAAGGGCCGCATTCGCGGCCCTTTGTCATTTCAGCTTGCCCTCGATGCGCGCTTTGATCTCGGCGACCTTCTCTGCCCATGCCGCCTTAACCTGGTCATTCGAGATCCACTCGGCCGCCGGATCATCGGCCCCGGCCAGGCCGAGCGCCACTTGCTCGCGAAACCATGCGTCATGGTCTAGGCCCTCGAAGGGGTCACGCGTGTGCTGGCCCTGGGCTCGATCGTCCTCGGTCATGAAGTCGTCGGGAACGCCTTCACGCCCGAAGCGCTTGAAGAACTCGTCCCACGAAGCACCGTTCGGCCCTGCTGTTGGCTTGTCGCTCACGTCGGTCATTTGATCCTCCAGCGTTGAACGTTGGCCGCAATCGTGCCCGACACGGCTTTCGCGTGGTTCCTGATCCAGCCGTCCAGTTTCTCGATCGCCTCGACATTGAACGCCCGATGTGCTTCGGGGGAGGTGTTCAGTGCTCTGGCGACCTGGTTGAGATTCCGGCCGATCTTGAGCAACTGCGAGTTGGATTGCCCCAGAGCTTCAAGTTCCTGCTGACCGAACTGCGGGGTATGGGTCAGCCTAGCGCGAATCAGGCCAACGATCCACCTGGTCGAAGAGAAGCCCTCCGCCTGAGCCACGGCTTCAACGTGAGCGGCCTCGGACGGCGTGAGGCTGATCTTCTTGCGAACCGTTGCCTTCTCGGGCTCGTCGGCGGCAACGGCCAGGGCAGGGGGCTCGCCCTGCTTTGTTAGAAGGCTTTGCACGATCTGACGGAAGGCGGCGCTCGGCGTTGTGCCACGGGCTTCGCAGTAGTCGAGCCATGCCTGCTTGTTCTCAAGCAGATCGACCGTGATCCGGGTATCTCGCTTCTTCTCCATCAGACCATCCCCTTCCACTCAACACCAACGACCGCAGGCGCGTCGATGTCTGACAAGTGGCACCAAGTGCCTATCCTGCATTAGCACCCACCACCTCGGTTTTCTTGAAAATTTCAAGCGATGCCCGCCGTCCTCAATAGGGGCGCACCGCCACCACCCGAGCCGCCGGCCAGCAGTGGCAGCATGGGCAGGCCCGAGGCTGTGGATTGCACAATCCACGATCACCCCTTGAGCCGATCCATCAGGCGGCTCATCAGAGACGGCTTCGGCTTCGCCGTCAGCATCGGCGGCTGGGCCTGCGGCTGCGCCGGGAACCAGTCGCGGATGTCTCGATAGGGCAAGCCCTTCGACTCGTGCACGTCTTTCAGCCAGGCCGCGATCGCCTGATAGAAGCGCACGCCATAGCCCTTGCCTGCCGCACCGTAGACCTGGTGATCGACATCACCATCGGCGCAGTACTTGGGATCGTCCAGCGTGTGAAACGTCCGGCAGTTGAAAGGCCGCGTGCTGTAGACCGTGCAGCCACCGTCCGCGCCAATGAAGGGGCAGGCGGTCCGATGGCCCGTCGTCCGGGCTTCGCCCTGGTGGTCGAGCTGCGGGCCACCCTTGAAGGTGATGTACTCGGCTTCGATCCGGCTCACTTGCACGTCGATCTGGCAGCAGTGATTGCATCCCTTCTGGCACACCGCAAAGGTCGCGACGAAGGCATTGAAGCGATCGGTGAAGGCGTAGACCGCTTCCAGCTTCTCGAACAGGGTCAAGCTGCGCGAGTTGATCTTGGTCGCGAACAGCTCTTGCATGCCGGCGACCAGCTCGTCGGGGATCGGCGGCAACGGGCGGATGTCCCGCTTGTCGCGGAACTTGATGGCTACAGGTTTCAAGGTCTTCTCCCTTCTTCGCGGTCTGTGGTTGATCGACGGCCCGCCCTGCGGGCCTGCGGCTGATGAAGCCGCCAGGAGGGGCAGGCTTCGCCTGGTTGCGCGCCCTGCGCGCGGACCATCAGTAGCGCGTGAAGAACTGATAGACCATGTAGAACGCCACCGAAGCCACCGCCAGGCCGATGCAAGCGAAGGCGAAGCTGATGACCCCGCGCACGATGGCCGTACCGACGCCCACGATGAAGCGCCAGATCGCCGCCACCGCGCGGAACGGCAACATGACCACGCCCCACGCCGTCGCGACGAACTCCACCAGGTAGCCGATGCGGCGTCGCGTCTTGCGGGCGAGGTCGGCGAAGTCCCGGCCAGGTTGGGCGTGGGCCGCATGGCGATCGCCGTTACTGACGACGACGCGAAGGTGAGGGCGCTGGTTCATGGTCAGTCTCCTTTGCGTGTGCTCTTACCGGCAGGCTTGGTCGCCGCTGCCGGCGTCGCTCCGTCTTCGCCGGCCTGACGGCCTTCCAGCGCGCGAAGAAGCCCGGCCTGCTGCGCTTGCATGGCCTCGACCTGGCCGCGCAGCTTCGCCGCCTCTTCGCGTGCTCCTGCTGCCTCGTGACGGGCGGCATCGCGATCCGCCTCCGCTTTGGTCGCCCGGTCGGCCGCGCGAGTGGCCTCGGCCTCGGCCTGCTTCCGATGCTCTTGGTGCGCCTGGTCGGCCGCGTCGGCTTTGGCCTTCACCGTCGCCAGCTCGGCACGCAACTGCTCGGCTTGCTGCTGGTGCCGCGAGCGCTCGGCTTCGATGGCAGCGTTCAACCTGGTCAGCTCGGCCGCGTGCTCTTCGGCCGCCTTGGCTGTGGCCTGCTCAGTGAGCGCCAGGCGCTCGCGCACTTGAGCCAGTTCGACGGCTTGCGCCTGGTGGGCGGCCTGCAACTCGGCGAGACGCTTTTCCAGTGCCTCGGCTGCGGCCTTGCCCTCGTCGAGCTTGCTTTCGAGGTCATCGACCGTCTGTGCTGCATCGGCCAGCTCACGCTCGGCCTGTTCGCGCTGCTCACCGGCCGTGCGGATGACTTCGGCGACGCGCCGCTCTGCCGCCTTCACCGCCTTGTCGTTCAGCTCGACGGCCAGCGTCGCCAGGCGCTCGGTCAGGGCCTTGGTGACGGCTGCGACTTCCTCAGCCACCTCGACCGGCAGCTCGGCCACGGGCTCGGCCTTGGTGACGGCTTGGCTGCTGATGTGCTCATCCCAAACCTGCTTGAGCCGGGAAGGGTTGCCGCCGCCGACCTTCTGGCGCAGCGCAAAGCCGGTGATGTTCCGGCCGGCAGCTTGCAGCGCCTGGCCGGCCTCGATGATCTGCTCGGCGGTGAATTCAGCGGGTCGCATGGGCGGCACTCCTGGGTTGATCGATACCTATAATGTAGCACAAACAAAGAAATAAACAAACAAATAAATGAACTATCTCCGGGGTGTTGTTTTTTAAACGAACGGTTGGCGGACGGTTGGCGGACGGTTGGCATGCGTCCGCATTCATGGAGAGGCGGGAGGGTCGGCGCTGTACGTTTTGCCGTCTTCCAATCAGCGTGCGAAAATGTCGCAACTGCTACGGCATGACGGACACTGCATGAAGATCGGCTATGCCCGCGTCTCGACCGACGATCAAACGCTCGACCTACAGCGCGACGCCCTCCAGGCGGCGGGCTGCGAACGGGTATTCGAGGACAAGGCGAGCGGTGCGAAGGTGGCCCGACCCGGCCTGAAAGAAGCGCTGGACTTCGCTCGCAAAGGCGATGTGCTGGTCGTGTGGCGGCTCGATCGGCTGGGCAGGTCGTTGCCCGAGCTGGTGCACCTGGTCGGCAAGCTGGACGCCGACGGCATCGGCTTCGAGAGCCTGACGGAGAAGATCGACGCCACCACGGCCGCCGGCCGGCTGGTCTTTCATGTCTTCGCCGCGCTGTCGGAGTTCGAGCGCAATCTGATCCGGGAGCGCACGCATGCTGGCCTGGCCGCTGCGCGTGCTCGTGGCCGCAAGGGTGGTCGGCGCGAGCTGCCGGCCGAGAAACAAGCCCTGATCCGGGCCAGTGCAGACCGGCCGCCGGCCGAGGTCTGCAAGGCTTTGGGCATCAGTCGATCGACGTTCTACAAGTACGCGCCGAGCCGGGCCGAGGCGGCGGGCGTGGGTATGCTGCACACCAAGAAGGAGTCACAACAATGAGCAAGAAGCCGACTTTGAAGTTGGTCACGGGATCGGCAGGGTTACAGCCCTGCCGATCTGCATCTGAGGCCAACACGCCCAAGGGCCCGCCGAAGATCACCGAGCATGGTCAGCGTCTGCTTGACCGGATGCTCGATGAGGGGGTCATCGAGGGCGATTCGCTGTCGGTTCTGCCGGCGCTGCCGCGTGAGAGCGTCGATCTGTTCTTCACCTCGCCGCCCTACGCTGACGCACGGGCCTACAGCCGCATCCACCCTGACCGTTACGTCGAATGGTTCTTGCCCTTCGCGCGGGCCATGTTCGATGCGGCCAAGCCGAGCGGAAGCCTCATCATCAACATCAAGAACCGGGTAGCGAACCGGGGCCCGCTCAAGGGCCAGCGTCACCCCTACGTCTACCAGCTCGTGCTTGCCCTCCAAAACATGGGCTGGCGGTGGGTCGAAACCTACATTTGGGCCAAGCCCAACGCGGTGCCGGGCAAGTTCGGCCCGAGGACGAAAGACAGCTTCGAGTACGTCTACCACTTCGCACGCGGGAACAAACCTTTCTTCGACTTGAACGCGATCCGCGTACCCTACAAGGCCGACGCCTCAGAGATCGAGCGCCGCAAGAAGGACACGCTCGGTCGGCGCAGCACCGAGGCCGGCTTTGGCCGCGATCGCACGAAGACCTACCTCCTGGGCGGTGCCGATCCTGGCAACGTCGTGGCAGTGGCTCAGACCTACAACCAGCACAAGGGCGTAGCGCACACGGCCGCCATGCCCGAGGGCCTGGCCGAGTTCTTCATCAAGGCCGCATGCCCGGTCGATGGCGTCGTGGTCGATCCATTCGCAGGCGGTGCGACGACAGTGGTTGTCGGCCGCAAGCTCGGCCGTCAGGCCGGCGGCGTCGAGCTGCACGAGGAATTCGTGAAGGAAGGTCTGCGCCGCATCGCGGCTGGCCTGGCCGAGGACACCCCCGGCCGCCTGGTCAACGCGATGGGGGTATGAGCCGGTGACAGTCGAAGCAACCATTGAAGCCATCCTCTCGGCCGGCACGTTCACCCAGCGCATCCAGCAAATCCGCCTGGTGCCCCAGCGGCACGGCACCGAGGATCACGGCACGATCTACGCGGCCGTGGCCCGCGAGCTGTACATGCCGCACCTCGCCCCGGATTTCGCCTACATCCACGAATCCTCCTTCTACGAGACTGAACACTTCTTCGCGGCCTATGACGCTGCGGCCAGGCTGACGGAAGGATTCACCCGAGTCAGCGAGGCCGAGCTTCAAGCCGTGCTGTTGCAGTGCCCGCGCACGCTGCTGGTCTTCCGCACGCTGCTGGGTCTGACAAAAGACGAGTTCGCCCATTCGACGCTGCTGGCCGGCGGTCCCGACGAGCTGGCAGCGCTGACAGCGGCGCAAATCGACACGCTCGAACGAAGCGCGATCGACTACCAGCGGCCAAACACGACAGCAGCGCTCGCCAAGGCCACGGCACAGGCACAGGTCGCGGCCAAGACGATCACGATGGCGATGGACGGCGAGTTGTTCGGCGAAGCCCCGCCCGGCCTCAAGAGCAAGCAGCTCAAGCCTGACACGGCAACCGGATGGGCCAGCGTGCGCGCCTTCGCGGCCAATGGCGTGCCGCTACAGGTCTTCCTGCATCAGCGCCACTACGGCGGCGCGTTCCGCCAGGTGCTCGATGCCACCTCGACGAAGCGGGGCGACCTGATCGAGGACGCGGTAGAAGCGCTGTTCACGGCGCGCGGCATTTCGTTCATTCGGACGGGTAGCCACAACCAGGCCGACATTGCGCGACGGTTCGAGGTGCATGTGACGCCGGCACCCGACTTCGTGGTCTTCGACCCGGCCGACGACAGCCTGAAAGCGATGCTCGAATGCAAGGGCACGAACAACGGCGGCACGGCCCGAGACAAGGCCCTTCGGTTCGCTCGTCTCAAGGCAGAGTCTGTGCGCCTGGGCGGCGTGCCGCTCATCGCCGTGCTCGGCGGCATTGGCTGGGCTCGCATCAATGACGCGCTCGGCCCGGTCGTGCGTGACACCGATGGTCGGGTGTTCACGCTCTCGACCTTGAACTCGATGCTTGAGGTCGCGCCGTTCCCCGGCCTGGTCACTCTGCCTTGACGACAGCACCGCGATAATCGAACCAAGCTGCACCATAGACCGGCGTCTTCCTCCCTGATGCCCGCGCAGCTCTTCCACGCCTCGGCATCCTCCCTGCCGGGGCGTTCTTTTCAGTGGAATGACATTCAATATCCTCTGAAAGAAGTTCAAAGGAATATCCTTTGGATATTCATTCGTAGCCGCTGGCCTTTCAGGCGCGCAGGGCGCGCAAGCAGGCGAAGCCTGCCCTTCCTGGCAGATCCATCCAGTCGCAGGCCCGCAGGGCGGGCCGTCTCCTGCTCGATCGCGAGAAAGCCGCCCCACGGATGGGGCGGCGGTGGGTAATGGCGCGAGGCCATACCCCGCACAAGGCGGGGCACAGGGGGCATCCGTTGCGCGACCGCATAGAGGCCCGCCAAGCGCTCAGAAGCCCCCCGGACAGCCCGAGGTCGCACCGGCCCTGAGAAAACCGCGCCACGGCCCGCTGTGCGCGTCCTGCTGGCTGTTCGGAGTGGAAAGGGTGTCAAGGGCTCGACCGGAAGCCGCACGCGGAGCGCAGGGCGCAGCCCGAGCACCGAACGGGTGAGGATCGAGGCGAAGCGAACCCTTGATGCCCTTGGAACGACCCCACGCTCGCCGTCAGGGGGCAGGAGAAGCAAGCGAAGCGCCGCGCGGCCTGCACCCTTGACGACAGAGGGCGACTCGCTCCCCTTCCCAGCGGGAAGGGGCGGGGGGGATGGGAGAGGGTGGTGCACCTGGTGCGCTTGTTCAGCGCTCAGGCCGTGGCCAGCCCCTTCTTCAAGACCTGGCGGCTGTGGCACGCCACGATCGCCGATTAGTTGCCCCGACGGTGGCGAGCTGGGGGGCCATCCTGCCCCCTTCGGGGGCCTCGATTTGGGGTGAGGCCGAAGGCCGAGGGGCTGCAAGCCCCTGGGGGATGCCGGGCGGGAGCGCGAAGCGCGGGCGGAGGGCCGCAAGCGGCCCGGAGGAGCCGGCGGGGGCGAAGCCCCCAAGAGGCGGCGGCGTCCCTTCGAGCTGCGCCGGCTTTTCCACAGTGCGCGCCCCTCCTGCTACCAGCAAAAAGTTAAAGGAAAGAGCTAAAGGCAAACCTTACAGGTTTAGGGGGGGTCTGATTTCACGACCCCGCGGGGGCCGACCTCACGGCCAAAGCGTGCCGCACGGGGACCCGGGCCCACCAGCGCGCGGCGGACCCCCTGCCGCGGGCAGCCC
>OFJB01000821.1_pt1 | contig 13653 bp, 16 predicted proteins | sample 1775081 | NCBI WGS metagenome assembly OFJB01 (sample SAMN08195771, study PRJEB24354) | sludge metagenome | isolation source: initial sludge from phenol fed wastewater aerobic bioreactor | place: India: Nagpur | collected 2016-06-05 | reverse complement strand
TACGGCCGGAAAGCTTGGACGGTGTTAACCACCCCCCAGAAGTTCACGGCGAAAACTCGCCCGATATCGGCAGTGCTCAGTTCGGCGAATGGCACGAATCTTTGAATAATGCCGGCCACATTGATCAACCCGTCCACGACACCGTGCGCGGCGACCACCGCCTCGGGAAGCAGCTTCACGGCTTCGGCGTCGGCGACGCTGAGCTCGTGACAGGACAGATTGGCGCCCAACTCCCCCGCAGCCTGGGTCGTACCGGCCAGACCGTCGGCGCTCACATCGACCGCCGCAACTCGGGCGCCTCGGCCCAACAGATTGAGCACCACCTCACGGCCAATGCCGTTGCCGCCGCCCGTGACGACGAATACCTTGCCCTCAACGTCCATGACACACCCCCGGTGAGCTTCATCCCGATTGCCGACGGAATTGTTCTTCACAGGATCGCCGCTGGACTCACCGCAGTGCAAGAGGCACCCGCACTGGGCTGCCCTCTCAGCGAGCGAGCCCGGTCAGAAATGCACTCAGCGTGACCACTTGAAAGATGACCAGCAGCACCCCGACCACGATAGAGGCCAACCACAGATAGATCATGACGCGGGTGAACCGGGCGATGAAGTGAATGTCGTCCGACGCCCGCTGAGTCAGTCCGTAGGCGTAGTAGGGGTTGACGAACCCCAACCGCGCGCCCTGGGCGGCATCGATCGCGGACTGAATGCCGGCTCCGGGGGGAATGGGCTGCTGGGACCCAAGGTGGGCGCTGGGCGGTGCCCAGGCGGCGCCAGGCTGATAGGGGTTCGGCTCGGACACGATGTGGCCCTTTCACTGGTCGATGAACATGCCCGAATCTAGGACCCCGGCCCGCCAGTTCGACAGCCCCCTGCCCAAAGCTCAGATCCACCCCGCATAGGGACGCTGCGCCACCGCGGAGTGGAGCCAGCGAATCAGCGTGGTGAAGTCGAAGACCTGAAGGCCGACCGCGGCTTGGATGGCGGCCGCGTAGGGCGGCATATCGCTGCACTCCAACAGAACCGCGCCAACCTCGGGGTCGGCACACAGTTGCTGGGCAGCAGCGACGACCTGAAGCGGCAGCTCGTTGAACTGACCTTCGAGCGTGCCTGCCTGACCGAACCGCTGCCGACCACACCGGACGCCTTCAAGGCACGTTGTGCCGAGGCCAAGGCGCGGCTCGGGCTGATCATGCAGGAAGTCTGCCGCCTGGTCGGCACCGTGCTCAGCGAATGGCAGGCGGCGGTCAAGAAATTGCCGGCGTTCAAGGCGCACGCGGCGGCCGTCGCCGACATCGAGGCGCAGTTGAAGCGGCTGATCGGCAAGAACTTCGTCGTCGACACGCCCTTCGAGCGTCTGCAGCACTACCCGCGCTACCTGAAGGCGGTTGGCGTGCGGCTCGACAAGCTCAAGGCCAACCCCGCCCGCGACGCGCAATTGATGGCCGAGTACGCGCCGCTATGGACCAACTACGAGCGGCGGGCGATCCAGTTGGCGAAGATGGGTTCGGTCGACCCGCAAATCGAGCAGTTCCGCTGGCTGCTGGAAGAACTACGCGTCGGCCTCTACGCGCAGGAGTTGCGCACGCCGGTGCCGGTGTCGGTGAAGCGGCTGCAGAAGCAATGGGAAGGGATGGCTCGCTGAGTCAGGCCATGACGCTGATGCTGCCGGCGATGCTGCTCAGCGTCAGCGTCGGCGCCATCCCGGCGGCGGCACCGAGTCCGCCATAGAGGTCGCCGCCGCCCTTGAGCGCGGTATCGACCTGGTGCAGCGCATTTTCCGCCGCTCTGAACTCGTCATCTTCCCGCTGGTGGGCCTTGCGCATCCGGGCCTTGGCCTGTTCGAGCAGTGCCTTCAACTGCTTGGCCACTTCCTCCAGTTTGTCGCGCAAGGACTTGTCGTCGCCGGCATCATTCGCCGCCGGCTCGCTTGCCGCCGAGGCAGCCGGCGCACGCTCCGGGCTTTCTTCGACCGTCGTCGATTCGGACGAAGGGGGCGAACTGGCGATGGCGGCGCCAGTCGTCCCGGCAGCAGCGCCGCCGCTGTCGCCGCCCGCCACCTTGGCCATGCCGGCGAGTTCCTTGGCGATCGTCGAAATCTGCCGAAGAATAGCCTTGGCCTGTTCCGGTGGCAGGCCGATCAACATCGCCCGCAACTGCTTGATTCTCTCCTTCAATTGCTCGACCCGGGATGCGGCATGCGCCTTCGCGGTGTCCTTTGGGCTGGGTATGGCGCGCAGGCGGCGCAGGCCTTCCTGCATGTTCTGCCATCGCTCTTCCTGGCGTTCTGCCCAGACATCGCGGGTCCTGGTCGAAGACAAGGCGATCGTTTGGCTGGCGGACAAGGACGGCAGGTTCATCGGGACGGGAAAACAGAGGCAATGGCAGTTCTACGGCGAGGGCGGCAAAAACTTTAAAATGACGCCTGCGTCCGCTTTCCGGAAGGTGCCGTGATGGAACTCGTGGTTCTGGCCTTGGGCCGTTCGTTGGCCGACCTGCGTGCCGGTCGGGTCTGGTTGTACCTGTTGTTGCCGGCATTGGCCGCCATGCTGCTCTCGGTGACGCTGGCGCTGTGGGGGCTGGGCTGGCTGGCCGAGCAACTACTTGTGCTGCCGCCGATGACCTGGCTCGCCGCCTGGGGGCTGGTCTGGCTGGCCACCTTCCTGGCCTGGCTGGGCGGCTGGCTGGCGATCTTCGCCGTCGCCTATTTGTGTGCCTCGCTGCTCGCGGCGATCGTCATCATGCCGCTGCTGCTCAAATATCTGTCGAAAACCGAATACCGAGACCTGGCGACCATGGGGCGCGACAGCTTCGTCGCCGCCACGGTCAACAGCCTGGGGGCGGCGCTGATCTTCGTCGTCGCCTGGTTGGCGACCATCCCGCTGTGGCTGATTCCCGGCTTCTCACTGCTCATTCCGCTGCTGCTGATGGCCTGGCTCAATCGGCGCACCTTCGCCTACGACGCGCTGTCGCTGCACGCGAGCGACGCCGAATGGGCCAGCCTGCGTACCCAGCACAAGCTGCCGCTGTTCCTGCTCGGCCTGGTCATGGCGGTGCTCGCCCATGTGCCGGTGCTCGGCCTGCTGGTGCCGGCGCTGGCTGCGCTATCATTCGTTCATTACGGGCTGGAAGCCCTGCGCCGCTCGCGTGGCGGCGCGATCGTCAGCATTCAGGGAGAACAAGCATGAGTCGAACCTTCGGCGCCGTCATCATCGGCGACGAAATCCTGTCCGGCAAACGCCAGGACAAGCACTTCGCGAAGATCGCCGAGCTGCTCGGCGCGCGCGGCCTGCAACTGTCCTGGGTCGAATACCTGGGCGACGACCGGCAGCGCCTGACCGCTACCTTCAAGCGCACGATGGCCGCCGGCGACGTCGTCTTTTCCTGCGGCGGCATCGGCAACACGCCCGATGACCACACCCGGCAGGCGGTGGCGGCGGCGCTCGGCGTCGATCTTGAACTGCACCCGGAAGGTTTCGAGGAACTGAAGGTGCGTTTCGCCAACGAGGAAATCACCGAACAGCGCAAGCTGCTGGTCACCTTCCCGCGCGGCGTGCGCATCGTGCCCAACCCGTTCAACCGCATCCCGGGTTTCATGGCCAACGACCACTATTTCGTGCCTGGCTTCCCGCAGATGGCACATCCGATGATCGAGTGGGCGCTCGACAGCTTCTACCGGGACGAATTCAGGGCGGTCGGCGACAAAGTCGAGAAGGCCTTCCTGCTCACCGGGCCGAACGCCTACGAGAGCGCGCTGCTCGACCTGATGGAGCGGATCGTCGCCGCCTACCCGAGCCTGCGCCTGTTCTCGCTGCCCTCGCTGGTCGGCCAGGAACGCCGGCACCTGGAGCTGGGCGTCGAAGGCGCGCCGACGCTGGTCGAGCGGGCGATGGAGGAAATCCGCATCGAGATCGAAAAGCGCGGCATCACCTGGCGCTGGCGGGAGGCCGCATGAAGCCGGCTGAACACGCGACAGCGAAGCGGACCCAGCAACTGCTCAGCGAGGCCGGGCTGGCCGGAAGCGTCGTCGAATTCGAGCAGCCGACCCGGACCAGCGCCGAAGCGGCAGCGGCGATCGGCTGTTCGGTGGCCGAGATCGCCAAGTCCATCGTCTTTCGTGGCAAGGAAAGCGGGCTGGCGGTGCTGGTCGTCGCCAGCGGCGACAACCGCGTCTGCGAGCGCAAGGTGGCGGCGCTGGTTGGCGAGAAGCTCGGTCGCGCCGATGCCGATTTCGTCCGTGCGGCAACCGGCTACGCCATCGGCGGCGTCGCTCCGCTCGGTCACGCGCAACCACTGCGCCTGTTGCTCGATCGCGACCTGCTGCGCTTTACGCGCGTCTGGGCAGCCGGCGGCACGCCGTATTCGGTGTTTCCGCTGACGCCGGCAGAGCTTGCCGCGATTACCACCGCCGACTGGCAGGACATCCGCCAGGACTGATTTCCAGGCAATAAAAAACCCGCGACTGGCGCGGGTTTTCGGGGTTGGGGTTGGGTGGCGCCTGTTTTATTTGGTGGCGCTCTTGCGGGCGGCGGCGGTGGCGCTGGTCTTGGCCGGCGCGGCTGCCTTGGTGGCGGCCTGCATGTTGGCTTCGGCGATGTCGGACAGCTGCTTGGCCATCGAGTTCATCTGGCCGAAGGCCTTGGTCGAGGCGTCGAGCATGGTCTGCATGGTCGCCGCGAACACGTCGCCGCCGACCGGCGTCGCCGTCTTGGCCTTTTCCACCGCGCTGGCAGCGGTCTGCTGGAAGTTGCTGTACTGCGCTTCCATCACCGAGGTGACTTCCTTCTGCATTTCGGTGACCAGGTCATAGAGGCTGCGGGAATAGTCCATCAGCTTCTCGGTGCTCGGCTGGGTCAGTTCGCTGCCCAGCTTGGCGACGGCGTTGGCGTCCTTGGCGGCGAGTAGTTGCTGGGTGCTGGCAACCGTCGTGTTGAAGAACTCGCGGGTCGCCGCCATGTTCAGCGCGGTCAGGCGCTCGAGGCCGTTGAAGGCGGTGCGCATGAGGGCGGTCATCACTTCGGCGTTGGCTTTCTGTGCTGCGGTCAGTTGCTCAAGGTTCGGGTTGCTCATCGTTATCTCCAGCGTGCGTTTTATAGGTGGTTGGGATGAAACAAAGCCTCCGCCCGGGGGCAGAGGCCTGGATGCAACAACTTACTTCTTCTTGGGGGCGGCGGTGGCGCTGACCGCCTTGACCGTGGCGTTGGTGGCGGCGGCAACATTGGCTTCGGCAATCTCGGCAACCTGCTTGGCGGCCTTGTTCATGTTGTCGAAAGCCGAGTTGGCGGCGGCGATGGCGCTCTTGACGGCAGCGACGGCAACGTCGGAGCCGGCCGGGGCGGACTTGGCGGCTTGATCGAGCAGACCGGAGACGGTCTTCTGGAAGTCGGAGAACTGGGCTTCGACCATCTTCGACAGTTCTTCCTGGGTCTGGGCCGAGATTTCATAGACGCTGCGCGAGTAGGCAACGGCCTTCTCGACGTTCGGCTGGGCCAGCGAGGCCTGGATCGACAGGGCTTCCTGGACATCCTTGGCGCCCATCAGCGCCTTCGCGCCGGAGACGGAATCTTCCATCAGCGAGCGGGCGGTGTTCAGGTTCAGGGCGGCGATGCGTTCGGCGGAGGCGAGCGCGGTGTTGGCGAGGGACAGCAGGGAATCGACGGTGGCTTTGTTGGCAGCGGCGAATTGCTCGGGCGTCTTGAACATGGGGGTCTCCGGAAAGAAAAGTCTGGCAGAACAGGGGTGGCCTTGGCAGTGCCGTTTCGCTTTGCGTTGCTGCACCGCACCATGTCTTTGATTATAGACGAGCGTGTTGACTTGTCAACAACTATTTTGTGCACTGCACAAACGGGATAAATCCTTTCGAATCAGCCATGTGATTGATGCTTATGGCATTTTATCGAGGATCTTTCGGGTCGATGTCGCCGGCGCTGCGCAGTTGCAGATTGTCGCCACGGGTACTCGGACGGCTCGGTTCGCTGCCCTTGCTGCGCGGCTGGATCACCGCCCGCACGCGCGGTGTGGCGCCCTTCGGGTCGCTCGCCTCGCCAGCGCTGGCGAGGAACTTCTCGCTGACCGCGTCGTACCAGATGTAGTCGCCGCGGACCTCGTCCTCGCCGGCGCGGATGTGGGCGCGATGGAAAAGTTCGGCGATCTCGCTGTTGCTGTCGTATTCGATGCGCTCGGCTTCGCCTTCGACATAATCGTCGCGCCCGTCGCGTTTCTGGCGGAAGCTCGCCTTGCCGCCCGGCGGGGCGAAAGCGATGCCCTTCTGGAAGCCATAGCGGTCCTCGCTGACGATGATGCGCGCCGCCTTGATCATCAGCGTGCCCTTGCTGATGACGACATCGCCTTCGAGGATCTGCTGCTTCTTGGCGTCGTCGATCGAGATGCGGTTGGCTTCGAGCAGCATCGGCTTGTCGCGGTCGGCCTTTTCGGCGAAGGCGGGGGGGCAGCCAAGAATGATGGCGGCGAGCAGGGCGGGGCGAAGGATCATGGCTTGGCTCTGGCGGAAAGGTAGCGACCGCGGACTTGCGAGCGCAGTTCGAAGGTCGAGGCCTTGTTGTCGATGCGGGCGCCGACGCCACTGATTTCGGAGGCGCCCAGGGTGATGGTCATGGCCTGGTCGGTATGGGCTTTGCCGGTTTCCGGTTCGACGGTCAGTGTCGAGGTCCGGGCATTGAGTTCGGGGCGTTTGTCGGTGGCGGCGCGGACGATCTCCACGCTATCGTCGAGCAGGATCGTTTCGCCGCGGGCGGTGACCGTCGCCCGACCGGCGGTCAGGATGAGCGGGGGCGCGTCGCCGCGATAGGCGAGCAGGCGCGGCGAGGTGACCAGCGAACTGTCGTTGTCGGGGAAATGGCGCAGTTGTGGCGCACTCAGACGGTATTGCAGTTTGCCTTGCTCGTCGAGGCGGCGGATTTCGAAATTTTCGACGATGGCATCGGCCTCATGGGCCGCCGTGCGCATCTCCGGACGCACTTCGTCGGTGGTGAGTATCGCCTGCAGCCAGAAACTGAGCCCCGCCAGCAGCGCCAGCAGGGTGATCGGGAAGAGTTGGCCAGACCAGTTCTTCATGGCAGGAGTGTGATGGCGCTCATCAGATGACCTTGGCGGTGAACAGGTCGTGCATGTTGAGCGCACCCTGCAGCTTGCCGTCCTCGTCGCAGACGAGCAGGGCATTGATGCGCAGGCGCTCCATCATCTCGACCGCCTCGACGGCGAGGCGCTCAGGGCCGATGGTGCGCGGGGTGGCAGTCATCGCGGCGACGATGCTGGCGTCCTGGAGGTCGATGCGCTTCTCGAAGGCGCGCCGCAGGTCGCCGTCGGTGAAGATGCCGACCGGCCGGTCGGTGCCATCGACCACGGCAACCAGACCGAGGCCGCCGTGGGACATGGCGACGATGGCCTCGCTGATCGGCGTTGTCGGCGCTACCGCCGGCACCCGGTCGCGCTGGCGCATGACGTCGCGGACGTGGGTCAGCAGGCGGCGGCCGAGCGATCCGCCGGGGTGCGAGCGGGCGAAATCCTCCGGGCCGAAGCCGCGGGCGTCGAGCAGGGCGACCGCCAGTGCGTCGCCGAGGGCCAGCGCGGCGGTGGTCGAGGCGGTTGGCGCCAGGTTGAGCGGGCAGGCTTCCTGGGCGACCCCGGCGTCGAGGTGGACGTCGGCTTCGCGGGCCAGCGTCGAGTCCGGGTTGCCGGTCATCGCGACGACCCGCGCGCCCTGCCGCTTGAGCGCCGGCAGAATGCGCAGCAACTCCTCGGATTCGCCGGAATTGGAGAGGGCGAGCAGGATGTCGTGGCGGGTGATCATGCCGAGGTCGCCGTGGCTGGCTTCGGCCGGATGGACGAAGTAGGCAGGGGTGCCGGTACTGGCCATGGTGGCGGCGATCTTGCGCGCGATGTGACCGGATTTCCCCATGCCGCTGACGATCAGGCGGCCGCGGCTGTCGAGGATGAGGCGGACGGCGGCGGCGAAACGGTCGTCGATCCGGGCCTGCAGCGCGCCGACCGCCGCCGCCTCGATGGCGAGCGTCTGCCGGCCCAGCAGCAGGGCGCGTTCCGGCGAAAAACAGGCGGGCGACGGATTTGGGTTCATGGGCGGGCTGCGGTTATGATGGTCGGAGTATACCTGACTTCATCAAGCCCGATTTGAGCGCCCTTTCCCTCGTCCTGCTGCTGCTCGGAGCCTCGGTTCTCGCCGTGGTCATCTTCCGTCGTTTCAACTTGCCGCCGGTGCTTGGCTACCTGGCGGTGGGCAGCATGATCGGGCCGCACGCGTTCAATCTGATGTCGGACATCCATCGCGCCGAATACATCGCCGAATTCGGCGTCGTCTTCCTGATGTTCTCGATCGGCCTCGAATTCTCCCTGCCCAAGCTCTACGCGATGAAACGCATCGTCTTCGGGCTGGGCTTGCTGCAGGTGCTGTTGACCATGCTGGTCGTGCTGCTGCTGGTGATGGCGCTGGGCATCGGCTGGCAACTGGGGATCGCGCTGGGCGCGGTGTTCGCCATGTCGTCCACGGCGGTGCTGAGCAAGCTGCTGGCGGAACGCATGCAGCTCGATTCGGTGCATGGCCGGCAGATCGTCGGCGTGCTGTTGTTCCAGGACCTCGCCGTGGTGCCGTTGCTGGTCCTGCTGCCGTCGCTGACCGAATCGCCGGAGAAACTGGCGATGCTGATGGGCGTCGCCATGCTCAAGGCGGCTGCGGTGCTGGCGCTGATCCTGGTGTTCGGCCAGAAGCTGATGCGCAAGTGGTTCCATTTCGTCGCCCGCGCCAAGTCGGCCGAGGTGTTCGTCCTCAACGTGCTGCTCATCACCCTCGGTCTGGCGACGATCACCGAGCACGCCGGCCTGTCGCTGGCGCTGGGCGCCTTCGTCGCCGGCATGCTGATCGCCGAAACCGAGTTCCGCATGCAGGTGGAAGAGGACATCAAACCCTTCCGCGACGTGCTGATGGGGCTTTTCTTCGTCACCATCGGCGTCAAGCTCGACCTCCATATCCTGGTCGGCCTGTGGTGGCAGGTGATGCTGGTGCTGGTCCTGCTGCTGGTGATCAAGGCGCTGATCGTCGGCCTCCTGTCGTGGAAGCTCGGCGCCTCGTCCGGCAATGCCATCCGCTCGGGGTTGTGGCTGTGCGCCGGCGGTGAATTCGGTTTCGTGCTGCTCGGCGTGATCACCCACCTGCCCAAGGGGATCGAGCAGGTGGTGTTGACTTCGCTGGTGCTGTCGATGCTGATTGCGCCCTTCATCGTCCAGTACAGCGAGCGTCTGGTGATGCGTTTCGTCGCCAGCGAATGGTTGCTGCGCTCGATGCAGGTGACGCAGATTGCCGCCCAGTCGATGACTTCGGAGAAGCACGCGATCCTCTGCGGCTTCGGGCGCAACGGCCAGTACCTCGCCCGTTTCCTGGCCCAGGAAGGGATACAGAGCATCGCCCTCGACCTCGATCCGGACCGCGTGCGCGAGGCGGCGGGCGGTGGCGAGAGCGTCGTCTTCGGCGATGCCGGGCGCAAGGAGGCGCTGATGGCGGCCGGCCTGATGCGCGCCAGCGTCGTCATCGTGACGATGAGCGACACCCAGCTGGCCGAAAAGGTCCTGCATCACGTCCAGGAAATGCGCCCCGACCTGCCGGTCGTGGTCCGTACCGCCGACGAGAAGGACATGAACCGCCTGGCCAGCGCCGGCGCCGCCGAAGTCGTCCCGGAAACGCTGGAGGCCAGCCTGATGCTTGCTTCGCACGCGCTGGTCCTGGTCGGCGTGCCGATCAACCGCGTATTGAAGCGCATCCGCCAGGTGCGCGGCCAGCGCTATCGGCTGCTGCGCGGCTTCTATCGGGGCTTCACCGATCGGGACGATGACGACAACAGCCAGTCGCGTCTGCATTCGATCTGGTTGACGCCTGGCGCCGCGGCGATCGGTCAGACGCTCGGCGAACTCGGCCTGGAACTGCTCGGCTGCGAGGTCAGCGCCATCCGTCGGCGCGGTATCCGCGCTCTCGAACCGGCGCCGGAGACCCGGCTCGACGAAGGCGACGTCGTCGTCGTGCTCGGTACGCCAGGCGCCGTGGCGGCGGCCGAAGACCGCCTGCTCAAGCGTTAAGGGCGCGCGCCGTCGGCAGCTCGCTGCATCAAGCTTCCGGCTTGTTCCTGGCGCGTACGCGGCGGTTGGCGCTCGGGGTGACGACCTGCTGCATTTCCTCGCCAACCCGGTCCACCTGCTCGATGGCCGCCGCATTGATTTCGTGCAGGGTCTGCTCCGCCCCGTTCAGCGTGTTGCGCAGCGCGTCGAGGACGATCACGGTTTCCCATGGGCTGCTGCGGCCGGCGCGCCGCAGGTAGGCGAAGACGATGCCGTCGACGATGCGGACCTGCGCCTCGCTACCTTGCAGCCAGGCCTTGTGGGCCTCGCCGAGAAGTTGCAGCGACTGGTCGAGCAGTTCGCCGGCGCGCGGCAAGGCGTCGAGCCAGAGCGTGGCGGGGAACTGGATCAGCGCGTCGAGCTGGCCGTGGGCGAGCTGACTCCAGCGGCGGCTGGCGTGTTCGATGCCCTCCCGGCCGGCGCCGGTGGCGATCTGGCAGGCGCGCTGGCTGGTGGCCAGGTAGTGCGAGGAGAGGGCAAGCAGGTTGCCGAGCGCCTGCTCGCGGCTGGCGGCGATTTCCTGGGCGGACAAGAACATGGGGCGCTCCCGGCTGTCGAATGCCGGCAGTCTGGCGCCCCGATGTGACAGGCCGATGACTCAGCCGATGCGGCGCACGCCCTCGCTGGTGCCGAGCAGCAGCAGATCGGCCGGGCGCATCGCGAACAGGCCGTTGGTGACGACGCCGACAATCTGGTTGATCTTCGCTTCCAGGCCTTTCGGATCGTGGATCAGGAGGCCGCGGACGTCGACGATCTGGTTGCCGTTGTCGGTGACGAAGCCCTCGCGCAGTTGCGGCAGGCCGCCGAGTTTCTCGAGTTCGCGGATGACATGGGCGCGGGCCATCGGGATGACTTCCACCGGCAGCGGGAATTTGCCCAGCGTGTCGACCAGCTTCGAGGCGTCGGCGATGCAGACGAAGCAGTCGGCGACGGCGGCAACGATCTTTTCGCGGGTGAGTGCGCCGCCGCCGCCCTTGATCATGTTGAGGCCATCGTCGATTTCGTCGGCGCCGTCGACATAGACGGGAATCCGGCTGACCTCGTTGAGGTCGAGCACCGGGATGCCGTGGCCGGCAAGGCGCTGGCGGGTTGCCTCGGAACTGGCGACGGCACCGCCGATGCGGTCCTTCAGCGCAGCCAGCGCATCGATGAAGAAATTGGCCGTCGAGCCGGTGCCAACGCCGATGATGGCGCCGACCGGCGTGCTTTCCGCAACATGATCGGCAGCGGCCTGGGCGACCGCCTGCTTGAGTTCGTCCTGGGTCATGGGGGGGCTCCTGGGATGGTTTGCCGCGATTCTACTGTCAAAAAAGTTTAACCACGTGACAGTTTGAAATCCTATAAACTGGATATACCGTTTTTAGGGAGAACCCGCAGTGACTACCAAAGAAAATCCTTCCCCGGCCCCCGTCGTCCAGCCTGCCGAAACCGTAGGCACCGCCGCAGCACCCGCGTCGGCACCGGCCAAGGCACCGGCCAGGGCCCGTGCGCCGCGCAAGACACCGTCGGTCGAACAGACCGTCGCCAAACACCAGCAGGCGCTTGCCGAAGCGCTGGAAAAGGCCGAAGCCATCAGCTACGACCCGCCCCAGGCCCCGAAGGCGGCAAAGCCGGCCAAGGCCACCGCCAAGACCAAGGCGGAAAAGCTCGAGAAAGTCGAAAAGCCGGCCAAGGCGAAGAAGCCGCGGCTGGTACGCGACAGCTACGCGATGCCGGAAACCGAATACGCGCAGATCGCCGTACTCAAGAAGCGGATGGCAAGCTTGGGCAGCGAAGCCAAGAAGAGCGAACTGCTGCGCGCCGGCATCGCCGTTCTGGCAGCCCTCAACGACGCCGAACTGCAGGCGGTGATGGGGCGCATCGAGCGGATCAAGACCGGGCGGCCGGCGAAGAAGTGAACTCCGGGGCCGGCCGGCCTGCTTACTGGCCGGCCTCGAAGCGCAGGTAGGCGCGATTGACGTTGCCCCGGTGCAGATCGGCGAAGTTCTTCAGGCCGGCGAAGGCCGGGGCATCCTGCAGCGCGGCGACGGCAGCGTCGACGCCGGCCATTTCCTCGGCCAGCTTCCGGCCACCGTCGACCAGGAAAGCCAGGTAGTCGCCGGTTTCGCGTTGCGCCTGCGCCACGTCGCAGACCCGGCCGTGACCGGGAACGATGCGTTGCGGTTGCAGGGCAATGGCTTGTCTGAAAGCCTTGAGCCAGGTTTCGGCGTTGCTTTCAGGCAGGATGCCGAGCAGGCGGTCGACGTAGATGTGATCGCCGGAGAACAGGATCTTCTCCTGCGGCAGCCAGACCACGGCATCGCCGGCAAAGTGGGCATGGCCGAAGTAACGCAGCTCCAGCGTCCGGCCGCCCAGCGTCAAGGTTGAACGACCGCCTTCGAGGGCCATTTCGTCGGGTCCGGCGACCGGCGGCCTCGATGGGAAATCGCAATTTCCCCCGGCAAAACAGGCGTTTCCTTAACATATATTCGACGCAATCCGCCAGCAGATGTCATAGAGAGGCGTCTGATGCGCCGACGGGCCGTTTTGCGCCCGGTCATGGCGCCAGTGCGATACAGGAATCCCGCCGGTGGCCATCGTCCGCTTTTCCCCGCCTCTCCCGGTCTCGAAAATGCTTCACAGCGCCGCCGGTGCAGCTCTCGCGCTTCTCGGCGTGCTGTCGTGTGCGGCCCCGGCGGGCGCACAGGCGCGGCTGGACGCCAGATACGAGGCTTCGCTCGCGGGGCTGCCCATCGGCAAGGGTGGCTGGGCGATCGAGATTGCCGACGACCAGTATTCGATGGCCGTCAGCGGCGGCACCACCGGGCTGATGAAATCGATCGGCGGCGGCAGCGGCGGCATCGCCTCGGCCAACCGTGCGGCCATGCACGGCAGGCGCTGCGCCCTGATCGAGGCCGGCGAACTCGGCGGCACCTGCGTCAACGTGGGCTGCGTCCCCAAGAAAGTCATGTGGCATGCCGCGCAGATCGCGGACGCGATCCGGCAATACGGCCCGGACTACGGGTTCGACGCCACCATCAACCGCTTCGACTGGGACACCCTGGTGCGCAACCGCGGCGCCTACATCGGGCGCATCCACGCCTCGTACGCGGCGGGGCTGGAGAAGAACAAGGTGGACGTGATCCGGGGCTTCGCCCGGTTCGTCGATGCGCGCACCATCGAGGTCGGCGGCGAGCGGCTGACGGCCGGCCACATCCTCATCGCCACGGGCGGCCACCCCGTCCGCCCAGACATCCCCGGCGCGGAGCACGGGCTGGATTCGGACGGCTTCTTCGCCCTGCCCGCCCTGCCCCGGCGCACGGCCGTCGTGGGCGCGGGCTACATCGCCGTGGAACTGGCCGGCGTGCTGAACGCGCTGGGCGCGCAGACGCACCTGTTCGTGCGCAAGCATGCGCCGCTGCGCAACTTCGATCCGCTGCTGAGCGACACGCTGGTGGAAGCGATGCGGGCCGAGGGCCCCCAGCTGCACACCCACGCCAGCCCGACGGCCTTGCGCAAGAACGCCGACGGC
>OFJB01000820.1_pt1 | contig 13661 bp, 12 predicted proteins | sample 1775081 | NCBI WGS metagenome assembly OFJB01 (sample SAMN08195771, study PRJEB24354) | sludge metagenome | isolation source: initial sludge from phenol fed wastewater aerobic bioreactor | place: India: Nagpur | collected 2016-06-05 | reverse complement strand
CGGTCATTTTCTCGGCTGCGATTACAGCAAAGTACATGAATCCCCATAGCACAAAAGTCCAATTTGCACCATGCCAGATGCCGGTTAACATCCAAACAACAAAGAGGTTGAACACTAGTCGATGCTTTGATTTAACGCGACTTCCGCCTAACGGGAAGTAGACATAGTCGCGGAACCACGTACCAAGAGAAATATGCCAGCGTCTCCAAAACTCCGATATTGTTTTGGACATATACGGATGGTCGAAGTTCTCAAGGAAATGGAATCCAAACATTAGTCCGAGACCGATCGCCATATCCGAGTAGCCAGAGAAATCGAAATATATCTGGAGACTATATGCGATTGCCCCAACCCAGCTGAGTCCAACCGTAAGTGTATTGTTTGATAAAGCAGCATAAGCTGCATCAGCAGCAACGGCGACGGTGTTCGCAATAATGACCTTTTTTGCCAGACCTATTATGAACCGTTCAATACCTCTTGAAAAATCAGACAAAGTTTCCTTGCGTGATTTAATCTCATTCGCTACAGTTTGATAGCGAACAATTGGGCCAGCAATCAATTGAGGGAATAGGGACACATAAAGTATTACATTTAACGGGTTCTTTTGTACTTCACCATATCCGTAGTAAACGTCAAAAACATAGGACATAGCTTGGAAGGTAAAAAACGAAATGCCAATCGGGAGCACGATATTCGTTTGTGGCAGTTGCATTGTTACACCAAAGAACTGCGAGACAATATTGATGTTTTTTATCGTGAAGTTTAGGTATTTGAACACAAAAAAAAGGGATAGGTTTAATAAAACGGTGATTGCTAATACTGCTTTTACCGCCTTATTTGATGAACTTTTCTTATAATAATCGATAAGAAGTGCCGCTAAGTAATTAACAAGCAAGGAGCCTATCATTACAAAAACGAACTTCGGTTCACCCCAGGCATAAAAAAACAAAGAGGCAAGCATTAGAAATATGTTTTTAAAAGGTCTATCTAACAGATAGTAACCTAGAAGTACAATCGGCAGAAAAATAAACAAGAAGATCGTTGATGAGAAAACCATTCCAGTGCTCCTGTATTGCTCAAGCTTTGGGGATCTGTTCCCGAATACAAGGTTAGTTATTTCGTTATTATGTCGGTGATTGTGAAATGCTTTCAAAGAGCAGTCCACGCATTAACTAAATAATTACGAACGGAGCGTGACAGCTACAAGTAAACCGTTCCGTTTTTTTCGCTGCCAAATGCTGTCATAAGGATGGATATCCGTTCCAATCGTTGAATGCTTATCACGCATACCTGTTCCTCTCCGGCGGAGGCAGCGGTCAACTCGCGCATATCTGAGGTAGCCTCCGAATGGCGCGACTCGACCGAGAACCGAGAAAGCAAAGCTGTTCTCCCGCCAGCACTGTAAAAACATGTATCACAATGATATATACGGCCATCACGATAACCCACAGTAGCTGCATCATCCGCGCTCTTTTTTATCTAGTGTGATTGATCATAATCGTCTCTTTCTCTTTCTATGATTTTTAATTACGAGAGAAGTCAACGCGTCCCTAGCCCGTACACGTCTAGAATTTTTTCAATCACATTGGTGGTGGAAAGGCCGGCTTCCAACTCAATAAAGCGAACCTCACCACCGTACTGTTGGACAAAGTCGCCGCCGATGACGGTCTTTTCCTCCCAATCCTTTCCTTTGACCAGAACATCGGGACAAATCGCCTGAATCAAGGCTTCCGGTGTGTCATCGTCAAAGAGGACGATATAGTCCAAATAGCGAATGGCTTCCAGCAACGCTACACGGTTTTTCTGTGACACGATGGGCCGCTTGTCCCCCTTGATGCGCCGAATGGATGCGTCGCTGTTCAATCCTAGAAACAGCACGTCGCCGAACTGCTTCGCCTGTCGAAATGATGAGATATGTCCGGCGTGGACGATATCGAAGCAGCCGTTGGTGAACACGATCCGCTTTCCCTGTCGACGGAGTTCCGCTGCCCTTTGGGTGGCCTCTGCCATGGTGAGTACGCGGGAGGATTGTCCGCAATACCCCACCAGCAGCTCTTTAATTTCGTCCGGCGAAGCGGTAGCCGCGCCGAACTTGGACACGACGATGGACGCCGCCAGATTGGCAAGACGGCAGCTGTCGTCCATAGAGGCTCCCAGCGCATAGCACAGGGTAAAGACGGACACGACCGTGTCCCCCGCGCCAGTGACGTCGATGACCTCTTTCGCGATGGCAGGATAGTCCCGCTTTTCGCCGTTTTTTCCGCAGATCAGCGACATTCCGTCCTCTGACCGTGTCGCAAGTACGAAATCAATACGGCAGCGGGCGCAAAGCTCCGTTCCGGCCTGCCGGATTTCATCTTCCCCGTTCAGCTCCCGACCGACGGCGTCCGCGAGTTCTCTCCTGTTAGGCGTGCAGACCGTCGCTCCAGCGTATTTCTCGTAATGGGTTCCCTTTGGGTCAACTACGATAGGAAGGTGAAGAGCCCGCGCTGCAGAAATAGCGATCTGCGCCGTTTTCTCCGTTACCGCGCCCTTGCCATAGTCGGAGAGAATCAGCGCACATGCATCCTCCAGCAACCTGCCAAGCTTTTCACGCAGAAATTCTGCAAACGCAGGCCCTGCATCCTGAATGACCTCTTGATCGTATCGGAGAAGCTGCTGATTCTGAGCAGTGACCCGGGTTTTGATGCTGGTGACCACGCCATCTGACTGCAGCATTCCAGACACGTCTACACCGATGGAACGCAGTTGATAGATCATCCAACAGCCCTCAGGGTCGTTTCCCAGAAAGCCAATAGAGGCAACGGATGCGCCTAGCGCACTTAAATTTAGAACAACATTGCCCGCTCCGCCCAACCGCCTGCTGCGTTCGCACAGATGTACGACTGGGACGGGTGCCTCCGGCGAAACTCTAGTAACGACTCCCCTTAGGTATTCGTCCACCATGAAGTCTCCGAACACGACAACCTTCTGGCGCTGAAACTGGTCCAAATCAAATGTAATCGGTGTCACAATTGTTCTCTCGTAGCTCAAGAGTTCCGCCTCCCAAATTCCGCCCGAAACCAGACAAAATACTTTTTAAAGATATTGCTTTGCATCCCACAGGGAACGTACCAAGATAACATCCGCCGCAGCTAAACAATCGTATTTCCCCGGAAGGAATAGTAATCTTCCTACACCGGCGGCTCGGCCTGCCTCCATGTCGCTGTCACGGTCTCCGATGAGAATGGACTTGGATAGGTCAAGGTCAAACTCGTTACGGGCTTTTAAAAGCATTCCGGGCTTCGGCTTACGGTCAAAGGAGTCAGCCTTATAGCGTCCCACGCCAATTTCTGGGTGGTACGGGCAGAAATAAACTGCGTCCAGCGCCGCGCCCTGCGCTGTAAACTTTCCGCACATCCAGTCCGTCAGGCGGTGGAAGTCCTCCTCCGTGTAATACCCCCGAGCAATGCCGGACTGGTTGGTGGCAACGATAAGGCGATAGCCCTGATCCTTCGCCGCACGGCATAGGCAAAAGATCCCGTCCAGAAAGTTAATGTCCTCCGGTCGGTAAAGATAGTCGCCGTCGGCGTTGATGACGCCGTCCCGGTCCAAAAACAATGCCCGGTTCATTTTGTCCCCCAGAACTGCTCCTCCAGAGCTAGACAGATGGCATGATAGACTGGCAGGTGCAGTTCCTGAATTTTGTACGTCTCTTTCTCCGGCACTATGATACAGGTATCGCAAAGTGTCTTCATTTTTCCGCCGTCCCTACCAGTCAGTCCCAACGTCACCGCGCCGCGGCCTCGGGCTGCAAGCAGCGCATTCTTCACATTCTCCGCATTGCCGGAGGTCGAGATTCCTAGTACACAGTCTCCCTCCCGCGCGTAAGCGTAGATCTGCTGGGCAAAAGCATAGACCGCGTCCATATCGTTGATGTAGGCGGTTGACAGCGCCGCATTTTCTACAAGTGCTAACGCGGGAAAGGCCCCTTGCAGGTGAGCGGTCAGGGTCGGATCCGCACGTTGCAGAAATCTCTGATCCAGATAGCGGGGCAACACAAAAGATTTACACAGTTCGCCCACGATATGCAGCGCATCAGCGGCACTACCACCATTGCCACAGACATACAACCGTCCGCCACCGGCAAAGGAATCTGTCATCGCCTGTACGGCTTGGCGGATACTATCCTCGCAGACTGACAGCGTGGGATAACGGGAAATCAAATCATTAATATAATTCATGTTGCTTCTCCTTGTTTTGGTTTAATACCGAGCAGTTTTTGCCCAAGCAGTCTCAACGGAAGCATTATGGCCCAAAAGCGCGGGAATCTGACGCGCATGGAAATGGCGAGAAACTTGAGGCTCTGCTTTATTCCGTAGTTTCGATTGAAATCGTTGTATTGAATGATCTCCGCAGCGGTCACTTCCGCAGCTGGCTTCTGGAAGATTTCTTCCACCGTGCCAGCCCCGATAGACTCCATCGCCATCATATCCATCCACGCCCGCATCTCCGCGGAGCCATACTTGAGTAACTCCAGATTGGTCAGCTCAATGGCGGTGTACCAGTCGTTGTAAAGGAACACAGGGTAATATCCCGCATCCTGCGCGAAGTAGGCATAAGCTCTCTCCACGGCGTGGAGGATCGTGTGATCCTTGCCGATGGGCTCCCGGGGAAAGTCACGATAAGACCAGCCCCTGTCATCCGCACCCGCAAACAGCTTTTCCATGGCAGCGGGACGAAACCAGAAGCAGGTGCCCAGCGGTGCCACGCACAGTGTACGCTCATCGGTTTTGACCTTGACGTTAAAATTACGTAGCAGCGTTTCCGTGTTCAGATAGTTTCCGCTCCAACCGGTGCCAAGGCCCTGCCCGAAACCGCAATGGTTCGGATAAGACGGAAACGCAATGCCAAGGAACGGCTCCTTTTCAAAAAGGTCGATTACGTTTGAGACATAAGCCGCAGTTGGGAACATATTTTCGTCCACCTTAAATGCCCAAGAGCGTCCCACGCTTTTGGGACGGGTGTGTTCGGACTTTTTATCGTGGGCAAAACAGACCAAATCGTAGTGCTTCACAAACTCCGCGCCGCCTACCAACAAACTGGACACATCGCGTCCCCGATTTTCGATGACGATGACGGTGCCTTCCCTTCCGGCGGCTTTCAGCTTTTCCACCAATATAGTACGTTTCACCTCGTTGTTGGTTGTGATCAGAATCCCGGCGTCGGCTGGGAAATTAAGAATGTAGGCGATGTTGGCGTCAAACAGATCTTCATAATAAGAGTGATAGATCACGCCCACACGCAGCTTTTTCGGTGCGGAAGCGATGTCCAAATCCCTGGGCAGTACCCGATTGAGCTGAGCGCATCGCACGATGTCGGACAGGTTGTTCGTTCGCAGAATGGACTTCCACACAAGAGATAGGTTGTAATCCGTCTCCACCTGTAAAAAACGAAGCAGTCGGGCTGTAGCCTCCCCCGCAGTATTATAAAGCGTGTCCGTGTAGTGGTGGAAGAAACTGCGCTTTTTGAAAAACGGCATCCGGTATTCCCGTAGCAGCCGCACAGGGTCGTGCAGGAGCGGATAGTTGTAATCGTCTGTCGTATCGCAGTAGACCGCACCCCGATAACCACGATCTTCGAAATAGCCTGGAAAGGCATATTCGTAATACTGCGCGGACTGGATATAGGACAGATCCTGTGGGATCTCATCAAAGAAGTCCTGCACTAGCGGGCTTCCCAGCAGCGGGCGGCGCAGTGTGATAAACACCGAATTGATAAAGATGTTTTTATCATTCCAATGCAGATGATTCAATTTTCCAGAGAGATTTACCTTGGTATCCCAGGTTAAGCCCCAGAAATCCACATCCTGTCGTGCCGCCCAGCCGAACAACTCGCTGAGCGGATAGACCGGCCCAAAGCAGGTATTATTAGTCAAAACTACCTCGTCAAAAGTGGACAGCTTCTCCCAGCCAACGTAGGAGATGGCCGCCTTGTACGCGCCGGCATCCATGCCTAGGTTTTCTCGTACATAGACCTCGTCTGCAACCTTCTCCAGGGCACGCCGTCCGTCAGCCGTCAGCTTGCCGTTGATGACGCAGTGCAGAAAATTTACCTGCTCCCGCAGGGCTTTCATTTGCTGGATCACGTACTCATCAATGATCCCATCCCGGTCATAAATGAAGTAAATACAGGCGCGCTTGGCGTCGCTTTCCAGTTTCATCTGTCTGTGTTCTCCCTCTGTGTTTTTTTAAAGCGTGCGGATACCGACCGCAACGGTGCCGTCATCTTCCAGACGACGGACCCATGGATCTCATCCAGCTCCGTGCGTTGCTCCTGCGCAAGCGCCTCCTGTCGAGCAAGGCGGCCGTCCTTTTCTGTGATTGCTTCGTCGTACGCCTTGATGATCGCATTCTGTTGAGCAAGTTCTACGTCCTTGGCTGCAAGGGCGGCGTCTCGTGCGGCGATGGCGGCGTTCTGTTGGGCAAGCTCTATGTCCTTGGCTGCAAGGGCGGCGTCTCGTGCGGCGATGGCGGCGTTCTGTTGGGCAAGCTCCTCGTCCTTCGCCACAAGTTGGGGATTAGGAATGTTTAGCAGTTCTCGCAGTGATTCCGCCAGATGCGGAGAGCGTTCAAGGACATTTTCGACCGGTAGCGCAACAGAAAGCCTGTAATTTACAAAGGAAGACCGTTTCAGATGAACCGCACCTCGCAGAAGCCGCAGGTAGTTCTCTCTTGTCTGAGCAATATGGCCTTCAAGCTGACGGCTTCTTTCCGCCGCTGAAAGAATTGCCTGCGAAATTAGTTCCGTTGCGTTGTCCAGAGGAGTATCCACTGTCAGTGCGTCCGCCAAAAAGCCCTGCAACGTTGTCCCCCTGAAATCATGCACAATCCCGATTCCGGGAATTCCCATCGAAGCGGCGCAGCCGATTCCGTGGATTCGCACGCCAATCACTAGATCAAATCTGTGGTATATTTCATAATAATCCTTAGCGTCGTAGGAATAAAGGATTTCAATATCAGGAAAATCAATGTGTGCAAACGGAAGTTCATCAATATAATGGCAGACAAGCGAAAACTGAATATCAGGATACGCACAAATGATTTTACGGTAAAGCGTCAGTAGATACTGATAAGTATGCTCTGTCACGCAATTATTAAGCTCCGCGCGTGTGACGTCGCAGGCGTAGATCAGAGCGATTCGACGGACGCTGCTTACCGACCGGAATGTTCCCGGAACGGCGCCGCAGAGAGCAGGGCACGGCAGATAAACCGGCTCTGCTCTTATGGAAGTGCGTAGCCTGCCGACCAACTCCGGGGCTCGGACGGTAAATAACTGAAACCGTTCAAGATTCCGCAGAATCACCTCGTTTTGAGACTGCAAACCGTTTCCAACTCCAAGCGCGATCACCGGTAAATTATATTCTTCAATAGTCCGATACAAATCCAGGCAGCGAATATTAGACCACTCAGGCGTTCCGGCAAATACGACCAGATCAATAAATCTTCCATCCGTGGAGCGTTTGAAGGAATTATCCCGGAAGCCGACTCTGAAATTTGCCTCCACTAGGTTGGTTTGCTCGTCGCAGGAATATAGCTTGATGTCGCGCAGTTCCGGAAGCGCCTGGATTTCCGTTCGTAAGTCTGGATGCCGATTATAAATAATCGGATTGATACCTTCCGGCAGAAGCTCACGCAGAAGACTGATCGCTCCGAACAGGATGAACTCATCCCCGACATTCCATTGCCGCGTGGTGGAAAAAAGAATGTTCCACATCGTTTAAAGCGCCTCCTCCTCGATGATTTGATCCACCAGCGAGCGCATCTGCTCGACGCTGATCTGCTCTAGACATTCGCATACCTCGCCGCGATTCAAACGGCGGAGACACTCCTGATTGCGCGCCTCCACCGTGACCCAATCCCAGTTGCAGTAATAACACGGCATCTCCGTATGGGCCACCAGCGGCAGATGATCTTCTGGTTTTACATCTTCAATATGATAGGGCAAAAACCGTCCGTAAAACCAACCACCGGCACTGGCAACGGAAGGCGTGTTGGTGGCGGCGGCGATATGGACACCGCTGGTATCGTTGGAAACCACCAGGGCGGCGTTGCCGATAATGTCGATCACGTCGAAAATTGAGGTTTTACCGGTCAAGTCGATCATCCACATGGCTGTGCGGAAGTCCAGCGCCGCTTTCAATCGGTCGGAAACCCACTGTTCGCGCGATACGCCTAAAATCACGCCGCGCAGGCCAGTGCGCTGATATATGTGGTTGGCAAGCTCTGCAAACCGTTCCGCTGGCCAGAACTTCTGGCTGAGAGAACCGCCGGGATATAGGACATAATACGCACCCTCGATGAAATGCTGCTCCCCATAGGGCAGGCTAGGCCGGGTCGTCTGGTAGTCCGACCCTTCCACACCGCGGACAAACGCACCGTAATAGTCAAACTCGCTAACATTGCCCTTGGGGACTGGGATGAAGCGGTTGTACAGAAAATTCACCATTCTGACCCAGTAGACGCCGCTGTTGCCGGGATTCGTAGCAATGGCAATGCGCCGGTTGCACTTGATTGCTGCGGCAAGAATGTCCGCTAGCGGATATTTGGACGCTTGCGGCTGAAGCAGCAGGTCGTATTCTTCTTTCCGCAGTTCCTCAATCAAAACAGCCAGTTTTTCGTAATCTACCTCGTGGGGCTTGAAGTCCACGCAGATAATCTTGTCAAAGATCCCCAGACGCTCAAACACTGGACGGGATATAGATAGGCACACCACCGTCATGCTCCGGTCCTGATAAAAACGGCGCAGTTCTGCTGCAGAGCTTGTAAACATGGTGCAGTCGCCAATCAGATCCAAACGCAACAGAATGACCCCCCGGCTCCGATATTTCCGCAGGCGAAACTTCGCGGGGATAGCGTATTTCCAGAAGTAGGAAAACTCATTTTTATGCCTGTGAGCAAATACCCGCAGGCGTTGCAACTTGGCGTTCATTGTTTCTATCACTCCGCTCAAGATTTCTGTATTTCGACCCCACTGTTTTCCCAAAATTTCTGAAGTTCTGTGGTGGCTCTCTAGACACCGGTGCTGTCGTTGGGACGATAGAGAATTTCCCATAATCCAGTTGAATGTACAGGTGAAGCGCTCGGATGAGCCGCTCGATGAGAAGATCACTCGACTTCTCAACATTTCTCATTTGCGATGATATCTTGAATTCGACGAGGGTCTCCCCAAATGCCGGGACTATCATAAGCCCTATCGGGATAGGCTCCGTATTCTAGCTTGATTTCCAGCCCTTGCTCGCGAATGAATCGTTCGACCCGGCTCGCCAATGATTCCGGCTCTCCCGTGCAGACATTGATAATACCATTCACTTTCGTCTGGGTACTTGCAATCGTGATCAGCTTAGCCAGATCCTCCAAGTCAATGAAGTCATATTTGTTTTTCCCCGTTGTAAATGGGAAAGTTGTTTTGCCTTCAGCAGCGGCATTGACGATCTTCGAAAAGATATTACTGCCTCTTAAGTCATTACTTACGATATAGAACGCTCTTAACCAATGAATCGGTATATTGTATTTCGCGGCTGTCAACATCAGGCTCTGCCGCATAGCGTTTTTTGAGATGCCATATTGAGTTTGCGGATTACAAGGCGTGTTTTCGTCTATAGCTCCTTCCCAATAGCCCACCTCATGCATAGTACCCATGACAGAAACTGATTTCAGTCCGCCTTTTATCATATTTTCCAGAAACTCAATGTGCTTTGATAAGTCTCTCATGTGAGATTCAGAGTTATGCACAAAGCCATCTCGCCAAGCCATATGGATACAAATATCCGGAGAGCCAAGTTGTTGAAAAATATCGGAATCTCCAGAAAAAATGGGGGTACTGTTTGGGATTGCTCTGTTATCGATATCCTTTAAATTAATATCAGAGGCGATTACTTCATGCCCTCTTTGAATTAACTCGCAAACAACATATCGTCCAATATATCCGTTTGCTCCGGTGACTAAAACTTTACTCATAGTGTCTCCTAACTGCGATATTGAAGGGATATCATACGTTGCCGAACGATGTTGCTATTCTTTAACTCGGCTATGCTTCGTTACGGATAACCACACGAAAACGGTGCGATGCCTCTTCAAGAGAATACCATTACCTTATCTTTCTGTACAGTTTAGTGTAGTCAATCCATATTGATTTTACGAGGAACTCCAAAGTATGACTCGCTGTTATAGCTATTACAGTGGTTATCATGAATGTGCAAAGTCATTCCCCAGCAATCTCTGCCAAAAATCGTTCTAATGCATCTTCCCATGTTGGCAACGGCTGAAATCCAGCGTTGATCAGGTTTTCCTTGCTCAACCTTGAGTTGAACGGCCGTCGCACACGCGTCGGATACTGGTCGGTTTTTATGAAGTTCACACGAGCGGATAAATCTGCCTTCTGAAATATCGCTTGTGCAAATTCTGCCCAGCTACAAAAGCCTTCGTTGGTGGCGTGAAAGATGCCGTAGTGCTCCGAAAGTACAATATCGACCAACAAGCGGGCGAGATCGACGGTATAGGTCGGCGATCCAACTTGGTCACAGACAACGTTAACTTCATCTTGCTCCTTGCCTAAGCGAAGAATCGACTTCACGAAGTTCTTGCCGTTCTTCCCAAACGCCCAGGAGGTGCGCACGATAAAATAACGCGTGAGCAGCTGCTTAACGACAAGTTCGCCGGCCAGCTTCGTCATGCCGTATGCATTCACCGGTGCGGGTTGCGCATCCGTTTCATACGGGGTATCGCCCGTGCCGGGAAACACATAATCGGTGCTGATATAAACCATTTTTGCGTTGATTTTTTGACAAGCGCGCGCAATGTTTTCCGTTCCGGTCACGTTGATCAGCCAGCAAAGCTCCGCGTCGTCTTCCGCCTTGTCTACGGCGGTGTACGCCGCACAGTGAATCACGGCGTCCGGCTGATGCACGGCGATGAATTGCTCCGTCGTGGCAGCTTGCGTAATGTCAAACTCTGCGATGTCTGCGGGTATTCCATCGATTCCGCGCGCGGCAAGATTCAACAGAATATCATGTCCCAGCTGGCCATTTGCGCCAGTAACGAGTATTTTCAAAGGAGTTATCCTCGCTTTCTTCTTGCGAAATCAACGATCTTTATACATCCGATCGTAATAAGCCCGATACGAGCCGTCTAAAACGTTGCGCCACCAAGCTTCGTTGTTAAGATACCATTGCATTGTACTTTGTATCCCTGTGTCAAACATAGTTTGCGGTCTCCAGCCCAGTTCTCGCTCGATTTTCGAAGCATCGATCGCATAACGCAGGTCGTGTCCCGGACGGTCGGTGACGAAACGAATCAGGCTCTCCGGCTTGTTCAGCGCGCGGAGAATCGTCTTTACGACTTCTAGATTGGTGCGCTCGTTATGGCCGCCAATGTTATACACCTCGCCAACGCGGCCGCCGCGGATGATCAGATCGATTGCGGAACAATGATCCTCCACATAGAGCCAGTCGCGCACATTTTCGCCCTTACCGTAGACCGGCAATTCTTTGTCCGCAAGAGCGTTAATGATCATGAGCGGAATCAGCTTTTCAGGGAAGTGATAAGGCCCGTAGTTGTTGGAGCAGCGGGAGAGCGTCACCGGCAGCTTAAAGGTTCTAAAATAGGCTAACGTGAGCAGGTCTGCCGAAGCCTTGGAGGCCGAATACGGACTGCTGGTGTGCAGAGGAGTTTCTTCCGTGAAGAACAAGTCCGTGCGCTCAAGCGGCAGGTCGCCATAGACCTCATCTGTCGACACCTGATGAAAGCGGCCAATGCCGTATTTGCGGCATGCGTCGAGCAGCACGCCCGTACCGGCGATGTTGGTCTGCAAGAACAGGCCGGGGTTTTCGATCGAGCGGTCAACGTGGCTTTCCGCGGCGAAATTCACGACGATGTCCGGCTTCTCCTGTTCAAAAAGGGCGTAGACGGCGTCGCGATCTACAATATTGCCCTGCACAAAGGAGAACTTCGGATTCTTCAGCGCATCCTTGAGTGTTTCCATATTGCCTGCATAGGTGAGCGCATCCAAACAAACGATGCTGTCTTCCGGGTGGTGATTCAGCTCATAATGCACAAAATTTCCGCCGATGAACCCGGCGCCACCGGTTACGAGTATCTTCATACAGTTCCTCCATAAACAAAGTTCGCGTCACTGTCTGCCAGCAAAGGGGCGTTTTGATCTTTGTGCGAGAGAATGGGGGAATCAATCCCCCAGACGATGCCGATTGCAGGATCGTTCCACGCAATGCTGCGATCCGTCTCAGGTGAATAGTATTGATCCGCTTTGTAAAGAATTTCCGCGTCGTCAGTCAGCGTCAAAAAACCATGCGCAAAACCGCGTGGTATCAAGAGCTGCTGTTTGTTCTCCGCTGAGAGCTCGACCGCCGTCCATTTTCCGAAGTAGGGCGAGCCCTGCCGGATATCGACGGCAACATCCAATATCGCGCCGCGCACGCACCGCACCAATTTCGCCTGCGCATAAGGGTCCTTCTGAAAATGCAGCCCTCGAAGCGTTCCTTTTTGAGCCGAAAACGAGTGATTATCCTGTAAAAACTCGAAAAAGAGGCCGGCTTTTTCCATGTCGCGCTTGCTCCAGCTCTCCATAAACCAACCGCGGTTGTCGCCGAAGACGCGAGGCAGGAGGATCTTTACATCCGGCAATTCCGTTTGAATGACTTCCAAGATTCGACACCGCCCTTAATAACGAATTTTATCTTCCGCCACGCGCTGCAAATGCGCCCCGTAAGCGGATTTTCCGTACCGCTTTGCAGCATCAAGCAGCGCTCTGTTATCGATCCAGCCATTGCGGAAGGCGATCTCTTCCGGCGCCGATATTTTGATTCCCTGCCGCACCTCGATCATACGGATGAAATCCGCCGCCTCCAACAGGGAATCCACCGTGCCGGTATCCAGCCAGGCAAAGCCGCGGCCGAGCACTTCGGCATGCAGCTGCCCTTGCTGCAGATAGAGATCGTTCAACGCGGTGATTTCCAGTTCGCCGCGCGCCGAAGGTTTCACCTGTTTTGCGAACTCCACAACGCGGTTGTCATAGAAATACAGGCCGGTGATGGCGTAATTCGATTTGGGCTGTTTCGGTTTTTCCTCAACCGAAAGGACCTGGCCTTTTTCGTCCATCTCCAATACGCCGAAGCGCTCCGGATCGTTCACATAGTATCCGAATATGGTCGCCAGCCCTTTTGCCGTGTTGGCGGTCGCCGAACGCAAAAGGCTCCGAAAGCCGTTGCCGTAAAACAGATTGTCGCCAAGCACCATTGCGCAGCAGTCGTCGGCAATAAACTCTTCGCCCAATATAAAAGCCTGTGCTAGGCCGTCAGGAGACGGTTGCACTTTATAGGAAAAGCGCATGCCAAACTGGCTGCCGTCGCCCAGCAAACGTTCAAAATTCGGCAGGTCCGTCGGCGTTGAGATGATCAGCACGTCCCGTATATCCGCCAGCATCAGCGTCGAAAGCGGATAGAAAATCATGGGCTTGTCATACACCGGCAGAAGCTGCTTGCTGGTAATCATTGTCAAAGGATAGAGCCGCGTTCCCGCGCCGCCTGCCAAAATAATACCTTTCACTTGTACGCCGCCTTTTCCATTCATTTATATGTACAAAAACTGTGCGAATCTTCGGACAAA
>OFJB01000819.1_pt1 | contig 13676 bp, 8 predicted proteins | sample 1775081 | NCBI WGS metagenome assembly OFJB01 (sample SAMN08195771, study PRJEB24354) | sludge metagenome | isolation source: initial sludge from phenol fed wastewater aerobic bioreactor | place: India: Nagpur | collected 2016-06-05 | reverse complement strand
AAAGTGGCGGTACAGCGCAAGCGCCTTGGTCAGCTGAATGACGCCGGCCTTGGAGGCGTTGTAGTCGGCGTACCAGCGATGCCCCTCCGTGCCGGTGGAAGAGGCCGTCATCAGGATGACCCCGCTTTCCTGGGCCATCATTCGCCGTGCCGCCTCCCTGGCGCAGAGGAAAATCCCCCTGAGGTTGATGCCCAGCACCTTGTCCCACTGCTCGGGCGTGATGTCGCAGGACATGTTGGCAGAACAGATTCCGGCGTTCGCGACGACGACGTCAAGTCGCCCCAATTCGTCGATGCCGGCCGCGAGCGCCGCGGACAGCGCAGAGAAGTCGCGAACGTCGGTCTTGGTAGCGACAATTCGACGGTCCAGAGCCTTGACCAGTTCGACTGTCTCGGCCAGGTCGTCGTCGGTGGCGCCGGCATACGAGGTGGATTCGAATTGAACACACGCGTCGACGGCGATGATGTCTGCGCCCTCTTCTGCCAGCCGGACAGCTTCCGCCCGCCCCTGACCGCGGGCTGCTCCGGTGATGAAGGCAACTTTTCCGGTGTATCGATTGGCAGTCATGCTCAAACCTCCGAATAGTGGTGACGATCTGCTCTTCGGAAGTTAGCGCGACGAAGTTCTTTTCGGGGGTGAATGTCCAGTCAGCGGACACCGCTCAGCACACCCTGGTCAACAGGGCACATGGTCCGGCGGCGAAGACATCGCGCGCATCTGTCACGCCCACCCCAGCCTGAGCGAAGCCACCAAAGAAGCAGCGCTGGCAGTGGACAAGCGCACTCTGAACTTCTGATTGAGGCCTCAATCAGCTACAGGCGCATGATTTACATGCGCTTGTAGCTATTATTTTTGTAGTATCAGAGCATCCACAAAGTGACCGTCAAACAGGCTTACCTGGCCGAGCTGGCCGCCAAAGGCTACCAAAGCGACCCCGCCCAGCTGCGTGCAGTGGATGCCCTGCAGCGCTGTGCTGACGAGTGGGCTCAGTACAAGGCACGGCGCTCCAATGCGATCAAGAAGCTGATCAACCGCCCCGAGATTCCGCGTGGCGTCTACATGTACGGCGGCGTGGGGCGGGGCAAGAGCTTTTTGATGGAGTGCTTTTTTGACGCTGTGCCCCTGAAGCGCAAGGTGCGCTTGCACTTTCACGAATTCATGCGTGAAGTTCATCGCGAACTCGCAGCCCTCCAGGGCACGGTCAATCCGCTGGACGTGTTGGGCGAGCGCATCGCCAAACGCTACAAGCTCATTTGTTTTGATGAGTTCCATGTGGCGGACATCACGGACGCGATGATCCTGCACCGGTTGCTGGTGGCGTTGTTCGACAACGGTGTCGGCTTTGTGACCACTTCCAATTTCAAGCCTGACGATCTTTACCCCGGTGGCTTGCATCGCGACCGCATCCTGCCGGCAATTGACCTGCTCAATGAGCGGCTCGAAGTGGTCAACGTGGACAACGGCACCGACTATCGCCGCCGGACGCTGGAGCATGTGAAGCTGTATCACACGCCACTGGGCCCCGAGGCGGACGCCGAGATGAACCGGGCGTTCGACCAGCTCGCCGAAGTGCATGACGAAGACCCCGTGCTACATATCGAGGCGCGCGAAATTCGAGCCCGGCGCAAGGCTGGCGGGGTGGTGTGGTTTGACTTCAAGACCCTGTGCGGCGGGCCCCGATCGCAGAACGACTATCTGGAGATTGCGACGCAGTTCCATACGGTGCTGCTGTCCGATGTTCCGTACATGCCCGTGAGCATGGCATCGCCAGCGCGGCGGTTTACCTGGCTGGTGGACGTGTTGTACGACCGCAGGGTCAAACTCATTCTGTCGGCGGCTGTGCCGCCTGAGCAGCTGTATACCGAGGGGCCACTGGCGCACGAGTTTCCACGCACGGTGTCGCGGCTCAACGAGATGCAATCCAAGGAATTTCTGGCGCTGGAGCGCCGCACGGTGGATACGGGGTTGACATGAGCAAGACCGGTGGGCGTTTGTGGGCTGCGTTGGTGGTGCTGGCTTGCTCCGTGGGGCCTGTGCTGGTTGCTCCGGCCCGTGCTACCACGGAGGCGGTGGCAGAGTCCGCATCTGCGTCGGCAGCAGCGCATCGAAAGACGGAGCGTGACCGTATCGCACGCGAACGCGAGGCGCTGACAGCCCGGCGCCAGCAGGAAGAGGCGGTGTGCTACCAGCGCTTTGCGGTGGAGGATTGCTTGCGTGGTGTACGCGCCAAGGCGCGGGAGACCCACGACCGACTGCGCGCGCAGGAAATCGAACTCAACGACGCCGAGCGCAGGGAGAAAGCGGCAGAGCGCCTGCGGGCCATCGAGGACAAGCAAACGGCCGTCCCCCCTGCGGCCAAGCGTGCCGAGGCACAGGTTCGCAAGCCAGCGGCTGACCCGGACGCTGCCAAGGCGCAGCGCGACACAGAAGCGCACCAACGCGCGCAGCAACAAAACAGCCGCGCCCAGGCTCAGGCGACTGAGCAGGCCACACGTGCTGCCGCCAACGCGGATCGCGCGGCCCAGTCGCGTGCCAAACATGAACAGGCGCTCCAGGCTGCGGAGGAGCGTCGCGCGCGGGTTGAAAAATCCAGATCCGATGCCTTGGCCCAGGGGCGCAAGCCTGCTGCGCCCTTGCCGGCGCCTGCCGCGTCCGCGCCGACGCGTTGAATTGGGAAAGCCCGCACGGGGACAGGCGATCAGAAGGGGCGGGAGATCACAGGTACCTCAGCCGACAGGAGGCAGGCTGGGGTAGTCTCACCACTACCCGATGAAATCCCCGCACTATCCCTGCTCGCGGCTGGTGGAGCAGGCGAGACCCTCAGGGTCGGCCCATGTCCAGGGGCGTCAGGCGCGCAATCTTTTTCTCTTCGGCCAGCGCTTCGATCTTGACGACCACCAGTGACAGGTTGTCTCCGCCTCCACGTGCGCGGGAGCGGGCTTTTTCAATCAGGAACTCTGTCGCCTCCCGGGGGGACAGCGAATCGACCACAGATGCCAGTTCGGTGGGGGAAAAGTAATGCCACACCCCGTCGCTACAGGCCAGCAAGACATCGCCCGGCTGAAGCTGTGGAATGACATGGGTCGTGATGGGTGGGTCACTTTCTGTGCCCAGGCAGCCCACCAGGATGTTGGAGTGGGGATGGTTGTTGGCCTCGGCTTCCGTCAGCTCACCCCGGTCGACCAGCGCTTGCACGTAGGAGTGGTCGCTCGTGCGAAACGCCAGCCGGGAACCCTGAAAGTGATAGATGCGCGAGTCGCCTGCGTGGACCCAGTGACAGTCACCCCGGGGGTTGATCAGAAACGCCGCAATGGTGCTGTGGGGTTCTTGTTCTGCCGAGATGGCGGTCAGCCGAATGACGATGTGCGCCTCTTCGACCATGTTCTTGAGCATTGCCACCGGGTCGTCGGTGTCGGGCGAATAGCGCTCAAACAACTGGCGCGCCGTCATCATGACCTGGTCCGACGCCTTGCGCCCGCCGCTGCGGCCACCCATCCCGTCGGCGACCACACCCAGCACGCAGCCGTTGTGCCGCTCATGGGAGATCAGTGCCACCTGGTCTTGCTGGTATTCGCGGTCACCCTTGTGGATGCCGGTGGAGGCGATGAGGCGAAACGCTTTGGTCATGCTGCAGATTGTGGGGGCGCCTACGCGAACGCCTGTCGTGGAAAGCGGGCCAAGCGCGTATTATCCGCCCGCCTGTGGCATTTTTGCCATGCCCGTGGCCCCCTGTCTTGAAACCCAGTCTGCACTCCCCCCACCGTCAGTTGATCGAACTGCGCATGGAACATGCCGATCTCGATGCGATCATCGACCGGTGTACGCCCGATGCGGCGCCCGACGAACTCACCTTGCGCCGTCTCAAAAAGCGCAGACTGGTGCTGCGGGACGCCATGGAGCGGCTGGAGCGGCAACTCGAACCCCAAGAGCCCGCCTGATGTCGTTGGTGGCCATGGTGCCCGAGGTGTTTGCCCCCGGCGGTGTGCTGGCGCGGGCAGATGGGCATTTTCAACCGCGTGACGGCCAGACTCAGATGGCCATTGCGGTGGCTGAGACCATCGCAGAAGGGGGCGCGCTGGTGGTGGAGGCGGGTACCGGTGTGGGCAAGACCTACGCCTATCTGGTGCCCGCCTTGCTGAGTGGTGAGCGGGTGCTGTTGTCTACCGCGACCAAGGCCCTGCAGGACCAGTTGTTCGCGCGCGACTTGCCTCGGCTGGCCCAGATCCTGGGGCTGCCCGTTCGCATGGCCCTGCTGAAGGGGCGCGCCAGTTATTTGTGTCTGCATCGCATGCAGCAGGCACGCCTGGATGTCCAGGCCCAGGACCGTGGCGTTGCCCGCGTGCTGGCCAAGGTGGAGGACTGGTCACGCCAGACCGTATCCGGCGATCTGGCCGAGCTGACCGGATTGGATGAGCGCTCGCCGGTGATTCCGTTGGTCACCTCGACGCGTGAGAACTGCCTGGGGTCCTCGTGTCCCCGCTTTCGGGAATGCCATGTGCACCGCGCGCGGCGCGAGGCGTTGGCTGCGGACATTGTGGTCATCAACCACCACCTGTTCTTTGCCGATGTGGCGGTGCGCGAGTCGGGCATGGCCGAGCTGCTACCGACGGTGCGCGTCGTTGTTTTTGATGAGGCCCACCAGATCAATGAGACTGGCGTTCAGTTTCTGGGGACGCAGATGTCCACGGGGCAATGGATGGACTTTGCCCGTGACCTGCTGATCGCCGGACTGCAGCATGCGCGCGGGTTGGCGGACTGGGCGGGGCTGTCGCAGCTTTTGGAGTTGTCTGCGCAGGACCTTCGTCTGGTCGTTGGCAACGCGATTTTCGAGGGAGCGAATGGCGTTGCAGCAGGGGCCAGAGTGCGCTGGACGGAAGAGGCTCCCGAGGGTCTATCGGGCGCTGCGTGGCATGCCGCGTTGCGCGCATTGGGATCGGCATGTGCGCAGTCGCTGGAGGCGCTGGACACAGTGAGCGAAATATCGCCCGATCTGGAGCGCCTGTACGAACGTGGCAGTTCACTGTTGGCACGGCTGGCCAGGTTTTCGGGACCTTGTCAGGCCGATGCGGTACGTTGGCTCGATGTGGGCAACCAGTTGCGCCTGATCGAGTCTCCGCTGGGCATTGCAGATGCCATGCGCACCCGGATTCTGACGTCGCCCGCAGAAACCTCCGAGGGCGAAGCCTGGTCTGAAGAGCCGGCCGCAAATATGGGCAGGGCGTGGATTTTCACGTCTGCGACGCTGGGTGCCGACGAGGCCTTGACCTGGTTCACCGAACGAGCCGGACTGAAGGATGCACGCATCCTTCGCGTGGCCAGTCCGTTCGACTACGCCCGACAGGCGGCTTTGTATGTGCCGCGCCAGTTGCCATCGCCTGCGGATCCGTCCCACAGCCGCAGCGTGGCGGAGTGGGTTGCGCTGGCCGCCGAGCCGCTGGGCGGGCGTACGCTGGTGCTGACCACCACACTCAAGGCCTTGCGCACCATTGGCGACGCCCTCAAAGCGCGTTGGCAGACCTCTGGCGCGTTGGAGGTGTTGGTGCAGGGTGAGTGGCCCAAGCGGCGCTTGATGGAGCGTTTTCGCGAAGGAGCATCACACGGCCGACCGGGTTGTGTGCTGGTGGCCTCGGCTTCGTTCTGGGAGGGGTTTGATGTGCCAGGCGACGCTCTGCAACTGGTGGTCATCGACAAGCTGCCGTTCCCACCCCCGGGTGATCCGTTGGTGGAGGCGCGTACCCAGCACATCGAAAGGGCGGGTGGCAAAGCGTTTACATCCTACGCGCTGCCGGAGGCGGCGGTTGCGCTCAAGCAGGGGGCCGGGCGCTTGATCCGGCATGAAACCGACCGGGGTATCTTGGTGGTGGGCGATACACGCCTGGTGACGATGGGGTACGGCAAGCGCTTGCTGGCCGCATTGCCTCCGATGCACAGGCTGGAATCGCCCGAAGAATTCGAGTCTGCGTTGATGGCGCTTACCAAACCTTCCACCACGGATCCGACTTGCCCTTGAAGCCGCCATTCAGATAGGCGCTTTGTGGGTAGGACTTGTCCATTACGCGTCGGGCGTCGTCGCGCAGCTGGGTCATTCCGAGCGCGTCGTAGGACTGGATCAGGATATACAGCGCCTCTTCAAGCGCTGGCACACCTTGGTAGTCTGCTAATGCCACTTGTGCGCGGCCAATGGCAGCCACATAGGCGCCACGCTGGAAGTAGTAGCGCGCCACATGCACCTCGTACTGCGCCAGCGAATTGACGATGTAGGTCATGCGCTGGCGCGAGTCCTGCGCGTAGCGGGACTCAGGAAAGCGCGTGACCAGTTCGCTGAAAGCTTCAAAGGAGTCTTTGGCGGCTTTCTGGTCGCGCTCGGACAGGTCTTGGCGCGAGATGAACGAGAACAGGCCCAGGTTGTCGTTGAAGTTGACCAGGCCTTTCAGGTACAGCGCATAGTCCAGAGCCGGGCTTGCAGGGTGCAGCTTCATGAACCGGTCGAGCGTTGCGATGGCCTGCGCTTTTTCACCCGCCTTGTAGTGGGCATAGGCCTTGTCGATCTGCGCCTGTTGGGCCAGGGGGGTGCCCGCAGCGCGGCCCTCCAGCTTTTCCAGCAGCGGAACGGCCTTGTCATAGGCCCCGCTGTTCATTTCGTCCTGGGCTTCCGAGTGAATGCGATTAGGACTCCAGCCCGCCGTTTTATCGACCGTGGTGCTGGAGCAGCCAGCCAGCAAACCAGCCAGCAGCAGGGCGGAAACAAGGGGCAGTGGGGCACGCAGCATCGCAAGCAGCTTTCAGCAAAGAAAAAAGAAGGTGCGCCAAAACGGGCTCAGGGGTTTTGTTGTGGGCGAGTGCACTGAACACACCCGACATGCAAGCTGCCACCACCATTTCAGGCACGAAAAAGCATTGTACCGGCGGCGCCTACAGCGCCAAGGTGCCGCGGGCGTCTGTGCTGCTGATGACCCGCCGGGGTTTCTACAATGCCTGCATGTTTGTTCATTTGCGCCTGCACACCGAGTTCTCCGTCGTTGACGGTACCAATCGCATCGACGAGGTGGCCAAAGCCGCTGCCAAGGACGGCCAGCCCGCTCTGGCTATCACCGATCTCAATAATCTCTTTGGCGCGATCAAGTTCTACAAAGAGGCGCGGGGAAAGGGTGTCAAGCCCATCCTGGGCGCGGAGATCTTTCTCGAAGGCGAGGCGGGTGCACCCCCGTCGCGTCTCATCGTTCTGGTTCAGAGTCGGCAGGGGTATCTGAACCTTTCGGAGTTGTTGGCCCGCGCCTGGACGCGCAACGTTGTGAAGAACCTGGCGTTGAGCACCTGGGCATGGCTGGAGGAGTTATCCGAGGGTTTGATCGCGTTGTCTGGCGCTCAGGCCGGTCCGGTTGGGCAGGCGCTGATGAAGGGGGATGAGTCGGGCGCTGCGGACATTGCATTGCGTTTGGCTGGCATTTTTCCGCACCGGTTTTATGTAGAACTTCAACGCGCTGGCCGCACTGACGATGAAGCCCATGTGGTTGCGGCAGCACAGCTCGCTGCACGACTGAGCCTGCCTGTCGTCGCAACCCACCCGGTTCAGTTTGCCGGGCCTGAAGACTACGAGGCGCATGAGGCCCGCATCTGCATCGCAGAAGGGGAAATCCTGGCCAACCCCCGCCGGGTGCGCAAGTTCACGCGCGACCAGTATTTCAAGACCTCAGCGGAGATGGAGGCTTTGTTTGCCGACTTGCCATCGGCCATCGCCAATACTGTGGAGATTGCGCAACGCTGCAATCTGACCCTGGTGCTGGGCAAGCCGCAGCTGCCGGATTTCCCGACGCCCAATGGCATGCCCATCGACGAGTACTTCCGCTACGCGTCGTTCGAAGGGTTGGAGGAGCGCCTCAAGCATCTCTTCCCAGACGAGGCCGAAAGAGACAAGCAGCGACCACGCTATGTGGAGCGACTGGAGTTCGAGCTGGGCACCATTCTCAAGATGGGGTTTCCCGGCTACTTCCTGATCGTGGGTGACTTCATTCAGTGGGCGAAGAACAATGGCTGCCCGGTGGGGCCGGGCCGTGGTTCAGGTGCCGGCTCGCTGGTCGCCTATGCGCTGAAGATCACCGACCTGGACCCGCTGCAATACAACCTGCTGTTCGAGCGCTTTCTGAACCCAGAGCGCGTGTCGATGCCTGACTTCGACATCGACTTCTGCCAGTCCAACCGCGACCGGGTGATTGACTATGTCAAGGACAAGTACGGCAAGAATGCTGTGAGCCAGATCGCCACCTTCGGCACGATGGCGGCCAAGGCTGCGATCCGCGACGTGGGTCGGGTCATGGACATGAGCTATACCTTCTGCGACGGTATTTCCAAGCTGGTGCCCGGCAAGCCCGGGATGTCCTACACCCTGGCCTATCCGCCCGAGGTGAAGAAGGAAGGCGACAAGAACAACTACGCGCTAGAACTGGAGCCCATGCTCTACGAGCGCGTGCGCAAGGAAGAAGACGTCAAAACCGTCATCGAGATGGCGCAAAAGCTTGAGGGCATGACGCGCAACATCGGCATGCATGCTGGCGGCGTGTTGATCGCGCCCGGCAAACTCACCGATTTCTGCCCGCTGTACCAGCAGCCGGGCAGCGAGTCGGCCGTGAGCCAGTACGACAAGGACGACGTAGAGGCTATCGGACTGGTGAAGTTCGACTTTTTGGGGTTGGCAACGCTCACCATTCTGGAGATTGCGCGCGAGTTCATCATCAAGCGCCACAAGGGCCAGGAGAACTTTGCGTTCGAGAATATTCCGCTCGACGACGGGCCGACGTACCGGCTGTTCTCCGAGGGCAAGACAGAAGCGGTGTTCCAGTTTGAAAGCCGCGGCATGCAGGGCATGTTGAAAGAGGCGCGCCCCAGCCGGCTGGAAGATCTGATTGCCCTGAACGCTTTGTACCGGCCAGGGCCCATGGACCTGATTCCCAGCTTCGTGAACCGAAAACATGGCAAGGAAGAGGTCATCTACCCGCACCCGCTGGTGGAGCCTGTGCTGGCCGAAACTTACGGGATCATGGTGTACCAGGAGCAGGTGATGCAGACCGCTCAGGTCCTGGGCGGTTACAGCCTGGGCGGCGCCGACATGCTACGCCGGGCCATGGGCAAGAAGAAGGCCGAGGAAATGGCCGAACACCGCGCCATTTTCCGCAAGGGAGCTGCCGAGAAGGGCATCAGCCAGGAGAAGGCTGACGAGGTGTTCGACTTGATGGAGAAGTTTGCGGGCTACGGCTTCAACAAGTCGCACGCAGCCGCTTATTCCCTGCTGGCGTATCACACCGGCTGGCTCAAGGTGCACTACACCGCCGAGTTCTTCTGCGCCAACATGACGGTGGAAATGGATGACACCGACAAGCTCAAGGTGTTGTTTGAAGACGCGCAAAAGATGGGGCTGTCGTTTGAGCCGCCGGATGTGAACCGGGGCTTCTACCGGTTCGAACCCGTCACCGACAAGATCATCCGTTATGGCCTGGGGGCCGTGAAAGGCACGGGTCAACAGGCGATTGAAGCCATCGTCGCCGCTCGCGAAGGGCGCGGGGAGGGGCCACAGGGTTCGACGAAGGGGCCTTTCAAGAGCCTGTTTGATTTCTGTGTGCGGGTGGACAAGGCCCGCATGAACAAGCGCACGGTGGAGGCCCTGATCAAGGCTGGCGCCTTTGACTCCATACATCTCAACCGTGCAGCCCTGGTCGCTTCGATTGATCGTGCGTTTGACTTTGCCGCCGCAACGCTCGCCAACGTGAACCAGGGAGGGTTGTTCGACATGATGGGCGACGACGCCCATGGCTCCAGCACGCAGGAACCAGACCTGGTGGATGCAACGCCCTGGGGCATCAAGGAGCGGCTCACGCTGGAAAAAACCGCCGTGGGGTTCTACCTGTCTGGCCACCTATTTGATGAAGTGGCGACGGAGGTGCGCCGTTTTGTGCGCACCCAGATCGACGAGCTGCTGGATAGCCGTGAGCCCCAGGTCCTGGCCGGCATCATCAGCGACTTCCGGGTCATCAACGGGCAACGGGGCAAGCTGGGGCTCTTCAAGCTGGACGACAAGTCTGCAGTGATCGAAGCGTCTGCGGATGAAGCGCTGCTCAACACCTACCGCAACCAGCTCAAGGAGGACGAGTTTGTGGTGATGATGGGAAGGTTGCAGCTAGACCACTTCAGCGGCGGCCTGCGCGTCAAGGTGCAGCAGGTGTGGGATTTGGCGGGCGCGCGTTGCCGGTTTGGCAAATACCTGCATGTGACTGTGGGTGACAAGGCGCCCGATCTGCCGCGCCTGGTGCGCGAATTTCCGCCGGTGCGCGAAGAGATTGCCGAAGGGGAGTTGGTGCACGGGCTGCGCGTGCGCATGGGTGTGCGTTGCCAGTCGGAAGACGCGGCCGCAGTGGCGGAGTTGCAACTGGGCGAGAACGCGCGTTTTTACCCCAGCGATGCAGCCCTCGCGGCGTGGGCGGCCCAAGTAGGCGCCGGTGCTGCCAATGTGGTCTATGGGTGACGGATTGTTCTGCCAGAGTTTCGGTCAACGGCTGGCTTGAAAAATACCTGCCCTACAACCAGCTTCTCCTGCAGCAGCACCTTCTTCGGGTCGCTAGAATGATTTTCATGGCAACAAAACCACCTTCACTCCCCACCGCGCCGCCGGTGACTCGGCCTGCGCGGGATGACGGCGGTTCGGTCGTGCTCGAGAGGCGCACCCAAAAGACCCAGCCGCCCCAGATGTACCAGGTGGTCATGCTCAATGACGACTACACGCCCATGGAGTTCGTCATCGTGGTGCTGCAGGAGTTTTTCAGCAAAGACCGCGAAACGGCCACCCAGATCATGTTGAAGATCCACCTTGATGGCAAAGGCGTTTGCGGCGTTTATTCGCGCGATGTGGCCGCCACCAAGGTTGAGCAAGTGCTTGACGCCGCCCTCAAGGCGGGCCACCCACTGCAATGTGTCAGTGAGCCTGTTGAATAACAGGTCTTTTGTCCCGATCTACAGTTATCCCTTCCACGCAAGCACAAAGGAGTTCACATGATTGCCCAGGAACTGGAAGTCAGCTTGCACATGGCCTTTGTTGAGGCCCGTCAGCAGCGCCACGAGTTCATCACCGTGGAGCATCTGTTGCTTGCATTGCTCGATAACCCCAGCGCAGCGGAGGTGCTGCGCGCATGTTCGGCCAACATCGATGATTTGCGTTCATCGCTGTCGAACTTCATCAAAGACAATACGCCCCAGGTTGCTGGTAGCGACGAGGTGGACACTCAGCCCACGCTGGGCTTCCAGCGGGTGATTCAGCGCGCCATCATGCACGTGCAGTCCACGGGCAACGGCAAGAAAGAGGTGACGGGCGCCAATGTGCTCGTGGCTATCTTCGGCGAGAAAGATTCGCACGCCGTGTACTACCTGCACCAGCAGGGTGTGACGCGCCTGGACGTGGTCAACTTCATTGCCCACGGCATCAAGAAGGGCGAGCCGCCCGAGCCCGCCAAGGCCGAGAATCAGGCCGAAGGCGAAGAGGGCGGTGGTGGCGAGCGCAGCGAAAAGGCCTCGCCGCTGGAGCAGTTCACGCAGAACCTGAACCAGGCCGCCAAGGACGGAAAGATCGACCCGCTGATCGGCCGCCACTATGAGGTCGAGCGCACGATCCAGATCCTGTGCCGCCGCCGCAAGAACAATCCGCTGCTGGTGGGTGAAGCCGGTGTGGGCAAGACTGCGATTGCCGAGGGCCTGGCCTGGCGCATCACGCAAAACGACGTGCCCGAGATCCTGGCCGATGCCACGGTGTACTCGCTCGACATGGGCGCGCTGCTGGCGGGCACCAAGTACCGCGGTGATTTCGAGCAGCGCCTCAAGGGCGTGCTCAAGTCGCTCAAGGACAAGCCCAACGCCATCCTGTTCATCGACGAAATCCACACCCTGATCGGTGCGGGCGCTGCCTCGGGCGGCACTCTGGACGCATCTAACCTGCTCAAGCCAGCGCTGTCCAGCGGCCAGCTCAAGTGCATCGGCGCGACCACCTTCACGGAATACCGTGGCATCTTTGAAAAGGATGCCGCCTTGTCCCGCCGCTTCCAGAAGGTGGACGTGGTCGAGCCCAGCGTCTCCGAGACCGTGGATATTTTGAAAGGCCTCAAGAGCCGCTTCGAGGAGCACCACAGCGTGAAGTACGCTGCTGCGGCCCTGCAGGCTGCGGCCGAGTTGAGCGCCAAGTACATCAACGACCGCCATCTGCCCGACAAGGCCATCGACGTGATCGATGAAGCCGGTGCGGCGCAGCGCATCCTGGTACCCAGCAAGCGCAAGAAGACCATTGGCAAAGCCGAGATCGAAGAGATCGTGGCCAAGATCGCGCGCATTCCGCCCGCCAATGTCAGCAACGACGACCGTAGCAAGCTGCAGACGCTGGAGCGAGACCTGAAGAGCGTGGTGTTCGGCCAGGACAAGGCGCTGGAAGTACTGGCCAGCTCTGTCAAGATGGCGCGATCGGGCCTTGGCAAAGGTGACAAGCCCATCGGCTCGTTCCTGTTCAGCGGCCCCACGGGCGTCGGCAAGACCGAGGCTGCCAAGCAGCTCGCCTACATCATGGGCATCGAGCTGATCCGCTTCGACATGTCGGAGTACATGGAGCGCCATGCCGTGAGCCGCCTGATTGGCGCGCCCCCGGGCTATGTTGGGTTTGACCAGGGTGGCCTGCTGACCGAAGCCATCACCAAGAAGCCACACGCGGTGCTGCTGCTCGACGAGATCGAGAAGGCACATCCGGACATCTTCAATGTGTTGCTGCAGGTCATGGACCATGGCACGCTGACCGACAACAACGGCCGCAAGGCCGACTTCCGCAATGTGCTCATCATCATGACCACGAATGCCGGCGCCGAGACCATGAACAAGGCGACCATTGGCTTTACCAACCCGCGGCAGGCGGGCGATGAAATGGGTGATATCAAGCGCCTGTTCACGCCCGAGTTCCGCAACCGGCTGGATGCCATCGTCAACTTCAAGGCCCTGGACGAACAGATCATCCTGCGCGTGGTGGACAAGTTCCTGCTGCAACTGGAGACTCAACTGGCCGAGAAGAAGGTGGAAGTCACCTTCACCGATCAGTTGCGCAAGCACCTGGCTAAGAAGGGCTTCGATCCGCTGATGGGCGCGCGCCCGATGCAGCGACTGATTCAGGACACGATCCGCCGTGCCTTGGCCGACGAGCTGCTGTTTGGCCGCCTGACCGAGGGTGGGCGCCTGACTGTGGACATCGAGATGAAGAAGGACGACAAGGGGGTGGAAACACCCGAAGTGCTTCTGGACATCCAGCCTTTGCCCAAGAAGGAGCGCTCGGCGAAGTCTGAGCCTGCAGAGCCGGAAGAGGCAACGACCGACTGACCTTGCGTTCCTCGCAAGTCCGCGAAAAGCCCATGGCATCAACCGTGGGCTTTTTTATTGGCGGTGGCCGCTGGGGGCATACACCACCAGAGGCGATGTATAGGTGTTTTCTAGCGTGCGGGGGTGCGCGCGGCTGGAGCGCTAGCGCGCCCTGCCTTGACCGGTTGTGTGGCCTGAGCAAGCAAGGGCGCACACTGCGCATCGTCGTCAGCGCCGGGTACTATGACCGGTATCAGTGCTAACGCAGGAGGGGCGGCCACCGCAGCGGCAAAGGCTGCGCCTGCGAGCAG
>OFJB01000818.1_pt1 | contig 13717 bp, 10 predicted proteins | sample 1775081 | NCBI WGS metagenome assembly OFJB01 (sample SAMN08195771, study PRJEB24354) | sludge metagenome | isolation source: initial sludge from phenol fed wastewater aerobic bioreactor | place: India: Nagpur | collected 2016-06-05 | reverse complement strand
TAAAATTTGATGCGGGTTCAGGTGCGGCAGCCTCGCCAGGGCTTGACTCATATCAAAACCATGGATTGGCTCGATTTCACGTGGCATGTGGCCGGCTTTGTCGCCCCGGCGCTGGTGTTGGCCCCGGCCATGGTGCTGGCCAGCCGTTTTTTGGGACCCAAAAAGGCCAAGGCGCTTGCCTGGCCTGCGCAAGCAGCTATCAATTTCATGGTTTGCCTGGCTGTTTTGGTGGGTGGCCTGGTCTTGAGCGGGCACGACGGGCGCATGGCCACCTACGCCGTGCTGGTGCTGGCCAGCGCCGCCTGCCAGGCCTGGCTGACGCGCCGGCGCTGAGCTTGTCCCGGGTCAGGGCGACGCCGCCGGGCTGAACAGGTCCACCCGGTCGGTCACCACGCCGTCGGTGCCCAGATCGATCAGGCGCTGGGCGGCCCATTCGTCGTTGACGGTGTAGCTCAGACAGCGCATGCCGGCGGCCTTGACTTGGGCGACGGTGCCCGCGTCCCACAGCGCGTGGTTGCAGACGATGGCCACGCAGCCCAGTTGCCGGGCGGTGTCCAGCCAGCCGTCCCACAGCGTGTCCAGCAGCAGGCCGCGCGGCAGTTGCGGCGCGGCCTGCCGGGCGCCGGCCAGCGATTCGGGCTTGAAGGAGGTCAGCAGCGGCGGCACGGCGGCGCCCTGCCACAGGCGCGCGGCCAGGGCGGCGACGGCCTGGCCGGTGGGTTCTTCCAGGCCCGGGGTGGGCTTGATCTCGATGTCCAGGTGGTACCGGTTGCGCAGGCAAAAGCGGGCGATGCGCTCCAGCGTGGGCAGCGGTTCGCCGGCGTAGGCGCGCGAATGCCAGCTGCCGGCGTCCAGCTGGGCCAGCGCGCCCCAGGGCTGCTTGCCGGCGATGCCCTGGCCGTTGGTGGTGCGCTCCAGCGTGTCGTCGTGCAGCAGAAACAGCACGCCGTCGGCGGACAGCTTGGCGTCGCACTCGAACATGCGATAGCCCTGCACCGCGCCGTGGCGAAAGGCGGCCAGGGTGTTCTCGGGCGCCAGCTTGCCGGCGCCGCGGTGGGCGATCCAGAAGGGGTAGGGCCAGGGGGACATGGGACAGCTCAGGTGTGGTGCCGATGACAAAATGACCTCGTTGCGCGTCGATGACGGCGCTGCGCGCCATGACGAACAGCCAAAGTCATTTGGTCATTGATGCCGCGCAGCGGCGAAGTCATACCGTCATGCTTCGATGCGCAGGCCCGTGGCGGCATCGAAGCCGTGGATGCGGTCTTCCAGCGGCAGCACGTGCAACTGCTGGCCGGGCGCCGGCGGCGCCTCGGTTTCGTTCATGCGCAAAATGGTCCAGGGGCCTTGCGGGCCGTTCAGGTGGCCGTAGATCAGGCGCTCGGCGCCCAGCATCTCCACGGTCTGCACGTGCAATTGCCAGCCGCCGGAGTCGGCCACGCGCAGGTGCTCGGGGCGGATGCCCAGCAGCACGCCTTCGCGCACGCCTTCGATGCCGGTCAGCAGGTTCATGGGCGGCGCGCCGATGAAGCCGGCCACGAAGGTGCTGGCCGGGCGGTGGTAGACCTCGTCGGGCGTGCCGAACTGCTCCATGCGCCCGGCGTTCATCACGATCATGCGCTGGGCCAGCGTCATGGCCTCGACCTGGTCGTGGGTGACGAAGAGGGACGTGATGCCCAGCTCGCGGTGCAGCTTCTCGATCTCCAGCCGCGTCTGCGCGCGCAGCTTGGCGTCCAGGTTGGACAGCGGCTCGTCGAACAGGAAAACCTGCGGCTGGCGCACGATGGCGCGCCCCATGGCCACGCGCTGGCGCTGGCCGCCCGACAGCTCGCGCGGCTTGCGTTGTAGCAGGCCGCCCAGCTCCAGGATGCCGGCGGCCTTGTCCACCCGGGCACGGATGTCGCTGGCGGGCACCTTCTTGATCTTCAGCCCATAGGCCATGTTGTCGAACACGCTCATGTGCGGGTACAGCGCGTAGTTCTGGAACACCATGGCGATGTCGCGCTCGGACGGCTCCAGGTCGTTGACCACGCGCTCGCCGATCGAGATTTCGCCTTCGGTGATCTCCTCCAGCCCCGCCACCATGCGCAGCAGGGTGGACTTGCCGCAGCCCGAGGGGCCGACGATGACGACGAACTCGCCGTCGTCGACGTGGGCGGTCACGCCGTGGATGACCTGGTTGGCCTTGGGGCCGCTGCCGTAGCGCTTGATGACGTTGTTGAATTGGATGGCGGCCATGTCTTGACGGTTTATTTCTCGGTATCCACCAGGCCCTTGACGAACCACTTCTGCATCAGGATCACCACCACCGCCGGTGGCAGCATGGCCAGGATGGCGGTGGCCATCACCACGTTCCACTCGACGTAGATCTCGCCGAAGATGGCGCGCTTGATGCCCAGCACGATGGGGTACATGTCCTCGCTGGTGGTCGCGATCAGGGGCCACAGGTACTGGTTCCAGCCGTAGATGAACTGGATCACGAACAGGGCGGCCATGCTGGTCTTGGACAGGGGCAGCAGGATGTCCTTGAAAAAGCGCATCGGCCCGGCGCCGTCGATGCGCGCGGCCTCGGCCAGCTCGTCGGGCACCGTCAGGAAAAATTGGCGGAACAGGAAGGTGGCGGTGGCCGAGGCGATCAGCGGCACCGTCAGGCCGGCGTAGGTGTTGATCAGGCGCAGGTCGGCCACCACCTGGTAGGTCGGGCCGATGCGCACCTCCACCGGCAGCATCAGGGTGATGAAGATGGTCCAGAACACCAGGCCGCGGAAGGGAAAGCGGAAGTAGACGATGGCAAAGGCCGAGATGATGGAAATGGCGATCTTGCCCAGCGCGATCACCATGGCCACCACGAAGCTCACCCACAGCATGGGCCAGCCGGCCGCAATGGTCGAGCCGCTGTGGGTCTTGCCGCCCATCAGGGCCAGGCGGTAGCTCTCGACGATGTTGCCGCCCGGCACCAGCGACAGCGGGTTGCTGCCGGCGATCTGGTCGGCCGTCTGGGTGGACATGACGATGGCGATGAACACCGGAAACGCGACCACAACCACGCCCAGGATCAACACGGCGTGGGAGACGAAGTCCAGCACGGGGCGGCGTTCAACCATCATGATCAGTACTGCACCTTTTTCTCGACGAAGCGGAACTGAAAGACGGTGAGCAGGATGACCACCGCCATCAGCACCGCCGACTGCGCGGCCGAGCCACCCATGTCCAGCGCCTTGAAGCCGTCGTAGTACACGCGGTAGACCAGGATGGCGGTGTCCTTGCCCGGGCCGCCGTGCGTGGCGGCGTCGACGATGGCGAAGGTGTCGAAGAAGGCGTAGATCACGTTCATCACCAGCAGGAAGAAGGTGGTGGGCGAGAGCAGCGGAAACACGATGGTCCAGAAGCGCCGCCAGGGCGTGGCGCCGTCGATGGTGGCGGCCTCGAGCACCGAGGAGGGCACCGACTGCAGGCCGGCCAGGAAGAACAGGAAGTTGTAGGAAATCTGCTTCCACACCGCGGCGATCACGATCAGCGTCATCGCGTCGCGGCTGTTCAGCAGGTGGTTCCAGTCGTAGCCCAGCGCCTGCAGCAGGTGCGAGATCACGCCCCAGGGCGAGGCAAACATCATCAGCCACAGCAGGCCGGCCACCACGGGCGCCACGGCGTAGGGCCAGATCAGCAGGGTGCGGTACACCAGGGCGCCGCGCACCACGCGGTTGGCCATCACCGCCAGCAGCAGCGCGATGCAGATGCCGAACACCGCCACCAGGATGGAGAACACGGCGGTGGTGCGCGCCGACGCCAGGTAGCTGGGGTCGTTCCACAGCTGCTCGAAGTTGGCCCAGCCGACGAACTGGCTGGAGGCGCCGAAGGCGTCTTCCTGCAGCACGCTCTGGTACAGGGTCTGCCCCGCGGGCCAGAAGAAAAACACCAGCACGATCGCCATCTGCGGGGCCACCAGCAGCCAGGGCAGCCAGGCCGACTTGAAGCGAACGCGTTTTTCCATGGGCAGCGATGGTAGCGTGAACCGGGGGCAGTCCTCAGGTTCCGAAGCGGGACCCGGGGAGTGCGCCGGAAACTATGAAAACAATAGCTTATTGGGCATGATCGGCGGGGGTCAGGGCCGGATTTGACTTGAAAACCCGGGCTGGCCGCCCGCCTGCTGCGCATCAGCCGCCGTTGGCCTTCTGGAAGCGCTCCAGCTGCTCGTTGCCGCGCTTGACGATGGCGTCCAGCGCTTGCTTGGGCGTCTTCTTGCCCGACCAGATGTTCTCGGTTTCCTCGTCGGCGATGGTGCGCACCTGCAGGAAGTTGCCGATGCGGATGCCGCGCGACTTGTCGGTGGTCTTCTTGATCATCTGCTCCACCGCCACCTCGGCGCCCGGGTTCTTCTTGTAGAAGCCGCTCTTTTCGGTCAGCTCGTAGGCGGCCTTGGTCACCGGCAGGTAGCCGGTGCGCTGGTGGCTGGCGGCGGCCACTTCGGGTTGCGACAGGTAGGCCAGGAACTTGCCCACGCCCTTGTACACCTCGGGTTTCTTGCCCGACATGACCCACAGGCTGGCGCCGCCGATCACGGAGTTCTGCGGCGCGCCGGGCACGTCGGGGTAGTAGGGCAGGGTGCTGACGCCGAACTCGAACTTGGCGTTGCGCTTGAGGTTGCCCAGCAGGCCGGCCGAGAACGTGCCCATGGCGCATTCGCCCGAGACCATGGTGGCATCGGCCGCGTTGTCGCGGCCCTTGTAGACGAACTGGCCGTTCTTGGCCATGGCCGCCAGGTTCTCGAAGTGGCGCAGGTGCAGCGGGCTGTTGACCTGCAGCCGCGTGCCCAGGCCGCCGAAGCCGTTGTTGAGCGAGGAGAACAGCACGTTGTGCCAGGCCGAGAAGTTCTCCAGCTGCGTCCAGCTGATCCAGCTGGTGGTGAACGGGCACTTGTGGCCGGAGGCCTTGAGCTTGCCGGCGGCCAGCGCCACCTCGGGCCAGGTCTTGGGCGGCTTGTTCGGGTCCAGGCCGGCGGCCTTGAAGGCGTCCTTGTTGTAATAGAACACCGCCGTCGAGCTGTTGAAGGGAAAGCTCAGCATCTGCCCGTTGGGCGCGGTGTAGTAGCCGGCCACGGCGGGCACGTAGGCCTTGGGGTCGAAGTTGACGTTGGCCAGCTTCATCACCTCGGCCACGGGCTTGATGGCGCCCTTGCTGTACATCATGGTGGCGGTGCCGACCTCGAACACCTGCAGGATGTCGGGCGCGTTACCGGCGCGGAAGGCCGCGATGGCTGCCGTCATCGACTCGCCGTAGCTGCCCTTGAAGGTGGGCACCACCTTGTATTCCTTCTGGCTGGCGTTGAACTGGTTGGCCAGGTCGGTCACCCATTCGCCCAGGGCGCCGCCCATGGAGTGCCACCACTGGATTTCGGTCTGAGCGTGCGCGGGCCCGGCCAGGCCGAGGGACAGGACGGCGGCGCCAGCCAGCGCCAGGGATTTGAATCGCATGAGAACTCCTCTGGAAAATTTGAAATCAGGGCGTTGCCGCCCGTGCATGCGCGGATCGCGGGCCCCATGATGCCGCGCGACTGTGACGTTTTCGCACACCGGCGGGCCTGGCGGCAAGCGGGATAACCCGTTCGGGCCCCGCCCGCCCGCCCCGCGCGCCCACAAAACAGGGAGGCCGCCAAGGATATTGCTGCAGTGCACAATGGCCGGCTTCCATCGCGCAGCCGCCGCCGGCGCGCACCCGTTCCCTGCATTTTTCTGACTGAAACCCATGCCCAAGACCTCGCTGGACAAGAGCAAGATCAAATTTCTGTTGCTGGAGGGCATACACCCCCACGCCCAGGAGGTGCTGCGCGGCGCCGGTTATTCGCAGATCGAGCTGCTGCCCAAGGCGCTGGAAGGCGATGAGCTGAAGCACAAGCTGGCCGACGCGCACTTCGTGGGCATCCGCTCGCGCACGCAGCTGACGGCCGAGGTGCTGGCGCACGCGCCCAGGCTGGTGGCCATCGGGGCGTTCTGCATCGGCACCAACCAGATCGACCTGAAGGCCGCCAGCCAGCAGGGCATCGCGGTGTTCAACGCGCCGTACTCCAACACCCGCTCGGTGGCCGAGCTGGTGCTGGCCGAGGCCATCCTGCTGCTGCGCGGCATTCCGGCGCGCAACGCGGCGGCGCACCGCGGCGGCTGGCTCAAGAGCGCCGACGATTCGCACGAGATCCGCGGCAAGACGCTGGGCATCGTCGGCTACGGCAACATCGGCACGCAGCTGTCGGTGCTGGCCGAGGGCTTGGGCATGCGCGTGATCTTTCACGACGTGGTCACCAAGCTGCCGCTGGGCAACGCCCAGCAGGTGCGCAGCCTGCAGGAGCTGCTGCGCGCGGCCGACGTGGTCAGCCTGCACGTGCCGCAGTTGCCGTCCACGCAGTGGATGATCGGCGCCGCCGAGATCGCCGCGCTCAAGCCGGGCGCGGTGTTCATCAACGCCTCGCGCGGCACGGTGGTCGAGATCGAGCCGCTGGCCGCGGCGCTGAAGGCTGGCAAGCTGGCGGGCGCGGCCATCGACGTGTTCCCGGCCGAGCCCAAGAGCAACAAGGACGAGTTCGTCTCGCCCCTGCGCGGGCTGGACAACGTGATCCTCACGCCGCACATCGGCGGCTCCACGCTGGAGGCGCAGGCCAACATCGGCCTGGAGGTGGCCGAGAAGCTGGCCAAGTACAGCGACAACGGCAGCACCATCACCTCGGTCAATTTCCCCGAGGTGGCGCTGCCCGCGCACCCCGGCAAGCACCGCATCCTGCACGTGCACCGCAACGTGCCGGGGGTGCTCTCGGCCATCAACCGCGTGTTCTCGGACAACCACATCAACATCGCCGCCCAGCACCTGCAGACCAACGCCGACATCGGCTACGTGGTGATCGACCTGGACGCCGAATCGTCGGACGTGGCGCTGCAGCATTTGGCGGACGTTCCGGGCACGATCCGCTGCCGCGTGCTGTTTTAGTGACACCCCCCTGAGTCGCTGCGCGCCTTCCCCCCTCTCTGGCGCTATCGCTTGGAGGGGGGACAACGCCAGTGGCCGGCGCAGGTCCGGCCACGGGGTGACCTCGCTCTCGACGATGGCGGGCGCCGCGGGGACAACGCCAGTGGCCGGCGCAGGTCCGGCCACGGCGTTCGCTGGCATGGCCTGCTTCGCGGCCATCGGGCTCTTTCAGATTCTTGCGCTGCCGGCGGTGCCAGGTGTTCGCAGCCAATGGGGAGGGCCTGACCTAAAATCGGCGGCCCACGAGTTTGTGGGCCGAATGCCATCGGCCCCGCCCCAGAGCCGCCGATGAACGCCCCGCTTGCGCCGCTTGCCACCGCGCCCCTTGCCGAGCCCGCGCGCCTGCGCGAGATTCCGTACAACTACACCAGCTTTTCCGACCGCGAGATCGTGCTGCGCCTGCTGGGCGCACGCGCCTGGGAGCTGCTGCAGGTGCTGCGGGCCGAGCGCCACACCGGCCGCTCGGCGCGCATGCTGTACGAGGTGCTGGGCGACATCTGGGTGGTGCGGCGCAACCCCTATCTGCAGGACGACCTGCTGGACAGCCCCAAGCGCCGGCGCCTGCTGGTGCAGGCGCTGCGCCACCGCCTGGCCGAGATCGACAAGCGCCGCCACCCCGAGGATGACGCCGCCCGCGACGCGCTGGTGGGCGATCTGCTGGCCGCCGCCCGGCGCGTGGTGGACGCCTTCGACCGCTCCTTCGACAAGGTGGCCGAGCTGCGCCGGCGCGCCGCGCGCGTGCTGGGACGCCACACGCACAAGGACAACATCAAGTTCGACGGCCTGTCACGCGTCAGCCACGTGACCGACGCCACCGACTGGCGGGTGGAGTTTCCGCTGGTGGTGCTCACGCCAGACAGCGAGGCCGAGATGGCCGCCCTGGTGGCCGGCTGCATCGAGCTGGGCCTCACCATCATCCCGCGCGGCGGCGGCACCGGCTACACCGGCGGCGCCATCGCGCTGGACTGGAAGAGCGCCGTCATCAACACCGAAAAGCTGCTGGGCATGGGCGCGGTCGAGCGCGTGCGCCTGCCCGGGCTCGACCGCGAGGTGCCCACCCTCTGGACCGAGGCCGGCGTGGTGACGCAGCGCGTGGCCGACGCGGCCGAGGACGCGGGCCTGGTGTTTGCGGTGGACCCCACCAGCGCCGAGGCCAGCTGCATCGGCGGCAACATCGCCATGAACGCCGGCGGCAAGAAGGCCGTGCTGTGGGGCACGGCGCTGGACAACCTGGCCAGCTGGCGCATGGTCACGCCCGAAGGCGGCTGGCTGGAGGTCACGCGCGTGGGCCACAACCTGGGCAAGATCCACGATGCCGAGTTGGCCAGCTTCGAGCTGCAGTACTTCGACGCCAGCGGCAAGACCTTGGTCAAGACCGAGCGCCTGGACATTCCCGGCGCGCAGTTTCGCAAGGCCGGCCTGGGCAAGGACGTGACCGACAAGTTCCTGGCCGGCCTGCCGGGCGTGCAAAAGGAAGGCTGCGACGGCCTGATCACCAGCGCGCGCTGGGTGCTGCACCGCATGCCCGAGCACACGCGCACCGTGTGCCTGGAGTTTTTCGGCCACGCCAAGGACGCCGTGCCCAGCATCGTCGAGATCAAGGACTTCATGTTCGCGGAGCAGAAGCGCACAGGGACCTTGCTCGCCGGCCTGGAGCACCTGGACGACCGCTACCTGCGCGCCGTGGGCTACAGCACCAAGAGCAAGCGCGGCGGCCTGCCCAAGATGGTGCTGGTGGGCGACATCGCCGGCGACGACGCGGACGCCGTGGCGCGCGCCACCAGCGAGGTGGTGCGCATCGCCAACTCGCGCGCGGGCGAGGGCTTCGTCGCCGTGGCGCCCGAGGCGCGCAAGAAGTTCTGGGCCGACCGCAAGAAGACGGCCGCCATCAGCCGCCACACCAACGCCTTCAAGATCAACGAGGACGTGGTGATCCCGCTGCAGCGCATGGCCGAGTACACCGACGGCATCGAGCGCATCAACATCGAGCTGTCGCTGCGCAACAAGATCGAGCTGGCCGACGCGCTGGAGGCCTTCCTGCAAGGCGGCAAGCTGCCCCTGGGCCCGGCCAGCGCCGAGCCGCCGCCGCCCGAGCTGCTGCACGAGAAGGTGGAACTGGCGCTGGACGTGGTGCGCCAGGCGCGCACGCTGTGGCAGGGCTGGCTGCGCGACGTGGAGCCGCTGTTTCCCCAGCTGCAGGACCACAGCCTGCGCGCCAGCTGGAAGACGCAGATCCGCGCGCCCCTGCAGGGCATCTTCACCGGCAGCGACTTCGAGCCGCTGCTGGCCGCCCTGGGCGAGATCCAGCAGCGCGTGCTCAAGGGCCGGGTGTGGATCGCCCTGCACATGCACGCCGGCGACGGCAACGTGCACACCAACATCCCCGTGCACAGCGACAACTACGCCATGCTGCAGACCGCGCACCAGGCGGTGGACCGCGTGATGCAGCTGGCGCGCAGCCTGGACGGCGTGATCAGCGGCGAGCACGGCATCGGCATCACCAAGCTGCAGTACCTGAGCGACGAAGAGCTGGCGCCGTTTGCCGAGTACAAGCGCAAGGTGGACCCCGAGGGGCGCTTCAACCGCGGCAAGTTGCTACGGAACAAGGAGCTGCCTGCGCCCGGTGGACGCGCGCTGGCGGCCGATCTGACCAACGCCTACACGCCCAGCTTCGGCCTGATGGGGCACGAGTCGCTGCTGCTGCAGCAAAGCGACCTGGGCGCCATTGCCGACTCCATCAAGGACTGCCTGCGCTGCGGCAAGTGCAAGCCCGACTGCAGCACCCACGTGCCGCGCGCCAACCTGCTGTACAGCCCGCGCAACAAAATTTTGGCCACCTCGCTCTTGATCGAGGCCTTTCTGTACGAGGAGCAGACGCGCCGCGGCGTGAGCCTGGCGCACTGGAGCGAGTTCGAGGACGTGGCGGACCACTGCACCGTGTGCCACCGCTGCCTGGCGCCGTGCCCGGTCAAGATCGACTTCGGCGACGTGACCATGGCCATGCGCAACCTGCTGCGCAAGATGGGCCAGCAGAGCTTCCGGCCCGGCAAGGCCGCCGCCATGGCCTTCCTGAACGCCACCGAACCGCGCGTCATCAACGCCGCGCGCGCGGTGATGACGGGCGTGGCCTTTCCGGCGCAGCGCGCGGTGGTCGATCTGCTGAAGGTGGCCGGCCGCCAGCAGACCGCGCACCCGCCCGCCACCGTGGGGCCGGCGCCGCTGCGCGAGCAGGTGGTCCACTTCGTCAACAAGAAGATGCCCGGCGGCCTGCCCAAGAAGACCGCGCGCGCGCTGCTGGACATCGAAGACCGTGCCTACGTGCCCGTCATCCGCGACCCCAGGGCGACCACCACCGACAGCGAGGCGGTGTTCTACTTTCCGGGCTGCGGCTCCGAGCGCCTGTTCAGCCAGGTCGGCCTGGCCACCCAGGCCATGCTGTGGCATGCCGGTGTGCAGACCGTGCTGCCGCCCGGCTACGTGTGCTGCGGCTATCCGCAGCGCGGCAGCGGCCAGTTCGACGCCGCCGAGAAGATGATCACCGACAACCGCGTGCTGCTGCACCGCGTGGCCACCACGCTGAACTACCTGGACATCAAGACCGTGGTGGTCAGCTGCGGCACCTGCTACGACCAGCTGGCCGACTACCGCTTCGAGCAGATCTTTCCGGGCTGCCGCATCGTCGACATCCACGAATACCTGCTGGAAAAAGGCATCACCCTGCCGGCGGCCCAGCAGGGCGCCTACCTGTACCACCAGCCCTGCCACGACCCGATGAAGCAGCAGGACTCGATGAAGACCGTCAAGGCGCTGATCGGCGAGCAGGTCGTCAAAAGCGAGCGCTGCTGCGGCGAGTCGGGCACGCTGGGCGTCACCCGCCCCGACATCTCCACCCAGGTGCGCTTTCGCAAGGAGCAGGAGATCAAGAAGGGCGAGGCCGCGCTGCGCGCCAGCGGCGCCGTGGGCGACAAGGCCAACGTCAAGATCCTGACCAGCTGCCCCAGCTGCCTGCAGGGCCTCAAGCGCTACGAGGACGACCTGAGCAACGGCCTGCTGGAGGCCGACTACATCGTCATCGAGATGGCCCGCCACATCCTGGGCGAGAACTGGCTGCCGGACTACGTGGCCCGCGCCAACGCCGGCGGCATCGAGCGCGTGCTGGTCTGATAACTATAAAAACAATAGCTGCCTGCGATCTATGGATGCGGGCTACAGGCTGATTTTGCTTAAATTCCCGCAGCTGTCCGCGATCAGGGCCGAGGCGGCGGCGCCTCGTCCTCGACCACGTTGAACAGCGCCCAGGCGGCAACGAACAATGCCGCGATGGCCGGGCCGATGACGAAGCCGTTGAGGCCGAACAGCGAAATGCCGCCGATGGTCGACAGCAGCACCAGAAAGTCCGGCAGCTTGGTCTCCTTGCCCACCAAAATGGGGCGCAGCACGTTGTCCACCATGCCCATCACGCCCGCGCCCCAGGCGGCCAGGCCGATGCCCGCCACCGCCGAGCCGGTGGCCAGCAGGTAGATGGCCACCGGCGCCCAGATCAGCGCCGCGCCCACGGCCGGCACCAGCGACAGCACCGCCATGGTCACGCCCCACAGCACCGCGCCGCCGATGCCCAGCACCGCAAAGGCCAGCCCGCCCAGCAGGCCCTGCACCAGCGCCACCACCACCGTGCCCTTGACGGTGGCGCGCACCACGGTGGCAAATTTGTGCAGCAGGTAGTTGGTGTGCGCCGGCTGCATGGGGATGGCGCCGCGAATCAGCCGCGCCAGATCGCGCCCGTCGCGCAGGAAGAAGAACAGCAGGTACAGCATGATGCCCAGGTTGACCACCACCAGCAGCGTGTTCTGCCCGATGGCCAGCGCGCGCGCTGTCAGCGCCTGGCCGCCCTGCACCAGCGCGGCCGACAGCTTGTCCATCACGTCCTGCAGGCTGACCAGGCCAAAGCGGCCCATCAGGCCGTGCACCCAGGCCGGCAGCGCGTCCACCACCTGCTGGAAGTAGGCGCGCAGGTCCAGCCCGCCGCCGCGCACCCGCTGGCTGAAGCTGGCCGCCTCGTCCACCATGGCGCCGATGATCAGGATCAGCGGCACCACCACGATCAGCAGGCAGATCAGCAGCGTGCCGACGGCCGCCAGCGTGGCGCGCCCGCGCAGGGCCACGCACAGGCGCCGCTGCAGGGGCATGAACATCAGCGTCAGCACCATGGCCCAGAACACCGCGCCGAAGAACGGTGAGATGACCCAGCAGAAAGCCACGGTGACCCCGGTCAGCAGCAGCAGGAAGACGGCGCGTTGCAGGGCAGGGGTGTTCACGAGACGGGCGGTGGGGCGGACGGGGCGCAAAGATTAGCAGAACGCCGGCAGGGCCATTGCCGCCGCGGCGCGGGCCATCGGCGGCGGGCGCGTCACAATCGATGCGGCAATACGAACGAGTGACCACCGATGGCTACCTCCAACCCTTCCCCCGTCGCCCAGAAATCCGCCTCCGCCCCGCCGCCCGAGTCGATCACCGTGCACGCCAGGTCGCGCGTGCTGGAGCTGGCGTGGGCCGACGGCACGGTCCATCGCATCCCGTTCGAGCTGATGCGCGTGTATTCGCCCTCGGCCGAGGTGCAGGGCCACGGCCCCGGCCAGGCGGTGCTGCAGACCGGCAAGCGCGACATCGACATCACTGCCATCGCCCCGGTGGGCAACTACGCCGTGCAGCCGCGCTTCTCGGACGGGCATGAAAGCGGCATCTTCACCTGGGAATACCTGCGCCACCTGGGCGCCGACCAGGAGGCGCTGTGGCGCGACTACGAGGCGCGCCTGGCCGCGGCCGGGCGCGACCGCGACACCCCCATGCCCACGCTGGGCAAGGCCCCGGCGCAGCCCATGACGTTTCACGCCAAGCGGCCGCATTGAACGGGCACACCCCCAGTCTCCACACGCTGCGCGTTGTTGCGCCTTCCCCCTCGCAGGGGGCATCGCCAGTGGCCGGGGAGACCCCGGCCACGGCGATCGCTGGCACGGCCTGCTCCGCGGCCATTCGGCTCTTTGTGTTCGACGTTCTTTGGGTTGGCTGGCCGTCAACCCGTGTTGCGGAGCCCCGCCGCGATGCCGTTGATGCTGATGTGGATGCCGGTCTGCACCCGGTCGTCGTGCTGGCCGGCGCGCCAGCGGCGGATCAACTCGACCTGCAGGTGGTGCAGCGGGTCGATGTAGGGAAAGCGGTGACGAATCGAGCGCGCCAGCGCGGTGTTGGCCGCCAGGCGCTGGCGCTCGCCGGTGATGCGCGCGAGCGCCTCGCTGGTGCGCTGCCACTCGGCCTCGATGGCGGCGAACACCTTCTTGCGCAGCCGGGCGTCCTGCACCAGCGCGCTGTAGCGCCTGGCCAGGGCCAGGTCGCTCTTGGCCAGCACCATGTCCATGTTGGACAGCAGGGTGCGAAAAAACGGCCACTGCCGGTGCATCCGGCGCAGCAGGGCGAGCTGGGCCGCGGGCTTGGCGCCGGGCGCGTGGATGAAGGCCTGCACCGCCGTGCCGAAGCCGAACCAGCCCGGCAGCGTGAGCCGGCACTGGCCCCAGCTGAAGCCCCAGGGAATGGCGCGCAAGTCCTCGATCTTCTGGCTGGGCTTGCGCGAGGCGGGGCGTGAACCCAGGTTGAGCTGGGCGATCTCGCGGATCGGCGTGGCGCTGAAGAAATAGTCGGTGAAGCCCGGCGT
>OFJB01000817.1_pt1 | contig 13725 bp, 13 predicted proteins | sample 1775081 | NCBI WGS metagenome assembly OFJB01 (sample SAMN08195771, study PRJEB24354) | sludge metagenome | isolation source: initial sludge from phenol fed wastewater aerobic bioreactor | place: India: Nagpur | collected 2016-06-05 | reverse complement strand
GGACGGGGCGTCGGTCGCTTCCTGATTCTCGGATCGGCCTCGTTCGATCTGCTCCAGCAATCCGGTGAGAGCTTGGCCGGGCGCATCGCCTATGTAGACATGAACCCGCTCACCGTCCGTGAGGTCGCTCCCGATCTTGAGTCGCGAGACCGGATCTGGCTACGTGGGGGCTTCCCGGACAGTTTTCTGGCCTCATCCGACCGGACGAGCATGCTCTGGCGGCGGGATTTCCTGCGTACCTACCTTGAGCGCGATATCCCGATGTTCGGTCCCCGCATTCCCGAGACGTCGATGGAGCGGCTCTGGACGATGCTCGCCCATCGTCAGGGAGGCATCCTGAACGCGTCGGATTTCGCGCGGTCGCTGGATATCAGCCCCCAGTCCGTGACCCGGTACATTGATCTGCTGGTGGACCTGTTGCTCGTGCGCCGCCTTCAACCGTACGCGGTCAACATCGGTAAGCGGCTGGTGAAATCCCCGAAGGTTTACGTGCGTGATTCGGGCCTCGTTCACGCGCTGCTGGGAATCCCGACGATGGAGGCGCTGGAAGGAAACCCGGTTGTCGGCGCGAGCTGGGAAGGGTTCGCGATCGAACAACTTATGGCCGAGCTCACATGGCCGGCGCAGGCGTTCTTCTACCGCACGCAGACGGGTGCGGAGATCGACCTGCTGCTCCAGTTTCCGGGGGACGAGCGCTGGGCGATCGAGGTCAAGCGCAGTCTTGCGCCGAGGCTCTCTCGGGGGTTTCACGTCGCGCGGGGCGATCTGAAGCCAACGCGATCCTATGTCGTCTACGCCGGTGCGGACACGTACCCGCTGCAGGAGGGGGTGGAAGCGATCGGCATCCGAGCGCTCGCGGATCTCATCGCCGCAAAGATGGCATGATCGATATCTCTGAAATCTGTCCAAACCGTGGACAAATTGCAGGGCTCATGGCAATCGACGTCATCGGGAGGACGGATCACACCGGGGCGGTTCGCGCGACGAGGATCGCGTTCGCGGCCAGGGCGCTCGCTTCCTTGTCCTTGATCTCCAGCATCACATCCACGTTCCGCCCGGCGAGGGCGTCCAGGAAGGCTATGAACGCATCCGTGTCGATCGACGACGCGTGCGCCCCGGCCTGCTTCGTCGCGTCCTGCGTGCTGAAGTCCATCATCGGCACCCCGTCCCCTGCCGGGTCCCATGTCGCCATGAAGGCATCGAGCGCGGCGGCGGGCGCCTCGCCGTGGTTGAACAGGCTGTGGTGGAACCAGTCGAAGAGCACCGGAATGCCCGTCCGCTCTGCGATCGCGAGGCAATCGGCCAGCGAAAACTGGCGTTAGTCGTTCTCGATCACCAGCCGCCGGCGCACGATCTCGGGCAACGCGGGCACGCGGGCGATGAAGGTCTCGCGGGCGGCATCGCGGTCGCCGTAGACGCCCCCGACGTGGATCTGGATCTTGTGCGTGCCATCCAGCCCAAGCAGGCCGAACAATTCGGCGTGGTAGGCGAGCTCCCGCATGCTCGCTTCCACGACCTCCGCCCGCGGCGAGTTGAGGAGCGTGTATTGCCCCGGGTGGGTAGTCAGGCGCATCCCCTCCGCGTGGATCAGGGCGCCGATCTCCGCCAGGCGTGGGGCGAAGACCTCCTGCCAGGCAACATCCATGACCGGGTGGGAGGCGAACGGGATCGTGCCAGAGGAGATGCGGAAGTAGCGGATGCCGTGCTCCGCGTTCCAGCGGAGGATGGCTTCCAGGCAGTCGAGGTTGGCGGTGACCGTCTCGATCAGGCGGGCGGAGGAGTAGGAGGCAAGGCGGAAGGTGCGCGCAGCGGAGCAGCCGAGGCTCAGGTTGCTGCACGGATAGCCGATCTGCATGGCGGATTCCCGGAGCGATGCCCCGGTCGCCACGCGGCGGATGGGGACGTCCGCGGTCCCCGGATGCACGCATGGTGCCATGCGTGCATCCGGGGGCTCCTACCGGCGGCGGTGACGCGGGTCGAGCGCGTCGCGCAGGCCATCGCCCAGCAGGTTGAAGGCCAGCACGGTCACCAGGATCGCGACGCCCGGGAAGGTGACCACCCACCAGGCGCGCATGACGAATTCGCGCGCGTCGGCCAGCATCGTGCCCCACTCGGGCGAGGGGGGCTGCGCGCCCAGGCCCAGGAACCCCAGCGCCGCCGCGTCCAGGATGGCCGACGAGATGCCGAGCGAGGCCTGCACGATGAGCGGGGCGGTGCAGTTGGGCAGCACCTCGCTGAACATGATGCGCACGTGCCCCGCGCCGCCCATGCGCGCGGCCGTCACGTAGTCGCGCGCGGTTTCGGCGATCACCGCCGCCCGGGTGATGCGCACGTAATGGGGCAGCACCGTGATGGCCACGGCCAGCATCGCGTTGATCAGGCCGGGCCCGAGGATGGCGACGATGACGATGGCCAGCAGCAGGCTGGGCAGGGTCAGGATGATGTCCATCAGCCGCATGACGGCCGTCTCGAACGCGCCGCGGAAATAGCCCGCCAGCAGGCCCAGCACCGTGCCCGCGACGATGGACAGCGCCACCACCGCCATGCCGATCGCCAGGGACAGGCGCGAACCGTAGATCAGGCGCGAGAGGATGTCGCGGCCGATGGCGTCGGTGCCGAGCACGTGCGCCCACGAGCCGCCCTGCTGCCAGGCGGGCGGCACCAGGAAGACGCTGGGGTCGGTCTGGTCGGGCGCATAGGGCGCGATCCAGGGGGCGAACGCGGCCACGGCCAGCACGCCCAGCACGATCAGCAGGCCCGCCAGGGCGCCGCGGCTGGCGCTGAAGTACAGCCAGAATTCGCGCAGCGGGCCGATGTGCCCGCTGTCCGCGGCGGCGGCCGGGGTGGGGGAGGTGACGGTGTTCATTTCTGCAGCCGCACGCGCGGGTTGATGATGCCGTAGGTGATGTCCACCAGCAGGTTGACCGCCATCACCACCGTGCCCAGCAGCAGGATGCCGCCCTGCAGCACCGGGTAGTCGCGGCGGCTGATCGCCTCGATCAGCCACTTGCCCACGCCCGGCCAGGAAAAAATGGTCTCGGTCAGGATGGCGCCGGTGAACAGCACGCCCACCTGCAGCCCGATGATGGTCACCACCGGGATCAGCGCGTTGCGCAGCGCATGGATGGCCACCACGCGCACGTCCGGCAGACCCTTGGCGCGCGCGGTGCGGATGTAGTCCTCGCCCAGCACCTCCAGCATGGCCGAGCGCGTCATGCGCGCGATGACCGCCAGGGGCACGGTGCCGAGCACGATGGCCGGCAGGATCAGGTGCGAGAGCGCGGAGGCGAAGGCGCCTTCCTCGCCCGACAGCAAGGTGTCGATGAGGTAGAAGCCCGTCACCGGCTCGATGAAGTACTGCACCGCGATGCGCCCCGAGACCGGCGTCAGGTCGAGCTGCACCGAGAACAGCAGGATGAGCAGCAGCCCCCACCAGAAGATCGGCATGGAGTAGCCGGTGAGCGATGCGCCCATCACCCCGTGGTCCAGCCACGAATTGCGCTTGACCGCGGCCACGATCCCCGCGGGCAGGCCCACCAGCAGCGCGAAGACGATGGCGCACAGGGCCAGCTCCACGGTGGCCGGGAACAGCGCGGTGAACTCGTCGAGCACGGGGGCCTGGGTGATCATGGACTTGCCCAGGTCGCCATGGAGCACCTTGGCGATGTAGATGCCGTACTGCACCAGCACCGGGCGATCGAGCCCGTACTCGTGCAGCAGCTGCGCGTGGCGCGCGGGGTCGATGCCGCGCTCCCCGGCCAGGGTCTCGATGGGGTCGCCCGGCACCAGCCGGATCAGGATGAACGCCAGCAGCGTCATGCCGATGAAGGTCGGAATCACGAAGCTCAGGCGTTTCAGAAGGAATTTCAGCATGTTCACCTGCGGGGCCGCGCGCCTTGGCGGGCGGCCCGGTCCAGGCCTTGAAACGAAGGCCCGATTGTTCTGCATCGCAGGCCCGATGGGCGCCATGTCCCTGTTGGGTTAACCCGGATGGATTCTTGCGGGCGGCTGTGGCTGCACCGGCCGCGCGTGGGCGGCCGCTGTCCTGTTCTGGACACCCGCCGCGGCCCATGCGTGCTACAACCGCCGGCCAAAGGAGTCACCCCCATGGATCTGGCATTTACCCCCGAGGAACAGGCGTTTCGCCAGGAGGTGCGCACCTGGGTGCGCGCCCATCTGCCGCCCGAGACGGCGCACAAGGTGCACCACGCCCTGCGCCTGACGCGCGACGACCTGCAGGGCTGGGCCAGGATTCTGGGCAAGCAAGGCTGGCTGGGCTACGGCTGGCCCACGGAGTTCGGCGGCCCGGGCTGGAGCGCCGTGCAAAAGCATTTGTTCGAGGAAGAATGCGCGCTGGCCGGCGCGCCGCGCATCGTGCCCTTCGGGCCGGTGATGGTGGCGCCGGTCATCATGGCGTTCGGCTCGCCCGCGCAGCAGCAGCGCTTCCTGCCCGGCATCGCCGACGGCTCCGTCTGGTGGAGCCAGGGCTATTCCGAGCCGGGCTCGGGCTCGGACCTGGCCAGCGTCAAGACCCGCGCCGAACGCAAGGGCGACAAGTACATCGTCAACGGCCAGAAGACCTGGACCACGCTGGGCCAGCATGGCGACTGGATGTTCAACCTGGTGCGCACCAGCAACGAGGGCAAGCCGCAGACGGGCATCAGCTTCCTGCTGCTCGACATGAAAAGCCCCGGCGTGACGGTGCGCCCCATCCGGCTGCTGGATGGCGAGTGCGAGGTCAACGAGGTGTTCTTCGACAACGTCGAGGTGCCCGCGGACCAGCTCATCGGCGAGGAGAACAAGGGCTGGACCTACGCCAAGCACCTGCTGTCCCACGAGCGCACCAACATCGCCGACGTGAACCGCAGCAAGCGCGAACTGGAGCGCCTCAAGCGCATCGCCCGGCGCGAGGGCCTGTGGGACGACCCGCGCTTTCGCGACCAGATCGCGCTGCTGGAGGTGGACGTGGTGGCGCTGGAGATGCTGGTGCTGCGCGTGCTCGCCGCGCAAAAGAGCGGCAGGAACCCGCTGGACATCGCGGGCCTGCTGAAGATCCGCGGCAGCGAGATCCAGCAGCGCTACGCCGAGCTGATGATGCTCGCGGCCGGGCCCTTCGCGCTGCCGCTGATCCAGGAGGCGATGGACGCGGGCTGGCAGGGCGACTTCCCCGGCGGCGACGTGGCGCTGGCGCCGCTGGCGTCCACCTACTTCAACCTGCGCAAGACCACGATTTACGGCGGTTCCAACGAGGTACAGCGCAACATCGTCGCGCAGACGGTGCTCGGCTGATGCCGACCCCCGTCCGCGCCATGCGCGACAGGACTGCTCCCCCGCGCCCCCTCCGCGAGGGGGCCCCAGCAAGAGCTTCGCTGGCCGTGATGGCGCAAGGCGCCTCGCATGGCCGGCCACAGGAGAGATGTGATGGACTTTGATTTTTCAGAAGACCAGGAACAACTGCGCGACGCCGTGCGCCGCTGGGTCGAGAAGGCCTACACCTTCGAGCGCCGCCGCGCCATCGTCGCCAGCGGCGGGTTCGACCGCGCCGCTTATGGCGAGCTGGCCGAGCTGGGTTTGACCGCGCTCACCGTGCCCGAGGCGCACGGCGGCCTCGCGCAGGGTGCGGTCGATGCAATGGTGGCAATGGAAGAGCTGGGGCGCGGCATCGTGCTCGAACCGCTGGCGCAGACCTTCATCGCCGCCGCCGTGCTCTCGCACCGCGCGCCGGACGCCGCGCAGGCCGCCTGGCTGCCGCGCATCGCCAGCGGCGAGGCGCTGGTGGTGCTGGCGCAGCAGGAAAAGCGCGCGCGCTACCGCCTCGATGTTTGCGATGCAAAAGCGGCTGTAGCGCAGGAGGGGCATGCGCTAACAGCTATGAAAAGCATAGTTCCCGCGGGCGACCATGCCGACGCCTTCCTCGTGCCCGCGCAGCTCGACGGTCGCATCGCGCTCTTCCTCGTGCCGCGGGGCGCGAGCGGCCTGTCGGTGCGTGGCTATGGCACGCAGGACGGCGGCCGTGCGGCCGAGCTGCGCCTGGCGGACACCCCGGCCACGCTGCTCACCACCGAGGGCCTCGCCGCGCTGGAACTCGCGCAGGACGTGGGCATCGCCTGCGCCTGCGCCTACGCCGTCGGCGTGATGGACCAGACGCTCGCCGTGACCGTGGACTACATGAACCAGCGCAAGCAGTTCGGCGTCGCCATCGCGAGCTTCCAGGCGCTGCGCCATCGCGTGGCCGACATGAAGATGCAGCTCGAACTGGCGCGCTCGATGAGCTACTACGCCAGCCTCAAGCTCGGCGCCGAGCCCGGCGAGCGCCGCCAGGCCCTCTCGCGCGCCAAGGTGCAGCTCGGCCAATCGATGCGCTTCGTCGGCCAGCAGGCGGTGCAGCTGCACGGCGGCATCGGCGTGACCGACGAATACATCGCGAGCCACTACTTCAAGACGCTCACGCAGCTCGAGATGACCTGGGGCGACACGCTGCACCACCTGGGCAAGGTGTCGGAGCGCATGCAGGAGACGGCGGGCGTATTCGCCTGAGGGGCTGGCTGCCGCGGCCTGTGCTCATTCCGGGCGCCGCCGCAGCCCGGCCGCCAGCACGTCCACCATGCGGTCGATGTGCTGTTCCAGCGGCAGGCGCTCGAACCACGGATCGTCGCCCAGCGTGATGCGCAGCGAGGTGACGCCGTGCAGCGCCTCCCACAGCAGCTGCGCGGCGGTGTCGATGTCCGCCTGCGCGGGCGGCTCGGCACCGGGCTGGCGCAACAGATTGGCCGCCAGGGCGCGCCCGAGTGCGTAAGGGTCTTCCTCCGGATTGCCGAACTCGATGGACGAATCCGCTATGGCCGAGGCCGGGCGCGGTTCCATGAACATCAACTGATAGGCCTGCGGGTGGGTCACGCCGAAGGTCACATACGTGTGCGCGACGCGGCGCAGCGCATCGCGCGGATCGCTCGCCTTGGCCATCGCCTGCTGCAGGTGGCGTGACAGGCGCTTCAGATCGTCGTCCACCGATTGCGAGATCAGGGCGGCCTTGTCGGGAAAGAGCGCATACACCACGGTGGTGGACACCCCCACCGCGTCGGCCACCGCGCGCATGGTCACGGCGGATGCGCCGCCCTTGCGCAGCAGCTTGCGCGCGGCGGCCAGCAGGTCGCGCCGCCGGGCCTGCTGTTCCTTGTCGCGGCGGCGAGGCCGGGCGGCGGCCGGGGCGGGGTGGGGCTCCAGCTGCGGCGATGGGGGAGGGGGCTCACTGGTTCGGGGCCGTGTCATGCCCCCGATTGTGCGTGAGCCGCGGCATGGGCAGGGCCGTGGGCCCACGGCGTGCCATTCGCGTGTGCGAATACCACTTTCGCGTCGCCGCTCCAAGACGGGAAAACTCTATTAAAAAACATTGTTTTTTAATAGATCATCGTATTTGAAAGAAACATCATGTTCCCATCGAGGATGACGCCATTTCCTGCCAGACGAATTTCCCACGTGTGCGGCGCATGGGCCGTCTGCCTCGCCCTGGCCGCTTGCGGCCGGGATGCCGTGCCCGCACCGGGCGCCGCGGACGAGGCCCGCGCCGCGCGGCTGCGCCCGCACGATGCGGCCCTGGCCGAGAAGTACGACCGCTCGTGCATGGTCTGCCACGCGCAGGCCGCGGCCCAGGCGCCGCTGACGGGCTTCGCGCCCGCCTGGCGGCCGCGCCTGAAGCAGGGCATGGACACCCTGGTGCGCCATGCCGAGCAGGGCCTGGGCGGCATGCCGCCGCGCGGCCAGTGCGCCGATTGCACGGCGGACGAGCTGCGCGCGCTCATCGAGTTCATGGCCCGGTAATTCCCCTCGCTCCTCCTGTCCTTCCATGACCCATCCTCTCGATTCCCTGCGCTGGCGCGGCGCCGCCTCGCGCCGCACGCTGCTGCGGGCGGGCGCCGGTGCGGCCCTGGGCGCGGCCCTGCGGCCCGGCCTGGCGCGCGCCCAGGCGCCCGCCGCATCCGCTGCATCCGCCATGCCGGCGCCGCAAAGCCCGCCCGCGCGCTGGCAGAACTGGTCGGGCCTGCAGCAATGCCAGCCGCGGCGCCTGTTCGTGCCCGCCGGCGAGGCCGAGCTGGCCCAGGCCCTGCGCGACGCGCCCGCCGGCACCGCGCTGCGCTGCGTGGGCGCGGGCCACTCGTTCGCGCCGCTGGTGCCCACCGACCAGTGGCTGGTCTCGCTCGACCGCCTCTCGGGCGTGGCGCGCGGACCCGCGGAGGGCACGGCCCTGGTCCAGGGCGGCACGCGCCTGGCCGTGGCCTCGCGCCAGCTCGACGCGCTGGGCCTGGCGCTGCCCAACCTGCCCGACATCGACGTGCAGAGCTACGCCGGGGCCATCAGCACTGGCACGCACGGCACGGGGCGCGCGCTGCCCGCGCTGCACGCCGAGGTGCAGGCGCTGCGCCTGATCACGGCGCGCGGCGACGTCCTCGAATGCAGCGCGGCGAAGAACCCCGAACTGCTGGCGGCGGTGCGCGTGTCGCTGGGCAGCCTGGGCGTCATCACCCAGGCCCAGGTGCGCGTGGTGCCGGCCTACGACCTGCACCGCCGCGTGTGGCTGGAGCCCGCCATGCAGCTGCTGGAGCGCGCGCCCGAGCTGGCGCAGAGGCACCGCAACTTCGAGTTCTACTACCTGCCCTTTACCGGCTACGCGGCGGGCATCACGCACGACGTGGACACCAGCGGCACGGTGCTCACCGCCCAGGCGGCGGACGAGGACATCCTGCGCGACCTGCGCCGCCTGCGCGACTGGCTGGGCTTCTCGCCCGCGCTGCGGCGCAAGGTGGCGGGCTGGCTGATCGACCCGCACCAAACCGAGGACGCGCGCAACCGCGCCTGGCGCCTGCTGGCCACGCAGCGGCCCACGCGCTTCAACGAGTCCGAATACCACGTGCCCGCCGAGGCGGGCGTGGCCTGCGTGAAGGAGGTCATCGCCGCGCTGGAAAAGCGCAACGAGGTCTTCTTCCCGCTCGAATTCCGCTTCGTCGCCGCCGACGACGCCTGGCTCAGCCCCTTCCACCAGCGCGCGAGCTGCTCCATCGCCGTGCATGCGGCGGCGGATGAGCCGCACGACTACCTGCTCAGCGAGATCGGCCCCATCTTCCGCCGCCACGGCGGGCGCCCGCACTGGGGCAAGCTGCACGACCTGGGCGCGGCGGAGCTGGCCGCGCTCTACCCGCGCTTCAAGGACTTCCAGGCGCTGCGCCGGGAATTGGACCCGCAGGGGCGTTTTTTGAACCCGTACCTGCGCAAATTGTTGGGAGTGCAAGCATGACCCTCACCACCCGCCGCAAGTGGCTCATCGGCACAGGCGCCGTTGCCGCCGCCGCGCTGGCCCTGCGCCCGGCCGAGCACGGCGCCCGGCACGATGCTTACTTCGCCGCACTGGCGCAGGCGCTGCGCCGCTCCGGCCGCGCCACGGACGCCAGCACCCCCGTGCTGGTGATCGACCGCGACCGCCTGCAGGCCAACCTGCGCCAGGTGCTGGCGCTGAAGGCGCCGGGCATGCCGCTGCGCGTGGTGGCCAAGTCGCTGCCCGCGCTGCCCCTGCTGGAGCTGATCGCCCGCGAGGCGCGGACCACGCGGCAAATGGTCTTCAACCTGCCCTACCTGCTGCGCCAGGCCGCCGATATGCCCGGCTATGACCTGCTGGTGGGCAAGCCCTTGCCCGTGGGCGCGGCGCAGGCCTTCTACCAGCAGCATGCGCCCGGCGCGTTCGCGCCCGAGCGGCAGCTGCAGTGGCTGATCGACACGCCCGGGCGCCTGGCCGAATACCGCCAACTGGCGCGCGCGCTGGGCCAGCGACTGCGCGTCAACCTGGAGATCGACGTGGGCCTGCACCGGGGCGGTTTCGCCAGTGCCGAGGCGCTGGGCGCGGCCCTGGCGCTGCTGCGCGAGGAGCCGCTGCTGCAGTTCAGCGGCATGATGGGCTACGACCCGCACGTCGCCGAAATCCCCGACCTGCCCGGCGCGCGCCGCCACGCCGAGGCGCATGCCAAGCAGGCCTATGCCGCCTTCAAGGCCCAGGCCCTGGCCGCGCTGCCCCCGCTTCAGGCCCAGGCCGATGCGCTGACCTGGAACGCCGCCGGCTCCCCCACCTTCCAGTTGCACGACGGCCGCGGCGCGGCCAACGAGGTCAGCGTCGGCTCGGCCTTCGTCAAGCCGTCCGAATTCGACCTGCCGCACCTGGCCGGGTGCGCGCCCGCCTGCTTCATCGCCACGCCCGTGCTCAAGAGCGGCGCCTTCGAGCTGCCCACGGGCGTGCAGTGGCTGGGCGGGCTCGTCAAGGCCTGGGACCGCAACCAGCGCCACGGCGTGTTCCTGTACGGCGGCCAGTGGCGCGCCGACCCGGTCTCGCCCGCGGGGCTGGCCGTGAGCGGGCTGTGGGGCCTGTCGCCCAACCAGCAGCTCCTGGTGGGCTCGGGCCTGCAGGAGCTGGCGCCCGGCGACACGGTGTTCCTGCGTCCGCAAAAGAGCGAAGCCATGCTGCAGCAGTTCGGCGACATCGTGGTTGTTGCGGGCGGGCAGGTGGTGGATCACTGGCCCGTGCTGCCCCCCATGCCCTGAACCGTTTTCCCCCCCTTCCACACGCCAACACACAACAAGGAGACACCATGCAATACCGCTTCACCCTGGCCGCCTGGCTGGCGGTCTGCGCGGCCCTGCCCGCGCACGCCGCCACCGCGCAGGACGCCCGTGGCACCTGGCTGAGCGCCGACCAGGGCGCCATCATCGAATTCAAGGAATGCGCCGACGCGCCCGGTGCGCTGTGCGGCCAGATCGTCTGGGACAAGGACGCGGGCACCCCGGCCGACGCCTGCGGCGTGCGCATCGCCAAGCTCAGGCGCTGGGACGGCGAAGCCTGGCGCGACGGCTGGGTGCACGACCCGCGCAGCAAGAAGAACTACAAGGGCGTGCTGCGCGCCCAGGGCGACACGCTGGCGCTGCGCGCCTTCGTCGGCGTCGAGGTGCTGGGCGAGACCGAGGAAATGACCCGCGCCGCCGCGCCCGCCCAGCCCTGCCCGCAACGCTGATCCGCCCCGAGGAGACCCCCATGAAAACCACCCGGCACCTGCTGGCCCTGGCCGTGCTCGCGGGCACCTGCGTCCTGGCTCACGCCCAGGCCCCCGCCGACGACGAGCCCGAGATCGCCAGCTACAGCATCGACACCACCGTCAAGCTCTCCAGCGACCGCAAGACGCGCGGCGTCTCCGACACCTTCGGCCGCCCCGGCGCGGAGCTGACGGTGGAGTTCGCGCACGAGTCGGGCCTGATCGGCCAGTTCCAGCTCGGCAGTGTCAGCCGCGTGAACTACCCCGAAAGCAACCGCCTCAACCCCATGCTGGCCCTGGGCTGGCGCGGCGGCAACCCCGACGCGCTGCACTACGGCGTGGCCGCCGCGCGCGAATGGTTCCCCCAGGCCAGGGTCACCGGCGCGCCCACCGGCTTCGATGAAAACTTCAATCCCACCGGCGTGGCCGACACCCGCTTTCACACCAGCTACCTCGTGGGCGAGCTGGGCTGGGGCTACGTCACCGCGCGCTACCTGTACGTGGTGAGCAAGGATTTCCGCGGCGCCAACACCTCCACCATCTGCCCCGGCTACCTGGCCAGCGACCCGGCCGCGGCCATGGACTGCTACGGCCAGGGCATGCGCCACAGCGGGGGCACGCAGTTGTTCGACCTCGACCTGGCCTACCCGATCAACGGCAGCACCAAGCTCATCGGCCACCTGGGCTGGCAGAAGGTGCGCAATTTCCGCGGCCTGGACACGGTGGACTACCGGCTGGGGCTGGAGCACACGCGCTGGGGCTTCATCTTCGGCGCCGAGGTGGCGGGCGCCAAGGCGCGCGACCGCGCGCTGTTCGTTGCCACGGACGAGGGCGGCGCCACCCGGCGCATGGACACCACCAAGCTCATCCTCAGCATCGCCAAGCGCTTCTGACCATGAACGCCAATACCCACGACATCCACGACACCCTCGCGCCGCTGTTGGAGACCCTGCGCGCCGCCAGCCGCGCCCAGCCCGCATGGGACTGGCCCGAGCGCGCCCGGCGCCTGCGCGCGCTGCGCGCCCTGCTGCTGCGCGAGCGCACCGCGATCTGCGCGGCCATCGCCGCCGACTTCGGCCAGCGCCCGCGCCAGGAAACCGAGCTGGCCGAGCTGTTCCCCGTCCTCTCGGGCATAGACCACGCGCTGGCCCACGGCCCGCGCTGGATGCGCCCGCGCCGCCGCGCCACCGGCCTGTGGCTCAAGCCCGGACGCAGCCGCCTGCTGCCGCAGCCGCTGGGCGTGGTCGGTATCGTTGCGCCGTGGAACTACCCGCTCATGCTCAGCGTGGGGCCGCTGACCGGCGCGCTGGCGGCGGGCAACCGCGCGCTGCTCAAGACCTCGGAGCACGCGCCCGCCTTCGGCGCGCTGCTGGCGCGGCTGCTGGCCGAAACCTTCCCCGCCGACGAGGTGCGCGTGGTCGAGGGCGACGCCGAAGTCGCCCAGGCCTTCGTCGCGCTGCCCTTCGACCACCTGGTCTTCACCGGCTCCACCACCGTGGGCCACGCGGTCATGCGCGCGGCCAGCGCCCACCTCACGCCGCTGACGCTGGAGCTGGGCGGCAAATCGCCCGTGGTCATCGGCCCCGGCGCGGACCTGGCGCACGCCGCCGAGCGCGTGCTGGTGGGCAAGCTGCTCAACGCCGGGCAGACCTGTATCGCGCCCGACTACGTGCTGCTGCCCGCCGGGCAGGAGGCCGCCTTCGCGCGTGCCGCCCAGGCCGTGGCCCGGCGCCTGTACCCGGACCTGGCGCACAACCGCGACTACACCCGCATCATCAACGCGCGCCAGTACCAGCGCCTGGCGGACTGGCTGGCCGAGGCCGAGGCGGCGGGCGTGCAGGCGCTGCCCCTGGCCGATGCGCCGGACGACCCCGGCCTGCGCCGCATGACGCCGCGCATCCTGCTCAACCCCGCGCCGGCGCTGGCGCTGATGCAGCACGAAATCTTCGGCCCGCTGCTGCCCGTGCTGGGCTACCGCAGCCTGGACGAAGCGATCGCCTTCATCAACGCCCGCCCGCGCCCCCTGGCGCTGTACGTGTTCGAGCGCGGCCAGGCCGCCATCGCCCAGGTGCTGGCGCGCACGCGCAGCGGCGGCGTGACGGTGAACGACACGCTGCTGCACGTGGCGCAGGACGATCTGCCCTTCGGCGGCGTGGGCGCGAGCGGCATGGGCGCCTACCACGGCGAGGACGGCTTTCGCAGCTTCTCGCACTACCGGCCGGTGTTCGAGCAGTCGCGCCTGGCGGGCATCGGCCTGCTCAAGCCGCCCTATGGCGCGGCCTTCGACCGGCTGATGCGCTGGATGCTGCGCTGACGGCGGGGCAGGGCGTGCCTACAGCGAATCGATGAAGCTGCGCAGCTTGTCGCTGCGGCTCGGGTGCTTGAGTTTCCTCAGCGCCTTGGCCTCGATCTGGCGGATGCGCTCGCGCGTCACGTCGAACTGCTTGCCGACTTCCTCCAGCGTGTGGTCGGTGCTCATCTCGATGCCGAAGCGCATGCGCAGCACCTTGGCCTCGCGCGGGGTCAGGCCGTCGAGGATGTCCTTGACCACGTCGCGCAGGCCCGCCTGCATGGCGGCATCGACCGGCGCGGTGTTGTTGCTGTCCTCGATGAAGTCGCCCAGGTGGCTGTCGTCGTCGTCGCCGATGGGCGTTTCCAT